>Ga0307513_10008269_pt1 | contig 13343 bp, 14 predicted proteins | sample 15_EM_MG_FD_202174 | JGI IMG/M metagenome (GOLD analysis project Ga0307513, IMG submission 202174) | Populus trichocarpa ectomycorrhiza microbial communities from riparian zone in the Pacific Northwest, United States - 15_EM | ecosystem: Host-associated > Plants > Roots > Unclassified | place...
AAGGAGTAGAGGCTCGGGCAAAGCAACAGAAAATTCGTTAAAGCCGTGATAGGGTATTAATGTCGGAGTGTAAGAGGCCATTCACTCCAGAAGTTCGAAAGAGGTTTATTGTAGCCTTTTCGACAGGTAAAAAAGACAAGAAAAAGAGATGACAAACACGTAGACCTCACCTCGACTGTTAGATGAGCAAACTTGCCCGACGCCGTATCTTTCGTCTCCTCCTGTTGTGCTATCGGAGGTGACACTCTCCCTAATGGCTGGTATTCATTCGTCCATCTTCCTGTAATAGTGTTGCTAATTCGTGTCCAAAGATCCACGGCCTTCGCGTTGACAGCAGCCACAAACTCAGCTGCAGTAGTGTCGGACTGATGTCGTCTCAAAGTCGTACTGTACACGAAGTGTGCTTCGGAATTAAGCGTTGGTCGTAGTCTTGAGGTCGTATCCTGCGTTGAAAGAAGTGGGAGTAGTATATTTCACAAGGAGTAAACCGCCGATTCATGGACCACCTTGCCAGAGATCGACACAATGCCCTAGATGTGACGGCAAGGGCAATCAGGGTAGCGAAGAAGAGAGTGGGGCGGTGAGCGGGAGAGGCTCGGCCGATTGTACTGTACAGTAAGTCGTCACCACATAGCGAGACACTTACTTTTCCTAGGACTCTTACTGGCGGTCCCTACAGACTCGACATCAGTGTCAACAGCGAGAGGGAAAGAATGGTCGGGCCTCAAGCAAGAATATTTAGAAACCCCCGGATATGATATCCTCCAGAAAAGACCAATAAACCTCGCGAGAGCAGTGCAGATGTCAAATGACACCGCCGTGCAGCCTTGCGAGGTTAGAGAGGTCCGATAGTTGGGAATCAAGGGGCAGAGTATGTACCCCGTTGGAACTCGTCCGAATTGCACTGTAGGATGATAAGCGAGGCATAGCCAGAATTTGTGGCCCATAAATTTGGGCACGCACCATCATTAGTCCCTATCAGCGGTACCTTCTCATCGTCGTCGAAGGTGACCACCCACATTTTCGTTTTCGACATTGTCAGTGCTCCCTTTTCGTGGTCGCGGTGTTGGATTTGGTCGGGCTCTCCTTATCGTCATCATCAATCGGCCCACAAGGCTCTTTTTGTCATCGATGGGGTCTCCATTTTGTCGTCAATGGGTTCCTGTCGATATTGTTGGGTGTTGTGTCTGGGCATACAGGTCGTGGTCTTCGTGTAGTTCACTATGCCGGGTGTAGGGGTCAGTAGCGAAAGAGCGAAGGGTAAAATGTTTGTGACGCACTGCGGCCTCACATTTCCTGGGTCCTCCGATTCCTCTCGTTATTCTTTTGGAATATTCCTCCACTGAACATAAAAGGAATGAGCCCACATCCCTTAGGAGAGGGGAGGAGCACTTGGTGGTGATTGGGAGCGAGTTTGGGGCAAGGATGGTTGACGAATGAGAACTGGTGATGTGGTGGTGCTGGCAGAAATTTACCTGGCGGCTCCTGGCTGCGGACTTTCAAACATCGGCCGCAGGTACCTAATCTAGCGCCTCTGGTGGTAAGAAGATTTGTGGCATGTTTCGATGTGGAAGAAAGGTATGGACTAGCCGTTACGCGTTACATGAACAAAATAGTACAAGCAGTAGTGTGACAATGTCAACCGTTACTGTCACTCTCCTCTCACCTTCATCGTCGTTTGCATTATCACCCACCTCGCTCCTTCCCGCGGCCCTCTTCATATATCTCGCCTTAGCAGGAGAACCCGCTATTCTCATCCCCATCCCACGATTTCACAGACCACGACGAGAGAGCCCAACCTGACATGTTGACGAACCGCCCCTCGGAGTCATGGACGCGCTACCGGGTCCCCATGCAGATAAGAAAACGACAGACGACGCTGGAAACGAGCACGGAAAAAGAGAGAAAGTGAGGAGCGAAGCTCTGAACTGTCGACCTATTGTGATCCCATTGAAACTCTCCTCCTTACATACGCGTTGGTGGTTTGGGCGATCAGCTCTTTGTGAGTATCCTGTATTTCTCGAATTTCGGCCTTGGATTCGGGTAGAAATTCATGCCAGTTTCACTTGTCCTCACGGCAGGGTTTTCCGGGGACTATTTCGTGCGCGAGGTACCTGTTCGCTGTGTTCTGGAACTAGTAACCTATCGGTATTTACCGTACCTCACCTCCCTCGCGCACCTGTCAACCCATGGTGAATTGCCCCACTACTGCCTTTTGGATGTTCAATCTGATATCATCCAGGTGTGCGCCGGGCCAATTCAAAACTTATGAGTTGTCCGCGAGGGATCCGTGAGATCGATCAACGCCCCTTGGGGTTTGATTCACGTTCTCTGCTCTTTGCGGGGCTCTTTCGGCAGTTTATTTTTCGTTTCCACGGTTATTGCGCTGACTACGATTGCTTTTTTGTCCCCATCCCAATCGACTATGTCATTACAGACGTCCTACAATGCGGCGTTTGTTCGTCCTCCCGATTCATTCCGCTCTCGTTTCGGGGTATAAGCCACCGCCGGGTTCTTTTTCGTCTCTCTCATGCAGACGCTTGGGTTTTGGATTTCTTTCACGCTGCCTGGACATTGTTTATCCGAGTCTGGTGTTGCGATCCCTTGCAGGGTGTTGACTTTGGCTGAACGATTGGAAATGTGTGCGTTTTTTGCATCAGACTTGGCCTTTCTTCGGGGTCGCGTTGAGGGGAAGAGTTGAGGCTTTTCTTTTTTTCGCCTCTATTCTACCTTTTTTGTTACGTTATGCGCAGTTTCCGAGGTTGTGGATTGGCTTTGGTGTTTGCGGTAGATTTCTGGGTTAGCGCTACGCGTTAATGCTGCGGAGAGGTTCGTTGGGAGCTTTTGATTATAATCCCTCGATGAATTGCCACGACGTAGTGCATCGGTGCACGTCATGACTGTTGGAGAGCGCCGGGGCGCTGGTATCTGAGGCGTGGTTCACGCTACGGAATCGTCTGGGTTCAAGCCGAGTTCTTCTGGTGGCTTTTATCTATTCTTTGGGTGAATCAGAGATGGATATATTGGTTTTCAAGTTTTCTAGTGTCCTTACATACATACAATAATTCCAATACCATACTGCGAAGAAATCTTGGAATAGCCCACTCGACTTACGCATTTCATTGAAGTCGACGTTGCGCATAGGGGAAAGTAAAGATGGCTCGTCATACCACACGTAGAGAAAGGTACCACCAGTAACCCGGTGTTCAAATATAATAGCCACCTATTGTCAATGTCGATGGGGAATCGAGGGCCGGGAACAGTTATTTATTTTCCTTCGCCTGGTGGCCTTGTCTGAGGCGCGGACATATGAGGTAAATCTATTAATTTGAGGGGGAGAATAAGATAGAAAAGGATAGGGAGACGTGGAGAAGCTAGGGGATGAAGCGGTAATGTGGCAGACGCCGACGAAAGTTTGCGTGCTCGAGGGAAATCTTACCACCAATAGTGCTCTTTACCATTACAAGTAGCCGTAACCCATTTTCCCGAACGAAATGAATCTGTAGGGGAAAAGCGATATGGGTGTTGTGTTGGTATATTGTCAAAGGTAAGTACTTAAGTTGCTGGTGGTGTGATTGAACTGGCAGACGCGAGTTGACGCGAGCGCGATGAGGGTCTGTTTTGTACCACGTCAAAACGATCGGCATCCAATCTAATCTAATCTTAGATCTACAGTTCAACACAGACAATCACGTGGCACGCCCTTTTACTTCTTGCCCATATCGGACAATGGAATTATAGGCCTCCTAGACACGCTGCATTCGAGGACAAGTCTGGGGAAGAGAAAGGTTGACTCGCATGAGAATTTCCTCTAAATCATAAAGGGATTCTTGCCAAATTACAGATCCCAGCGGCGCTGAGCTTGATCTTGACGAGGTACTTATAACTTCGTAGGTTATGTAAACGAAGTTCAAACACACAACTCACATTGCTTGTTCAGCTACACGAATAGACCCATAAGATCCTGCGGCTCTTGACAGAATGGCGTAACACCTCACCTATAAACCGCTTCCCCTACCAAAATCCTGGCATTCATTCTCGAATTTCTCCAAGATCATAGTCAATTCGATGACCTTTTCCCTGTCGCGACTTCATCCGACCTGGCCGTCTCATCCATAGATGGTCGTTACCCACATTTTCCGGCATCGGCGCACCATTGCGTTTATGGCCCCTACGCTCCGTGCCCTCAACGATTGAGGGCTTACACGGCACATTCATTTAGGTGTTACCACGATCATGTTGGAAGTGGATACAGTGGACATTGAGCTGCCCAGAATGTTTGGGGGTGGGTCATCCGAATTTCCCAACATCTCGCTGTGGGATTATATTTGTTGGCTACACAATACGTACCTGAGGCTTACGCACTTTTCTCTCTACAGACAGCTCGCGACGGCCACATTGGATGAATTTCTCCGCATGCTCGAGGCATTACCGTATTTAGAGGTTCTGCACCTCGAATGAGCAGGGCCGGAGATCCCACACTTAACTCGCGCGAAGCTCGTTTCCTCATCTTCGACCCGATCCCTGCGAATTTTCAACACAGGATTCTGGAATGCATCACCATGCCTCCCTTTGTCGAAATTATCTTTTCCTTCCCCGTTCCAACAAGGAAGATTTAATGAAGCTCATTGGTTTTCCATGCTGCGCCAACGTAAACGACTTCACAATTATCTCCTCATACCCAGCGCCGCTACGCTTCATACTTAGTAAAAACCGCCTCACGATCCAATATAACTCCGAGGCAGTGATATTGTACCTCCTCTCCCTCGGGCCCACCTCCTGCACCTAACGCACGTCCTCTTTCAAAACGCGCTTGGGGACATACCATGGAATCACTTTCCATCTCACTCGCGATATATGTCCGTCTCGGTTTATACGATGCACCAAATCATACTCAAAGATCAGCCTTCGTCCAGTGATGTGTCGCAAAGCTCGAGCGAATCTCGATTTACGCAGTGGTTCTGAACCCAGAGGACTATGTCCGGCTCTGTCCCAAAACGTTGGTGGAGAAACCACTTAAAGCGGCTCATCGAAAGCCCGACGAGAATTTTAAAAGTCCACCTTGTCTTGCTCTCGGTAGAGCACCAGACGCCTCCCTTGGATATCCCATGGACACAACGCTAGTGGGTGGCTGGTTCTACTCTCTATATTTTTAGAGGAATATTTAGACTCTTCCCTTTCAGAGATATTCATGGCGCACACTATTATACCCATTGACGATATCTTCAACAGGCGTTACGTTGCCATGTTCAAACCACCGTTTTTTATTCATACTTCTTCAACACTTTAAGGATTCTGGTCGGCTCCCATTTATTGCAATTCACAATATCCATCCACTGATACTACACTCGTCCCATATTATCCTCAGCCAAACGAGATAAGAGTGCGGGTTTTCATGGAAAGGAACCGGATCAATTACTCAGTTATCTTCAGGCAAACTGTGTGCCAAACCAAGCGACAAGATCACCTTCATCTCCGAGTTTCGCTGCATCAGTTATGGCGTCTATGTAAATAAGTCAGATCCAGCGATACTCTGTTTATTAACATATCATGACTACAGACACGCTGCTACCTTGCAGAATGGCTGCCTTTTGGAGAAAGCTCACTGAGCGGGAGCGTAATGGTAAGAATAACTTCCGCTGTCTGATCGGATAAAATACTTAGCCAAGAAAGGCTCTCAAGATAACGAGCGAAAAATGATGCAAATGCCTCTATTCTTACGATACTTCCCGGACTTAAGCAGAGCACCGTGACTTATTTACTGGCTCTAACCCAGAGGAGGCACGGACCAGGTCTGCTGTATAACTGGACCTGGGCTTGATCACGCATGGAATTCAGACGGCTGACTATAAATGGCACATTATGGCAAGCAATCCCAGTGCAAGACTATCGATGAATTCCGTAAACTTTATATTACCTTTTGGGCCCAATTTCTTGATTATTTTCATCCAGCTTTCTTAGAAAGTCAAAACTTGACAGGACAGACGCAGCGGCGAGAGTGGGAGTTGAATTGGCGGTGTGTCTTTCAGCGCAAATTCTACCAGGATGGTGATCGGGATATTAGACATTATGATATGGATGGCTGGAAGGAATAATAATGAATTGATCATGCATACCTCCCACCAAATCCAAATCCAGCGTCCATCGTGTCCCTAACTAAAGGGTTTGAGTTTTCCGTTCCTTAAGAAACGCTCTGGCCTGAACTCGCGGGGTTCTGGGTAGTCCCTTTCGTCGTCCGACGTCGCCCTATGGAATGGAGTTGGAAAAATAAGGAAAATTTAGTATTTTGCGACAGGGGACGCTCTCACCATTGGTTGGGAATCACAATACTTAGAGTTTGATGGGATATGATAGCCACTGTAGAGTTCGTCGTTGATCAACAGATGTACATAGACCGCCTTGACAAGATAAGGACTTTCGGCTGAATACTATCTTTGAACTGAAAAGAAGCCTGCCTAATGGTGTTATAGGCTACTATCTGGAAGAAATGAAAACTTCGCCATACCGATGAACTTCCTTGACGAGTGTCGAGAGGTATGGAAGCGAAACAATTTTGCTATATTCGGGAAGCCTTCCATTGAGGACTTTGTCGAGTTCTTCTTGAGCCTTAGATCTGCTGCACCTCGGGATGGCAGACCATCGCCAATAAGAACATCCCAAAAGCTGAAGCCGCGGTATCTGCTCCTGCTGAGGTAACACTCCGTTAGCTGAGGAGAAAGGATAACAGGCGTATAAAATGTGAGGACTCTGAATGCTATTGTGTATAGCCGGATCTATGGCTTTATTTGCCCTATTGTCTTCAAAGCATATACAAAGGATTTACAGCTTGTGGAGCATAGTGAAGTGTGGCCTAATAATGCAATTCGTAAACGTCTCTCACTCATCACTGCTGGGCATTAAAAGAAAGTTTCCGATAAAAGAGCACTTCTTAGGCCCGGAAGGAAGTTGCCGCTGCCGACGTTCAAGGCTTCTCATCCAGTACACCATAAAGACACCAAGAGTTCCAAGAGTGAAATCAAGTTGAGGCAATGCCCTCTTTGTAAGGGATGGGGGAACATCGGAGTCACAGTGAATCCAATCCTCCGTGAAATGTTTATGTTAGCCTTTACCCTGGCCCCGGAGTCAGTGACAGCAAATACGTTCACACAGGTTCGCATGGGTGCCAACAGTCGGCTTTCTGGCTTTCCTTCAACCCATTCGTTATCTTAATTCATAATGATATCAATCTGGATCGACTCCAGGAGCACTACGATGGAAAGGGCTCTCCGGACTCCGCGAATCGTTGCCGCCGTCATTGAGGAGGAACAAGCCGGATATAAGAAATCCGTCTCATCGGCCTCAGGCAGAAGATCTATGTAGAACAAACCATTTCCCACAAGGAAAAGTACGAAATACGACCCGAAAATTGACGCACACACATAACACTGCAAGGTGTATGCAGCACTGGAGAAAAAGACATAATGTTGTTTTTGGGCGCTAATTTCTAAATAGGCCAGGAAATGCAAATATTTGTCGTCAAAGTGTGTGTCAATCTCCCAGCCATTTCTATGCTCAAAAACAGCATCATGTCATAAATCAAAATTTTGCTTGCCCCTTGTCACATTGTCGAACGAGTTCATCATAAATCCCGCTTTCCTCTTCACCACCACAATCGCCGATCCCCGCGTGCCCCATCACGCCCAAGAAGTGAGGTAACGTATGTTTTTCATTCTTTTCTTGTTGGATCACATCTGGCTGATAAATTTCATGCCCTAATTCCGACGAACATGGAGAAGGCTGCCTTCTGTCCCAGTCCCATCAATAGCGGCATCGACATCACCTCCGTGGGAACCCGCCCATCGACGTTTGTCCAGTCACATCATTGTCACACCACATATTTGGTAATATTTTCGACTCTATCGGTAGGCGCACATAAACTAGGATCTGTAGGTACGATATCTGAAAAAGGAAGTAAATGTATGGAAGTATGAATTTTATGATAAGTTAGCTTCAAACACTTTGACGACTCACCCCTGTCTGCCCCTGCGCATCTGTCCACAACGCGTATTTCCAACGTATTTCCCGGATGCATCATCATCAATAGTGCTTTTGAGGCGTTTGATATACTAGTACTCCGGGTCATATGATCATCGTATCGCGCTGTCGGTGGAGTCGTTGAACCGATGGGTAGGCAGAGGAGATACCAAAGGGTGAGGGGACGGGTAAATTACAATTGTAATTTACAGAATGTGCATTGACTCCGACACCACAGTGTCGGCAAATGTAACTCAGAACTCTTCACATTTCCTGAAGTACTGTACCATTTCGATCGATCGTTCACATCACGCGCCACATTCAAACCAAGGTATTTTTATATATATTCATCTTAAATCAAAAGAAAATTTATCGGCCATCTCGAGTGAGTTTTTTTCCAAAATCGTGAACGATCGGTCGAAATAGTACAGTAGCTTGGTACAAATAAAGCTTGGATGTTTACGACGTTAAGTGGAGTAGGAAACTTTCAGGGAGTATAAGGAAATGTTGATAGGGGAAAGATAGAGGTATTCCAAGTGGACGAAAGGTGGAGGTTGGGTGGGGGCCGGATGTTAGTCATAATTACTCATCGAATCGGTGATAAGCTGAAGTAGGCAGTGATCTGGTGCAAAAAATTGTCTTGTCTTGGACTCTTCCGCCACGGGAGACCCGGGAATAATCGCATACTATCAGGACCCTACAAATCGTCCGGGCGCCCCACCCGTCGTCCACTCCGCAAAATTTTTGATCCTGTCAGATTTGTCAGTTTTAGCTGCAAAAAGTATGACTGGGCGAGAGGTAGGGCCCGGATGGTGTGTAAGGTCCGATAGTACTTAACCGTGACGCAGAGTGCAACCAACTTATACCCACTGCGCCTTGTTTCGCTTCGATTTGAAGATTCGGCTCTCCTCCTCCCATAGTTGCTTCCACTGCTTTGAATTTTCGAAATGGTTCAGTCCCCGGATATCCCAGCGACCACACGTGAATATCGTCTTCACAAGGTGCCTTTCGTATTTTCTACTTTTACGAAATATAGATTAAACAAGTCCAACACACTAGAAAACAGGCTTTCACGACCTTACGTTAGAAAATGGGCCCGTCCCTCACCCGAAAGAGGGCGAAGTCCTTGTCAAGGTGTATGCCGTTAGTTTGAACGTACAGACATTCAATTCCAAAACTCAAATATCGACTAAACACTCAGTTTGATTAGTACGCCGATTTGGAAAAAGCACAAGGAGGGTTTCATTTCCCAATGAAACCTTCTGTGATTCCTGGCTCCGACTGTGCCGCCAAAGTTATCCTTACTGGTTCATCTACCTCTAAGTTTAAACCAGGAGACCGTGTCTCGCCTAACTTCGCGCTGGACCACCTCTACGGTGCTCCTACCGAAGCGACAAAGGCCACTTGCCTGAGTGCCAGGGTTGATGGGGTTTTGGGGGAGTATAGGGTATTCCCGGAACATGTCAGTATGCTTTCGGTTCACATCATTCGTTTCTCGAAATCCTCCCGGGGAGAGGGAGGACAATAATGGCGCCAGCCACTCAGTTGACTCGTTTTGTTGCTTTCTGTTGGGGGAATGTCGAGGATTTCTACTTTCCTTCAAGTTTTACGACTTCGTCGTTCCCCCTCGGGATATATATCTGGCCATTCAGCAATTTGCTATGAGTTTTCTAACCCTTGTTCCGGTAGTCCCTCGTGCACATTCCGGACTACCTTTCATACGAAGAGGCATCTACCATACCGTAAGTGTCTCCATCCTCTATTACTTTCTTATTTTCATATTCTTTCATTTCTTCTACATCCTTGATCCGAGACAACACAATCCCTGCTCCCCCCTTCTCCCATTTCGCCTCCATTTCTTCCCATTTTCTTGCTCCTGATCGGTCGTATTGATATGCTCTACTTCTCAAACTCGGGTGTTATACTTGTTACTGACTTTCCATTCTTCGACAAAGGTGTGCCGCTCTTTCGGCTTACAACGCCCTCACTGGCAGCGGACGACCTCTCACAGCGGGTGATACGGTTCTTATTCACAGTATGAGCGGTCTCGGAATGTATGTGCATTCCTCTAATAAATTCTTTCCTCTATTATCATGATGCCTTATTTTGGCCTTCCTTCCTCACTTTCCTGACCGTGCTTACGTATACTTTCCCCATCCCTTCCCTCGTCCATGACCATAGCTTCGCAACCCAACTTGCCCACGCCTTAGGAGCGACAGTGATCATCCTCTCCTCATCCGAGGCCAAACTCGAAATTGCTCGCAAGCTCGGTGCAAAACATGGTATTAACTATAAGACACATCCGGATTGGGAGAAGGAGGTATTCAAGGTGGTGAGTCCTAGTTACGCCTGCTTCATAGATACAGATAGCTTCTGAATTCCTTCTGGCATTGCGCTTTAATCATATCTCTTTACTAAATCGGGTGCTTTCTATATTCTCTAGACTGGCGGCGAAGGAGTAGAACACGTCATAGATACTGGTGGCCCTGTGACTTGGATTAAATCACTCGATACGCTCAAATATGGCGGGTATATGCACGTTGTCGGCTTACGGGGTGGGGTACGTCTTTCTTCTTTCAACTTCTCTCTTCATTTCGCCTTCACAGCCTAACTCACATTGAATTTCAACATATGTAAAGGTTGAAGGCCCCGCAGATATGGGCATGATGGTGATACCGATCATGCAGAAATCGCTGAATTTGCACGGAGTACAGGTCGGATCGAGGACACAGTGAGTTTGCCTTTCTTCCTTGATTTTGTCCGAAAGTTGGCCCGTAATTAAATGCTCACGGAATTCACCCATGGATTTCCCAGATTAGAAGATCTGAACCGCGTTCTTGCCGCATTCCAGATCCATCCTGTCATTGATAAAGTCTTCGCATTTGAACAGGCCCGAGAGGCATATGAGTACATGAGCCAGTACAGGCATGTTGGGAAGATTGTAATCCAGGTCGCTAAGGACGATGAATAGCTAGCTCGCTAAGTTTGAGGGGCCAGTATTTAGTTCTTAACCTGCATGAAGCTCATTGTAATAACGTTGTAAGGAAACGGTGTGGGTAGATATGGAGTCGATTGGATTAGATTAGATAACGCAAACTGGTCGTGTGTTTCAATGTTTAGTAATAGTAATTGACGTTTCTTGCGAAATTTCTTTTTCTCGATCAAAAGGGGTGTCACACTATTTTAAACTCAGATATCCCGCTCCCGTATCTCGAACGGTCACCGGTCTAACTTGGCGCTTGTTCAACTTATCAACCTGGCATGGCCACTTTGAAGGTACGTATCCCCTTTCCTCGTTTTTTTCTTTCTTAACGCCCCCGCGACCCAGCATTAGCCGATCCTGTCCGTCGAAACCTCCACCCACACCTCTGGGACCCCCAAGCTCCTCCAATCCACTCTCTCTTACCGGACCCAGCGCATACGCTCGGTCAACTTGAACCCACCCACGACGGTCTCGATCTTGCACGGCTCTTTTGCCAACCCAGTTCGTCACTCTTATGCATTTCACATCCTCGGTTACCCCGGTAGATCGACGGCCAGCAATTTCATCCCAACGGTGTTACCACCAACGACAATCACTGTGCATGAGCGTCGTGACTCCGTTCTCGCCACGCAATAGAACCGAACCGACATCGCCTTTCGCGGTATTCTGGGTGCTCAGGTGCGGGATGATGCACTCATCTTAATCACGTCGTCTATTATCGATCTCCACTTCTCATCCTATCAGGCACGCCGTCGGTTTCTTCCACGACCACCACCGCGGTACATCCGATCTTCACGAATTTCATGTATTCTTCGAAGAACGTACATTCAACCTCACTATTCCTTGATCTGCTCTCGTCAAATACGACACTGGTGCAGAGAAAAAACCATCGCCGTTAAGAAGTCCACCCGCCCTTTGAGCAAAGTCAACACCACGGACCTCTAGCGTTCGTTTTGTGGGAAGACCTTTTGTATTTACCTTTATCCTCGTTTACCCCTTGATCTTTGGACCTCTAATTGACATTTTCCTCTATCTCAAAGCGAAGACGAAGTCGCCGCATTCCACTAACCCACCGCCTATCCACCTAACTAGGCGCTCATCCGCCGCCTCAATCATCACCACCGGAAATCCCACTTCCGTCATCGCCACCAGCATCAGTACCCACTACTGCAGCCCGGTGCCCTGCTAGGCGCCGACCACCGATTTGATAATTCCTACGATGATGAATACGACAGCGTCAGTTTATTGCTGGATGTAGAAGAGGGTAACCCGCTGTAGGAGTCGGGCGAGTGGGCTGGAAGGATGAGGAGGCCCTGGAGTGTAACGCCACCACTTATCACGGCCCATCTGCTCTGCAGTATATGCTCCAACAATATCCCGTACCGAAGCCTCAGCTATCCTCCGGAGTAGTCTACTTTGCTGTCCATATCTTCCTTCCCGCCTGTAGGACTCCAGGAACCTCGGATTTCTTTTTATTATCCGTCGTTTGTGGAGCTGGTAGATCGAGGTTGTATTATGCATTAGGGAATGAAGGTAGGGACCTTTTCAAATTGATGAGTCGAGGAAGAGTGCAATGACATCCGCAACGCGCATCGATGCTGAGTCTTGCTGGCACCGAATTTTCAGGTGAAATCCAGACCGAATCTCGCTCAGCACATTACGGGAGAGCTTCTGCACAAGAGAATATCATCTCTTAAATCATCTTAGCAAATATTCCACTCTAAGCTGTGTACGGTGCAGAAGTGGGTGGTTATACATACAGACAGTTATTCTAAATACTTCGTATTTGAAGGTTGTGAGCAGCCTTGCCAAGTCAGAGAGTCCTTTCTCCACGTTGTTTGTTGTTTATCTCTTCTAATCTCTCCTCTCGTCCGTTGACTGTGCTCCAAGCTCTCGTCCCAGTTTGTTAACGCGATTGAATGCAGCGTTCACAGATGCAATCTTTTTCGGATCAGCCCCAGTTGGGCCATATATTAGGTCGAGCAGATTATCAATATTTCGCTTCAACTGCTGCTCCGCCACATCCCTGGGTGGGAAGAGTACCTAGTGGAAGATCAAATCATGTTCGGGTGCCACCTTGAAAATTTCATACCTGTTGGGAACTTATAGAGTCACAAACCACATTACGTTGTGGACGACACCTTGTGCGGCGACGCACAATCTGCTTCACTCCCGAGGCATCCAAACTTGATGGACTGAACTATCAACATAGAGATATATGTCAGTGGGTGTTCTCAAATCCGAACAAGCTCTCCGACTTACCTTCTCCAAATAGGCACCGACCGCTTTTTGGACTCGTTTGATGCGACGAGGGAAAAGAATACATGCTGCTGAAGGGATAAATGGC
>Ga0307513_10008270_pt1 | contig 13342 bp, 9 predicted proteins | sample 15_EM_MG_FD_202174 | JGI IMG/M metagenome (GOLD analysis project Ga0307513, IMG submission 202174) | Populus trichocarpa ectomycorrhiza microbial communities from riparian zone in the Pacific Northwest, United States - 15_EM | ecosystem: Host-associated > Plants > Roots > Unclassified | place...
TCTACCCTACCCTACCAACCCTGCCCTACCCTACCCTACCAATCCTGCCCTACCCTACCCTACCAACCCTGCCCTGCCCTGCCCTACCCTGCCCTAGGAAGCAGAAAACAGCCCCATAACCCTAAAGGGCGAGCAGCCGAGAGCTTGGCTCTTGGCTCTTGGCCCATTGGCAATGGAATCTGGAGCAAGGGGGGTTTGGGCTGCACCATGCAACGGCTCAAATCCCATCAGTGCCCAGCGGGGATTCCGCCCTCAGTGATCGCCGACTTTTACAGCCTTTACTGTGTGACGGTAAACTTCCGTGGATAGAGCGACTTTCTTTGACATGCCGTGGGTACTTGCCGTCGATGCTTGACATTTTGAGGGAACTCCTCAAGATCGAGTCATCCGATAAGCATGAAATTTCTCAGGAGTGTGAAAGCCTATACTATGGAAAGTTCCTATTGATGAAAACCATGGATTGCACTCTCTAGCTGGAGATACCAAGATATCTCTATTTACTTCTCTTATATATTCGGAGCACTGTGTCACAGACAATAACGTGGACGACACCTACCTTAGAAGTTAGGTGTACTCCTCCAGTCTTGCAAGCTTAAGTGGTACATTTCTGCCTGTTTTACAAGCTATTCCTTCGCTATTGTGCCCATGGCCCATCAACTGAAGAGGGAAAGGGTGAGTTTGTGCCTTCGAAATGGCCTCAAAAAAGAATGTTTCGGCGGGCAGATAACAACCCAGTAAAATAGTATAAACCGAATAGATGCTATGCACGGCTGCAGTATGTCCACTGGAACCGAACACAAGGCTGAGGCTATACAGCAATCTCAACAATCACGACCATTGCTGTGGGAGATGGCGGTTCCATATTTGGAAGCGATGACAGCGGCAGTTCTGGATGCTATGCACAGCTGCACTGTGTCCGCTGGAAGTGAACAAAAGGCTGAGGCTATACAGCAATCTCGACAATCACGACCATTTAAAACAGTGGCCATAATGCCTAGTTGCTCTTCACACCTTACCTTCCCATAACACCAAGAATGAACCCGAACATCACTAACGTAACCTCCTTAACATTCTCCAATGCTTCAAACTTCAAGTTTTGGTTTCAAGCTTACTGCCTCGATCCACCTCGCGATTCATGTGAATTCGGACCTTGCCCAAATCACGATGTCGTTGGAATGGGACAAGAAATGGCAGGTTCGTCAGCCCGCCTCTTGTTAAAACTTCCAAACTGATAAATTTCATATTTGCAAACATTCTGGCATTTGCAGTGGCTATTACATCGATGGCTGCAGGTGCGTTATCACTATATGATGCAGTCTGCAATCCCGTGTTTCTCACCAGATGCCAGCAATCGCGCTGATCTATCTTCCTGGCAAATTCAAGGAAGTCATATTCGCATACCTGGCAAATATTTATGCGCTCCTCATATCTGCATCATACTCCATCTCGAATTCTAACCTCACCCAGAATGATGGAGTCTCTGTTTTAGTCGCTGTTTTATCTCCAGCGACGTTATACCTCTGGGCTGATATCTTCTTCACCCTTCTCTTCCGCCAGCGACTACCATCCTGGTCGGACTATCAAACCATTAAAGAATCCCACAGACATATCTTGCAATACATGATAATTGGCTCATTTATCTTCTGGGTTATCTTGGTTGGCATAATTATGGGATCTCCTCGCGGTGTTTCATTCAGCCAGCCAGCATGTCGCAAGGGGCACGAAGCGGTATATTGGAAAGCAATACTGTGGCCTCTCCCTTATCTGATGCAACTCCTTGTCCTCATCACTGGCCTGAATCTCCCGGTACCTCTTGGTGTGGCCCAAGACCGACGGGTATTGTTGTGTGTGATTTCTTGTATCAGTGTTATATATACTCAGTTTTCAATCATGTAGGACGCCCCAACCTAGCCTCTTACAATGGACGAACGATTCTCTCCATCTAGCCTGGCCAAAAGCCAGAAGCTATCCAGTGTTTATGATATTCCTTCTTTATGGGCTGCAGACTTCCTTGACCTGTCCAGTGTCAATTTCCTCACGTAATCACCCAGCTACCTTGTTCCTAGCGATTTTAGGGCTAGTGGCGGCATTAATTTTTGCGAAGGGCCTTAGCCCAAGGCCAACAAAAAAAATTGAGCGTCTTCTTATTGCAGTAACTAGCTTGATCCACTTCGTTTCCATTCCAGGCCTTTTCATAGCCATTGTAATGGCACCAGTCTGGTGGGTCAATTCGTCAAACGTTTATCGTTCTCCACCTCTCACCTACCTGTCTCGATTTCTGTGAGTTTCGCTCGAATAGCACAAGATGCATCGGGTCATTAACACAAACATAGTTTTTTTGCATCTTCTAGTGTCTATATCGCTGGGACAAACTACCTCTACTCGACCCCAGAATGGTCAAGGCTGATAGACGTCCACGACGTATATGGAACACAAATCTGGCCATTCGGGTTTGGCATCCTGAACTTGTATTTGTGGGTGATTCCGTGGGCACAAGCGACGTTTCCAAACTCGAAAACACTGTTGCCTTGGCGAGCGAAACAAATATTGATATGGTAAGCCAAGAATTTGTTTTCCTACAAATCAATTTACTGAAACCGAAGCCAAACATGTACAGGTCTAATATAGTTGAGATGTTTGACTCGGCACCAGTTTTAGGATTTGGTTTCGGTATCTTCATACCATTCTTCACCTGGATGTGTACCGCAATTTCATTGGGCAGCCAAACGCAGTGGGAAATGCCTCCTTTAACTTTTGGAGATGCAAGTAGTCTGATTTTGAATCTTCCCATTCATATATCTTATTATTTGTGCAGATTTTTTCGGTCCTTGTTTCAGCAGTTTCACTATTCGCACTCTATTCCTCCATCAAACGAAAAATTATGGATCTGCGAGATAAAATACGCGACCTTCGGATAGAGACAGATTTACCACTTGTGTTATTACACCCAAATGAGGTAAATACGGAAGCTGATTACTTTAAATGTTCATTAACTCGTTCGTAGATGAACGCCTTCGATTTGCAGACACCGGGACAGGAAGAAAATAGGCCGTTCATATCATCCAGCGTGAGCTCGCAAACCTTCTGATATGTGGAGTAAATCTGAGTACCTCTTTCATAGACAACAGCCCTGAGGTTGCGGATACCAGAACCCGAAGACAACATTGGAGAAGGCTATCCTCCGCTAGCCGCCATGCCACGCACTATCACACAAAGTATCCTCCCTGCCTTCCTCCAATTTTCCTATAGATACTAGAGAACTGTAGTACATCTCACTACACCTATACCCCAACAAGTTAATGTAACGTATTGTTTGATGAACAAGTTCCCTAGTTTCGCAGATTCAAATTAAGGCCTGAGAGGGGTAGAAGAAAGAACCATGGTGTATGGCACGGCCAACGATAAATCGCCTAAACGAACTACTGTAGCCTATGTTGTGATGGACAAGACCAAAAGAAAAAGATATAGAACAAGTCAGAAGGGGGTATATGGGGTGTGCACGCGCTTGGGCGGAGGTAACTTTAGTGTATGAGAGAAGAGACACCTACTAGAGTGGCAAGAGAGGGGGGAAATTGAGAGAGCAAGGATAAAAGACACGAGCCGTGACACGTCAATACGGCGAAGGGACCTGAGATGAGAGGGAAAACCACAGGAAGAAAGTGGACTAAGATGTGACAAGCTTGGGGTGAGTTATATAATTTCCCTGGTTATATGTACGCCATACGGAAGCAAAAAGAAAGCAGACAGTAGACTGAATCAAGGACACCGGATGCAGAAGAAAGAAAAGAAAGCTAAAACAATAGACAACGATGTGTGCTTGGGGGTCGAGCAGAGTCGAGCAGCATTTGACAGGTCTACAGAGAAAGCAGGTGAGCAAGGAGGCTCGAGCTCGAGGTCGGAGTTCAGTTGCTTGGACTGGAAGGACATCCCTTCTCCAACGGCCTTGGAACGCAGGACAGAGGGCATGTGTCGAGCCATTCGCTGCGGGATCCCTATTCCTATTCCGCGGAAAAAAAATCTATTCGTTGCAAACAGGCATGTTCACCCAATAAAATATTAGAATTTCGAAATTCCGCCTTTAGATTCAGATTTCTCAACCTCAACACAAAGTAGGTATTTTTGAACATTTAAAATCTCACGAATGGTACAGCCATTTGCAATGGACGGGTAATTTTATGGGGGAATAAAGCTAGGTCGAATTTGGGATACAGGCGACCATCATCCAGTTCATATTCCACTGACCACAACCACCACCGACGAGTGTCCAGTCTTCTGTCCCCAAACTACTCGGTGTAGCATTAGCCAGCACATTTCTTGGATTTGGCCTCGCGAAATCCTCCTCTCTGTTTGCCGACGCAACGAATACCGACACCTACACCACGTTTGGATCTCCAGAGGACATCGAAAAGGCCATACACGAATTACGCACGGTTTTGGCTGCAGCGCAAGTCTCCACTGATCCAGGAGACCTCCAATCCCATGGGTTTTTGTCGAACGACCACCATCAAGGTCTGTGTATCTCCTTCAACCGGATTTTGTACTTATCGGAAATATGTAATACTCAGGGGTGGATCACAGTGTCATCGTCTACCCAGAATCGACGGAAGATGTGGTTAGAATCGTCAAGATCGCCACAAAGTATAGAGACATTTCTAGCACGCATCAGGAAGTATTTGTGTTGATATGAGCAACATGGATAAAATTCTCGCTATTCAGGGTGAGAACTTGTCAATTCTCTACGAAGCTTCAAAGGGTTAATTTCGTTACTAGATGCCGACTCGGACTTGGTATGCCAACCCGGAATTGGGTATCAACGAAACTCTCAAGGAAAAGGGTATTCCGTTGTTCTTTCCTGTACGTTTTTTTTAATTTTCTCGCTAAAATCCTCCAAGATCGATCCTGCGCCCGTAGCAACGATTGGCGGGATGATAAGTACCGGGTGCTCTGGAAGTAAGTGAATTATCCCCAATGCTTTCCCGGTATTTTCTAATCTTTTCTCACAGCCAATGCCATTCGTTATGGAACCGCGAAAGGAGAACGGTTCCTGAACGCGGTTCGTCGTTTCGCTCGCTTCAGTACCGAGGATTTTTTTTTTCAAGGTTATATTTCAAACGTAGACCGTAGTCCTTCCATCCGGCGAAGTGATCAAGATACGCAGAAGATCACGAAAGTCCTCAGCTGGGTTCGACACCACGAAATTGTTTATCGGAGCGGAAGGTACACTTGGGATTACTTATGACCGAAGGTAAGTTTTCTTTTATTAGCGATGTGTATATACTGAAATTCCTCCTCAAGTGACGATTTGTCTCCCATTTTGCCAACTACCGTTGCCCTCGTCCAATTCCCCAATGTACAAAAGGCAACTTTTGCTTCCTCCATAAGCCGATCACGAGCTGACATATTAATTATGTCGTTATTAGGTACGGGTGAACATGGGGTTGGGATTGGTAGGAAATAGTATCTAATCGAGGAGCTTGGGGAGGGTACAATGGATCAACAATGGATTTGATGAAGACGATTAAGAAGGCGATTGATCCTTTGGGTATTTTTAATCCGGGAGAGGTGTGTGCTGTTCTAGAAAATCAATTTTATTTTTGGGTTGTTCATTGGTTTATTTATTTTTATTTTTTGTAGCTTTATCCGGACGACACGCCAAAGGGTGGTAAAGAGGTTCGGTAGATACTAGACTCTTGGGAGGTTTTTTCCACACGCGAATTTTGTCATAGAGATGTCCTTTCAAGTCATCCCTCGTCTATTTTCATTTTCATGATACGCACTTGTCCCCGCTTTTGTACATATACCTATAGATGCATTCATACCCATCGACTTGTTTTCTTTCACTACTATGTACAGTATGGTACCCAGGATAATACTCAATTCCCTTCGTGATCATGTAGGCAATTCTCATTATGCTCATGAAACACACCACGGGACCTGTTCCCCAGGGGAAAGAAATTGCCCACTCGCAGATAAAAAAGGAATATAGCAGGGCAAGAAAGAAATAAGTAAATCTGGGTTCCATTTCTCTCATTATCTGTACGTTTACTCGATGTTTGGGTCGGGTTATTGTGCTCCACAAAGATTTGGTGTTGCAGGCACTTGGCCCCTTCTCTTATCCACATTCTGTCCCTCCAACACCAACTTGTTCCCACCTTGCCTCAGATCCATGTTGTGCATGTCCAACACGAGGTTTTGACGCTGCTGATCATGCCGCCGCCCGCCCATCGTCGACCACCATCTTCTCCTTTATCCGAATAATCTTAACGGTCGACGGCGGACCCGAGTCGGATATTAAGGTTATTAGAGCCATATGGTGGCCAGCCTATTGTGCCGCGGTCCGAGCTTGAGCGGTTCCCGTCCATGTTTTTTTTCGAGGCACCGTGTGATGTGGTTTTCATGCGAAAGATCCTCGAGATATGACATACCATTGCTAGCGGAATTCTGTCATCTCAGAGGCTGAGAGGTATATCGGTGCCCAGGCGCCTAGGGCCAATCCAGTCGATGAGACATTCCTACGACGCAGGAGTCGTTCATCCGCGTCATTCCCCGAACACCCCAAGTTCATTGAGTTCTGGTGTGAATAACAGCCGCTTCCTTTCCGTGGCGTGAAAATATCGCCGATCACCATCAGCCCACTCGGTGCACAACTCAACCAGTTCGACATACCATCCCCTCTCAATTGCAAGTGTCAGTATCGTGGAAGCTGGCCCGCGTGCTAAAGTTTGTACTGAACTTTTACGTGTTGAATATACGCAAAAGCAGCAGCAAGGAAATTGGTATTCGAGCGCCTGGTCTTATACACTCCATTATGACCTTCAAAAGTTAGTAAAAATCTCACCCGATCCTGAGGCCTTAGGCTCCGGGCCCCGGCCGAATCCTATTGTGCGGGCCCGCATATAGACGAGATTGGACACGAAATCAATATATGCATGCTCATGTGGAGTGAGGATACGCAGCAGGAACAGATAGAGAATTGATATTGCCCTGAAGAGCGCCTAATCTTATGCACTTATACATTCATAAAGAGCTCACCCAGTCCTTCGCTTCCGACTCAGGAATTCAGAAGTCTATCTTACGCTCTGATACGGGATTACATTGAGACTAAAATGGAGTCAATTGGGCCTTCGAAATCAGATACTTTGCCTTGCTTGAATCGCAACACCGTGATGCCAGCAAAATGAACTAACAATAAATTTCAGAAAGCGTATGCGGAGAAAAGTGCCCAAGCTATCCGAGAGTCGAACTTTTTGTTATCGAGAAATTTATTGGCTCCAGGCGATTGAGAATTCTCGTATCATCATCACGAAGGTGATTTGTGTCTAGTTCCGTCAGTCCATCTGACCAAACAGGGGTTTCTTCTGTCCAGGCACGAATGTGAAGAACGACACGGCTGGTGAGAATTGCATGGAGCGCAAGCTCCATCCTAGGTTGTATCGTGAGTACTTGTGTGAGAAGCGGGATGGTTGCTTACGATGTGATGAGCAGTATATACTGAAGCTAACATTCCAACTTCAATATCAGGAGAGTCGAACGGAGGTCAGCAACTTACAGAAAGTATTAGGGTGACGAGGAGATTGAGAACTGAGAAGGCTAATAAGTATCATCAGTACCAGTTCATTCAATCACAGCACAGGACCCACCGAAGAGAAATAGGTAGTAGATGACACCTGTGGTACTACAGCATTGGTGGATTCGTCAGCAACTAAATAATTCCTTACCATCGCGATATACAACTCTGATCAAGGCACTGTTGCCATTGGATCGGACTAAGAGAATCACTGTGAAATGTATAATATTATCGGAATCCAGAATTGCTTACATGCTTGGATGCCAGGTATTAGCATGAGTATCAACATCACTGTCTTTCTGTCAGCGGGAAGGGAGACAGAACAAGTTCAAATATACTTACGGGTATCCCAGACAATAACCGAAATCCACATGCAAAGCAGGTAATAGTTGTTGGCGTGGACTGGAAAGCACCCCCTGAATCCTGGATATGGTGGGTCCCCAACTACGGCGAAATAAATCAAGCCCAAGACGTAAAGATGGGGAAACTGACGACTTACATGCAAGAGAATTGAGGAAAATGAATAGAGTGACGAACCCTGGAGTCCATACAAGGACGAACAGGATTGGAAGAATAATGGATAGACACGGGTTCCGGTGCCACACGGCCCATGTTCGTAGGGTGAGGATAACTGTTAGACATCGGTACATGCGACTCTAAATATGGAATCATGGCTTAACTTACTCTCAGATACAAGAAGTCCAAAATACATGATCACTAGGAGCGAAAACAAATTCATGGTGTTTCAATTGAGGAGAAATTGACGAACTTCCAGCAGCGTAGAACAGCTTCCAACATGCAGTCTTCGTCAAAATCCCCCCCGTTTCATCTACAAAAGGAATCAGGGTAATAACATGTAGGACGCATAGGACTGACGACAATACAAGACAAGCCCAACCATGTCGAGAAATGGCAAGTAGCGTTGAAAGAGGTACAGCGCCTTCATGCAAGTCCACTTCGATCTCAAGACTAGATCAACCTCCATTCTGAAGGTAAGGATATAGTCCCAAATAAACATCATAGATGACGCGACTGTTGTGTAAATAAGCACAGATTCAATTGTTTCTGCAATGGCAGAACTAACGACTAAAGTTCTTGTTCAATCGCAAATTTTGATTAGACGCGCGAAAATGGAACTGGATGCACACTCACTGTTACCAATTTGGCAGCAGTCAATCCGCTAATCAAAGGATCTCCACCGTCCATGATAATAAATCAATTGCAGCTTAGACTATGGTCAAAGCTATGATTGGCCTCAAGCTCAGGTGAGGCGTACGAGGGGAAAAGTTTAGTTGTCACAGCCGTTATCGTAACAAAGCCTGAGGGCCCTTAAATGCCCTTTAGGAGATGTCGCTGAGAAGACTCAAAGATCCAAGATCTTTGATGAGACAGTGTCACAGTGATAAGGAATGTACCTTTTCTCGGAAGGATTTTTCCATCGATATCCACATCTTTCTTGAGCTTCCCGCGGCGGAGAGACGACAACGCAGCCAGGTCGTCCAAACGCCGTTTCATCCTCGCTCACGAAAACCCAAGAACAAAGTAATGCCAATATGGCGAGCTGTGTGCATAGCCCAAGAGTATGACTGTATGAGCGAGAACAGCGGAACAAATATTGCCACATTTGATAGGTTTGAATTGAGTTACTGACTTGAAATGCCATCAGCATTCGGCGCCATTCAACAGTTATGACAGTTGGGAACAGTTATATTTTGGTGAAGAACGGTTGTGGATTGATGGGAACTTAATCCTACACGCGCTACTATCATTTTCCACGAGTTTGTAAACTTTTTACTCATCGCAAAATTCCATGGCCAGCATCCATCCTCCCATCCTCAAACTTCTCCAGACTGTATATTATCGAGTTGGCAACACAAGAGTATTTTTTTTGTATTTATAGGTGAAGTATAGACCATGCAAGAGCCTTTGCGATCGAGAGGGGTCAAAAATTGGATCCAGGAGATTGTAAAAAAAGTAACGCCAGTCACATCAGAATTTGCAGGGCTTTTCGGGTCAGGTGGTCAGGTCCACGTTGGTTTCTCACAAGTTCGCGTCACTTTGTCACGTTGGAAGCGGCAAAAATCAATCTTTCCTCAATTCCGCTTCAAAGGATGAGCTTCCAGATGCAGAATTTCGCAAGGTGAACTTAAATGCGTAGTAGAGTAATCCTACAAATTTTTATGTAGTGGCATCCACCCGATCGAACTAGATCTGACTCAACATTCGCATACTTTAGGCCATCAAAGGTAATGGCCACCATTATAAAAAATCCTCCTCTCATTCACACAGCTCTTCCTCGCAAAAAACTTGATAATCATGTTTCTATGGGTCTTATCATTGACTGTGCAAAATTTGAAGACGCTAGCTCATTGAGGGAGGGAGGAAATCGACTATTACAAACTCTTGTAACATTACAAACTCATGGACAATGATAGTAAGTTCTCAACGGTGGCTTGATGGGATCTGCTGCAGGATCTTGAGGCAGTTGGAGTCTCGGATTTCTCGGCTGGACCCTTGGGTATCATGATGTGCATGTAGATACATAAACGGAATCTAACCAAAATGCTGATTAGATACCTCTGAGGAGAAAATAATGTATTCTCAGGACATAGCCCTACGAGGACCCTCACTCGGCGCGACAAAGACAGGGTCAGCTCTTTTAAGTTTGAATAAGCACCAGAACTTGAAGAACCAATGTAGGCTGCCGGGGACTCTGAGTCGGTCCTTTTAGGACCTTACGTTCAAGTCGGTACCTAAAACAAATCAGTTGTCTGCAGGTTTTTATTGGAGAGTAGATATGCAACAGACGAGCACGGTATATACTGTAAAGGAGTAGAAGATAATGTTCCAAGCGTAACAACATCCAAAATATATGCATGGGAGCTATACTTATGATGGAGCAGAATATACGAAGATCAGAAGAAAAGATCAAGAGTTCTTGTGCAAAAAGAGTGGGGATGAAATCAAGGCTATATAGATAGCTCACAACCTTGGCAGCAAGATCATACCGCTCGTCGCACTCGATGACGGTGCACAGGAGACCTGAGGCTGGTCTTCATTGGTATTGTTGCAATTGTGTTTCCGTTGTAGGTTGGGTAGAGAGAGGAGGGAGCTCTTGTGCTGGATGGGTGGCAGAGAGTTGACCAGCTGCAAACGCGAGTCGTTCGCAATAGAAACGGCGTCAACCCCTATCTTTTATGAAGATATTCTTGGATTTCCTACTTGAAGTGAAGATTTAAACCCGGCGAACTCACTCCAATTCAAGTGGAGACGACGTCGACGCGACGACTCTGTTGTGCTTCGCACGATTGGGGGTAGCCGTGAACTCAAAGAGAATTCAAGGAAGGCCGATTCGTTTGGAACTCGTTGAGCGCCGCGCGAGAGGAAACCTGCCGCAATTAATGTGGGGCTCAATTAGTCAACCCCAAAGAAACTGGGGGCGGACCTTGTGAACTACTAAATCCTGGGCATAGAGCGCTTTTTTATTTATTTTTATGGCAGGTACTGACTGGGCTAGCAGACTGCTGGGCGACTTGAGGGGAGGATATCGATAGTTTCTGACCTCTAGTAATGGATGTCGATAACGGTGAAGGATGGCAGGACTCGCACCAAGATCGTCCACTTGATTGAGCCTAGAAGGACAGTGCGGAAGAGAACTTGCAGGAGTTGATTTTGCATCTGCATTGGACACGCCCGTCGTGGCCAAAGAACGCTGGACATCCTGTGCATTTGGAATTACGCATTCATCTCCGCTACACAAATCATCAAATATAAACGAGTAATGACGGGTGAGCCCCCGAAATTCTGAAAAATAAAAGAGATAAAAAATAAACAACCTCTTTAATTACCCGTCTGAACCATAGGTAGCGGAACCCCCGAAGAGCTCGGTGTATCAAACACTGAGAAACCCCTCGAGCGTAGACGAAGAGAGGGATTACTCCTTGCGATTGTTGTTCAGGCCCCGAAGTCGACGAAGTAGCAACAGGCGTGGGTACAACTTGGACCGACCCCAGCCTCATCGACAACCGCCCTGAGTCCTGACCTGTATGCTGCTGTGGCGGGCGAGGGCTGACACATTCGGTCCATCCCTTCCCGGCTCTCCATACTACCCTGCGTGCGATGCCCAACGCGGATTTGTATGCATTCTTGCCTATGTTGCTTCTCTAACATCTGAGCCTCCGCCGAATATCGTTTTCTTCGTCTTCTTCTTCATCCGAGGAATCCATCCCATTCGCGAGGTGTTGTAATAGCGAAAGGCCAATCTAGTAATATTTATAATGAACTAGGGGTCCTACTTGGCAATTACTGTTAGGGGCCCTCCTTCTCGGCTTATATAGTTAAGCTACGCGGAGAGGGATCTAGATTAGGAAAAATGTGAAAAGACAAAACAAGAATGCATTGAAATGAGCTAGACTAAGATATAAAATGAATAGGACTTGAGAGAGTGGGAGGAGAAGTAAAATAAAGTTTACTGTTTACAAGAGCTTGAAACAAGGGTCGTAGTTGCCATTTTTAGGAGGATGATCATTCGAAACCTATTAAGAGAATTTGAAAGGAGTGGTGCAGATAGTACCGGAAAGGGACAGGGGAAGCTAAGCGTATGCGAATAACAGAAAGAGAAAGATTAAGTGCGTGGCACGAGGTTGAGAAGCGCACAATATTCGTTGCATTCCGTGCGCACACTGAGGACCATCAAGCGAGAAGAATTCTTCCTCAAAGCTCGACAATTAGCGAGGGCACGGCTGGAACACCGTCGGTGAAGTCAGATCGGCCTTGAAGATGTTGACTCCAGCAGAATTAGCTCCGGGCGTGAACGGGTATTTGTTGTACACGAACTCGGAGCCATCAACCCATTGTGGCGATGGAAATCGGGAGGCAGGCAGCTGCATAAACCGCGTGCTACAGCAGTGAGATCTAGTTGGCCGCATTTTTGGTGTCCGTCGATGAAGAAGCTAATGGGGAAGACGGATTCACCGTAGCTCCTGAGTTCGGCTGCGATGGTCAGGTTGTATTTTCCAGCTCCGAACTTGTTGCTGAAATTGACGAGCTATTAAGGAAAGAGTTGGGAAGAGAGTCAATTTAAATACAGGGGTACAAGTTATTCAAGATACAGACATTTTGGAAGCGGGTCTCGTTGAAGTCGTGGTTGGTTCCGAAAAAGAAATCGGCTGTGTGTTGTCCAAGTAAAGTGCTATCAAAACAGGCGAGATTCAAGGAAAGGAAATCAATATCGTATTAGTTAGTACACACCTTCTTGGACAGCGTTGATGATTTGCTCCGGGGTGACGACACCATTGCGAGGGAGGTACTAGAGTAGGCTGGTATGTTGGATAATGATCTATTTCCTGTACGCATTCCGCATGTGGAGATGGCAATACGCAGTTGATACAGACGCAATTGATAGTCTTTTTCAACTGCACTTGCATGGAGCTCCGCTTCTGATCGGGGCAGTTTGCGCCATATAACTTCAGGCACAGACGCATCGATGAATTCTTGGACGATTTGAAGAATCCCATTAACAGAGACAACGTCAAGGACACGAGGGTCGCCGCCTTAGTAAGGCGCATTCGCTCGCTTGGTTTGATGAACCTAATTGTCTTTAAAAGAAAACTCAATATTGATCGTTGGACACTCATACAACAGTGGTGAGGGCACAGGAAAATCTGCGTGCCACCTGCGGTCACCTGCGAACACTGGTTGCGTGCAAGTTGCGAACCGGAAAAGAGAATCTGCGGTCACTTGCGTGCAGACCAATTCAGTTGCGTGCAGATGTGC
>Ga0307513_10008271_pt1 | contig 13342 bp, 12 predicted proteins | sample 15_EM_MG_FD_202174 | JGI IMG/M metagenome (GOLD analysis project Ga0307513, IMG submission 202174) | Populus trichocarpa ectomycorrhiza microbial communities from riparian zone in the Pacific Northwest, United States - 15_EM | ecosystem: Host-associated > Plants > Roots > Unclassified | place...
CCGGACAGTTGGCGGTGCCCGTGCCATTGACGTTGCAACGCGTGGTGTTGGCCGCGTACGGATTGGTCGGCGGAATCGTATAGGTGTTCGCCAGCGTGGTGGCCGAAACGTCGATGCGCAGCATCTTGCCGAGCAGGGTGGTCAGCAACTGGCCGTTGCCGATGGCGCCGTGCGCATCGTTGGCGCCGCCGCCGTCCCCGATGCCGATGTACAGGAAACCATCCGGGCCGAAAGCGATGTTGCCGCCGTTGTGGTTGGATTCCGGATCGGCGACGTTGAACAACACGATCTCGCTGGCGGGGTCGAGCGTGGTGCCGCCCGCAACGAGGCGAAACTGCGAGACGCGATCGACCAGGCCCGAGTTGCTGCCGGTGTAATAGAAGAACACGCGCGGATCGGTCGGGTAGTTGGGATGGAACGCCATCCCCAACAAGCCGCGCTCGTCATTGGAACTGTTCGGATCGGAATTGAGCCGCGCGGCGAGATTGATGAACTCGCTCGTCGTCGAAACATTCGCGGTGTTGTCGAACACCCGCACCGAGCCGGTTTTCTGGACCACGTACCAGCGGGCGGAGTTGCCCGGCGCCTGCAGCATGGCGATCGGCTGCGTGAAGTTCGGCAGGTTCGGGAAAACGCGTTGCACGGCGAGCGAGACGTTCGTACTTGGCGGATCGCCCGCAAGACAGGTCGCATTCGCCGGCCGCGCATCGAGCCCCCCCACGGGCGTGCCGCCGCCGGTCGTGGCGCTGGCCGCGCCCGAGGCGGCCGATTCGTTCGCCGGCGTCACGGTATCGAAGGCGCTCACGGTGTATGTGTAGGCCGTCGAGGCCGCAAGGCCGCTGTCGGTATAGTTAGTCGCGGTCACCGTCGCGATGGCGGTCGCGGCGCCATTGCGGAACACGTGATAGCCGCCGATACCCGTCGCATCGGTCGATGCGTTCCAGCTCACCAGCACTTGCGTGGAAGACTGCGCCACGGCCGTGACGTTGCCCGGCACGCTGGGCGGCGTGGTGTCGGGACCCGGCGGCAGCGGACCCGGATCTTCCTTGGCGCCTCCGGTGCCGCCGCACGCGGCCAGCAGCAACGCGGCGACCTGGATCATGAGACCGGTTACGTTTCGCGCCGACTTGCGCATGATGCGGGACCTCGAGACCTTCCGGGTTCTGGCCCCGGTTTGTTAGCAGCTCAACACAGTCGCGGAATGCTGCCTATCTGTCCGGGTTCCGCGACAGCAATTTGACCACCTGGCCGTCGATCCAGTTGCCGTCGCGCAGACTCTCGATGAACCCGCAGTGGCCGCCATGCGCGGTCGTGACGATTTCGAGATGCGGCGCGCGCGCCAGCCGGCTCAGGTCGTTCGCGACGATGATCGGGTCGTCGAGCGAGGTGAGCACAGTGGCTGGTGCCGCAAGGGTTGTCAGACGATCGCCCGTGATGGCGTAGCCGGCGAGGTACTCGTCGAGCGTCGGATATTCGGTGTGCCGCATCACCAGTTCGCGCGTCATCTCGCGCAGGTTGTTCATGCGCAGCAGCAGCTCGAAATCGTAGTGGTCGGGCCAGGCCAATTGTTTGCGGGCCAGCGACCGGCTCCACTTGAGGATGAAATAACGCTCGTAGAGGGAGAGCCCCTGCTCCAGCGTGTCGAGCGTGATCGCCGGATCGAGCACGGGCGAGATGGCGATCACGCGCTCGATCGGCAACTCGCGCCCCTCGCGATGCGCGGCCACGCGCAACATGAAATTGCCACCAAGCGAAAACCCCGCCAGCACCATCGGCATCGGGAAGCGCCGCGCCACCGCCTGCATCGCGCCCACCACCTCGGGCAGACGGCAGGAATGAAACAGCTCGCGATTGAGGTGATGAGTGGCGCCGTGATCGCGCAGGTTGAGGCGCACGACCTCGAGCCCCTGTTCGAACAAGGTCTGCGCCAGCGACAGCAGGTACTGCGATTCCGCGCTGCCTTCCCAGCCGTGCAACAGAACGGCGACTTTCCGGCCGGGCTCCCGGCCGCGCCTGGCCGGGCTCGAATGAAATGCCTGGAGCGTCACGCCGGCCCCGCATTCGAGCAGCAACTCCTCGCTCGCGGCCAGCAGCGGCGTCGCGCGCCGCTCGACGCGTGCGCGACGCGGCGGCCAGTTGGGCAGGATGGTCTGGAAGTGCCGGCCGCGCAGCCAGCGGCGGGGAGAAAAGGTGTCGCCGGGCGTGTCCGTCACTTCGCCTGACTGGCCTGCGGCTCGGCCGCGGGTGGCGCCGCGATCGAGGGCGCGACAACCACTGCCGCCGGCGACTCGGCCGGTGAATGGGCCGGCGGATCGATGACCACCGCCGTCGGCGGGGTCACGACCCCGTTTGCGGTGACCAGCGCGACGGCCGCGGAACTGGCGCTGGCGGCGTCGGGCGCATCGGCGGCGGGCACGACGGCATTCTCGTCGACCGGCTCCGCGACCGGCACCGGGCTAACTATCGCCGGACGCGCTCGCAGCGTCTCGACCTCGGCGTACGCCGCATCGAGATCGGTGTGCAACGCGGCGATCTCGGCGCCCTGGTTCCACCACAGGTACGACATCGCAGCGGCGCCCACCAGCGCGAGCGCCGCGAAGGACCAGCCGAAAATCGCCGACCAGCGCCGTTCGGGCAGCAGGGTCGGCATGTCCAACTCGGGCGAGCGCGTGGCGGGCAGCAACGCGGACAGGTCGCCCTGCAACCGTTCCGAATGGGACTCGAGCGTCGAGCCGATGTAGCTGCGCAGCGCTGCAATTTCCTTCTGCAGGGAGTTGTCGAGCGCCGCGCGGATCTCGAGGGTCATTTTGGGCAACAACTGCGAGAACTGGCTGGGTTCTCCGGCCCCACCAGCGACGGCGTCGTTGGATGCCGAGGCCGGCCGGGCGGAGGTTTCATCTGCCCGCTGAACGGCCCGGTCCACGATGATCGCCGACTCGTTGGCGGGCGTGAGATCGTCGGCCCGCGACAAGGCGCGGAAAGTAGTTTGCTCGCCGCCGCGTCGGTCACTGACCAGCTGCAGTTGGTAGAGCATCTTGGTGACGTCGGCCTGCTTGATCTGCTTGGGCAGGACCCCTTCGGCACCCAGCGCGCGGGCCTGGCCGAGATACAGATCCCCTTCCTGCGAGGTGTACATGAGGATGGGGATGGTCGAGGTGCGCGGGTTGTTCTTGATGGACTGCACGGCCTGGAAGCCGTCCATGCCCGGCATCATGTGATCCATGAAGATCACGTCGGGCTTGTGGCGCGTGAGGTAGTCGATGGCGGCTTCCGCGGAATCCGCGGCGTCCACCGCGATCTCGTGACGCTCGAGAATTCGTGACAGAAACGCGCGCGCGGACTTCGAATCGTCCACGACCAAGGCTCGCTTGGCAGACATCAGTACTCCTCCCCAAGAAAACGGATCGGCGGAACACATCAGCGGATTAAGGAAAGTCTAGCGTCAACGCCTGCGGGTTGCGCGCGTTCTACCCGGCGACACGCAACTATTTTTCAGGAGGGATTCGTGACACACCAGAAAACCGTAAAATTCTTCGGCACTGCCGCACTTGCAATGTTGTTGGTCGCAGGCGTTGCGGTCGCGCGTGACGGACAACGTCCGCGCGCGGCGCAGGCACAACGCGCCACCCAGCCGCACACGCGAACTACCGAGCGCCAGCGCACTGAAACCGGGCACACGCGGACCGACACCGTGACTCGCACGGATGGCGCGACGGCCACGCGCGCGGCGGTCGTCACCAACGACAAGGACGCCGGCACTCGCACCCGCAATGTCGATTACACGGGATTCGACGGCAAGACGCGCAGCGTCGACAGCGTCGCGACCCGCACCGACGACGGGTATACGCGTTCGACGACGCTGACCAATGCGAATGGTGAGACCGCGACCCGCGATATGACAGTTAGTCGCGACAAGGACGCAGGCACGGTCACGCGCTCGGCGACCTCGACCACTTTCGACGGCCGCGAAGGCGCGATGAACGATGTGATCCAGCGCACGGATGACGGATTTACCCGCGATACCACGCGCAATCTGCCGAATGGCGAGACGCATACTCGAGCCGTCGATGTTTCCTGCGATGGCGAAGGTAAGTGCGTCAAGCAGGTCGAAGTCGATCAGAAACCCTAGAAACGTTCGGGTTCTGTCGAAGGGGGCATTGGCGCAAGCCACCCCGCCAGCGGCGTGACGGGCTTCGTCCGCCGCATTATCAGGGAGTCAAAACTCCGCTCGCGACGGGGTCCCCAAAGGACCCCGTCCGATCTTCCGGGACGGCAGCTTCGCTCCCGCCAGAATTCTTTCGTAGAACGAAATCAACCGCCGGGTCATCGCTGGTGATGCCCAGGATTCGGCGTGTGCGCGCAGTTGCCCGCGACGCGCATCGTCAGGCGGCAGCGCGAGCGCGCTGACCACCGCTGCCGCGAACGCCTGCTCCTCTTCGGGAACGACGAACGCACCGGATTCCGGCGTGAGAATCGAGCGTGTGCCGAGTTCCGCCGTGGAAACCACCGGTGTGCCCTGCGCCATGGCCTCGAGCAGCACCAGTCCCTGGGTTTCCGTGCGCGAGGCGAACACGAAGGCGTCCCCCGCCGCGTAACAGTTCGGCAGATCGGTGCGCCGATCGAGGTAGCCGATGAAACGCGTCGAACCGGCCACCCCAAGTTCACTCGCGAGCTTCACCAGGTGTTCGCGCGCAGGGCCTTCGCCGGCGATGACGAACAATGCATCGGGCCGCTGCGCGCGCAGCTCGACGAACATGCGCAGCAGGAAATCGATGTTCTTTTCGAAGGCGACACGGCCGACGTACAACAGCAGCGGCCGGTCTGACGGCAAGTCGAATTTCCGGCGAAAGACTGCGCCGTCGCCGCGCATCAGCGACTCGGACGGCAGTCCGGTCGGCAGCACTTCGATCGGCGTGTTGACGCCGTACGCGAGCAGCGCATCGCGCATCGGCGCGCTCGGTGAGATCAGCGCGGCCACGTCTTCGCACTGGGACAGGGTGAAACGTCGTGCGAGGAACCGGCCGATGCGGCGCGGCAGGATCGGTACGTAGTGATGCAGGTAGTCCTCGAAAAACGTGTGATAGGTCGCGACCACCGGCAGACCATGTCGGCGTGCGAAACGGACGCCGGCGTAATGCGCGATGAACGGCGTGTGGATGTGAACGAGGTCGACTCTGGCCGCGAGTTCGGCATTCATCACGCGCTCGAGCGGCGCGCCCAGGAATCGCCGGTCTTCCGGATCGCGCGGCACGCCGCCCGACGGGATGCGAATGATGTTGGGCTCGGTGTCCGCCGGCGCGTCCGGATACTGCGGCGTGACCAGCATGGATTCGATGCCCGCCTGCGTCAGATCGCCGCGAAAGGTGCGGATCGAAGTGGAGACGCCGTTGACCCGGGGGAAATAGACGTCGGATACGAACAGTACCCGCATCGGTTATGTGAACGACGCGCCGATGACACCGCTTGCCGCGCCTAACAAGGCGCCGACCAGCACGTCGGTCGGATAGTGCAACCCCAACACGACGCGTGACGCGGCAATCGATACCGCCAGCGGTATCAACGCCGGCGCGAGTTCCGGAAAAGCCGCGCAGGCCTGCCAGGTGAACGCGACTGCATGCAGGGTGTGGCCGGATGGAAAGCTGTACCGATCGAGGGGCGCGCCCGCGAGCGAGATACCCGCGTGCCGGATGAACGGGCGTTCTCGCACGAAGATGCGTTTGAGGAATTTGTACACCGCGAGTCCGGCGGCGCCGGTCGCGAGCATGATCAAGGCCACCTGGACGCCGCGTGCTCCGTACACGAGGGGCAGCGCCGCCATGAGGAGGTACCAGATGACCCCGTCGCCGAGCCGGCTCGCGGTTTTGAAGAACACGCGCACGGTGCGGTGTTGCACGCCTCGGTTGAGACGGCGGCAGAACCGGTATTCGGCGGCGTCGAATCTTTCGAGCAGCGAGATAGGGGTAGCCATAGGGCAGGCAGTTTCGGGCGTCCACAAGGCAACGGCATGACCGGCGTGTGAAGGAATTGTTGCCAAGTGCCTGAAATCGTTAAATCGGCAGGCCGCTCGGACGGGCGGGTCCACCGGCAGGGCCCCGGGGAAGTGGGCGCTACAATCGCCGCCCATGTCGTTACGCGCCGCTCTTCGGCACCTGGCTCTGCCGGGCGCCTTGTTGTTGATGGGTCTCGCACCAGCTGCGCAAGCAGTGGATGCGATCGAGCTCGAAGTGCGTGAAATCACGGTCGCGGGCATTCCCGTGAACGGCGCCAGCGTCCGCCTCGACCTGCTCACCGACAAACTAACGAGCCTGACGGTCAAAGCCCGGGCGGCGACCTTGCCCGATCCCGTCGGGAAACTCGCCGACCTCTCGCTGGTTTGCCCGCGGCCCGTGATCGCGGAACCGCGGTTCGGCTGTGAAGCGGGCCGATTCGCCGGTCGCGGCGGCCCGACCGGCACGCTCGACATGAAGGTCGCCGCCGAGATGCGCACGGACACCGGCGTCACCACGTTCAGCGGTCGCGACCTTGAGGTCGCCGGAACCGCCGCGGCCTTCGACGGACGCATGGATGCAAAAGGCTGGCAGGTCAAGGCGCACACGGGCACCACGACCATCCCGGCGCTACGCAAGTTCGTCAAGCCCTGGTTCGAGTTGCCGGCCGATCTGACGATCGACGGCAAGGTCACCATCGAATTGGCCGCCGAAGATTCCGGAAAAGGCACGGTCGCGGACATCAGCGCAAAACTCGAGGGAGTCGATCTGACCAACGAGGCCAGCACCATCGTCGGCGAGAAGGTCAACGCATCCGCCCGCGTGCGCGCGTCGTTGAGCGAGCTGTCTACCGGGCTCGACGTGCACGTCACGGGCACACAAGGCCAGACTTTGTTAGGCCCCATCCTGCTCGATCTCGCCAAGAACTCGCTGGAACTCGACATGCGCGGCAATCTCACGGGTGACGTGCTCGACATCGACGCCCTGCGCTACGCGCAGGCCGCTCTCATCGATGTGACCGGAACCGGTCGCGTGAACCTGGCTGGAGAAACCCCGGCGGTCAGCGGCGATTTCAAACTGGCGAAGCTGCAGTTTCCGGCCGCGTACACCAGCTTCATCCAGATCACGCTGGCGTCGAGCCTGCTCGGCGATCTGGCGAGCGGCGGCACGCTGAGCGGTGAGCTCAGCGTGGCCGACAACGCGGTCACCTCACTGCGCATGTTGCCGCGCGGCCTGGAATTACACGACAACAAGGGCCGCCTCGACCTGTCGAAGGTCGACGGTGACGTGTATTGGTCGCCGGCCGGCGGAGTCGAGGCGCGCGTATCGAAGCTCTCGTGGGCCTCGGGCGGCGCCTATGGATTGTCGGGGGGCGCCGCCGAACTCGAGTTCATCGCCTACGGCATGAACTTCGCGTTGACCCGCCCCGCCAAACTACCCATCTTCGACGGCGCGCTCGCGATCGACCACTTCGCGATGGGCAATCTCGGCGGAGACGACATGGAGGTCGCGTTCAAGGGCGCGGTCGAGCCGATCAGCATGCAGAAACTGGCCAAGGCTTTCGGCTGGCCGGAGTTCTCCGGCACGTTGGCCGCCGCGATTCCCGGCGTCACGCTCAAGAACAACGTGCTCACGTTCGACGGTAATGTCGAATCGCAGGTGTTCGGCGGCAGCATCGTCGGCAGCAACATACGGTTGCAGGATCCGCTCGGGAATTTCCCGCAGTTCTTCGCGGACGTGCGGGCGCGCAATCTCGACCTCGGTCTGGTGACGCAGACCTTCGAGGTCGGCAGCATCACCGGCAAACTCGAAGCCGACGTGCTGGGGCTGGAGTTGTTTGCCTGGACGCCGCAGAAATTCGACGCACGCCTCGCCACGCCCAAGGGCGACAAATCGCGGCACCGCATCAGCGCCAAGGCCGTGAGCAGTCTTTCGAACGTGGGCGGCGGCGGCGGCGGCGTGGTGCAGGCGCTGCAGTCCGGCGTGCTCAAGTTCTTCGACGAATACGGTTACGACAAACTCGGCATCACCTGCAGGTTGCGCGGCGACGTGTGCGAGATGTCGGGCGTGGAGCCCGCGGGTGTCGGGTACTACATCGTCAAGGGGGCCGGCGTGCCGCGCATCGATATCGTTGGAAATGCCGGGCGCGTCAACTGGAATCAGCTCGTGTCGTCGATCAGCACCGCGGAATTCGGCGGCGCAAGGGTGCAATGAACCCGGATGGACGCGGCGCGCTTTCAGGCCAATAATCGCGCGCACATTTGACGTATCACGCGTTCAGGGCGCATTCATCGATCCGACCCGATCATGTCCGCGCCCATGCTCACGGCTGGCATCAAGGCCAGAGAATTCAAGGAGATTTCAATGCGACGTGTATTGCCTTTCAAGATTGCGCTGGCGACGATGTTGATCGCCGCGTGCGTCACCATCAATGTCTACTTCCCGGCCGCCGCTGCCGACAAGGCCGCCGACCAGGTGATCAAAGACATCACGGGTGGGGGCACCGCACCGCCGACGTCGTACTTCGTCCCGGGACAGACCGAAGAGCCTAACTTCCTCGTTGCCGCCCTCGGCGCGACCCTCGAGGCACTCGTGCCTGCCGCGCAGGCGCAGGGCGCAGAAGCGCTCAACGTGAGCTCGCCGGCGATCACGCGGATCAGCGGATCCATGAAGCAGCGATTCGGCGAACTGCGCAAATTCTTCGAGAGCGGCGCCATCGGCCTCACAAAGGACGGCAACATCGACGTGCGCGACCTCAACGCCGTTGGCCTCGCCGACCGCGCCACGGCGAAGCGCCTCGTGTCCGAGGACAATGCCGACCGCGCGCAGCTGTACGCGGAAATCGCCAAGGCCAACAACCACCCCGAGTGGGAGGCCGACATCCGCAAGAGCTTCGCGAAACGCTGGGTGTTGAGCCCCGATGGCGCGCAGGCGGGCTGGTATTACCAGGACGATGGCGGCGCCTGGAAGCAGAAGTAACTAGTTAGGTGAAGACCGCAGGGCCCGAACCGCGGCGCGGCTCGGGCCCTGCTTTTTTTCGGCGCCGTAACGTGCTCATCGCCGGCCTGGTGCTGGCGTTGTTCGTCATCGGACCGTTGATCGCGACCTGGGCCATTCAACGCTACGTCACCTTCCCCCGTCCGCCCGACAATGCCTGGAACCCGCGGGCGCGCGCCGACAACGGCGGCGAGCAGCTGTGGATCGAAGCGGACGGCGCGCGGGTCGAGGCGTGGTACCTGCCACCCTCCGCTGCCTCCGCAACCGCGCCGCTCATGATCTATGCGCACGGGAACGCGGAGCTCATCGACATGCGTGCCGGTGATTTCACGACGCTGCGCGCGGCCGGTGTCGGGGTGCTGCAGGTCGAATATCCCGGTTACGGCAGATCCGGCGGATCGCCTTCCGAGGAGAGTCTGACCGCCGCGCTGGTCGCGGCGTACGACTGGGCCGCGCACGATCGGCGTATCGATGCGCGGCGCATCGTCGGATACGGCCGTTCGCTCGGCGGCGGTGCCATCGCGCAACTTGCCGCGCGTCGCAAACTCGCGGCGCTGGTGCTCGAATCCACGTTCTACAACTTCGAGGATGTGGTGGCGGGGTACGGTGTGCCGCGCATGCTGCTCATCAATCACTTCGATACCGGCGCCGTGGTGCGGCGATATCCGGGGCCGTTGCTGGTCATGCATGGCACGCGCGATCGAGTGTTCGCGAGCGAAGAGGCCGAGAAGCTGGCGGAAGCCGCGGGGAATTCGACGCTGCGCCTGTATACCTGCGGCCATAATGATTGCCCGCGCCATTGGGAACTGGTCCTCGGATTCCTCGCGCGGAACGGGGTATGTAGGAAGCCTGATCCGGAGACCTCTCATGAAATCATCAGCGTTTGTTAGCTGCCTCGCCGTGTTCGCGTCCGCCGCATTGCTGGGCGGCTGCGGGCTGGCGGAGACCAGTGCTGTCGCCGCGGGCGAGGCCGCATCGTCTGCCGAGCAGGCAAAGCAGGCCAAGGAAATCGAAGCCAAGTTGAAGCGGGACGTGGAGGCGGCCCAGCAAGCCACCGCTGACAAGGTCGCGGCCGCCGAAGAGGACGGTCAGTAAGAAAGGGGGACATTCCTCGTTTCCTAGCAAAAGGGGACGCGCCTCGGAAGGCGCGCCCCCTTTTGCTAGGAAACGAGGAATGTCCCCTTTACTCGCGCATTCCTGTGCCGCGATTCATGAAGATCACGGCCGTGGCGAACAACACGACGGCCGACGCCAGCATGATGGCGAACGCCACGTAGACATTGACGTCGCTCGTTCCGAGAAAGCCGTAACGGAACGCGTTGACCATGTGCAGGATGGGATTTGCGTACGAGATGTGCTGCGCCCATTCCGGCAGCAGCGTGATGGAGTAGAACACTCCGCCGAAATACGTGAGCGGGGTCAGCACGAAGGTCGGGATCCAGTTCACCTGGTCGAAATTCTTGGCGAACATCGCGTTGAGGAAACCGCCCAGCGAGAAGATCACGGACGTGAGCACGACGGCGGCCACGATCACGAAAGCGTGGTGTGCGTGCAGGTCGGTGAAGATCAGCGAAACGATGGTGACGGCGCCGCCCACCAGCAGGCCGCGGACGAGACCACCGCCGACGTAACCCAGCACGATGATCCAGTTCGGCAGGGGCGCGACCAGCATCTCCTCGACGTGTTTGCCGAACTTCGCCCCGAAGAACGACGACACGACATTGCCGTAGGAGTTGGTGATGACCGCCATCATGATGAGCCCGGGCGCGATGTACTGCATGTACGGCACGCCATCCATGAGCCCGACACGTTTGCCGATCAAACTACCGAAGATGACGAAGTACAACGCCGAGGTGACGGCGGAAGGCACGATGGTCTGCGCCCAGATGCGGACGATGCGGCCGTATTCGCGGATGACGATCGTCTTGAGACCGGTCCACTGCGCGGCGCCCAATGCCTTGGGCGAATCCGCCTTCGGCGTGTCGTCCTTGGAAGCAGGGGCGGGCCGGGTCGCGTCGGACGCATCCGTGCTCATGGGCGCGCCACCGTGCCGGGCTTGCGCTCGACCAGCTTCATGAACAGCTCTTCGAGCCGATTGACCTTGTTGCGCATGGACAGCACGCCGATGCCCTGCGCGGTGAGACTGGCAAAGACCTCGTTGAGGCTCTGCTCCTTCGATACCTCGACTTCGAGCGTGTGTTCGTCGATGAGTGCGAACTCGTAACCCGGGACCTGCGGCACCTGCCCCACCGCTTCACGCAGGTTGAGCACGAAAGTTTCAGCTTGCAGCGTACGCAGCAGGGTCGACATGCGATCGCGCTCGGCGATCAGCCCGCCGTTGATGATGGCGATGTTGCGGCACAGGGTCTCGGCTTCTTCGAGGTAATGGGTCGTCAAAATGATCGTGGTGCCGCGGGAATTGATCTCGCGCAGAAAATCCCACATGGAGCGCCGGATTTCGATGTCGACACCGGCGGTGGGTTCGTCGAGGATCAACAGGCGCGGTTCGTGCACCAGCGCCCGCGCGATCATGAGACGGCGCTTCATGCCACCCGACAGGCCGCGCGCCATCTTGTTGCGCTTGTCGTCGAGCTGCAGCAGCGACAGATATTTTTCCGCCCGTTCGCGCGCCAGCGGGCGTTCGATGCCGTAGAAGCCCGCCTGGTTCGTCAGGATGGTCAGCGGGGTTTCGAACTGGTTGAAATTGATTTCCTGCGGGACGATGCCGATGCAGGCCTTGGCCGCCTCGAGCTCGCGATCGAGGTCGTGACCGAACACGCTGACCGTGCCCGCGGACTTGTTCACGAGCGAGGTGAGGATACCGATCAGCGTGGTCTTGCCCGCGCCATTCGGGCCTAACAAGGCGAAGAAATCGCCTTGCTCGACATCGAGATCGATGCCCTTGAGGGCGTGAACGCCATTCTTGTAGGTCTTGGTGAGACCGCGAATCGACAGTGCGTACATGGTGCGGTGAGCTTGAGGCTTCACAAGGTGGAAGCAATCACCCATCTGGGAGATACGTTCACTTCGGAACGGCTTCGTCCATGACGGTCTTGAAGACCCCTTCCCAGAACGGCGCCTGCGGATTTTCGCCGCAGCGTTCTGCGGTTTCCTTCAGCGCCTTCGGCGCCGCCTTCCAGACCTTCACGTCGACGTATTCACCGGCTTCGGTACGCGCGGCGGCGTACATCGTGGTCGCGATGCGCGGCATGAATTCGGTGGCGGCCGCGTCGTTGGCCTCATCACGGATCAAGTCCCATTCCCAGGCGAAATCGGCGCAGCGCATTTTCTTGATACGTGCCTTTTCCTTGTCGGTGAGCTGCGGATCCGGCTTGGCCGCAACCGGCTTGGGCTCGGCGCCGGTGGAAACCCGCAACTCCACTTTCATCCCGACGCTTGCTTCGACGGGCTTCCCGGCGGCATCGATCGCGGGCCGGAAACGCGCGCTTTGCAGAACTTTGGTGAGCTGCGACTCGAAGCCGGCGTCGGCGGTGTTCTCGGTGATCTGCACTTCACGCACGCGGCCGTCTTCACCCACGCGTACGGTGGCCAGCATCTGGCCGACGAGTTTCCTGTTGCCGACATTGATCTTCGCGGTGGATGCGGCGGCAATGACCTGTGGATCGGCGGGGCCGGTCTGGCCAAGGGCCGCGATGGGAAGGATGAGCGAGGAAAGGGATATCACTGCGCGCGCAGTTGAAAACATGTGTGAACTGACTCCATTCCGTCTGTCGCAATAGGGCCGTTAACAATAACCGGCACCCGCAACACGCGGGTGCCGGCTTCGATGTTGTTAGAAGCCGCGGGTCACGCGCAATGCACGCTGCGCGTCCACGAATCCGAATCCGGTGTCGAAATCGAATCCATTGGCATTATCGACGCGTTGCGGTCCGATGTCGCCCCCGAAATTGCGCAGCTTCATGTCATCCGCCGTCAGCCGGATGGCCCAGTAGATGGCGTCCGGATCGAGATTCCGGGGCCCGATGAAGCGCTTGCGGTCAGCCAGGTCCCTGGCTCGCTGGTCCAGAATAAGTGCAGCGACCGCCGCAACGTGCGGCGCGGCCGCCGAAGTGCCAAAGAAGTTTGGAAAACCGTCGGGCTCTGTAGTACCCGGCACTTCGAAATCCATGTCGAAATAGAAAAATGAGGTGTTGCCACCATCCGGTCCGGTGACGCCGGGTTTGATGCGTACCGCGGGCACCGGCAGCCGTCTGCCATCCTTGCCGAAGAACACCGGCGTGCCGCCGGCCGAGGAAAACGAATTGAGGCAGGCGGGAAAACACTGCGGGCGCAACGGGCTGCCCCACTCCTCGGTCTGATACCAGGCCGCGGCGCCGACCGCTTCGGCACCGGCGGCA
>Ga0307513_10008272_pt1 | contig 13341 bp, 10 predicted proteins | sample 15_EM_MG_FD_202174 | JGI IMG/M metagenome (GOLD analysis project Ga0307513, IMG submission 202174) | Populus trichocarpa ectomycorrhiza microbial communities from riparian zone in the Pacific Northwest, United States - 15_EM | ecosystem: Host-associated > Plants > Roots > Unclassified | place...
GTGGGTTGATAAACCTTCCGCGACACGGCTGAACCGACTGGCGGATTGCGACCCGCCTTGACTGCTGCGATCAAGGGGACGGGAAGGACCTAAAAAGTCTGCGGGCGACTGTAACACCGTTGATTATCTGCAGCCATTTCCGCTGATTGGATACCGTGCGAGTTAACACAATGTGAAAAGGGACAAGTCTCTTTCACACACCCTGCTCCGATGTTCCAGACCATCCACATCCACCCAACCGCGGCACCGAAGCCTGCCTCGGGCGAACCGTGCAATGGCTGTGGGGTGTGCTGCGCGACCGAACCCTGCCCCGTCGGCATATTGATCAGCGGAAAGCGCCGTGGCGCCTGCAAGGCATTGCTGTGGAATGCGGAAGAACGCCGCTACCGCTGCGGCGTGGTGAGCGAGCCGCAGCGCTTCGTGGCGCCGCGCTGGTTCGCGACTGCAGCGGCCCGCTTCGCCATGCGCATGATCTCGGCGGGCACCGGTTGCGACTGCGACCTCACGGTCGAGCCGCTCGCATGAATCAGGCGAGGGCCTGACCGACACCCAGGCGCCGCCGCGCCGCGGTGTATTCATCGCTCAGGCGTTGCACCAGTTCACGTGCAGGCACGATCTTCTTGACCGCCCCGATGCCCTGGCCCGAACCCCAGATGTCTTTCCAGGCTTTCTTCTTGGAGCCTTCTCCGCCGCCGAAGCTCATCGTGCTCGGGTCGCTTTCGGGCAGGTTGTCGGGGTCGAGCCCGGCCAAGCGGATCGAAGGTGCCAGGTAGTTGCCGTGCACGCCGGTGAATAGGTTGGAATAGACGATGTCGTCGGAGCTGCCGTTCACGATGGCTTGCTTGTACGCCTCGTCGGCCCGCGCTTCGTTGGTCGCGATGAAGGCCGAGCCGATGTAGGCGAAGTCGGCGCCCATGGCTTGTGCGGCCAATACTGCATCACCACTCGCGATGGAACCGCTCAGCGCGATCGGGCCGTCGAACCATTCGCGAATCTCATGCACCAGCGCGAACGGGCTCTTCACTCCGGCATGTCCGCCTGCACCCGCAGCCACAGCGATCAGGCCGTCGGCGCCCTTCTCGATGGCCTTGTGCGCGAACTTGTTGTTGATGATGTCGTGCAGCACCACGCCGCCCCAGGCATGCACCGCCTGGTTCACGTCTTCGCGCGCGCCCAGCGAGGTGATGATGATGGGCACCTTGTATTTGGCGCACAGCGCCATGTCGTGCTCGAGCCGGTCGTTGCTCTTGTGCACGATCTGGTTGATGGCAAACGGCGCGGCAGGCTTGTTCGGGTTGGCTTTGTTGTAGGCCGCCAGCGTTTCGGTGATCTCGGCCAGCCACTCATCGAGCAACTCGGCCGGCCGCGCGTTGAGCGCCGGCATGGACCCCACGACACCGGCCTTGCACTGTTCGATCACGAGCTTGGGGTTGCTGATGATGAACAGCGGCGAACCAATGATGGGCAAGGGCAGGTTCTGCAGGATGGGAGGCAAGGCCACGGGTGTCTCCGAAATGTGTAGGTCGATTGGGGCCGAGTTTGCGCAGCAGGCTCAGGCCAGGGCAGTCACGCGAGTGACAGGTCAGAAGGATTCAAGTGCCAGCGCCGTCACGCTCTCCGCGCCCTCGACGACGGCGTCGCGCACGCCTGGCACACGGCTCATGATGTGGTCGGCGTAGAAGCGCACGGTCGTCACCTTGGCTTGCAGGAACGCGGTGTCGCCCTCGCCGGCTTTCAGCTGCGACTGGGCCACCAGCAAGGCGCGCGCAAGTTGCCAGCCGGCCATCACGTTGCCGGCCAGCATCAGGTAGGGCACAGAGCCGGCGAATACTGCATTGGGGTTGCCTTTGGCCCCTGCCGCAACGAAGTCGACGACTTGCTCGAAGGCCACGCGAGCGGCGCTGAGTCGCTTCAGGACGGCCCGCGCCGCCACGCTGTCGCTCTTGCCAAGCTCGGCCTCGGTGCCCGCGATCTGGCGGGCGATGGCCTTGGCCGTCTGGCCGCCGTCTCGGGCCGTCTTGCGTCCCACCAGATCGTTGGCCTGGATGGCGGTCGTGCCTTCGTAGATGGTGAGGATCTTCGCGTCGCGGTAGTACTGCGCCGCACCGGTTTCCTCGATGAAGCCCATGCCGCCATGCACCTGCACACCGAGGCTGGTCACCTCGAGGCTCATCTCGGTGCTGTAGCCCTTGACCAGCGGCACCATGAATTCATAGAAGGCCTGGTTCTGCTTGCGAACCTCGGCGTCGGGGTGTGCATGCGCCGCGTCGTAGGCGGCTGCGGCAGTGATGGCCAGCGCGCGGCAACCTTCGGTCTGCGCGCGCATGGTCATCAGCATGCGCCTCACGTCAGGGTGATGAATGATGGGTGCGCTGCCGGGCATCGAGCCGTCGACCGGACGCGACTGCACGCGGTCCTTCGCGTACTGCACAGCCTTCTGGTAAGCGCGCTCGGCCACCGCGATGCCTTGAATGCCCACTGCATAACGAGCCGCATTCATCATGATGAACATGTACTCGAGGCCGCGGTTCTCCTGGCCCACCAGCGTGCCGAGGGCGCCACCGTGATCGCCGAACTGCAGCACGGCCGTGGGGCTGGCCTTGATGCCGAGCTTGTGCTCGATGCTCACGCAATGCGCGTCGTTGCGCTCGCCGAGAGAACCATCGGCCTTGACCATGAACTTCGGCACGACGAAGAGACTGATGCCCTTCACGCCCTCGGGCGCACCGACCACGCGGGCCAGCACGAGGTGCACGATGTTCTCGGCCATGTCGTGCTCACCGTAGGTGATGAAGATCTTGGTACCGAAGATCTTGTAGGTGCCGTCGGGCTGCGGTTCGGCACGGGTGCGCACCAGTGCCAAGTCAGAGCCGGCTTGCGGCTCGGTAAGGTTCATCGTGCCGGTCCACGTGCCTTCGATCATCTTCGGCAGGAAGGTAGTTTGCTGCTCGGGGGAGCCCGCGGTGAGCAGCGCCTCGATCGCGCCATCGGTCAGAAGCGGACACAGCGCGAAGCTCATGTTGGCACTGTTGAGCATCTCGATGCAGGCCGCGCCGATGGTCTTGGGCAGGCTCTGGCCGCCGAAGTCGGTCGGATGTTGCAAGCCTTGCCAGCCGCCTTTGCCGAACTGGCGGAAAGCGTCTTTGAAACCCGGCGTCGTGAACACCTTGCCGTCTTTCCAGTACGACGGGTTCTTGTCACCTTCGAAGTTCAGCGGCGCAAGCACGCCTTCGTTGAACTTGGCGCACTCTTCTAGAACGGCCTGGGCCGTCTCCAGACCCGCTTCTTCGAAACCCGGGAGTTGCGCCACGGCTTCGAGGTTGGCGAGTTCCTTCATGCAGAACAGCATGTCCTTGACGGGGGCGACGTAGCTCATGGCATCTCCTTCAGCTTTTATGTTCAGGCAACAAAAAGCCCGTTGGCCGCGGGGCGAACGGGCTCTTGCGGCGTTCGCGCTTTACAGCGCCTTGACCAGTTCCGGCACCGCGGTGAACAGATCGGCCTCGAGGCCATAGTCAGCGATGGCGAAGATCGGTGCCTCAGGGTCTTTGTTGATGGCGACGATGACCTTGGAGTCCTTCATGCCGGCCAGGTGCTGGATGGCGCCCGAGATGCCGGCGGCGATGTACAGCTGGGGTGCCACGATCTTGCCCGTCTGCCCGACCTGCCAGTCGTTCGGCGCGTAGCCCGCATCCACCGCGGCCCGGCTCGCCCCGAGTGCGGCGCCCAGCTTGTCGGCCAGCGGCGTCAGCACCTCGTTGAATTTGTCGCTGCTGCCGAGGGCCCGGCCACCTGAGACGATGATCTTCGCGGCCGTCAGCTCGGGTCGGTCGTTCCTGGCGATCTCCGAACCCTGGAAGCTGGACTTGCCGCTGTCGGCCACCGCGGTCGCGGTGTCGATGGTGGCACTGCCGCCGGTGGCCGCCGCCGGGTCGAAGCCGGTGGTGCGCACGGTGATGACCTTGACCTTGTCCTGGCTCTGCACGGTGGCAATGGCGTTGCCGGCGTAGATCGGCCGCTCGAAGGTGTCGGGGCTGAGCACCTTGGTGATGTCGCTGATCTGGCCGACGTCCAGCTTGGCCGCCACGCGGGGAGCGATGTTCTTGCCAGCGGCCGTGGCAGCAAAGAGGATATGGCTGTAGTTGCCGGCGATGGTGAGCACCTGGGCCGCGACGTTCTCGGCCAGGCCGTGGTCGAGGTGGGCCGCGTCGGCGTGGATCACCTTGGAGACGCCGGCCACTTGGCTGGCGGCCTTGGCTGCGTCGCCTGCGCTGTTGCCGGCGATCAGGATGTGCACTTCGCCGCCGAGGGCGGTGGCGGCGCTGACGGTGTTGAGGGTGCCGCCCTTGAGGGCGTGGTTGTCGTGTTCAGCAATTACAAGCGTTGTCATGTCAGATCACCTTGGAAACGTTCTTGAGCTTGTCGACCAGGGCGGCGACGTCGGGCACCTTGATGCCGGCGCTGCGCTTGGGCGGCTCGCTGACCTTGAGGGTCTTGATGCGGGGGGCGACGTCCACGCCCAGGGCCTCGGGCTTGAAGACCTCGAGGGTCTTCTTCTTGGCCTTCATGATGTTGGGCAGGGTGACGTAGCGCGGCTCGTTCAGGCGCAAGTCGGTGGTCACCACCGCCGGCAGGCTCAGCTTCAGGGTTTCCAGGCCGCCGTCGACTTCGCGGGTGACGGAAATACTGTCGGCGCTGAGTTCGACCTTGCTGGCGAAGGTGGCCTGGGGCAGGTCGGCCAAGGCGGCCAGCATCTGGCCGGTCTGGTTGCAGTCGTCGTCGATGGCTTGTTTGCCGAGGATGATCAGGCCGGGCTGTTCCTTGTCGACCAGGGCTTTCAGGAGCTTGGCGACGGCGAGGGGTTGCAACTCCAGGTCGGCCGGGGTCTCGACCAGGATGGCGCGGTCGGCACCGATGGCCATCGCGGTGCGCAGGGTCTCCTGGCACTGGGTGACGCCGCAGCTGACGGCGATTACCTCGGTGACGAGGCCCTTCTCTTTCAGGCGCACCGCTTCTTCGACGGCAATCTCGTCGAACGGGTTCATGCTCATCTTGACGTTGGCAATGTCCACCCCGCTGCCATCGCTCTTCACTCGAACCTTCACGTTGTAGTCAACCACTCGCTTGACGGCTACCAGTGCTTTCATGGGATCAGTCTCTTTCTCTTGAATGAACGAACTGCGTGCGCAGATGCTGGATTCCCGCCTACGCGGGAATGACTGTGCCACGGCTTACTTCGCGGCCAGCCCCAGACGCTCGATCAACTTCTTGTCCTTGGCATAGGTCTCGATGGCCCAGGCCTTGTAGTCGTCGCCGCTGCGGTACCACATGTCCTGGTTCAGCTGGGCCAGCACTTCCTGGTGCTTGGGGTCGTCCATGGCTTTCTTGAATGCGTCGTGCAGGGTCTTCACGACGGCCGGGTCCATGCCTTTGGGGCCGACCAGGCCGTACGGTGAATTGCCGACGACACCGTAACCCAATTCCTTGGCGGTGGGCACCTGCGGCCAACGCTTGGTGCGCTGGTCACCGAAGGTGACGAGCAGGCGCATCTGGCCGTTGTCGACGAACTTGTCCCAGCCGCTGGCGTCGCTGGCCGCCATCACATGGCCACCGAGCAGCGCCTGCATCAGGTCGGCGTTGCCTTTGAAGGGGATGTGGTTGAACTGGATCTTGGCGTTGTCCGACAGCTCTTCGAGCAGCAGGTGCGGGCTGGTGCCGATGCCGGTGGAGCCGTAGTCGATCTTGCCCGGCTCCTTGCGCGCGGCCTCGACGTAATCCTTGAAGGTCTTGTGCGGCGAATCGGCCTTCACGACGAAGCCGAAGGTGTAGCCCGACACGCCCATGATGAAGGTGAAGTCGCTGATCGGGTTCCACGGTGTCTTCTGCATGTGCGGCACGCGCAGCATGCCCATCGGGAACTGCGAGATCGTGTAGCCGTCGGGCTTGGCGGTGAGCGCCATGGTGCCGGGGCCGGTGGTGCCCCCGCCGCCCGGGCGGTTCTCCACGATGATCTGCTGGCCCAGGTACTTGCCGGCGATCTCGGCCAGTGCGCGGTGGTGGCGGTCGGTGGAGCCCCCGGCTGGCCACGGCACGATCAGCGTGACGGGCCTGCTCGGGTACACGTCGGCGGCGTATGCGGCGCCGAACGGGGCGGCCAAGGCGGCGCCGGCGGCTGCCAGCAACAGGGCACGGCGAAGGCGCGGCGGGTGGGAAGTCTTCAAGAGCTGTCTCCGGTCGGTGAATGTTCGGTGAAAAGGATCAGGTCGATGCGGCGGTGGCGGTTCGGGCGGCTTCGCGCTCCTGCAGTTCACGCCACTGCACTTTGCCCGAACCCGACTTCGGCAGCGAGGCGACGAACTCCACGATGCGCGGGCTCTTGTAGGCCGCCATGTGCTCGTGTGCCCAGCTCACGATGTCTTGCTCGCTGACCTGGCCGCGGAACTCGGGCTTCAGCACGATCAGCGCCTTGACGGTCTCGCCGCGCTTCGCGTCGTGTGCGCCGATGACGCAGGCTTCGTGGATGGCAGGGTGGCGGTACATCAGCGCCTCCACCTCGGCCGGCCAGACCTTGAAGCCCGACGCGTTGATCATTCGCTTCAAGCGGTCGACCATGAAGAAGTAGCCGTCTTCGTCGACCTGCGCAAGGTCGCCGGTGCGCAGAAAGCGCTTGCCGTCGAGCTCGATGAAACTGTCCGTGGTCGCCTGCGCGTTGTTCCAGTAGCCGGCCATGACCTGCGGCCCGTGCACGATGATCTCGCCGGTTTCGCCTTGAGCCACTTCTTGCATCGTGGCCGGGTCGACCACGCGCGAGTCGACGTCGAACACCGGGATGCCCAGGCACTGCTGCTTGGGCCGTTGCGGCGGGTTGATGTGGGTGGCGGCCATGGTCTCGCTCATGCCGTAGCCCTCGACGTACTCGAGGCCGATCTTCTCCTTGAGCTTGGCGGCGATGGCCTGCGGCATGGCCGCACCGCCGCCGCGAATGCCCTGCAGGCTCGACAGGTCGTACTCGTCGAGCCGCGGGTTGGAGAGGAAGTCGATCATCATGGTCGAGATGACCTGCCACACCGTCACGCGGTAGCGCTGCATGCACTCGGCCGCGGCATCGCGATCCCAGCGCGGCAGGATCACGATGGTGGCGCCGATGTAGAGCGGCCCGTTCATGCTGCCGGCCATGCCGGTCACGTGGAAGTAGGGCAGCACCGACAGGTACACCGCGTCTTGCGTGCGGCCGAACCACTGCACGCCGCCGACCAGCGTGCTCATCACGCTGCGGTGCGTGTGCATGCAGCCCTTGGGGTGGCCGGTGGTGCCCGAGGTGTAGGGCATCACGCACAGGTCGTCGGGGCCGGCGGTCAGCGGGCCGGGGCGCAGGTTTCTTGCCAGCACCTGGTTCCACAGGTGCGCGCCGGCATCGGTGATCTGGTCGCGCGGCGCGGCCACGAACTCGGGCAGCTTGAAGTCGGTGGGGTGCCTGATGTAGTCGCTGTAGGCCGCGACGATCAGGTGGTGGAGGCCTTCCGCGTTGTCGTCGGAAGCGACCAGGGGTGCCATCTGCGCATACTGGTCTTGCGGCACGAAGGCGGTGGTCGCGCCGCTGTCTTTCACGTAGTGCCGCAACTCCTCGGTCCGGTTCATCGGGTTGACGGGCACCACGACGGCGTTGGCCCGCAGGATGCCGTAGTACGCCAACACCCACTGCGGGCTGTTCTGCATGTACAGCAGCACGCGGTCGCCGGCCTTCACGCCGCACACCTGCTGCAGGTAACCGGCAATGCGCTCGGCTTCGTCCTTGAATTCGGCAAAGCTGAGCGGCGTGTCGTAGAAGACGATGAACGGTTTGCCCGGGAAGCGCTGCGCCGACACCTCGGCGTTGTAGAAGAGATTGGTTTGCGGCAGCGTCAGGTGCTGGGGCAAGCCGGGTGGCCAATGGGGGAGGTGACGGTCGGACATGGGAGATGGAATCTATACGGGTCGGGCGGAGGTCGCGCAGCTCATGCATGACACCGTTCACCTTGATGCGTCGATCTCCTGTGCCAATGCCCAGGCCTGCTCGGCCAGCGGCCGGGCGCGCTTGCCCGAGTCCACGGCATGCTCGCTCGACGCGTTGCCTTGCTGCGCGCGGTGGGCAATGCCTTGCAGGATGGCGGCCAGGCGGAACATGTTGAACACCATGTAGTAGTTCCACTCGGCCTGCGACACGGCGTTCTTGCGGCCGGTGCGCTGCATGTACAGGGCCACGTATTCCGGCTCGAGCGGGATCCCGAGCGAGGGGAGATCGGCATTGCACATGCCGCGGCCGGTGGCGGCGCTCATGCGCCAGGTCATGCAGTGGTAGGCGAAGTCGACCAGCGGGTGGCCCAGCGTCGACAGCTCCCAGTCGAGCACTGCGAGGATGCGCGGCTCGGTGGGGTGGAAGATCACGTTGTCGAAGCGGTAGTCGCCGTGCACGATGGCCACTTCATCGCCCTGCGGGATGTACTTGGGCAGCCACTCGATCAGCCGGTTGGCCGCATCGATCTTCTCGGTCTCGGCGGCCTTGTACTGCTTGGTCCAGCGCGCGACCTGGCGCTCGATGTAGTTGCCGGGCTTGCCGTAGTCCCCGAGGCCGATGGCCTCGGGGTTCACGCTGTGCAACGCGGCCATCACGCGGTTGAGCTCGCTGTAGAGCGCGCCGCGCTGTGCGTTGTCGTAGTCGGGCAGTGTCGGGTCCCAGAGGATGCGGCCGTCCACGCAATCCATGATGTAGAAGGCGGTGCCGAGCACCGACGGGTCTTCGCACAGTGCATAGGCCTTGGCGACCGGCACATCGGTCTGGGCGAGCGCGCTGATCACGCGGTATTCGCGGTCGACCGCGTGCGCCGAAGGCAGCAGCACGCCGGGCGGCTTGCGGCGCAGCACGTAGTTCTTGCCGCCGGCGCTCAGCTTGAAGGTCGGATTCGACTGGCCGCCCTTGAACTGCTCGACCGCCAGCGTGCCGCTGAAGCCGGCCACGTGCTCACGCATGTAGGCATCGAGCTCCTGCACGTCGAACGCATGCTGCGCGGTGACGGGCTTGGTGCCGCTGAACTGGGTGGCCGAGGCGTCTTTGCTCATGGGGATTTGAAGCTTCCGTCGGAGAGGGTTAAACCACTTCGAACAGGCCTGCCGCACCTTGCCCGCCGCCGATGCACATGGTCACGACCACGTACTTCGCGCCGCGGCGCTTGCCTTCGATCAGCGCATGGCCGGTCAGGCGCGAGCCGGTCACGCCGTAGGGATGGCCCACCGCGATGGCGCCGCCGTTGACGTTCAGGCGGTCGTCGGGAATGCCCAGCTTGTCGCGGCAGTAGATCACCTGCACGGCGAAGGCTTCGTTCAGCTCCCACAGGCCGATGTCGCTGATCTTCAGGCCCGTCTGCTTCAGCAGCTTCGGGATCGCGAACACCGGGCCGATGCCCATTTCATCGGGCTCGCAGCCGGCCACCGCAAAGCCGCGGAAGATGCCCATCGGCGTGATGCCGCGCTGTTCGGCCAGCTTGCTGTTCATCAGCACGCAGGCCGACGAGCCGTCGGAGAACTGGCTTGCATTGCCGGCGGTGATCACGCCGCCCGGCAGAGCCGAGCGGATCTTGGCCACGCCTTCGAGCGTGGTGTCGGCGCGAATGCCTTCGTCGGCGGCAATCGTCACCTGCTTGGTCATCAGGCGGCCGCTGGCCTTGTCGGCAACGCCCATGATCGTCGTCATCGGCGCGATCTCGTCCTTGAACTTTCCGGCTTCTTGCGCGGCCGCGGCACGCAGCTGGCTGCGCACGCCGTATTCGTCTTGCAGTTCCTTGCTGATGTTGTAGCGCTTGGCGACCTGCTCGGCGGTCTGCAGCATGCTCCAGTAGATCTCGGGTTTCTTCTCCAGCATGGCGGGGTCGGCGCGCATGTGGCGGTTCACCTCGTTCTGCACGCACGAGATCGACTCCACGCCACCACCGATGGCCACCTGCACGCCGTCGACGATGATGCTGTGCGCTGCCATCGCGATGGCCTGCAAGCCCGACGAGCAGAAGCGGTTGATGGTGACGCCGGCGGTGGTGACCGGCAGGCCGGCGCGCAGCGCGGCCACGCGGGCGATGTTGCCGCCGGTGGTGCCTTCGGACAGCGAACCGCCGAGGAAGACGTCTTCCACTTCAGCCGGGTCGATGCCGGCGCGCTTGACCGCATGCTCGATGGCGTGCGCGGCCAGCGTGGCGCCGTAGGTCATGTTGAAGGCACCCTTCCAGGACTTGGCCAGGCCGGTACGGGCGGTGGAGACGATGACGGCTTCGGTGGTCATGGTGAAGATTCCTTGTGTTCTGGAGACCGTTCGCCCTGAGCTTGTCGAAGGGGCTGCATTGCGCGATGCGGGGCTTCGACAGGCTCAGCCCGAACGGGGGTAAGTTCAGCCCGAACGGGAGCTGGGATCAGTTGAAGGTCTTGCCTTCTTCAGCCAGCTTCAGCAGCAGCGGTGCGGGCTGCCATGAGGCATCGGCCCCCGGCTCGGCGGCGAAGCGGCGCAGTGCGCGCACGACGTTGGGCAGGCCGACGATGTCGGCATAAAGCATCGGGCCGCCGCGGTGCACGGGGAAACCGTAGCCGTTGAGGTAGACGAGGTCGATGTCGGACGCGCGAGCGGCGATGCCTTCGGCGAGGATGCGTGCGCCCTCGTTGACCAGCGCGTAGATGCAGCGCTCGACCACCTCGGCGTCGTCGATCTTGCGCGGGGTGATGCCGCTGGCGGCGCGGTAGTCGCTGATGAACTGCTCGGTCACCGGATCAGGGATCGGGTCGCGCTTGCCGGCTTCGTAGCGGTACCAGCCAGCGCCGGTCTTCTGCCCGAAGCGGCCGGCTTCGCAGAGCTTGTCGGCCACGATGGGTTTCATCTCGACGCCCGCTTCGGCGGCCTTGCGCTTGCGCGTGGCCCAGCCAATGTCCAGGCCGGCCAGGTCACCCATGCGAAAGGGGCCCATGGCGAGGCCGAAGCCTTCCAGTGCCTTGTCGATCTGCTGCGGCAGCGCGCCGGCGCTGATGATGCCTTGTGCTGCGGCACCGTAGCGCGCCAGCATGCGGTTGCCGATGAAGCCGTCGCACACGCCGGAGATCACTGCGATCTTCTTGATCTTCTTGGCCAGCGCCATGCTGGTGGCCAGCACGTCGGGTGCGGTCTTGGCGCCGCGCACGATCTCCAGCAGGCGCATCACGTTGGCCGGGCTGAAGAAGTGCAGGCCGATCACGTCGCTGGGGCGCTTGGTGAAGCCGGCGATCTTGTCGATGTCGAGGTACGAGGTGTTCGAGGCGAGGATGGCGCCCGGCTTGCACACCTCGTCGAGCGTGCGGAACACCTGCTGCTTGACGTCCATGTTCTCGAACACGGCTTCGATCACCAGGTCGGCGTCTTTCAGCCCGTCGTAGCTCAACGTGGGCGTGATCAGGGCCATGCGCTGCTCCACCTGTTCGGCGGTGAGCTTGCCCTTCTTGGCCGAGTTCTCGTAGTTCTTGCGGATGGTGGCCAGGCCGCGGTCCAGCGCTTCCTGCTTGGTTTCCAGCAGCACGACCGGAATGCCGGCGTTGAGGAAGTTCATCGTGATGCCGCCGCCCATGGTGCCGGCGCCGATGACGCCCACGCGCTTGATGTCGCGCAGCGCCGTGTTCTCCGGTACGTCGGGGATCTTGGTCGCGGCGCGCTCGGCGTTGAAGATGTGGCGCAGCGCGCGCGATTCCGGCGTGTTCATCAGCGCCATGAACTGCTCGCGCTCGAACTTCATGCCTTCGTCGAAGGGCTTGCTGACCGAGGCGGCCACCGCCTCCACGCAGCGCAGCGGCGCGGGGAAGTTCTTCGACACCGCGCCCACGCTGTTGCGCGCGAATTGCAGGAAGGCGTCATTGCCTGGCTGCACCGGTTTGACCTTCAGGTCGCGCACGCGCTTGAGTGGCAGCTTGTCGGCCACGGCCTGCTCAGCAAAGGCAATGGCGCCTGCCAGCAGGTCACCGGGGATGAGGGCGTCGAGCAGCGGCGTGCCTTCGAACTTGGCGGCCGGCGTCGGCGCGCCCGACACGATGATGTTGAGCGCGGCCTCCAGGCCGATCAGGCGCGGCAGGCGCTGCGTGCCGCCGGCGCCGGGCAGCAGGCCGAGCTTCACTTCGGGCAGGCCGAGCTGCGCATCGGGTTTCGCCACGCGGAAGTGCGCGCCCATCGCCAGTTCCAGGCCGCCGCCGAGCGCCATGCCGCCGATGGCGGCAACCACCGGCTTGCTCGAGTTCTCGAGCGCCTTGATCACGCTCAGCAGGTTGGGCTCCATCGCTGCCTTGGGCGTGCCGAACTCTTTCACGTCGGCGCCGCCCGAGAAGGCGCGGTCGCTGCCGATCAGCACCAGCGCTTGGACCTTGTCGTCGGCCAGCGCCTTGTCCAGCCCATCCACGATGCCGGCGCGCAGCGCATGACCCAGGCCGTTGACGGGCGGGTTGGCCAGCGTGACGATGGCCACGCTGCCGCGAACGTCGTACAAGGTTGAAGGCGTTTGATGGCTCATGTGCAAAGGCTCCTAGAAGCACGGCGGGACGGCGTTTGCGCAAACCGGGGCGTCTTTCAGCCCGGCTCGGCTGGTTGCGGTTCAATGTTCTGCAATGCGGAACATCATTTTGCAAAGACGATCATCCTAGCCACTGGGGGTTGGCTTGTAAACAAGGTGAATCCCGAGCGGCCCCTCGTAACCGCAGCGCTTGTCGCCGGGGTGACAGGCAGTCGATGAAGAATCACGCAACGTGCTTGGTAGAAGTTCCGATATTCAATTTGTCGTTTCGCGATGCAGAATGAAAATCCTCATTTCAGCTATGCACCGCCGCAGGAGGCACCCATGAACCTTGACTACAGCCCCGAAGAGCAGAAGTTCCGCGATGAAGTGCGCAGCTTCATCAGCGCCCATCTGCCGGCCGACATTCGCGACAGGGCGAAGACCGGCGCGCGCGGCGGCAAGGAAGACATCGTTCGCTGGCAGAAGATCCTGTACGAGAAAGGTTGGGGCGCATCGAGCTGGCCCGAGCAGTATGGTGGCCCGGGCTGGAATGCGGTGCAGCGCCACATCTTCGAAGACGAATGCGCCGAAGCCGGTACACCGATGCAGCTGCCCTTCGGCTTGAAGATGGTGGCGCCGGTGATCATGCGGTTCGGCAACGAGGCGCAGAAGAGCCACTTCCTGCCACGCATCGTCTCGGCCGAAGACTGGTGGTGCCAGGGCTACTCGGAGCCGGGCGCCGGCTCCGACCTCGCGTCGCTGAAGACGCGCGCGGTGCGCGGCACCGACGCCGAAGGCGAGCACTACATCGTCAACGGCC
>Ga0307513_10008273_pt1 | contig 13341 bp, 14 predicted proteins | sample 15_EM_MG_FD_202174 | JGI IMG/M metagenome (GOLD analysis project Ga0307513, IMG submission 202174) | Populus trichocarpa ectomycorrhiza microbial communities from riparian zone in the Pacific Northwest, United States - 15_EM | ecosystem: Host-associated > Plants > Roots > Unclassified | place...
TGAGCGGTCGCAACAATCCATGCTGCGCGAACAACACGGTGAACTGCCCATTGCCGTACTCGATGTCGACAGTCGCGCCGGGAAATGCATCTTCGACCGCCGCATCGAGCGCCGGCCGGTTACCGATTTCGCGAATGGTCTGCAGCGCCGCGCCCAGATCGCGTCCATCGTGCGAGAGCACCGGTGTTCGCGTCCCGATCTGCGGATGTCGTGCCGGTGCATCCGCGTCGGCGCGAAAGTGATCGTAGAACCGCCACGACCGCACTTCCTCGCGTAGCGCCAGAAGTTCGGGCGCGCGCTCCGGATCCGACATTGCCGACAGCATGCTTTCGAACGTCGACAGATCCCGGCCGATCGCGTCCCATTCTCCATCCGGGCGGCGCAGGCACACGAGCGCTCCGCGCCGGTCGGCCAGCAGGGTTGACGGACGTAAATGTGGCGCGGCCCACACGCACTCGCGCTTGATCTCAGGATCCTGGCCGAACGCACTCAGCGACGGAATGGGCAGGCCCAGGTCGATGGCGTAGCCGACCAGTTCGCCCTGAAACCCGAGGCGCAGATGCACCGGCTCCTTGCGCGGACCGCCCTGCACGGGGACGGAGCCATTCTTCATGCCGCGAGAAATCGTTTCCGGCCCGGCCCATAGAGTCGACGACAATCCGCCTTCGCGCGCCAGCGAGCTCACGATGCCGCCCTGCGCGGCTTCGGCCAGCAGGCGCAACGCGCGATACAGGTTCGATTTTCCGCTGCCGTTTGCACCGGTTATCAGATTCAGCCGGCCCAATGGCACGACCAACGAACGAATCGAGCGGTAATTCGCGACCGCCAAGGTTGAGAGCGCCGACATCGGACTAGCGTATCCCGGCAGCGGCGGATTCGGCTATCCTGAGTCCCTCTCGACGGGGGAGTCATCATGCGTTTGAATAATCTTGCGGCGCTTGGCCGCAGAATCTTCGTCACGTGCGTCCTCGGATTCGCTGGAGTCGCCACCGCCTCCGAACAGCCGCCCACTCTAACTATCGGCTCGGCCATGCCGGCGTTCTCTTTGCCCGGCATCGACGGCAAGACGTACACCGACCAGTCGTTCAAGGACGCGAAGCTCCTGGTGCTGCTGTTCACCTGTGCGCACTGCCCGACGGCCCAAAACTACCAGGAACGCATCAAGAAGCTGGTGACGGACTACCAGGCAAAGGGCGTGACGCTGGTCGCGATCAATCCGAACCATGCGGACGCGGTGCGTCTCGACGAGATGGCCTACACCGATCTCGGCGATAGCTTCGAGGACATGAAGGAACGCGCGAAGGATCAGAAATTCAACTTCATTTGGCTCGACGACGGCCCGAAGCAGGAGGTCGCGCACAAGATTGGTCCGGTCGCGACGCCGCACGTGTTCATCTTCGATGAGGACCGCAAGCTGCGCTTCGAAGGTCGCATCGACGATTCCGAGCGCGAGGCCACCGCCACCAAGCATGAAACCCGCGACGCGATCGAGGCGCTGCTGGCCGGCAAACAGCCGGCGGTCACGTCGACCAAGGTATTCGGCTGCTCGGTCAAATGGGCGGACAAAGTGCCCGATAACATCAACGCCCAGAAGAAGTGGGCGGCGGAACCGGTGGCCCTCGAGAAGGCGAACGCTGCCGTGCTCAAGGCCATTCGCGAGAACAAGGACTCCGGCAAGATCCGCTTCATCAATGTGTGGGCGACCTGGTGCGGCCCGTGCATCACCGAGTTCGACGAACTGGTCGAGCACAACGTGCGCTTCCGCATCCGCAACTTCGAGATGGTGACGATCGCCGCGGAGTTCCCCGACCAGGAAGCCAAGGCGCGCGATTTCCTCACGAAGAAGCACGCGTCGATGAAGAACTACATCTACGCCAGCAACAGCAATGACGAGATGAGCGAGGCTGTCGATCCCGCCTGGAAAGGCGCGCTGCCGTACACGATCATCGTCGACGAGAAGGGCAACGTGATCTATCGGGAGATGGGCTCGATCGATTTCCTCAAGATGCGGCGCGCCATCGTGCCGGCGCTCAACCGGCTGGCGCCGTGGCAGGGCCAGGGCCCGTAATTGGGGTCAGGCCCCAAATGCCGATTTGGGGTCTGACCCCATTTCTGTAAGAAGCGCCGCGCCCGTTCGTCTCTTGTCTGAATCAGACAGGAGGCGAATGTGTGCGTATCCCCATACTCGAAGCCGTTGCCGTGAACGACACGGCCAGCGATGACATCGCCGCGCTCGCGCGAACGTACGGACCCAGCGTGTTTCGCGCCGCGTGGCGCATTCTCGGCAGCCGCGCCGCGGCCGAGGACGTGCAGCAGCAGCTGTTCCTCAGGCTGATCGAATCGCCGCCGCAGCGCGTGGATTCCTGGCCGGCGTATCTCGCGACCTCAGCCACCCGGCTCGCGATCGATCACCTGCGCCGCCAGCGGCGCTGGCGGTTGTTGGCTCCGCTGTGGAAGTCCGAGCATCCGGAAGACTCGCCCGACGAGGACGTCGAGCGCCAGCAAGCCAGCCGTTTCATGCGCGCGGCGCTGGCGCGGATCAATCCCCGCGATGCGTCGTGCTTCGTCATGCGACACCTTCACGGCCTCGCGCCCGCTGCGATCGGCGCCGCCCTCGGCATCTCGGAAAATCACGTCAGTGTCAGTGTGCATCGCGCGCGCAAGGCGCTCGAAGCGCTGCAGGCAAAGGAGCAAATCTGATGAACACTCTCGACAACATTCTCGAATCGTTCGCCGCCCATGAGATCGACGAGCAGTCGGTGCGCGCGGCGCAGCGCAAGCTCGACGACGTCATCGCGCGCCGCATGGCTGAAAAGCAGCCGCGCGTGCAGAGCGTGCGGAAGGCCGGCTGGTTGGCGGCCGCCGCCTCGGCCGTGGTCGCGGTGTTCGGCCTGCTGTGGCTGCCGCTCAATCCCACGCCGGCATTTGCCGCAGTCCAGCAGCACTTCCGCGACTTTCAGACGCTGCGGTTTGTGATCGAACAGCGCGTGGAAGGGCAGCCGACGGCCCGGACGCGCGTGCAGGCCACCCGCAGCGGCAACGTGCGCACCGAAGTGGGCGATGACGTGAGCGTCATCGTGAACTCCGCGCAGAATCGCGTGCTGACGCTGATCCGTTCCTCGCGCATGGCCATCGTGTCGCCGCTCGAGCATGCGGTGGAGGAGGAGGACACTCTGAAGTGGCTGAAGGATATCCGTGAGTTCCAGGGCCTGGCGACAGCGCTGCCGGAGCCGCGGGTGATCGATGGCCAGAAGGTATTCGGCTGGCAGCTCAAGATCGAAGGTGTCGACATGGTGTTGTGGGCGACGGCGGCAGGATTGCCGCTGCAGATGACCATGAATCCCACCACGCAGCTCCAGCTCGACTTCCACTTCGAGTTCGACGTGCCGCTTGCGCCCGAGACGTTCAGCACGGAAGTGCCGGCCGGTTACAGCATTGGGACGGACGAGGAGTGATTCGCGGGCGTTGCCGGGGCCGCCGTTGACCGCTCCGGCAACGGCGCGTGTAATACGCGGGCCTCCATGAAAACTGCAACGCTCTCACTAATGGCCGCGACGGCGGTGTTCGCCGGCACGTCCATCTACTTGGGCCTGGAGCTTGGGCAGGCGCGCGATGCACTGGTCGCGGAAGTCGCGCTGCGCGAACAGCGCGAACAGCGCGAGCAGCCAATCCCGCAGCGCGAACTTCATGCGTCCTACGACATGAATGCGGATGCGCGCTCGAGCGGCGCGCCGCCACCGCAGCTGGCGTCCGGCGCGCCACCGCCACCAACTGTCGAATCGCAGCCTGCCGGGCAACCGTTCGTCAAAAGGGGCGACGACCGCCCCGCCTTCGATCTCAATTCCGCGCCGGCCCAGCGCCAGCGCCGAATCATGCAGGAGGCGCAGCTACGTCAGCGGTATTCCGACATGCCGCTCGAGCTCGGTCTCGACAAGGCGCAGGCGGACAAGCTGTTCGACCTGCTGGCGGACAACCAGGTGTCGACCGCCAACAACCGGCGCGCGTACTCGGAGGATCCGCTCGGCGCCCGCGCGCTTGCGGACGCGGCACGCGCGGAACGCGATGCCCAGATCACCGCCTTGTTAGGGCCGGACAAGGCCGCCGAATTCCTGACGTTCGAGAAGAGCATTCCGGCGCGCATGCAGGTCGGGCGCATCGACGCGCAGATGACGGCCGCGGACATCCCGCTGCGCGACGATCAGCGCAAGGCGATGATCGTCGAGCTCGCCACCGAGCAGGCCGAGCGCCCGGCGCCAGAGCGCGATCCTGCGGCCAACGATTCCGACTATCAAACGCGCTTCCTCGACTGGCAGGCCGAGTATTCCAAGCGAGTGCAGGCGCGGGTCGAGCCGCTGCTGACTCCCGAGCAGCTCACACGGTATCGAGAGGCGGTGCAGGTGCAGGATTCGCGGCGCGCGCAGCAGCGGGCGCGCACCGCGCAAAGAAACAACGCCCAGCGGCAACCCTGAGCGTGCAGACGCTGGGGCTGATATCGCTGGTGGTTGCCGATTACGACACCGCGCTGGCGTTCTACGTCGGCAAGCTCGGCTTCACACTCGTCGAAGACAGCTTCGTGCCGGAGCAGAACAAGCGTTGGGTGGTGATCGAACCACCGGGCGCCGCGGGGCAGGGCGCCAAACTACTGCTGGCGCGCGGCTCGAACCCGGAGCAGATTTCCCGCATCGGCAATCAGACCGGTGGCCGCGTGTTCCTGTTTCTCTACACCGACGATTTCTGGCGCGATTTCAACGCCTACCAGGCCAAGGGCGTGGAGTTTCACCGCCCGCCGAGCGTTGCGCCGTACGGCACCGTCGCGGTGTTCAAGGATCTGCACGGCAATCTGTGGGACCTGGTCGAACTCAAGCGCTGACTACTTGCCGCGCAGCTCCTTGCGCACCACGAGCTTCAGGCCGGACCAGGTTTCATCCACTGCGCACACTTTGATATCCACGAAGCCGAGCGGCAGCGCGAGCGCACAGATCGTGTCCTCGGTGATATCGGTCGGGACTTTGGCCGCCTTTTTCGGCCACGACACCCAGATCGCCGCATCGGACCTGAGCGTCTTGCGCAAGGCTGCGAGCTCCTTTGCGAGCTCGGCTTTCGACGTCGTGAAGACATGCGCGATATCCGCGTCCGCCGAAACCTTGCGCACGAACCGGACGCCTTCGGGCAGCGGCTCGAGCAGACTGGTAAACCCGCGCGGCGCGTGCGACATACACACGACACCGCCGGGCTTGATGCCGAGCTGCTGCGCGAGCGGAGTGCCCGAATAGCCGGTGCTCATTTTGCCGATTCAAGCACCTTGGCGAGCGCGGCGTCGAGCGCCGTGGCGAATTTCTCCGGCTGATCGAACATCACGAAGTGGCGCGCCGGGGATATGGATACGACGTCCAACCTCCGCACGCCGGTGAGCAGCATGCGGTAGTAACCCGTCTTCCCTTCCTCGTTGATACCCATAGCCGCGAAGTCCGGAGCGTTGAAAGGCGAAATCTCGACCACCGGCACCTTGATGTCGGCGAGCCGGGGGCGCAGGTCGAGCGCAAACACCTGGGCAGCAAAATCGGCTGTCGCGCCGATGTCGCTGCGGCTTGACTGCTCGGCCAGTCGATCAGCGGTCGCCGGGTCGATGGACCCGATCTGCTTCATATAGCCGTGCTGGCCGGCGACAAACTGCTCGCGTGTCTGGCCGCCAAATTGCGCACGGACCCCGTCGGCCAGCTTGCTGCGGTCGCCCGTTTGCGCTTCGGTGCCGGGAAATACCGGCAATCCATCGATGGCGATGACGCCCGCGATGAGCTCGGAATGTTCCGCCGCGAACTTGAGCGACAGCGTGCCCCCGAGGCTGTGACCCACGAGCACCGGCCGCGCCATGCGCTTCGATTCGATCAACTTCTGGATATCGCCGACGAGCGTGTCGAGCGTAGTCCCGGCCACCGGCGCGCGGCCGTCGAAGCCGGGCAGCGTCAGTAGATAGAGCGTGTGATCTGTCTGCAGGCGCTGCGCGGTGTCCTTCCAGACCCAGGCGCCGCTCGCGAGCCCTGGAATGAGAATGACCGCCGGGCCCTCGTTGCCCTGCTGCTCGATCTGCAATGCGCCGACCTCGTAGGTCGCGGGCTTCGAAAACGCGGGCGCAGCCAGGGAGAGCGCGAGCAGGCCGCTCGCGACAAACTTGTGCTTCATGACTATTTCTCCGTTGAAAAGATTTTTTCGATGGATTTGCCGAACAGCTTCGCAATCGCAAAGGCGAGCGGCAGGCTCGGGTCGTACTTGCCGGTCTCGATGGCGTTCACGGTCTGGCGCGAGACTTCGAGCTGGTCGGCGAGTTCGCCCTGGCTCCAGCCGCGCTCCGTGCGCAATTCGCGCACCAGGTTTCTCACGGCTTGATCACACAGCGCAGGCATGCGAGCGCGCCCCAGACAAAGCCCATCACGGGCCACACCCAGAACATGCTCAGGCGCGGAAAGCCGGCGCCCTCGAGAAATCCGTACGTCAGCGACAGGCCGGCCGTGACCGCTGCGGCGATCGCGAGGCTTTCGAGTGTGCGCAGCCGCATGAACTCGTCCATGCGCCGGAACTGGCGCGCAATCGCCCAGATCGCGAGGCACACCGGAATCATCGGCGCCAGCAGCAGTGCGGTGCGCAGTGCGCCCGCGGGCATCGGCTTCCCGATCGACAGCGCGCCAAACAGCACGATGAAGTAAAGCACCATGGAAACGCCGAGTTCCAGCAGATATTTCCGGCGCGCGTCTCGTTCGAGCATTGGCTTCTCCTGTTCGCATCTCTGTAAAGGATGCTTGACAGGCTAAACGCGCGCCGGAAGCTTGTCAAGCTTCCTTTACAAGCTACTCGGTGCGCTGATTGCTGCTCATTTTCGCGAGGAATTCCTGCGCGGCGGCGGATTCGGCGGTGCGTTCCTCGGGCACTGCTGCGCAGAATTTCACCCACGGCAGCCGGCTCTCGATGCCGTATTGCTTCATCAGTGTGACGTCTTCGGGATGATCCAGCGAGCCGATGGTCACGTACATGCGCGCAGCGGGCAGGTCGTACTTGAACGACAACGGCGTGCCGCATTTCTCGCAGAACGCGCGCTTCGCAAGATCGGAACTGGCGAAGAACGCGGGAGCGCCGCGAGTCCAGGTGAAGTTGTCAGGCGCACCGCCCGCCAACGCCGCGAAAATGCCGCCCGACGCGCGCTGGCACATACGGCAGTGACAGACATGCGCATTCTCGAGCGGCGCATAGAAAGCGTAGCGCACCGCGCCGCATTGGCATCCGCCGGTTGCAACAGGCTTGCGCTCGTCCATCGCAGTCACTGGAAAGTGTTGCAGTCCTGCACGTCGCCCGAGCCGTAGCCCTTGCGGAACCACCGCTGACGCTCGACGCCCGAACCATGCGTGAACGATTCCTGGTTCACGTGGCCCTGCACGCGTTTCTGGATCGTGTCGTCGCCCACCGCCGAGGCGGCGTTCAGCGCGTCGTCTATGTCGCCGGCTTCGACGAGCTGGGTCGCGCTATCGGCGTGCTGCGCCCAGATGCCGGCAAAGCAATCCGCCTGCAGCTCCAGCTTCACGGACAGCGCATTGGCGTCCGCCTCGGAAGCGCGCTGCTGCGCGGCGTGCACTTTCTCTGCAGTACCTAACAAGTTTTGCACGTGATGGCCGACCTCGTGCGCGATGACGTAGGCCTTGGCGAAATCGCCTTGCGCCGCAAATTCTGTTTCGAGCTGGCGGAAGAATGCGAGATCGATGTACACCTTGTGATCCACCGGGCAGTAGAAAGGCCCGGCTGCCGAGGTGGCCGTTCCGCAGCCGGTGTTGATGCCATCGTCGAACAGCGCGAGATACGGCTGTTCGTACTGGCGGCCGGCCTGCGCAAAGATGGGCGTCCAGGTTTCTTCCGTGTCGCCGAGCACGTGCGCGACGAACTGGCCGCCCTCGTCCGCGGGCGCGCCCGCTTCGACGGGCGCTTCCGCCTGAGGCTGGGCGCCACCTTCGCCGAGCAGGCCCATGATGAGTCGCGGGTCGACGCCGGCAAAATACGCAACCGCCAGCACGACCAGTCCGCCGATGCCGAACTTCATGCCGCCACCGCCGCCGCCGCCGGTATTGCGACCGCGGTAGTCCTGGACGTTCTGACTTTCCTTGCTGTTGCGCCAACGCATGCGCAGGATGTTAGCACCGCAGCGCTAAAATACGCGTCTCGTGAAATCCGGTCTGCCCATCGATGAAGTCCTACCCGCGCTGCGCACGGCGCTCGCGCACGGGCGCAATGCCGTGCTCGAGGCGCCGCCCGGTGCCGGCAAGAGCACCGTTGTTCCGATTGCACTGCTCGATGAACCATGGTTGCGCGGCGGCAAGATCGTGATGCTCGAGCCGCGCCGGCTTGCGACGCGCGCGGTCGCGACGCGCATGGCGAGCACGCTCGGCGAGGCGCCCGGGGATACCGTCGGCTACCGCATGCGGCAGGAAACCAGGGTTTCAAGACGGACACGCATCGAAGTCGTGACCGAGGGCGTGTTCACCCGCATGCTGCAGAGCGATGCGGCGCTCGAGGGCGTGGCCGCAGTGCTGTTCGACGAATTCCACGAGCGCAGTCTGCACGCCGACACCGGCCTTGCGTTCGCACTCGACTCGCAGGAGAACCTCTCGCCCGAGCTGCGATTGGTGGCGATGTCCGCCACCCTGGACGGCGCCGGGCTCGCGAAGTTGTTAGGCGACGCGCCGCGCATCACGGCCAGCGGCCGCGTCCATCCGGTCGGGATGCACTATGTGGGCACGGGACTGCCGCTGCTGCCGGGCGGGCGCGAATCGCCCGAGATCGGCGTGCTGCGTGCGATCAAGCGCGCGTTGACGGAAGCCGAGGGCGACATGCTGGTGTTCCTGCCCGGCGCAGGCGAGATCCGGCGCGTTCAGGGGATGTTAGGCGACGTGGGCGCGGGCGTGCAGGTACTGCCGCTGTATGGCGAGCTCGCGTTCGGCGACCAGGACGCGGCGCTCAAGCCCGCGAAGCCGGGCCGGCGCAAGATCGTACTCGCCACCAACATCGCCGAAACCAGTCTCACGATCGACGGCGTGCGCATCGTCATCGATGCGGGCCTCGAGCGGCGCAGTTTGTTCGACCCGTCGAGCGGCATGAACCGGCTCGAAGTGCAGCGCATCTCGCGCGCCTCGGCCGAACAGCGCGCGGGCCGCGCCGGACGCACCGCGCCCGGTGTTTGTTTCCGGCTGTGGGGCGAGGGCGCCGAGCGCAGTCTCGCGGCCTACGCGCCGCCTGAAATCTGCGTCGCGGATCTCGCGCCCCTGGCGCTGGATCTGGCGGTGTGGGGCACCGACGCCGGCGCGCTGCGCTGGCTGGATGCGCCGCCCGCCGCGACGCTCGCCAGCGCGCGCGATCTGCTGCGACGGCTCGGCGCGCTCGACGCGAATGGCAAGGTCAGCACACACGGCCGCGCAATGCAGGAATTCCCGGCGCATCCGCGCCTGGCGCACATGTTGTTGAAAGCAGGTGAGCTCGGTGCAGCTCCGTTGGCCGCCGAACTGGCGGCGCTGTTGTCAGATCGCGATCTGCTGCGCGCCGGCGGCGGTCCACGCGACAGCGACATGCGCACGCGTCTGGATGCCTTGCGCCGCGGTGGCGACGCTGTCGATCGTGGCGCGCTCGAGCGCGTGCGCCGCGCACAGCGCACCTTCGAACAACAGCTTGCGGCAGGAGGTAAGCCGCGCGCCGCGAGCGCCGACCTCGACGCCGGCGTGTTGTTAGGCCTGGCGTATCCGGATCGAATCGGACGGCGCCGGCCGGGCAGCGACCCGCGCTACCAGCTCAGCAATGGGCGCGGCGCGGTGTTCGCGAGCGCCGAATCCATCGCGCGCGAGGAATTCATCGTCGCGGTGGACCTGGACGATCGCGAGCGCGAGGCGCGCATCCAGCTCGCAGCGCCACTCGCCAAGGCAGACCTGCTCGAGCATTTCGCAGGCGTGCTCGAACGTGGCGATGAGCTCGCCTGGGACGATCGTACCGAGGCTGTGATCGCGCGCCGCGTCATTCGGCTCGACGAGCTCATCGTGGAAGAAAAACCGCTGAACGAACCACCGCGCGCAGCCACGACGCTCGCGATGCTCGACGGTATCCGCGCCATGGGATTCGACGCGCTGCCCTGGGACGATGAGTCGCGCAGCTTCCTGCGGCGCGTGTCGTTCGTGCAGGCGCGGCAGAAAGCGGCCGGCGTCGACTGGCCCGATTTCGGCGACGGGCTCATGCGCGACCTGTCATGGCTCGCGCCGTTCCTCGACGGGATTACGCGCCGCTCCCAGCTTTCGAGACTGCCACTGACCGATGCGCTGCGATCGTTGCTCACCCACGAGCAACTGCGCAAGCTCGAGCAAATGGCGCCGACGCACGTGACGCTGCCGACGGGCACGCGCGCGACCATCGACTACCTCGACGAAGGCGGGCCGAGCGCGTCCATGCGCATGCAGGAGGTGTTCGGGATGGCCGAGACACCGCGCATCGGCGGCGGCACAGTACCGGTCGTGTTCAAACTACTGTCGCCGGCCAAGCGGCCGTTGCAGGTTACGCGCGATCTCGCGAGCTTCTGGAACAATGCCTACAAGGACGTGCGCAAAGACATGCGTGGCCGGTATCCGCGGCACTACTGGCCGGAGAATCCGCTCGAAGCCGAGCCCACGCGCCGCGTGAAGCCGCGCAGCTAGCGGCCCCGATCGGCTAACATGCCCGGCGAATCCGGAGGGTGCCGCCGATGAACGAGAACACCGCCAACCACACGCGGCTGCGCGACCGCCTGCCGCTCACGCCCAAACGCGAGGAGCTGTTCTGCTGGCGCGGCAACGAGGTATCGCGCGTCGAGGGCTTTACCGATGCGGTATTCGCGTTCGCCGTGACGCTGCTGGTCGTGGCGCTCGAAGGACCGCGGGATTACGACGGGCTGATGGACGTGGTGCGCGGCCTCCCGGCCTTCGTCATCTGCTTCACGCTGCTGATGACGTTCTGGAATGAGCATTACCGCTATCACCGCCGCTACGGGCTCGAGGACCGGTTCACGCGCGTGATGACCCTGTGCATCATCGTGCTGGTGCTGTTCTTCGTCTATCCACTCAAGTTCCTGTTCACGATGGTGACAGTGAATCTTTTCGGCCTGGAGATGCACGATGCGCCGCACCTCGAGACCTTTGCGCAGATTCGAATGCTGTACGTCGTCTATGGCCTCGGGTTCGCCGGCGCCTGGGGCTTGTATGGCTTGCTGTATGCCCACGCGTTCCGCGCCCGCGAGCGCTTGTCCTTGAGCGCCAGCGAACTGATGTTGACGCGCTCCTCGCTGGTCGAGTGCGCCAACTATGTCGGAATCTGCCTGCTGTCAGTCGTGTTGGCGCTGACGACCAACAGCGCTGCGCTGCCCGGTTACATTTATTTCCTGCTCGGTCCGCTGCAGGCCATTGCCGGCCGGCATTTCGCGCGCAAGGCGCGCGCGCTGGCGGGCACGTAGCGCGCGAAGAATTCCGGCGGCGCCGTCAGAGATTACGCGCCCGATAGCGCGCGTCGTCATAGGCGCGCTGCGCGTCATTGCGCTGATATTCGAGTTGGCCGAGGCGGTACGCCAGCCGTTCGCGTTCCTTGGCCTCGAGATTCTTGTTATCGAGCGCGGCGTGAATGTCGCGTATCTGGTTGTCGATCGATGCGATCTCGCCGGAGAGACGATTCACGTCACGTCCCTTGTTGTAGGCGTCGAACAGCCGCTCCTGGTCGTAATTGCGGCAGATGGCCGCATCGAACGAGCCGCCGTATTCGCCGATCTGGTACGCACGCTGCGCAGTGCAGAAGCGCTCGAGACCCTGCTCGCGGCCGGAAAGCCAGCGCTCGCGATCCGGCGTGACGCCGACCTTGGCGCAGGCGGTCGAATGCTGGATCAGGTATTCCTCGGGTTGGCCGTTGGCGCCGTCGCGAATGCCGACGTCCTCCCAGTTGGCGTTGAGGCACTCGCTCTTGGAAAGACTGGCGCAGCCGCTGAGCGAGGCGAGCATGGTAAACGCCGCAAGGATCCGGATGAGAGACCTGTTCTCCATGGAACACAGTCTACGGGCGCGGCGTTAACGACACCTGAATGCCGTTAACATTCCCGCTAACAAAGTCAAACGGGCTGGCCGTCCTCGCGTTCGACCGCCACGACCGCCGCCCGCGCTGGCAGTCCGTTCCCATCCGGCCAATGGCTGATCGGCTTGTCGATGGATCCGCCTTCGCCGGGATGCTGGATGGACAGGAACAGCGTGCGTCCGTCGGGTGTGAACTCGCAGCCGCAGATTTCGCAGCCGGCCGGACCACTGGCCAGCTGCTTCAGCAGTCCGCGTTGCGGACCGCTGGTCGGGACCATGAAGCAACCGTTGTTAGGCCGGTTGTGCAGGTCGGTGTCCGTCACGATCCACAGGCGTCCCTGCGGGTCGATGCCGAGATTGTCCGGGCAGTGGATGACGCTCACGTCGGCGCGATTGGCGTATCCGGCGAAATAGGTGTCCGTGCCCGCTAGATTCGCCGCGGCGAGCGCGCGCGCGTCGGTGATGAACGTGCCGGTACGCGGATCGCCGGCGAGCAGGAATACGTTCCACGAGAAACGCGTTGCGGTGGCATCGTCACCGGCCTCGGCGATTTCGATGATGTGGCCCGAGCTGTTGTCGGCGCGCGGATTGGCCGCGTTCGGCGCGACATCGACGGTGCGGCCTTCCCATACCGTGTTTCCTTCGGGGTGCCCGCGGTCCTCGGTCTTGGTGCACGCGACGTAGATGCGGCCCGTGATGGGGCTGGGTTCGACATCCTCGGGACGATCCATCGGCGTCGCGCCTAACAGATCTGCTGCGGCGCGCGCCTTGATCACCACGTCGCCCTGGTTGGCGAACCCGGCGCGTGAATTCAGCGGACCCTTTTCATCGTGCACGAGCGGCAGCCATTCGCCGTTGCCGTCCGCGTCGAAGCGCGCGGCGTACAGCGTGCCGTGATCGAGCAGATCGCGATTTGCCAGCAGGTTCTTCGGATCGAATCGGTCGCGCGTCACGAACTTGTAGACGTATTCGAACTTGTCGTCGTCGCCCATGTAAGCCGCGACGTGCCCGCTCTTGCCGACGATGGTGTTGGCGCCTTCGTGCTGGAAGCGGCCGAGCGCAGTGCGCTTGCGTGGCACGGATTTCGGATCGTGCGGATCGATTTCGACCATCCAGCCGAAGCGCAGCGGCTCATTCGGTTCTTGCGCCACATCGAAGCGTGGATCCTGGTGGTCCCAGCCATAGAAGCTGTTCTTGCGCAGCGAGAATCGATGATAGGCATCGGCAAGCTTCGGAT
>Ga0307513_10008274_pt1 | contig 13341 bp, 15 predicted proteins | sample 15_EM_MG_FD_202174 | JGI IMG/M metagenome (GOLD analysis project Ga0307513, IMG submission 202174) | Populus trichocarpa ectomycorrhiza microbial communities from riparian zone in the Pacific Northwest, United States - 15_EM | ecosystem: Host-associated > Plants > Roots > Unclassified | place...
CCCTCGATCAGTCAAACCACCTCTGAATCGGGGAGGTTGGCACGAGGTCAGTAGGTGGATCCAGAGGCACACCCGAAACAGCGTCGAAGACGTCGGCACCCCGCTACTCATCGCCATGAATCACGCGTTGCAGTTGCGCCGTCTCGCTTCGCAGGTCACGCGGTCCCCATCGTGGCGCAGATCCTGCAGGCTCCTGCCCGCAACCAAGTACAGATTCCAGCTGCGGAAACAGGATGAACCAGGCTCTTTGATCGCGCCCCGGCCCGGGGCTTGGCGAGTTGCGAGCCCGGGCCAGGGTTTGGGAGGACTTGTTGTCGCCCTGGCAGCAACAGGTCCTCCCAAAGGCCGGGCTCGACCTCCCGCGCGTCCGGGGGTGGGGTGATCATGGACCGTGCTGCAGTGATCATGGATTCTGCGGCGTTTTTTGTCCGAAATGTCGCTGCACAGACCATGATCACCGCACCGGCCGGCGGACAGTGGAGGCGTTCCGGCCGCAGCGGGTGCTGTCGCCCCCAAGGGCCGGCGCGGCCGCCGGGTGGGCGGTGTCTTCGCTGTCCTTTGCTCTGCTTCCCCATAGGAAGCACCTCGCGTCCGGACAGCAGCTGTTTCCTATGGGGAAGCAGAGCAAAGGACGCCCGCGCGACTTACCCCTGCCGGCCGCACCCTACGACACAGCGTGACCGGGCAGGGGGTGTGTGACGCGCAGGGTGAGGCCGCGGGAGCAGCGGTCTGGACTACAGCGAACGTCGCGGTAGCTCAAGTCCTGTCTTTGAAGATCTTGGAAGCCGTAACCCTGACCGCTTTGATCACTGCCGTGGGGCGAGGCCGTCGTAGACGATGGTCAGCAGGCGGGCCCTTACCTCGCTGTCGACGGTGGGGTGGGCGGCGGCGCGGGAGGTGCCCACCAGCAGTGCGTATACCTCGGGGAGCTCGACGTCGTCGCGGACCGCGCCGGCCCGCTGTGCCCGGTCGAGCAGTGCCCCCACCGCGCGGCGCAGGCCCTGCGCGGCCTCGGCGACGGGCTCGCGGTCGCCTCCCGCGTCGAGCAGTGCGTCACCGATGGCGATCTTCGTGCCGGCGTCGGCCACCAGCTCGCCGAAGAGGTCGTAGAACGCCCGGCCCGGGTCGTCCGCGACCAGCAGCGCCTCGGCCCGCTCGCGCAGCCGGCTGTACCGCCGCACGAGCACGGCCTCCAGCAGCGCCGCCTTCGTGGGGAAGTGGCGGAAGACCGTGCCGATGCCCACCCTGGCGCGCCTGGCCACCTCCTCGGTGGAGGCCGACTCGCCGCCGGCGCCGAAGACCTCCTCGGCCACGTCGAGGATGCGGGCGCGGTTGACTTGTGCGTCAGCCCGGACCATTCCCCGCCTCCCGTTGTAAATCGGAGCTTTGACTCCGTATATTCGGAGTGTTGACTCCGAATTGGAGGTTCTCATGGCGAGCCCCCGGGACATCTTCCTCCAGCTTGTGCACGGCGTGTGTGAGCGCCGGTGGGACGAGCTGCCCGAGCTGTACGCGGAGCGTACGCACGTCACGCACCCCTTCCACCCGCTCGGCGTGCCGGCGCTGGAGAGCCGCGAGGAGCTGCGGCGGCATTTCGGGGCCGGACGCTCGACCGGCGGCCGGCCAACATCAGGATCCACGAGACCGCCGACCCGGAGGTGATCGTGGCCGAGTTCGAGTACCACGGTGCGGCGGCCGAGTCGGGTGAGCCGACCGCCGTGCCGTGCGTCTTCGTGCTGCGGGTGCGGGACGGCGAGATCGTCGAGTCGCGCGACTACATCGACCACGTTGCGAGTGCCCGGGCCCGTGGCGCGCTGGGGCAGCTCCTCAACGAGCTGCGGGAGTAGGCGCGTCGAACTGGGTGGCGAGCTTGTCGACGAGCATGTCGCGGCCCTTGACGTTGGAGATCATCTCGGGGCCGACCACGCCTCCGCCGGGGAACTGGCCGGCGCCGCCCTCGGGGCCCAGCGGCACCGCGATCATCGGCGGGTTGATCTGGTACTGGCGCGGCTCGCCCTCGCCCGTGATCAGCGCCTTCAGGTTGTCGGCGAGGAAGTCGGCCTGGATGCCGGCCATGCCCGCCATGTTGCGCTCGGCGTCCGAGATGTCGCCGATCGCGTAGACCCGATCCTGGCCACGGACCCGCAGCTGGTCGTCCACTCGCAGGTAGCCGGCGTCGTTGCGGGCGGCGGCGAGCTCGCCACGCAGGTACCCGGTCGCCGGCACCACGCCGAAGCAGCGGAACCAGATGTCCGCCGTCAGCTCCTCGCCCGCCTCGGTCGTCACCGCGACCGGTCCGGCCGTGCCCGCGTCGGTCCCCGGAAGGCCGCGCAGCGGGCTGCCGAGCACCAGCTCCACCCCGAGCTTGTCGAGCTGGCGGCGCAGCTCCTCGCGGAGCTCCTGGTCGTACGGGCCGGGCAGCACGTCCGCCGAGCGGTCCGCGACGATCACCCGCTTCTCCGGGAACGTGGTCTTGATCTCGCCGGCCAGCTCCAACCCGGACGGCCCCGCGCCGACGACGAGCACCCTCGCGGCACCGCTGAGCGCCTCGTGGCTGGCGCGCATGCCGGCGCGCGCGGTCGCCGAGTCGGCCTCGCCCCACTTGGCCGGGGACGGGTAGTACGAGCCGGTGGCCAGCACCAGGTAGTCGGGGTGCAGCCGGGTGCCGGAGGCGAGTGTGACCTCGCGCCCGTCCACCTCGACGGCCCGGTCGCGCAGGAAGCGGCCGTGGTGCAGGAGGCGGTCGTACGGGAAGAAGATCCGGTCCAGCCATTGCGGCTCGACCAGCGCGCGCCAGGACGCGACGTTGTGCAGTAACGCGTCGGACGGGTCGACGAGCGTCACGTCCGCGACGCCTTCCAGGGCCTTGGCGACCTTGTGACCGCCGTACCCACCGCCGATGACAACCACGCTGGGGCTCATGAGGACTCCACTAGTTATCGAGGTGCTACGCCGGACAGCGTAGCCGCTTCGAAAAAGCTAGCACCAGTTAAGTCGCTAGTATGGGTGGGTGGCAGTGAGATCCGCGCAACACGTCGAGACGGAAGCGTGTGTCCGTAGCGACGAGGCGCTGGCTCGTGCCTTTCAGCTGCTCGGCAAGCGCTGGACCGGGGTGGTGCTGGGCAGCCTGCGACCGGGCCCGGCCGGCTTCCGCGAGCTGGCCCGCGCGATCGGCAGGGTCAGCGACTCGGTCCTCTCCGACCGGCTCGTCGAGCTGACCGAGCACGGCCTGATCTCGCGCACGGTCGATCCCGGGCCGCCCGTGTCGGTCTCCTACGCGCTGACCGAGCGCGGCGAGGCGCTCATGCCGGCCCTGCAGCAGCTGGGCCAGTGGGCGCACGAGCACCTGCCGCAGCCAGATAGCGAGTAGCCAGGGCCTGGAGCACCTCGCGCAGCTCCGGCGGGTCGAGCACGGTGAAGTCGACATCCAGCTTGGTCAGGTAGATCGCCAGGTCGCGCAGCGAGTCGGTACCCGTCTCCAGCACGCAGGCCTCCGCACCGTCCGGTGTGAGCATGCCGCCGCCCGGCTCGATCCGCTCGGTCATCGCGGCGAGACTCGCGTGCAGCCGGATCCGCGCCTGATGCCGCCACGCCGCCGCGCCCACCCCGCGCAGCACGTGCGTGGCCGCGTCGCCACCCGGCGGCTCCCTCGGCGTGAAGCGGGGGCCGGTCGGCGGGAGCGGCTGGACACGGTCCGCGCGAAACGTACGCCAGTCGTCGCGCTCCAGATCCCACGCGAGCAGGTACCACCGGCGGCCGGTGTAGACGAGGCGGTGCGGCTCGACGACGCGGACCGAGCCGGTACCCCCTCGTCCGATGTAGTCGAAGCGGAGCCGCAGGTTGTCGCGGACCGCGCCGGCTATGGTGGTCAGCACTTCCGCGTCCACGGTGGGACCGCCGCCCGCGGCGGAGACCGTGGCCGCGCGAAGGGCGTCGATGCGGCCGCGCAGGTGCGGCGGCAGTGTCTGTTCGAGCTTGGTGAGCGCGCGCAGCGACGTGTCCTCGAGCCCGGTGACCGAGCCGGCGGCCGCGGCGCGCAGCCCCACCGCGACGGCCACCGCCTCGTCGTCGTCGAGCACGAGCGGCGGGAGCGCGCGCCCGGCACCGAGACGGTAGCCGCCGGTCACGCCGGTGCTGGAGTCGATCCGGTATCCGAGGACGCGTAGCCGCTCGACATCGTTGCGCACCGTGCGGGTGGTGACGCCGAGCCGCTCGGCGAGGTCCGCGCCGGACCAGTCGCGGCGGGACTGGAGCAGCGCCATGAGGCGCAGCAGGCGAACCGAGGTCTCCAGCATCCGCCGCGCTACCCCTTGAGCCGCTCGATCGACCGGGCGAGCACCTTCGCCCTGGTATCCGGCGTGCGCGCCTTGAGGAGCTGGAGAATTATCCAGTACCGGTCGGAGCGCCCCAGCTTCTCGAAGGCGGCCGCCGCCTCCGGGTCGCCGGCCAGCGCGGCGGCGAGGTCGGGCGGGACCTCCGCGTTGCGCTGCGACTCGTACGCCGCCTCCCAACGCCCGTCCGCCTTCGCCGCCTCGACCTGGGCGATCCCGGGTGGGCGCATGCGGCCGGCGCCGGTGAGGACCTCGATCTTCGCGACGTTGACCTGGGACCAGGCGCTGCGCGGGCGGCGCGGGCAGTACCGCTGCAGGAACGACACCTCGTCCAGCGAGCGGCGCTGCCCGTCGATCCAGCCGTAGCAGAGGGCCACGTCGAGCGCGTCGCCGATCACGATCGAGGCGAGGCCGGAGCCCTTCTTGGCGATGCGCAGCCACGCCTCGGCGCTCGTGTCGTGCCGCTCGGCCAACCACGCCTCCCACGCGGCCGCGTCGGGAAACTCGTGCACCTCCATCACGCCGTCCGGGCGTCGCACACGTCGACGTAGTGCGGGTTGTACATGACGCCGAGCACATTGCCGAACGGGTCGACCACCGAGGCGGTCACGAAGCCGGTGTCGCCGCGCGGCGTGATCGGCTCGAACTCGGTGGCGCCCAGCTTGAGCAGCCGCTCGACGGTGGCGGCGAGGTCCTCCACGTGCCAGTACATGATCGCGCCACCCGGGCCGCCACCCGCGCCGGGCGGTGCGTACCGCCGGTCGATGATGCCAAGCTCGGCCTGGTGGTCGCCGAGGCGAAACTCGACGTACGCCGGTCGGCCGTCCGGCCCGGGCCGGTTGAAGTAGGGCTCGACGCCGAGCAGCTCCGTGTACCAGGCCGCGGCGGCGGCGGGGTCGTCGGCCCAGAAGTTGAGGGTGGCAAATCCGCGAAGACTCATGTGGATCACGCTAGTCGCTATTGCGGAACGTACGGTTCCTCAATGCCGGGAAAGTTATGGTGGGGCGGTGACCGTCGATCTCGACCGCCATGCCTACGGCGACCCGGACGCGCCCACCACCCTCCTCGAGTACGGCGACTTCGAGTGCCCGTACTGCGGCGTGGCCGCACCCATCCTCCGCAAGCTGATCGACGGCTCAGGCGGCGCGGTGCGGATGGTCTTCCGGCACTTCCCGGTGTTCGCCAAGCACCCGTTCGCGCTGACCGCCGCGCTGGCAGCCGAGGGCTCGGGCGACCGCTTCTGGGCGATGCACGACCTGCTCTTCACCCACCAGGACCGGCTCACCGACGCAGACCTCGCCGCCTACGCGGAGGTCGCCGGCGTCGAGGGCGAGGTGACGGGGGACGCGGCGCAGGCCTTCCGCGAGGCGGTGGAGACCGACTACAACACCGCCATCCAGGACGGCGTCCGCGGCACCCCCACCCTCTTCATCAACGGCCGCCTCTACCAGGGCCGCGTCGAGCTAAACGCCCTCCGCAGCGCCCTGGGCCTCCACCGCTAGTCCGCATTTGTCCCGAAAAGTCCAGGACCTTGAAGGACAAGACTTGGGCTACCGCGACGTCCGCGGTGGTCCGGACCGCCGCTCCCGCAGCCTCACCCTGCGCGTCACACAACCACACAAGCGGCCGGCGTGGTGACCATGGCCTGTGCAGCGACATTCCGGACGAAAACCGCTGCAGAAACCATGATCACCCCACTCACGGACGCGCGGGAGGTCGAGCCCGGCCGCGGGCCGTGGCGTGATCAAAGGTCCGCTGAAGTCGTTAGAGCGACTTGGGCGGACCTTTGATCTTTGGGTGAGCTTGACCAGGCGCGGAGGGTGAGGCCGCGTGAGTGCCCTGTGTCAACCGGTGGGTTGGAGCAGGGTTTGTAGGGCGGTGTTGGGTTGGTTGCCGCCGTGCGGTGACCTGTCGGTGGGGGTCGCGGTTGGGAGAGCGGCTGCCGTGCCGCTTTGCGCTCCTCGGTGCGCGGGGTGCGGGTCGGCCTTGCCACCGGACCAAGCTGGTCGCCCCGACGGCATCCACAGTTGGTGTGTCGCGCACCGCGCCGGAGCGCCGGTCCGCGGCGGTCTCGGCCGGGGGCGGGCCGGGATGGTGGAGGCGGACTGGGCCGTCGATGCCCACGACAGGGGCGTAACGCCAGGTCCAGCGACAGGGGCGGCCTGATGTGTCCGCTTGCCGGCGCGGCCGGTCGCTCGGGGGTGATCATGGGCTGTGCGGGAGTGATCATGGTTTCCGCAGCGAATTTCGTCCGGAATGTCGCTGCACAGTCCATGATCACCGGCAGTGTCTGGCGCGGTCGCGGCCGCGACGGCCGGTCGGGGCGGCTGTGAGGCCTCCGTGGCGCTTGCGCCTCGGAGGGCGAGGCGGTTCCTGGCCGCTGCCGAGTTGCCCCGTCCGTGCGACCTGCCCCCTTTCGCGATCTAGGGCGAATCAGCGTTAGTGGATCTCCGACAGCGCGGATACGCCCTAGATCGGCGCGATGAGGCTGCGGAGGGCGGCGCTTGCGGCGCCCCCGGTGATCAAAGGGCCGCTCAAGTCGCTCTAGCTACTTGAACGGAGCTTTGATCACTCCAGGGACATCTCGACTACCAGGTCGGCGTGGGCTTTGGTGGCGGCGATCAACGCGGCGTTGGGATCGTCCACTGTGGAGATCCATCTCGCGGCTTCAGCCGGGGACTTGCCGAAGCGGACGTGGCGGTCGATCAGGCGGGCGCGGCGGACGGGCTCGTCGAGGTCCACGTACCAGGTCTCGGCGAGCTCGGCGCGCACTTCCGGCCACGGTTCGGCGCTGGCCAGCAGGTAGTTGCCCTCGGTCACTACGAGCCGCACCTCGGGGTCGACGCCGATGCTGCCGGCGATCGGCTGCTCCAGGTCGCGGGCGAAGCCGGGTGCCCACACGACGCGGCGGCGGTCCGTGCGGAGGCGGCGCAGCAGCGCGAGGTAGCCGTCGCCGTCGAAGGTGTCGATCGCGCCCTTGTGCCCGCGCCGCCCGAGCCTTTCCAGGGCGGCGTCGGCCAGGTGGAAGCCGTCCATCGGCACCAGTGCGGCCGGTACGCCCGCCGCGGCCAGCGCACCCACGAGAAGCTCGGCCAGCGTGGACTTGCCCGCGGCCGGACAGCCGGCGATGCCGAGAAGAGCGCGCTCACCGGCACGACGCGCGGCGGCCAGGGCGGCCGCGCGGGCTACCAGGTCGTCGAACACGTCGCTACGTTACGCGGGCACAAGATCCGCGGGGCGCGACGCCGGATGGGAGGGCTCGGGACGGGGCGCGCGGGCGGTCCAGCCGGCGACGACGAGGGCCTGGCCGAGCAGGTACGTGATCATTACCAGCGCGTCCCGCCCCGGTACGCCGGCCGCCTCGGCGAGGCCCACCCCGATCAGCGTGTCGGAGGCGAGCAGCAGCCCACCGCCGAGGCCGACCCGCCAGCCCCACGAGGAGGCGGAGGCGGCCATCGCGGTCATGAGTGCCGCGTACCCCGCCATCGGCCAGGCCACCCCGCGCTCGCTGAGCCCGGGCCACAGCCAGGCGAGCGCGGCGCCGGCCGACGCGCCGTACCCGATCAGGTAGAGCCACCGGCGACGGCGCCGGAACGCGCCGCCGCGGATGAACTCAAGGGCGTAGATGCCGTACGCGCAGGCGAAGAAGAGCATCCCGACGATCAGCGCGACCGTCCCACCGAGCTGAAGTGTCACGTCGCCGGCCCAGGCGAAGGCGAGCGACGCGACAAGCCGCCGGCTGATCCGCGCGCCGCGCTCCCGGTGGGCGGCCAGCGCGTAGAGCGCGAGGGCCGGCATCAGCAGCGGCTTGGTGACGTCGTCGACGAGGTCGTTGTGCACCGCCACGCCGGCGACGTGGACCGCGCCGAGCGCCGCGTAGAGCACCGCCGCGTGCCGGGACCGGAACATCACCCCACTATGACAGCCCGATGCAGGGGGTCAGGGCGCTTCGATCGCACCGTCCGGGCGGCGTACGCGGGTGGCCCACCGCTCGTGGCCGTACCGCTTCGGCGGGTGCTTCGCCGCCCGCGCCTCGTCCAGGTCGATCCCCCAGCCGGGCGCGTGGGACGGCTCGACGTACCCGTCGCGCGGCCGGGGCGTGCCCGGGAAGACCTCGTGCACCGCGTCCGGGTACACGTGGCCCTCCTGGATGCCGAACGCCGCGCTGGTCATGTCCAGCGCGAGGTTCGCGGCGAGCCCGATCGGCGACACGTCGGCCGGGCCGTGCCACGCGGTCTGTACCCCGGTCAGCTCGCACAGCGCGGTCAGCTTGCGGGCCGGTGTGAGGCCGCCGACCGCGGAGACGTGCAGGCGCAGCAGGTCCACCCCGCCGGCGGTGACCAGTCGCGCCGCCTCGGCGACCGAGCCGACCTGCTCCCCCGCCGCGATCGGCACCGGCGACGCCGCGCGCACTTCGGGCAGCCGGTCGTAGTGCTCGGGCGCCACCGGGTCCTCGACGAAGAAGAGGCGGTACGGCTCGAGGGCGCGGCACAGCGCGATCGCCTGCTTCGGCGTGAGCCGGCTGTGCACGTCGTGCAGCAGTGACACCTCCCCGCCCAGCTCCTCCCGGGCGCGGGCGAAGAGCTCGGGCGTCACCGCCAGGTACCGCTGGACGTCCCACCCGTCCGGGTACGGCGCGCCGGGGTAGCCGCCGGGCGTGCCGGGTGCGCCGTACGTGCCGAGGCCCGGCCCACCGGTCTGCAGCCGCACGTACCGGTACCCCTCGTCCATCAGGGAGTGCGCGTGCGCGATGGTCTCGTCGATCGTGGCGCCGGAGGCGTGCAGGTAGAGCGGCACCGCCCCGCGCACCCGGCCGCCGAGCAGCTCATAGACAGGCACTCCGAGCCGCTTGCCGAGGATGTCCCACAGTGCCATGTCGAGGCCGGAGAGCGCGTTGTTGAGCACCGGCCCGTTGCGCCAGTACGACGAGAGGTGCACCATCCGCGTGATGTCCTCGATGTCGCCGGGATGCCGCCCGACGACAAGTGACGCGAGGTGCTCGACGGCCGCCGCGACGGCTTCGAAGCGCTGGGTGAAGGTGGCGCAGCCCAGCCCGTACAGCCCGGGCTCGTTGGTGTCCACGCGCACGACGACGAGCGTCACGTCCGGCGCGGTGACGATCGGGCGTACGCCGGTGATACGCAGGCCGTCGCGAGGCTCCCACGGCGGAAGGAAGTCACCCACGCCGCAGCACCTCCACCGGCCACAGGTGCTCGGCCTTGAATCCCAGCACCCGCTCTCCCGCCTCCAAGGTCATGGGCACCATCCTGCCCGGAAACCGCATCCGCCTGGGCACGCCAGGGTGGAACTCGTCGAGCAGCGCCTCCGTCTCGTACGGCGCGAGCGTCTCCGGCGCGGCCACGAAGACGACGTGGCTGCCGGGCGGCGCGTTGGTGAGCCCGAGCAGGCAGGCGGCGGCCGCGTCGCTCGTGTGCAGGTACGTCCAGAGCTCGGCGGCGCCGTCCTGCGGCGTGTGGGTGTGCAGCTCGACCCGGTGCGCCAGCCGCTCCGGCCCGCCCAGGAACGGGAAGCGGATCGCGGTGACCGTCGTCCCGTACCGCCGCCAGACCATCGCGCCGATCGCCTCGTCGGTCTGCTTGGAGAGCGCGTACGGGTCGGTGACCTGCAACGGGAGCAGCTCGTCGATCGGCAGGTACGCGGGGCGGAGCGGCTGCTGCGCCCAGGCCAGGCCGAGCACCGACATGCTGCTCGCGATCACCGCGCGGGTGACGCCCGCCTGGGCCGCCTCGGTCAGCGCGACGAACGTGGCCCGCGTGTTGCCGCCGAAGACCTCGACCGGCGTGCCGAGGATCGGCGACGGGATCGCCGCGAGATGCACGAGCCCGTCGGTGTCCGCCAGTCCCTCGCGCACCACCGAGGGGTCGCCGGCGTCGCCGACCACCACCCGGTCCGCGGGCAGGTCGCCCGGGTCGTCGAGCACCAGCGCGGTGGCGGCCACGCCCCGCGCGGCCAGCAGGTCGAGCACCGCCCGGCCGAGTAGCCCGGCGGCACCGGTGACCAGCACGCGTTTCATTCCTTGACCGCCCCCATGAGACCGTTGACGAAATAGCGTTGCAGCGCCAGGAAAAGCACGATCACGGGCACGACGAGGATCAGCGAGCCCGCCATGATCTCGTTGTTTTGCGGCACGTTTCCGGAGGCGAGCGCCTCCAATGCGAGCGGCAGTGTGTAGCGGGACTCGTCGTTGAGCGACACCCGACTCAGCACGTACTCGTTCCAGGTCGGCACCGCCGTCAACACCGCCACGGTGATCAGCGTCGGTCGCGCCAGCGGCAGGTAGACCTTCAAAAAGATCCGGACCTCGCCGGCGCCGTCGGCCCGGGCCGCGTCGTGCAGCTCACCCGGGATCGCACGGAAAGCATTAGTGAGCATGAGTACCGTCAACGGGGCGGTGCCATTCACGAAAGGAAGCACGAGTCCGAGGTGGGTGCCGAGAATGCCGAGCCTGTTCTCCAAAATGGTGAGTGGTAGAAGCACCGTGATGCTCGGCACGAAGAGCAGCGCCACGAAGAACCAGAAGATGAAGCGCCGCCCCGGAAACTCGATCATCGCGAAGGCGTAGGAGGCGAGGCTGTAGATGACCAGCACGCCGAGCACGGTCAGCCCGGTCACCTTGACGCTGTTGAGGAAGTAGTCGAAGAAGTTCAGCCGCCCCCACGTGTCCACGAGCGTGTCGAGCGTCGGGCGGCGCGGCACGAGGTGGCCGCCCTCGAGCACCTCCAGCCGATCCTTGAAGGCGGCGGAGACCATCCACGCGAAGGGGTAGAGGCTCACCGCGGCGTAGAGCGCGAGCGCCACGTACGCCACGGTCATCGCGGCCGACGGGCGGCGGCCGGCCCTCATCGGGTACCCCGGAGAAGTCGGGCGTTGAGCACCGCGAGCACCAACGCGGCCACGAAGATCAGCCACCCCAGCGCGCTGGCGACGCCGAGCGTCGGCGACATGCTCTGCATGAAGGCCTGCTGGTAGGCGGTGAGGCCGAGCACATCGGTGTGGCCGGCCGGCCCGCCGTTCGTCATGATCAGGAAGATCTGGAAGCCCTGCATGGTGTCCCGGACGCTGAGCAGCAGGATCGCCACCGTGATCGGCACCAGCAGCGGCCAGGTGATGTGCCGTAGCCGCCGCACGCCGCCGGCGCCGTCGATCGACGCCGCCTCCATCAGGCTCGGGTCGATCGCCTGCAGGCCGGCGAGGTAGAGCAGCATCGCGACCGGCACGCTCCCCCAGATCATGATGACGATGAGCGTGCCGAGCGCGGTGTCGGGATCGCCGAGGAAGCCCTGGGGCCGGGCGAGACTGCCCAGCCCCAGGGATCGCAGCACCATGTTGACCGCGCCGTCCGGCTCCAGCACGTACCGCCAGGCGTAGTAGACCGCGATGCCCGTGGTCACGTACGGCAGGAAGAAGACCGAGCGGAGCGTGCCCCGCAGCCGGCGGATCGAGTTGAGCAGCACCGCCAGCGGCAGCGCGATCAGCACCGTACCCCCGGCCACCACCACCATCGCGGCGCCGGTGTGGACCGCCGCGTTCCACACGTCCGGGGCGAGCCGGGGGTCGGCGTAGAGGATGTCCCGGTAGTTGTCCAACCCCACCCAGTCCCAGCTGGGCGAGAAGCCGTTCCACTTGGCGAAGCTGAGCGTCACGCTGTACCCGAGCGTGTAGAGCCCCATCACGAGGAAGAGCACCACCGCCGGGGCGATGAACGCGTACCCGACCAGCCACTGCCGAGCCTTCCCCGGGCGGGGCACTACTTCGACTGCCACATCGCGACCAGCACCTTGTCCAGCTCGGCACCGGTAGCGGCCGGCGCGACCTCACCCAGCGGTGACATCTTCAGCAGCGGGTTGCCGACCTCGACCTCGTCGTAGTCCGGCGGCCGGAATGCCCGGTCGGCGGCGTCGTACGTGCTCTCCGGCGGCCCGGTGAAGAACTGCTGCAGCGCCGCGAGGTCCTTGCCGATCAGCGTCTCGGCCTGGTCGCCGAGGTCGGTGGCGGGCAGGTCGAGCGACGACTTGGCGAAGATGGCCGCGCCCTCGGCCGAGGTGAGGAAGTCGACCCACTTCACCGACGCCTCGCGCTGCTTGCTGGTCTCGGTCACCGCGAGTCCGGTCAGCGCGAGCGGGGCCAGCCGCAGGTCGGTCACCTTGCCGCCGGTGGCCGGCGGGATCGGGAAGGTGAGCAGGTCCTCGGGCTTCATGCCGTTCTGCGCGAGGAACGCCATCGTGAACGTGCCGCCCACGTTGAACGCCGACCTACCCTGCGCGAACGCCACATCCGCCTCGTCGATGCCGAGCGCGCTCACGCCCGGGATCCAGTACGGCTCAAGCTGGCTGTACAGCTCCAGCGTCCGGATGCCTTCCGGTGAGCCGAAGCCCTGTCCCGCCTGCTGCCCGAAGAGCGCCTCGAAGCGCGCCTCACCGAGGTACGCGAACGCGAGCTGCTCGTAGACCCAGTTGAAGCCGGTCTGGGTCACCTTGAGGCCGAGCGAGAGGCCGCCCTGCTTGGCGTCCGTCTTCGTGGTGGCCCGCAGGTACTCGACGAACTCCTCCCACGTCTTCGGCGGCTGCTCGGGGTTGAGGCCGGCGGCGGACATCTTCGACTTGCTCGCGTACACGATGCCAAAGGTGCCGGCCGTGAACGGGACACTGTAGAGGGTGCCGACCGTGGCGTTCGCCAGCTCCTCGATCTTCGCCTTGCGCTCCTCGGTGACCCGGCCCGCCTCGCGGGTGGGCGCCAGGAAGCGCTGCAGCTTCGCGTCGTCGAAGTCGCCCTTGAGGTCGGCGAGCAGGCCTCCCCCGCCGACCCGCATGTCCTCGCCGCCGGCGTGCAGCTCGAGCACGTCGGGCAGGTCCCGGGTCTGCGCGGCACTCTGGATCTTGCTGGTGAAGACGTCGTCCGGGGTGAAGGCCTCGACCTTCACGGTGATCCCGGTCTTCTCCTTGAAGGTGGCGGCGGCCTGCTCCAGGGCCGCCACATGGGTGCGTTTGAA
>Ga0307513_10008275_pt1 | contig 13339 bp, 16 predicted proteins | sample 15_EM_MG_FD_202174 | JGI IMG/M metagenome (GOLD analysis project Ga0307513, IMG submission 202174) | Populus trichocarpa ectomycorrhiza microbial communities from riparian zone in the Pacific Northwest, United States - 15_EM | ecosystem: Host-associated > Plants > Roots > Unclassified | place...
TCCATTCTCCCCCGTCCATTCTTTTTGACAAATGAAACGCGCAATTCAGGCCACTACCCGACGAGCGACCCCATCAGAGAGTTGCAAATCTCATCGGACGGTTTGAACAGCAGACGAAGAAGCAACGCTCCTCGTCTCCCGGACCTCGGAGCTCGAGCGTCGTCTCCCATACCACCGGCGACTCGGTCAAAGAGGATATAAAGGAGAAGAGGGAATGGCCCCCGCGTACCTCCGACGTCTCTTCCCCGCCGAATGAAAGCAAGGTTGGTGGTAGGGAGTGGCCTCCCCGGCTCAGTGCGCAGGGCACTGGCAACTCCAACGGACAACGATGGCCGCCAGTCCAACCGACCATCCAAGCCTCCCCATTCCCCGAGTCGAAGAAGAGCCCAACCTCTCCGCTCGCCAAGGGCTCGGAGCTCTCCACTCCCCCGGAAGTTGACAAACCCCTTTCCCCTCCTCCGGAACTACCGAAAGTGATAGAGGTTACTCCTCCATCACGGAAACATACCCTTGCGGGTCCGGACCCTCCAAAACCTGTCGAGCCCGAGCCCGTTGAGACTCCAAAAGCACCCCCTCAACCGACAGTCTCACCTCCCATTACTCAACCAGGACCATCCTCCGTTGCGACCAAGTCTCCGCCGAAAACGGTCAAAACTACCCCAACAAGGCCCAACGCCAGGACTCCGAGCAAACCGCCACCGTCTTCGTTCACCAAGGGAACCTCGCTTCATCCTGATACCGACGACCGAAGGACATCCGCTTCTGCTCGGCCACCGTCAAGACCGACGTCTCGCACGAACCTAAGGTCAAAAACACCAACTTCTACACCTGTTCGACCATCGTCATCTTCTCAGAGAAAGCCCCCGACGGAAGTGCCAAAACACACACCCACCCCGGTCAGGAGACCCAAGACTCCTATCACCCCCAAACAACCTCCAACTACTCCGAGTAAACCACCTCCGGTGATCCCGAAGACCCCCAACTCGAGACTTTATGCCCCCACTGCTGCTTCACTCGCGAAATCAACCAACTCTCCGCAACCCCCACCACCAGAGCGGAAGAAGATGCTCAGTTCTGGGGTGTCGTTGGAGAGGTTGAGCAAGCCAACCGCCTCTTCCCTATCGAAATCGAAGAGCGCACACTCCCTCGTGTCCACCGCCAGCCCTCCAAAGTCGAAACCCACTCCGACGAGAACGGGGGCACTGACTACGGCTAAGAAGACTACCACAACCGTAAAGCCTGGCAATAACACCACGGCGGCCGGTTCAACCCCAGTGAAGGATTCTGTCAAGAAAGGTGGTGATGTCCTCGGGAACGGGAATGGAGCTGGGGCGGGTCTAATAGCCACGGAAGAAGCTCTGTATCCCGAAACCATACCGCCGGACGCAGAAACCAATGAGGGCGAATCGGACCACGAACACGAGCATCTCGGAAACGGATCTCTCGAAGTCAGTTACACGTCGGAAACGACAGACGAGGCTGGTGCTCACGACCTCGAGGAGGTCGCCCACTTTCCAATTGATCAGGAACCCGCTCGTTCTCATTCTTCCGAGTCTGTCGACCCCGCTTCGGACCTCCGCGTAGAGGACGAATCTCCACACAAAGTCACCGTGGACGCCGCCGAGGACGAAGAGCCGAAGAGACGGATAAAGGACGACATGGCTGCCATTGTCGGGCTTCTTGAGACAACAAGCTTTACCTCGAAGCATATCTTACAGGATCCCGAGGCGGTTGTGGCAATCAGTCCGCGTACTCCAGGCTCAGATAAGAGGATCGGGGAAATTCCGGACGAGGAATGAACGAGACGGGTAGCTGCGGGCATCGTGGAGACGTCCATCGTCTCTTCATCAAAACCAGATTACGTGTCCGCCTTGGAGGCCTACACTTTTTCTTGCCCCTCGTTACACCTATTTCCCCATACAGCAAGTACGACATGAGTGTCTCGCTCTCTATCCGTCTGGTTCTGTTGATATTTGTACAGAGCTTCCAAATTTAGGGCTCATGTAAGCCGTCCGCTCTTTCCTTTTTTCCTGTGGGTCTACCCGTTTCACCATCTTCTCAGACGTCGTCTCTCCTTTCCTTTTCTGGTTTGTCTATGGACCCTCCTTTCCTTGAATTCGTCCCTCGTTGCTTTCCGCATATGCATGTTTTACGGCTTTCTTTTCTCCCTCTCAGCGTCCAAACCATTGTCTTCGTTAATGACCCGTCTGTCTTGGTCAAATTGCTACGCGTCCTTCTCTATCTACGTATAGTAGTACCTCGGAGTCGAATTCATAGCGAGCCCTTATTATTATAACATTATTTGTCGCTCTCCCCCGCACGTAGATGAGATGTCAAAAGGGTCAGCAGACCGTGATACATATGGGGAACCTCGCGAATTTTCCCTATCTGAGAGAACAATGCGTTTTTCATTCTCGAATTAGGGAGAAGAGTGGTATCCTTCCTGGTCGTTGAGGCGACGGCCGTTCCAGCTAACCATATGGATGCGATATGCTAGAGCTGGCGCTCATCAACATTACTTCAAGAGCGGCGATCCGATGAGTGGCACGCCGTTCCCCATGGAGGATGCTCAGTAAGTTGCTACAATTCATCCAATGCGCGACCAGTTCCATCTAAGTGTTACTACAGTGCCGAGACGCTGCCGCCGCCCCTCTCCAACGAGATCTTTGGGATGTTTATCGAATCGCTCGGGGACGACTTGCACACCCTCCGTGCCTGTTCCCTCGTGTCGTCCGTTTTCCGTCACTTCTGCAGCCCCGTTCTCTATCGCGACATCGTATTGGATCGTATAAAAAAGGTGGACACCTTTATCCAGATAGGAGAACGCTCGATCTCTCTACAACACGCCAAATCGCTCAGCCTCACTTATTTTGATTTGGGGGCCCAGGCGCACGTACGCAAGCCCCGAAAAATCCTCGACATAGTTTCACGAAAGGCATCTCTCGAGGCTCTCCGTCTTCACACGGTCCAGTTCCACGCGGAACCCCTCGCAGCGTCGGTACTCTCCAAACTCAGCACAGTGACCGCGTTGGTCCTACAGGAATGTCGCTTTGGGGGATTCGAGGATTTCACATCGTTCATCCGGTGTTTCCCTCGATGCGAAACCTTGTGCCTTCATGGCTGCACCTGGCTTCAAGGCGAGCATGCTAAACCAAGGTTCAGAGGTTTGCCCGTCCACGACCTCGCCCCCTCTTACCTCGCAATCACGAGCACGACCAGGACGGAGTGGGGCGAGGACCTCTGTGACCAGGGAGAACTCGTCGGAATGGACTGGTTGGACCTCACCGGCCTAAAGTCGTTCAGATACGTGATCGAAGTCCATACGAGATCAAGACCTGTGTTGGAACGGATCGCGGCTTGCGAACTCCTCGAAGAAATCGATGTGGCCATTTCCCACACCGCGGATCTGAGTTTCGGTGAGCGAAAAAACGTTTACTATGACCATTCGATATTCAATAATCCTGACTTTGTGAATCGGTTGAGATCAGTGACTACCCAGTTGACCCCATTCATCGCTCGCATCAAATCGCTCACCCTCAGGTGTCTCGTCGGACTCCTTCCCTGGTGCCCCATGCCTCAAGGCACGCCGTTTCCACCCTCTCCGACCCTCGAGCATATAAGGATCCTCACCCCCGGGCCGCCCTTCGGCTATGGGGACTTGGATGCCACTTTCTCGGATACCAACAGGTATCCATCTTTGGAGGAACTTGAGTTGTGTTCAATTTTAGTGGCACAGGTCGGGAAGAAGGGGAGAGATACGCATACGCGTTTGCGTATGGACAATTACCTTCCACGCCTGAAGGCAATGGGGAGGTTATCTACCTAGTCAGTGGGATTTATATGATTCAATTGACATATTTGTGTTGTTGCGAATGGCTACTATAGTCTCAATAAATGACTAAGAGGACTGTTCATCGACCTTCCCATAGTTTACACCCATGTACTAAGTTTATCGAGATCGAATCCCACCCCCGGTCAATATCCGTATTATTCCATTCATAATTCCGGGGCCCGAAGCAGAGTCTCGGGCGGTTCCATGGCTGGTTTGTTTCTCCCATGCATGCCAAAGGAGTATCAACAAGTTTAAGTAGGCGCATCAGCGTTTGGGCTGGCGTGAAAGTGCACGAGGTGCAGGCTTCGAGGCGGGCGGGAGGAGGGATCAAAATACAGTGAACGATCTTCCCATCTTTTCCCGAGACATCGTGACTCCTAGTTCTGAGGGAAGGTTGGGATGACGATAGGGATCGTCATTGCCATCCAAGTGAGCGAGTTCTTCTAATGCTTTCCGGAACAAAGAAAGCCAGTCGGGATGTCGTGTAAGTCGGTAAACAAAGTAGAAAGCCACATGTTTCCAGCAGTTGGATCCCCGGTTCCTGGATCTGGCCCAGGACGACGGGAGGAGCCAGGTTGCCTGGGTAGTCCTGGCCCAGGGCCCGCCGGAGCCGGATCCCTGGTTCTCGGATTTGGCCCAGGACGGGAGGGGCCAGGTGGTTGACTTGTAACGCTGGGATAGGGCCATACCCGCAGGTCGAAGGACGACACAGACCCAGCCGGTTGGACTAGGAATTGACCTTCAGTGGAACCATCCTGAGCCCAGACGACGGCTGCGTAGAGTTTCACAACACTCTGGAGAACTGTTTTTACAAGGTGTACAAGGCGAGTCCCGTGCGGTAAGAGGCTGTTCTGGTTGATAGGGTGTCCCTATCCAAGTCTACAGCTGGTTCTTCGGGTGCCGGGGTGTCTATGGGGGCGGTTTGTAATCGTGAGAGGGGTTGAGACATGGTTGAGACCGTGATCAAAGACTTGAGGGATTCCGGCAACGCGACGTAAAAGTTTTAGTGACAAGGGCGAGGTAGCCCAGGCCAGTAGCACGTGCAGCGTGAGCAGTTGAGGCATTGAGGAATCCACCTATTGTCCTACCTCTTACTTCGACCTAGATGCCGGCCGGCGTGCCCACCATAACACTCAGTCTGTTTTATCATAGGTCATTTGCCGGGACCTCAATCCAGAGGCACCCTCCCCCCCTGGACTTCCCAGAGACGACACCCCCCTCCTCTGAATTGGAGGCTGGATTGCAGCCGAGCCGGTACCCCTAAACAGTTTGGTAAACAGGTATGGTTTGATACCGCAGGTTCCTATTCGCCGTCTGCATCGGGTTACGCCTCGCACCGGTATCCCTGGTGTGTTAACGTTTAACCATTGCCGCCAGTTGTCTCGAATTGATCCGGGGGGGAAGTACTTTGCTCCTGTGGTTTGACGGACTCCCGATCGATATTCATGCATTCCTTCGGCCATCCGCTCCCGTCACCAGGCATGCCGACTCAGCTCCTGACTATCCCCGTTTCAGCACTGGCGCCCGTCTGAAATGAACAAGGTGCGGTCTATCTGCGAATCGCCAACTTCACCCGTCTCAGAGTTCTCCGCTCATAACTACAAAACCCGACGACATGCCCACCGCACTCAAAGGATGGCACCAAGGCGAACGCACTCTTCACAACAAACTCGGCTCCGGCGAGGAGGTTCGCATGAAATATACAAGCATCGGCTCCTACATGCCAGAGCAACACAGGGTGTTCCACGTGTCAAACATATCGTTTCTACCTGTGACGATCCTCGATGAGAGCGGTCGGCCGTGGGGCTCGGTCTTCGTCGGCAGAGGGGGCGAGGTCGGGTTCATCGAGAGCCCCGATGAATCTTCTATGCGTATGGACTTGGCATCGTGGGAAGGAGACCCGCTCCTAATGAACCTGGGGGGCCAGAAAGACGAGAAGGGCAGGGTGCTCATGGCCGGGATCGGTATCGAGCTATCGACCAGGCGGAGGAACAAGTTCGCAGGTTGGATCGAGAGTTCTTCCGTCAACACAACTGACGTGCATCTGAAGGTGTATGTCGGTCAAGTCATCGGGTTCGTGAGGGCCCTCTTCTTTTCAATCTCGGCTGGGAGTGACTTACACGTCGTTCTAGGAACTGTCCGAAATACATCAACATTCGGGAGCTCACCCCGATCGCGAAGACGAATCCCCACGTCGTCTATCAAAACCTACAATTAGGCCAGGACGACCGTCTCCCGGACGAACTGATCTCCTTCATCCACGAAAACGATACGGTCTTCTTGGGGACCAGTTATGTCGCTCCCCCAGAATCCGCAGAGAATTTCCCATCTCACCTCGGGATGAATCACCGTGGGGGACTCCCGGGCTTCATCCGCGTCAGACCAAGTGACGGTCGGACGGTAGTCCTACCGGATTTCTCAGGTAATTCCTCTCTATACTCGTATTCGGCTCAACCTTTCTAAACGCTCAATTGTTCAAAGGGAATCGTTCGATGACCTCTCTGGGTAATGCTGAAGTGACACCCCTCGCTTCCCTCACCTTCATAAACTTCGTCACGGGAGACATCCTGTATATCACTGGCGAGGCCAAAACTCTCGTCGGCGCCGAGGCCGAATCCCTTATGCGTCGACAAAAGGTTTTGACCACGGTAACGACAACCGGTTACACCTTTGTCTGCGATGCGCTTCCTCTCCGCCAAGATCCAAACCTTCCCGTTGCAAGAAGCCCGTACAGCCCACCCGTCAAGTTCCTGGTCGAAGAAACCCCATCGGCTTCTGGTCACTACTTCGAAGACACCCGCGTCCTCTTCACAAAAGTCGACCTGCTCAGCCAAGACCTCGCCGTGTTCAGTTTCGAAATCCTAGGGACGGCAATCGAGATCATCCCCGGTCAAAGCGTCGCGTTGGATTTCACCGATTTCGTGGGCCCCAAACAATACGCTCACATGGATCCTTGGAAGCCTACATCTCTCAACGACGATCGGATCCGCACTTGGACCGTGTCTTCCGCTCACGTCTCCGGGAAAACGCAGACGTTCGAGCTCACTATGAGGGAGCAACCGGGTGGTGTCGTCACCGGCGCCTTGTTCACCATCGCAAGGAAGTTGAAGGAGGGTATGCCGCATGTGATGGAGGACTGCAGGGTGTTGGGTATGATCGTGAGGTTGGTCGGCGTGGCTGGAGAATTCGTCCTTCCCCCGATCCAGGACACGGCGGCGAGGAAGAAGCTGTTGTTTGTGGCCGGTGGGATTGGGATCACCCGGTCCCTGAGCATGTTCAAAGCAATTCGGGAGAGGGGTGAAGAGAGGGACGTGGTACTGTTGGTCTCGACCAGAGAGCCAAGGGTCTTTCTGGACCTGGTCGCGGAGGCGATATCACCTCCCTCCACGAAGCTGAAGCTGGTCGTGCACGTCTTCTCGTCGCAAGAAATCCCTGATCTGGACGCCTCCGGTGCGGAGCTGAAGAAACACTCGTCCCGAATTTCACGAAGCTTCTGGGCTAACGGTCTTGAAGATGTGGACGAGAGGGATGTATACCTTTGTGGACCACAGGAATTTAATGAAGCAATTCTGGAATACTCGGGTCTGGAGGTTGGTAAGATTCACTCCGAGGGATTTGAATATTGACCAGGTGTTTGTACACCTCTCCATCGTCGTTAGCTAATCTGTATGGTATAAGGATAGGAAGACATGAAGAAATGACTGAAACTAGCACGATTCCACATGATACTTATGGATGAGAACCAGGCGTCTGAGGCACAACACAACAAACAAATGCAGACAGAAGTGATGGAAAAATGTGGAACCAAAGAAAGAACCAGGCCAGGTGGAGCAGGAGGCCCCAATGAGAGGGAGGTTTGGGATGGAGGGTGTGGTGTGACATTATACCAAGCCCTGACCAGCCATCTGTATTGTATCCCCAATAGACTTTTGGTCTCATTCCACAGTCCAAGCAGCCCTGCATTCCTCCAATCTCAACCAATGGTCAGTTGCCTCTTGACCTCATCCACAGCACCCTTGTTACTACCAAATACACAAAACCCAGGCTTCAAGACAAATGAAAAAAGGGATCAAGATGCAGTAAGGAATCTTTCCATCTTCTCCTGGGGCATCATCACTCCTAGTTCTGAAGGGAGGTCACAATGATGATCAGAATTGTCATCACTGTCCAGGTTGGGGAGTTCCTCAAATCCTTCACAAAACAAAGAAGGCTGGTAAGGATGTGTTGTGACTTGATAAATGCAATGGACACCTACCTTCCTCCAGCAGTTCAAAAGCACGTTCCAATGCTGTGTTAGACATGTCAGTCTTGGTTCCCAGATTTGGCTGGGGTGAAGTGTGGAAATAGGGCCAGTCCTGCATGGTTTGTGGCCCAGAGCCAGGGACATTGACAATGAATTGTTCCTTGGAGGATTGTTGAGGATCCCAGAGGACAGCTGCATGGAGTGTCACAACACGCTGAAGGACCTGGATTACACGTGAGGCCAAAGCTGATCCCCACATAGGATTCTGACAGATGAGACGCCTGAGTCGAATTATTGCAGCCCAGTTGACAAGGATGGGGTTGAGGGGGGTGCTACGTTCAGTTGTGCCTCTGGAACAAAATGGTGGCAGGGGAGGGCCAGTGGGACTACCTTCACGCAACATACCATCCTTGCACTCAGAGGCATAGAAGCATGTGAATCTTCTGGTGACAGGATGCTTTATCACCACAGGGAAATTGTCAATCAAGAAGTGAGAGGGATATATGATGACCAGTTCATATTCCCCCTTGACACCCTTTGCAACAATGGTCAATGCACACTCAGACAACTGCAAAGTCTGACCCTCACCTCAAACCAGTCAGCATTGTTGCTTCGCCCAGGGTCCAACCCACCCTGCATGAGTAAATCCTCACGCATGAGGTTGTCCCTCTCCAAGTTGTCACAAATGATCCCACTGTCTTCAGCAGAGGGGGTAATCAGCACGGCTGCATAGGTGTTATGCAGTCGGTGGAAATGTAGGGATACTGTGTGTGGATGCTTCATTAGATAGACACCAGGTATAAACCAACAAGACGCACACCAAGTGGAGTTGGAGTCATGGTCCAATGTCCAACCCTCCCGATAGTTCAGCGGTATGATTTTCAATGAAATGAGATATTCCTCCTGGTAGAAGCAGACATGTTAGGGTTGACTGTCAGTGAGTGATGAACAAACACAGACCATAGCTTTCTTTTCCTCAGCCCTATCCTCTTCTCGGATCATGGACAGCATGTGAACGCGCTCATGGGTAATATCAATCGTCCCTGTCACCAGGTCTCCTTCCTGAAGCTGAGAGACACGTCGGCCGGAGACGCCCAGGATGCGGCCGGACGTGCTCCCCGACTCGAGGCTGCCTTCGGGCTGGGACACTCCCGGTATGTTGTCACCAACGTCGGGGAGGTGTGCAAACCCCCTGTGCGAAATATACTTGTCTGCGGTACGGAATCTGGACATAGAGGCAGAAGGGTATCCTGGTTGGAGTGTGTCCCTCTCCGAGCCTGCGGCTGGTTTGGATAAGAACATGCCCATGGAAGAGAAACGTTCTGGTGATCGTGAAAAGGGTTGAGACCGCGATCAGGAACAGGGGAGTGTCGTCGGTTTAATCGTAGGACGGCGCAGCGGGGACAGGGGAGGGAACCGTGGGGGAACCCGATTGTGTTCTATTTAACCTTCCTTTTCAGCGCTCACACGAGCTTCAGTTCCACTCCCGCGTGAGCTTGTTCTGGTAAATCGCCAACGCTAAACGTTAACTCGGAACCACGGCGAAAGCACGCAATCGGACCGAGGCCCCGAGTGATCTCGAATTGTAATATTTTTTCTCAACGAAGGTGGAGGCCTCTCTTGAGCTCGAAAAGCTCCAAACCCCGTCCTGCTGAAAAAACCAGAGATCGGGGTTACCACAACCTCAAATGCCACGGAAAACTCGTTCGCAAATCTATGTCATAACCGAAGTATCGCACTGCGGCCACTCCTTCGGGGGAGTACCGTCTCCGGGATTTAAAAAAAACGTTTCGAACAGCTGGGCTCGAGCTCCGAGCCGGTCCCGGTGGTTCTTTCAACGTATATATCGACAAGTTCAACACATGTTCTCGCACACTGAACCAATCCTTACTTTATTTCCCCGAGTCCCCCCTGTGCCGCAACCACCTCCGCCGGTCAACTGATAGGTCGCCTACCAGGTCCTTCAAGAGCTATCTCGCATGCTTCGTGCCAGTACTTACTATCGATATCCCCGGCGTAAGCGGATTCCCGATCGACACTTACTCATGCATTCCTTCGGTCACTTGCTCCCATCCCCGGGCATGCCGACTCAGCTCCTGACTAATCCCGTTTCAGCACTGGCGCCCGTCTGAAATGATAAAGGTGGGGTCTACCTGAAATCGATATCTCCGACCTCCAACTTCTCCGCTCATAACCACAAAACCCGACGATATGCCCACCGCACTCAAAGGATGGCACCAAGGCGAACGCGCTCTTCACAACAAGCTCGGCTTCGGCGAGGAGGTTCGCATGAAATATACCAGCATCGGCTCCTACATGCCGGAGCAACACAGGGTGTTCCACACGTCAAACATACCGTTTTTGCCCGTGACGATCCTCGATGAGAGCGGTCGGCCGTGGGGCTCAGTCTTCGCCGGTAGAGGGGGCGAGATCGGGTTCATCGAGAGCCCCGATGAGTCATCTATGCGAATGGACTTGGCATCGTGGGAAGGAGATCCACTCCTAAGAAACCTGGGGGACCAGAAAGACGAGAAGGGCAGGGTGCTCATGGCCGGGATCGGTGTCGAGCTATCGACCCGGCGGAGGAACAAGTTCGCGGGTTGGATCGAGAGTTCTTCCGTCAACGCAGACAACGTGCATCTGAAGGTACATGTCAATCAAGTCATCGGGTTCGTGGGGTCCCTCTTCTTTTCAATCTCAGCTAGGAATGACTTATGCGTCGTTCTAGGAACTGTCCGAAATACATCAACATTCGGGAGCTCACCCCGATCGCGAAGACGAATCCCCACGTCGTCTATCAAAACCTACAATTAGGTCAGGACGATCGCCTCCCAGACGAACTGATCTCCTTCATCCACGAAAACGACACGGTTTTCTTGGGGACCAGTTATGTCGCTCCCCCAGAATCCGCAGAGAATTTCCCATCTCACCTTGGGATGAATCACCGTGGGGGACTCCCGGGCTTCGTCCGCGTCAGACCAAGTGACGGTCGGACGGTAGTCCTACCGGATTTCTCAGGTAATTACTCTCCACTCTCTGTAACGCTCGATCTTTAACGCTCGATTGTCCAAAGGGAATCGTTTGATGACCTCTCTGGGAAACGTTGAAGTGACGCCCCTCGCTTCCCTCACCTTCATGAACTTCGTCACGGGAGACATCCTGTATATCACTGGGGAGGCCAAAACTCTCGTCGGAGCCGAGGCCGAATCCCTTATGCGTCGACAAAAGGTTTTGACCACGGTAACGACAACCGGCTACACCTTTGTCTGCGATGCGCTTCCTCTCCGCCAAGATCCAAACCTTCCCGTTGCAAGAAGCCCGTACAGCCCACCCGTCAAGTTCCTGGTCGAAGAAACCCCATCGGCTTCTGGTCACTACTTCGAAGACACCTACGTCCTCCTCACGAAGGTAGACCTGCTCAGCCAAGACCTCGCCGTGTTCGGTTTCGAAATCCTAGGGACGGCAGTCGAGATCTCCCCCGGTCAGAGCGTCGCGTTGGATTTCACCGATTTCGTGGGCCCCAAACAGTACGCTCACATGGACCCTTGGAAGCCCACATCTCTCAACGACGATCGGATCCGCACTTGGACCGTGTCTTCTGCCCACGTCGCCGGGAAGACGCAGACGTTCGAGCTCACTATGAGGGAGAAACCGGGTGGGGTCGTCACCGGTGCCTTGTTTGCCGTCGCGAGGAAGTTGAGGGAAGGTATGCCGCATGTGATGGAGGACTGCAGGGTGTTGGGTATGATCGTGAGGTTGGTCGGCGTGGCCGGAGAGTTCGTCCTTCCTCCGGTCCAGGACCTGGCGGTGAGGAAGCTGTTGTTTGTAGCCGGTGGGATTGGGATCACCCCTTTCCTGAGCATGCTGAAAGCGATTCGGGAGGGGGGCGAAGAGAGGGACGTGGTACTCTTGATTTCGACCAGAGAGCCCGAGGTCCTTCTGAACCTGGTCGTGGAGGCGACATCGCCTCCCTTCGCGAAGCTGAGACTGGTCGTGCACGTCTTCTCGTCTCAAGAAATCCCTGATCTGGACGTCCCCGGCGCAGAGCTGAAGAAACACTCGTCCCGAATTTCACAAACATTCTGGGCCAACGGTCTTGAAGATGTGGGCGAGAGGGAGGTGTACCTGTGCGGACCGCCGGAATTTAATAAAACGATTCAGGAACACTCGGGTTTGGAGGCTGGCAGGATTCACTCCGAGGGGTTCAACTACTGACCACGTGTTTGTACATTTCTCCATCGTAGTAAGCTAATCTGTACGGTATAAGGATAGGAAGAGATAAAGCAACGACTGAACGAGTACGATTCCACGCGATATTTATGGACGAGAACCAGATGTCCGAGGTAGAATACAACGAACGAACGTGGGTAGAAGGGACGGGAAAAACGTGGGACCAAAGAAAGAACCAGGCCGGGCGGAGCAGGAGGTCCCGACGAGAGGGAGGTTTGGGAAGGAGGGCGTGGTATGACGTTATACCAAGCCTTGACCGGTGACCAGCCATCTGTATGGTATCCCCGATAGCCTTTTTGGTCTCGTTCCACAGCCCGCCGAGCAATCCCGCAGTCCTCTGGTCTCGACCGACGGTCAGTCGCCTCTTGACCTCATCCACAACGCTTTTGTTGCTACTCCCCGCGAGATGAGCCAACCCCTCAGGTTTCACACTGATGGGTACGATGGGAGTAGGGTTTCCAGAGGCAGTCCCAAGCCTCCGCCGCGTCCGTAGATAACTAACGATCCCAATCAAAGCGGCGATGGCAAACAAGGCTCTCCCAGCACTTGGCTTGATAGACAGCAGGTAGGGCTTCCAGGTGTGGTATCCAGATTGCATTAGCGCGAGGGGTCCCTACGAATATGACAAAGTCGCTCGGGCGTCTGAAGATGGTGGATCTGAGATCAGCGGAGGGACCGGCAGGATCTTCGATTCCCCATTCGCGAATAACGTCACGGGGTTTTTGTTTCCATGGAGAGGACTTGCTGGGATCTCGCATATTGTATCCGTCGAACCAGACAGGGAAGGTGAAACGCTGATGGAGGACATGGAGAGAGGTTCAAACGGCCTCTTCCATTTCCGTTTAACTTTTGCATCCTCCGTTGTACACAAACACGCACGAAACCCGAAAGCCATCTGAGAGTGTATTACGTCCCGCCCCAGACTTTGCTTTGACTTCCGGCCAAACATGTGTTTTGTGGGTATAATTAAGTATGTGGAGGTCTCGCCCAACGGACCCCGTGGGAGTGTGCAAATTTTGCAGCGGGTTGCCGGT
>Ga0307513_10008276_pt1 | contig 13339 bp, 10 predicted proteins | sample 15_EM_MG_FD_202174 | JGI IMG/M metagenome (GOLD analysis project Ga0307513, IMG submission 202174) | Populus trichocarpa ectomycorrhiza microbial communities from riparian zone in the Pacific Northwest, United States - 15_EM | ecosystem: Host-associated > Plants > Roots > Unclassified | place...
CAAAGTTAGGAATAATTGTGACAGCTATGATGTAAGTATTATGATGGACGTAAAGGATGCTAAGATAATTCAGCCCCTTTTAAACACTAGCCTATTTGGGTAATTGTGATATGAAAAACTGTGTGGTGCAGGGCTCAGAATAGTGCTAAATGAGTACTGCTCAGCATGGCCATGATGGAAAGCAGGTTGTCTGCGTAGATTTCCAACTATGGTGTACGGTACTTTTAATTTATCTTGGGGTGTTGTCTATCATTACTTTTCCTGTATCAAGCGTCCTATTAGTGCTCAATTGCATATATTTATACTATGTAAAGGTCTAAACCGATCTGGTATCCAACCTTACGGCAGTACTTGAGGTACGCCAGCCCATAACAAAAACAAATAACACCTGCCACGCTAAAAGTGAGTGAACGATCGTACAGGTTAAGGGATCCCTTGAGTTGGCACTAAATCACTTTCGTAATTGTGATAGGAAATACTTTGCTCACTGCAAGTAGTGTAGTGCTCAGAATATGATACCACAAATGGGGTGCTACTCAGTATGGCCATGATGTAAACAAGAAATTGCGCGTATATTTTCTCCCAACTACCCAAATCAGTTAGTGCTGCACATTGCAATTTTATCGCCTCCCCATTCCCCCCCCTCCAAGACTCTTAGTAACCTTTCCCGGTGACCATTCTGCTTATAGCTAACACCCGAGCTAAGTGCAGCACTAGCTTCCTTCTGCGAATACGACCGAAGGGATTACAGCGATTTGCAAAGGTTTTGTCCAAGGCGGAGGAGGGAGATATTTTTTTTGTTGAATGCAAGTGGGGTAAACTAGTGTGCACTATATTAAGACTGGATGTATTGGGGCATTTGGGGCGAGAGAGTGTATGCCAGATTTTTCATAGAATTTACCTTTCCACTTGTAATTTCCGGTGACAGAGGTCGACAGGAAACATGTTTGAAGGTGGATGGGAAGAGGAAAATATTGATTATGAGGATGAAATTGGAATTGAAACAGTGGTGCCAGAGTCTTTTGATCCTTTGGGTGATGATGAGGAGGCTTTTTCACAGTGGTTAGAGAATCCGAATAAGTCTTCGGAACTGCAACTGACCTCAAATCACCCGCTATTTGTCAGTCCTACCGGGAGCCTGCCATTACTATCACCTACTATTTTACCCAATAATGTTGGCCAAGATCTCACACATAACCTACATATTCAAATCCTTGAGGCATTGTGTTGCTTGTACGAGAAAACAATTATCTTGATTATCCAACGTTGTCCTCTATTACTCCCCTGCTCTCTCCGGACCCCACTTATGACCTCAATATGCTCTTCTCTCTCGCCCCAACTTTCCCAACACATATGCTCCAACTACAGTTTGTGTAGTACATGATAGCGTATTCCACTAATATTCAACAAAAAAATCTGAAACTTTCCATCCCTTTGGACAAAACATTTGCAAATCGCTGTAACTCTCCACCTTCTCTTAACCAGGCCGCGCTCAGTCGGAATTATTAAATTAGCCCGCAGTAGACACACCCAAAGAACCGCAACCACACACCAGCGTCCCAAATACGCCAGCCTCCCAAATATCCTATTGCAAACTGCCAGAAATTTTGGTTAGAATGAAAGTCGCAGCCACTGATATTTATTCAGTATAGAGGTAAGTTAATGTGATCTATGAGGGGCTAGTTGAGGGGCGCAATTTCCAGGAAAGTCGGAAAACTAGAATATAGGAGTAATCCACTGGTTTTGGACACAGACCATGGCAGTTAGCGAAGTAGGGAAATATTTGAAGGGGGGAAGTGTGTTGAAATGGCTGCACACCTGTCTCTGGCAGCGGTTTTTCCAGGGCGGCTGTCTTGGGGGGCTTCCGTGGTGTGGCTGCCGTGCCATATTGTGATAATAGAGAGAGCCTGATGCTCTCAGTTTACCGTTCCTGAATTTCTGCCACATGTCCATATCACACATTTCCGTGTTCAGTGATGTCCGGTAGTAGTCGGAAGCACGGGTATTTGTGAATAAATACAGTATATTTTACCTATTTAGAAGAAAACGCGGTATCATGCATGCATGTATAAGTTAAGACAGGGAAAAGGGAAAGTGAAAGGACCAAGTGAATTTGTAAAATAGGTATCCTTTCTCGTTTTGCTTTTCTTTTTTCCCCTTTACATTCTTGCTTGAATACTTGTCAGGGGAGGGATTGACCTCTGTCGGTTTAAATGTAGATAGGTTTTGATAAGCGTATTTTTCTAGTTTCTTCTGGCTCATCACTATTCTTCAGCTTTGTTTTTTTTTCCCCTCGTGTTTTTCTTCCCTCGGAGCTTTTTTCTCTAAACCCAGATGTCTCAGAGCGACGGAGCATATGGATTTCGAGAGTTCCCATAGGCATATTAATCAACGATACTATCATGGAACCAGCCGGCCGGATAAGATATAACAAAGCTGTCGTGTCAAAATGGCTGGTAATGATAGGAACTACAGGTATTTGTGATTAAGTATAGGATATTGTACTGTACGTATTTAGTAAAAAATGCGGCATCGTGTCGACAAGTTTAAACTAAAAAGGAACAGGCGAATTTGTGGCACAGGCTGATGATCACGCTTGTCTTCCCCACCGCGCAAGAACCCAAGGGAGAAAAAATGGAGATATCCGTGCAACACGCATAGAGATAAATCACTTGACCGATCCGCCCACCTAAAGCATATCCTCTTCCTAACCTATCAATGAGTAGCCTCCCCCCCTCCCTCGTGGCTCCTAATACCTACATTGCTCGACATTTCTGAAAGTCTGCGGAACATGAGCATGAGTTGTGGGTCGGTGGCCTAAATTGCGGTGGTACTGAAAAGGACAAACGGGTACAAGCGGAGGTTCCCTCTGAAAGGAAAATACTTCTCTTGCCGAAGTAAATGATCGAATCTCGGAAAATCGTAGAGAGAAAATAAAAGAAAATAAAAGACCGGTAGAGGCAATCGCCACACACACTATCGGGATTCACCAAGCACGTAAATGGAATCGATAAGTTCACAAAGAAAAGATCTCGGTACGGAAAGTCCTCACTCGTTGAGGTGGTTGTTCTCGCTCCCGTCTCTCCCTCAGTCTCCATGATAGCCACAAGCCCTATGAACCCTACCCCTAATCTCCAAGTTCGTGACAACCGATCCAGCCATGCCCTCCGCCACTACCTGCGCTATAAAACTATAAAAGTACATAGAACGAAATAAAAACAATTTAGAGTATGAGAAACCTGGTATTCGCCCCACAGTACCCACAAAGTGCTATGAAGCCATGAATTATACAATGAGTGGATCGCTTGCCTAGCTCCCATTCTGGAGCTTGGAGAAACGCCGAGCGCATGTGCAGCGTTACCGCCAATAGCACCCCGCGCCTCATCTAGTCATCCAACCCACCTTGAGATAGCCACCCGTACTCCAGCAACAATCCAAACACGGCATGCCCCTGGGCAACGTCACTAGTGCCAGCAAATCCACCAAGGCCAAAAATCCTAACCATCGCAGTCCATTTATATAGCCCCCCTGTGAATGAGACCCTTCCAGCATGTTCCTAGGCATTTACTCATTTATCATTAGCCCCCCTCACCGCAACTGAATAAGCCGGCTGTATGCATGATCTCCTCCAAAAGGAAGTATTCCCAACCGCCCGGGGGCCCGGTGGGGACCCGCGGGGGGGCTGCAAAGCGCCCCGGACGGGACGGGTGAGGACGGCCGGGAATGGTGAGGGACGGTACGAGTGATGTCTCATGATCGCAAAAGAATTCGTTTGGAGGTGTATGATTTCAGCTCAGCTAGTACAGGAGGTCCAAGCACTGGGGCTATAGTCCCCTATAGTCCGTCCGGTCTCACCCTCCCGGGCGTAGTCCGTCCTAGCACCCCCAAAAAGACGGACTATGAGCTGTCGTCTTTCCCGTCCTCCCCCGAGGATTACTTCGCCCTTCCCCTTACATAGGAGGACCACAGCTCCCTCAGTGCTTGGGATTCCCTTATTATCGCCACACGTGACTCAATTCCTATCAGGACAGTATCTCATACGCAGGTCAGGAGATAGCGGTTTTACGCACTGCAGCCTTGTGCGGGATAGCCTTTTCCTAGGCGGTTTTCGGGCAGGGTTGAGAATACGACTGGGTGGGGTGGGGTGGGTCTCCGGTTTGCTGAGGGCTGAGGGCCGGGGGTACGGCACAGGCTAGAGCACGCAATTGCGAGTCCCAAAGACTAGCGGGAGTGTAGCGATGGTGGGTCCTCGTTGTAAAATCTCGCCCTGCGCGACGGGGGGGATCGCATCCACCGAGCAATTGGCCAGCAGTGTCCAGTACAGGTAGTGGAATAGGTTAGCAGAGAGATAGCACATGTAGCAGAGCAAAGAAACATATATTAGAGGGCATCAGTGTGGGATAAACGAGGGATACAGAGGTTGATGTTACTCTAGTAAATATATTGCAGGTACTGTGGGTCGGGAATTCGAGAGCAACTTCAATTGTGGCATTTCCCAAACTCTCGCAGGGGAAGAAAGATGGAAGCAGTGCCATTTTTGTTGCCGGTGTTGTAGTTGGAAAGGTTATTGCCATTGCCGGGGTTGCCGGTGGTGTGAAACGCTCTAATAAAATTTCCCAGGTTCTCCCAGATGTTAAACTTCCGGTATGTGGGGTGCAATGAGCTGCACTCGTAGGCGGCCCGGTACTGGCCGTAATCCACGAGCCATTCACGCATGACCCCGCCACATGGACGGATACTGACTTCTTGATTCGTTCTCCGGAAATTACCAGCCGATCTCTTCATTTACAACCTTTTTATCAGGTTATCGTAACAGGTACCTCTAGCGATGCATATGCAGGGGTCTGGAACTTGCTTGGAGTCCTTAGGGGTAGTGATGGGGGATTTTAGCGAGGAGTGAGGGCTGTGTCCGAGCGGTTTGGGCAAGCACAACATGTAGCATTGGCGTATCGCCGGGGGCGCAAAGATACATAGAAGTATGCAGTGCTATTGGGCGGGAGGTTGTTTTTGTCTATCTGGAAAAATTGCAGGGACATCTGAGGAACAAGGGATCTCGGGATTATAAAGACAAAGTGTTTGAGCAATTTATGGGGGGTACAATTTTGATTTGGTTGCGATGGTTTGGTTATGATGAAAGGTTTGGTTGCGACCGAAGGAAGCACTTTCACTGATTTTTAGCTGGGTACTCGGTTGATACCCTAAGGGGTTAGCGTTTTTTTGACTCACCCGGTTTGGTTCAACATAAGACTCCTACAAGCAGATGTGGATGGCCCATCCGGCAGTTTTTCCAGCTACTATAAATAACCCTCGAAAGTTTGTGTAACGGATCCCAGATCTGGTGGCTGGGGTGTTCTTAGCAAGGCGCAGCCTTTTACCATCAACCCCGCTCTTCCTCAACTTCAACAGTACTAACAGACCCAAGGTACCCAACACCCTAATTTCAACATCCACAGCAGCGCAAATTGGAAAATGTCACAAATACATAGCAATAACCAGAACTCTTTCAATACCACAAACTCTTTCAACACCATAAATACCGTTAACTACCACATCCCCGATGACGAGTCTAAAATACTGTCGTGGCTATCTCCATTAGAGTCATGGGTACGACACCGAGACATTGGAGCCCAGCGTGTAGATAGTATAGGGGCCTGGTTACTGGAAACTCAGGAATTCAGACGCTGGCATAACGGCTGTCGGGAGGATGAAGCCAATCATGCCGCCTTATTCTGCCACGGCAATCCAGGCGCGGGAAAGAGTTACATCATGTAAGAGAGAGTGTATCGTTGTCGCAAATAAAATAATAGTATTGCTGACAGATCGGGATGACAGCTCACTAGTGATCGATAAGTTGTGCGACGAGGCCGTGGACGAAGATACCGCCATCGCCTGTTTCTACTTCGATTTTGCTGCCCGGAATGAGCAGTCACCAGCAAATATGCTCGGTTCTCTACTGCGACAACTTGTTGGCGGATTGGAAGAAATTCCTGAAGCTATAGTCCAGACTTTCAAAAACCAGAAAAAGGTGATTGGGGGCAGGGGACTACAAGTGTCAGCAATTTTGAAGATGTTCCGGACTGTCACAACTACAAAACGCACATTTATATGCGTTGACGCACTTGACGAATGTGCGCCGGGGCATCGAATGGTGATCCTTGAATCACTAGGACAGATCGTGCGGGAGTCGCTCGATACTCGCATCTTTGTGACCGGAAGATCGCATATCCGAAGTGAGGTGGAAAGGAAACTGGATGGAGCGGCAAGATCCGTTCTAATACAGCCTACGGGAGATGGAATCATTAAGTATCTACGTGAGAAGCTTAGGAATGACTCTACTCCGGAGATGATGAGCACCACATTGGAGGCAAATATTATGGAGAGCATTCCCGAAATAAGCTCGGAAACGTATGTAGAAATCATAAGGACAATGCCGTGCAAAGCCACCTCAGGCTAATGGCTGGCATACCAAAATATAGATTCCTACTTGCTTGTCTTCACATCGACGCAATCCTGCGAGAAACTAGTATTGCTCGCCGAGGGAAAAGGCTCAAGGCAGTGAAGGATGGGGAAGGGTTAGGGGAAGCATACGACGCGACTCTGGAGCGGATTAAGGCGCAGGGCAGGGAGAAGGTGAAACTTGCTATGGCCACTCTTACTTGGATCTGTCACGCGGAACGGCCGTTGCAAATGGATGAGCTGCGTCACGCGCTAGCAGTAGAGATAGGATCGACGGATTTCGACAGTGAAAATGCTCCTTCGATAGGTGCGCTGCTAGGTTGCTGTCAAGGACTGATCACAGTCGACAAAGAAGCTTCGACTGTCCGGTTAATCCACTTTACTGCCCAAGAGTATCTCTGCGCTCATCCTGGCCTCTTCAGTCATCCCCACTCGGTAATTGCAGAAACATGCTTGACCTATCTAAATTCACAACAGGTCAAGAACCTTTCCTCCTTGCCTCTCGCTGACCACCAAGTCACACCATTCCTGAAATATTCTTCGAGATATTGGGGAGCGCATGCGAATAGGGAACTCTCAAGCCATGCACGGGCCCTTGCGCTGCATCTCTTGAATCATTACGAAAATCACGTATCCGCCCAATCTCTCTTAGCGCAGGTACTACACTCAAGGCACATTGAGGCCATCGGTGTGTCCACGCTCTTCAGTGGATTACATTGCGCATCTTTTTTCGGGACTGTTGAGCTCGTGAGTGCATATATGAATGAGAGATGTTCCGAGGTTAACCAAGGCGATTGTGCCGGCAATACACCACTCATATGGGCGGCCAAGAATGGGAATGTTGAAGCGACCGAATTACTGTTAGCACGGGAAGATATCGACCCCAACAGGCCAGAAAACCAAGACGGTACACCACTTGCCTGGGCCGCTCATAACGGACATGAAGGGGTTGTAGAGATACTGCTGGGCCGGAAAGATGTCGACCCTAACAGGCCGGATAGCCAAGACGGTACGCCACTGATGTGGGCCTCTAATAACGGACACGAAGGGGTTGTCAAACTACTGCTTGCCCGGGACGATATCGACTCCAATCGCCCGGCTGAGAAAAATCGAACACCACTATTCTGTGCTGCATTTGAGGGACATGAAGGAGTTGTCAAGTTATTCCTAGAACGGGGAGATGTCGACACCAACAGACCGGATAACCAAGGCGGTACACCACTCGCGTGGGCGGCTAATAACGGACATGAAGGGGTCGTCAAGCTACTGCTTGGCCGGAAAGATGTCGACCCCAATCGCCCAGATGAGAATGATCGAACACCACTCGCGTGTGCTGCAGCGAATGGACATGAAGGAGTAGTCAAGCTACTACTTGGCCGGAAAGATGTCGACCCCAATCACCCAGATGAAAATGATCGAACACCACTCGGGTGCGCCGCTATCAAAGGATATGAAGGGATCGTCAAACTCCTACTCAGCCAGAAGGATGTTGACCCCAATCGCCCAGATGGGGGTACTCTAACACCACTCGGGTGTGCCGCTTTCTGTGGGCACGAAGGAGTGGCCAAGGTGCTGTTGGCACAGGATGATGTAGACCCCAATTACCCTGATAAGTGTGATCAAATACCGCTTGGATGGGCTGCTATCAGGGGACATGAAGGGGTCGCCAAACTCCTCCTTGACCGGAAAGATGTCGACCCCAATCGCTCAGATGGGGATCGTCGAACACCCCTCGTGTGTGCTGCATTCTGGGGATATGAAGGGGTTGTCAAACTCCTACTTGACCGGAAAGATATCGACCCCAATCTCCCAGATGGAGATGATCGAACACCACTTGGGTGTGCTGCACTCTCAGAGCATGCAGGTACTGCCAAACTCCTACTTAGCCAAAAAGATGTCGACCCCAGTCGTCCAGATGTGAGTGCTCTAACACCACTCGAGTGCGCCGTATTCAAGGGACATGAAGAGGTCGTCAAACTCCTACTAGACCGGGAAGATGTTGACCCAAATCGCCCGCATGCGGCTGATCTAACACCACTCGGGTGTGCCGCTTTCTGGGGACAAGAAGGAGTGGCTAAATTACTGCTGGCGCGGGACGATGTGGACCCCAATTACCCTGACAAGTGTGATCAAACGCCACTCGGATGGGCTGCTTTCAAGGGACATGAAGAGGTCGCGAAACTCCTTCTTGACCGGAAAGATGTCGACCCCAATCGTTCAGATGGAGATGATCGAACGCCACTCGGGCGTGCTGCTCTCTCGGGACATGAAGGGGTCGTCAAACTCCTCCTTGACCGGAAAGATATCGACCCCAATCGCCCAGATGGAAATGACAGAACGCCACTCGGGTCTGCTGCTCTCTCGGGACATGAAGGGGTCGTCAAACTCCTACTTGACCGGAAAGATATCGACCCCAATCGCCCAGATGGAAATGATAGAACACCACTCTGGTGTGCTACTCTCTCAGGACATAAAGGGGTCGTCAAACTCTTACTTGATCGGAAATATAACGGCCCCAATCGCCCAGATGCGGATGCTCTAACACCCCTTGGGTGTGTCGCTTTCTAGGGACACGAACGAGTGGCCAAGCTACTGTTGGCACGAGACGATGTGGACCCCAATTACCCAGATGAGTATGATCAAACACCACTCGGATGGGCTGCTATGAGGGGATATGAAGGAGTGGTCAACCTATTACTGGGACGGGCCGATGTGAACCCCAATCGTCCGGGCGGTGATGGCCAAACACCACTCGAGAGTGCTGCGATGAATGGACATGAAGGAGCCATCAAGCTTTTACAAGCCCGGATGTGGATATCTGTGGAAAGCGTAGACGCGCAGCCACTCCACCGGCTATGAAAAAAATTCCCAGCTGGTAAAAACTGGGGAAGATAATCGGTTATGCTCAAATCATGTGGGATTCCTACTTTTCTAGCGCCGTCCTTGCTCAAGCTCCCGGAGTCTTGTGTGCGTTGTTGACTCCATCACTATCCTCCCTGTTTCCCTTACCTGTCCTTTGCGTCACTCCTAAAACACGATTTTTCAGTTCTCCCCGGCTGTTATTCGTGCAAATCCAACCCGTACCTGAAATATACCCCCCGAAAGCCCCCAATATTTGCTAATGTTTATAAGTTAAGGCGTAAGAGTCTCTGTTTATGTTTTCATTATACCACCATTTCGTTTGTCAGCCGGCGCCATTTATCCTAGCCAGAGTTCCCTGCGAAATACATTTTTAAGTTCCAAAATCTCCCCCTTTCCATTGTTTCCAATCCACCGACATATAGTTCCTCCTTGTTTTCTCTCCCGCTAGCGATCGATATATAGATGAACAAATGAATAGACTGTACAAAGACTCCCCTTTTCGATAGCAGAGGGCCTATAATAGGTGCCCCCGAAGCCAGCATGAATAAGAGAACCGACCCCAAACGTGGGGACTCGGGCATGATAATCTCTCCCCCATATGTGACAGTGATCTCCACCCAAAAAGTATCTCGCTCTATCAGACTCCTTCCGAATTCCTAACTGGCCCACTCAGCCTACCAGGAAATATATCTCCTAACCATGCGGCACTCGAGTGACACCATCAAATTAACTAGGAGGGAGCAACCCAAAGTGTAATTATACGCCAGCCTCTCAAATCGACTAGAGCTGATATGCAAGAAACCATCGCTACAATAAGCTACAGCCACCCATATTCATTCAGAGGTGACCTATAATGCACCGTTTGAGGTGGTAGTTTCGCGGAAAGATGGGGAAACACAGATCTATGAGTAATCCTTGCCCTTAAATATACCTAGGTAGTTAGAAGTAGCGATAGTAAAGGCGGGAGTTGCGGTGTTGGTCCAATATTGCCTTAGCATCTGTGCTTTCTTAGCAGCTGTAGCTAGGAAGAATTTAGTGATGGGACCCTATTTTGGAATACCGGTAGTAGCAAACAGATATTGTGCCATGCTGTGGATTATAGGTTTATTGTACTACGATGTCTTATGCTGATATCCGGTGCCCATAGCTACCCACCGCTCCTCCCCACATGCGAATCGAACAGCTATTGGCTATTTATTTAGTAGAGAGTAGGCCGACGGTCTCTGACATCGTCGATTATAATGCGCCGCAGGGTGCTACGATGCGCCCTATTGTCTCACACCCTATGATGCCAGAAGTAGTGGATAGGAGAAGGGTATAGCCCCCCCATGCGGGGTTTTTGGATTCTCTCACCAAACTTGTTTGTTACCCCGAGCCACCCTTAGCTGTGAAGCCATGCGTTATGCCATGGATCGCTTTCCTATACCCCACCCCGGAGACTTCAAAAAAGTCGAGCACACACCGTAACATTGCTACCAATAACACCTCATACCTCATCCAGTCGGCCAACCCATCTTGAGATAGCTACTCCAGCAGCATTCGAATCACGGCATCTCCGGGAGCAACATCCCTGGCACGAGCACATCCGCCGAGCCCTCAAAGCCTACTTTCCGCAGTCCATTAATCCAGCCCGTGTGAGTGAGATTCTTACCGGAATGTTCCCGGGAATTCGTCCCCTTATTTCCCTCACCGCGACTAAATAGGCAAGCCGTATGCGGGATCCTCCTCCAAGAATCTTTATAATCTAAGGCTGTCCGAGGCTCTTATAGTGCATGCACGCGAGCATTGTCCTGAGGACCAAGATCACCATCACGTGCTTCCCCCACAAGGTTTTCCCAGGAGGGCCTCAGTTATCTAGGCGCCCCTGGTTCCTCCGTGCTCACCGTAGCCGATTTAACCCGTGTCGGACGATGCCCGGTACGCAGGTCAGAACGATGTGGAGATGGTGGTTGTCCTCGCCGCCATTTTGCACGGGCCTGGTCTTTTCAGGTCAGTTGTCAAGAAGGGGTAGGGTAGGATTGGAAGGGGAGGGGGAGCTGGTGTTCGGTGCGCCGAGGGTCGCGGGTGTGGCGCGGGCTAGAGCGCGGAATTACGGGTCTAGAAAACGAGCGGAAGTGTCGCAATGGTGGGTCGCGGTAGTGGAGTCTCGCCCTTTCCAAACACTCGTAGACATCGCATCGGCCCAGGGATGAGCCGCCGGTGTCTAGCGCTAGCAGCAGAAAAGGTTGACAAAGAAGTAGCAGGGCGGGGAAACGAACCTAGAAAGTCTCAGTGCGGATTAGATGAGTAGTGCGGAGGCTCATGTTGCGTTGCTGAAACCGTTGCGGGTGCGGCGGGCAAGAGGTTCGAGGTGGCTTCAATTGTGGTGTCTCTGGACTCCCACGAGAGAAGAAGGATCGATGTACTGGTAGTGCTGCCGGTGTTATAGTTGGAAAGGTTATTGCCGTCACTGGGGTTGCCGGTGGTGTGAAAAGCTCTGACGATTTCTCTCAGGAGCCTCCGTGTCAGACTACGTGGGGGCTCTGCGAGGCGACACCGGAGCGAGGCTTGGCGCGGCTCTGCATTAGCGGAAACCACGAGCAACTTGGGAACCCCCCCACCCGAACCGATGCTCACTCGTTATTTTCTCATGAGGAAATCACCAGTAGATCTCTTCGCTTGCGAAACCTCATTGGGTTCGTCGCAACAGGCACCTCTGGCGATGCGCATGGACGCGTCCGGAAGGTGCTTGAGGTATGATAGGTATACGCATTTTTAGCGAGGCGTTGAGGGTACGGTAGTGTTACTCGGGTAGAGAGGTTCGAGCCGGGACAATGTGTGGCTTTGAGGCACGGCTGCGGGTGCTGGGCTGCACAAAAGTATGTGGCGTGGATGTGTGGCCGGGCATTTTGTGTTACCGGGAATTTGCTGAGCGTCTGAGGAAGGTGAGATCTCAGGAAAATGTACCTGAAGGACTTACTCGAGTATGGAAAGCGAGTTTAGAGATCGAGATGGGGTAGGCGTAAGTGCGCGGATCTAAACCAGTTTGGGAGGTGGATGTGTGGCGGCTGTAAAGATGCTATCCTCCTTTGATCCTGTAGGCCGAGTGAGTACCCGTGACCGCGGTTGACTTTGGTTTTCTCTCGTCTTGGGTAATTTAGTTGGTTGGGATCATGGCGGTTAGCAGTGATTTAACTAGTGTAAGCGGAATGGGCCCAGCCATCAGATATTGGATTAATTAAGATATGGTCCAACATGCTTTTAAATTTTCTGCGATACTTTTCTTATTAAATTTTGTTCTTGGTATTGAGATTTCTCTTTTGGGCTAGGCCTTGTCTTAGGTGCAGGCATGCGCTAGTGCTCGTACTCGAGTACTTGTATTCTCATCGCGTATTCGGAATCCGGTTGCTACAAAAGAGCCGGCCAGTAACTTATGTCAGTATTATGAGAAATATCGAATGTATGATGGGGTTAATATAAAGAGGAGAAAGCAGCTGATGATAACAGGTTAGCCGATCGGACTAGAGGACAAAACACTCTGGTTTTATGTTTTTATGTTTTTAGTGGTGATAATCGTGGTGCGGGTGACCACAATTGTGATGATAATATGTGAGGAGCGAGTTGCGACTTCCAAAAGGTTACCTTGGGTATAATATAAAGCTGGGGTGAAAGATTCTCAAAAACCTGCAGAGTCTTTATTACAATTATCATGAGCCGGAAAATGGCATTGAAACAGCGTGGACCTACTACTTCTCTCACGAAGCGTGGCCAAATTGTGAGGCTAGCGAACCTTAAGGGAGATCAGCGACTATCCTTGAAAAAGATTGCTGCAATCACAAAGATTTATCTTTCTACCTGCTCCGATATCATTTATTTCTCAGTTCTCCATGTGTCCTAACTCATATCCTCGTACTTGGGTAAAAGCTGTGAGGAAAAACTTTAGGAGCACATGGTAGGGGCCCTGTCAAATGTAGGGAACTGAGCAGAAGCTTGACCCAGACGAGACTAAATAATACATGTAATAGTGGCTCCTCCTAGCCAT
>Ga0307513_10008277_pt1 | contig 13338 bp, 7 predicted proteins | sample 15_EM_MG_FD_202174 | JGI IMG/M metagenome (GOLD analysis project Ga0307513, IMG submission 202174) | Populus trichocarpa ectomycorrhiza microbial communities from riparian zone in the Pacific Northwest, United States - 15_EM | ecosystem: Host-associated > Plants > Roots > Unclassified | place...
GCCTGTGCCGAGGTCTCGAGCAGCTGCGCCACGTCGACCGTCTCGATGCGCCAGCGTGATCCGCCGGACTCGAGCTTGGCGAGGTCGAGCACGGCGTTGATCAGCCGGGTCAGCCGTTCCGTCTCCTCGACGACGACCCGCAGGTAGCTCTCCCGCTGCTGTTCGTCGAGGTCGGGGTTGTCGAGGAGGATCTCGGCGAATGCCCGGATCGAGGTGAGTGGTGTGCGCAGTTCGTGGGTGATGGTCGAGACGAAATCGTCCTTGAGCCGGTCGAGCTCCTGCAGCGCCGCGTTGGCCCCGCGCAGCTGCGTCGTCGCGGCCTCGAGCTCCGCCGACTTGTGCTCGAGCGCGCGGCCGGCGGCGAGCACCTGCGACGTCTCGTCGAGGATCTCCATCACCTCGCGGACGCCGAGCGGCTCCTCGTCGACGACCGACGCAACCACGAACCGCGCCGACGTCGAACCCACCACGCCGCCGAGCAGGGTCTCGACGTGGTGCACGAGGCCGGCGGTCGCGTCCGCATCCGGCGCGATGTCGGCACCGACACGCGTCCCGTAGGCCGTCACAGCCGCCCGCGCGCCGTCGGGGCCGAGGAACCGGCCGAGCAGGTCCTGCAGCTCGCCGACCGCCGCAGTTCCCCGCCACAACCGGGCGTCGGCGCCCTTCCTGGGACGCTTGAGCACGTCGACGAACACCGCCGCCTGGACCTGCTCGGCCGGGTTGGGGCCGGTGGCGAGCGCCAGACCGACGAACAGCCCGACGTTGACCAGCATGCTCCACAGCATGGAGTGGCTGACGGTGTCCAGGCCCTCCAGCCCGAACAGGGCGTGCGGGGCCAGGACGGTGAGCCCGAACGGGCCCTGGTCCAGGAAGGACGGCGGCAGCCAGCCGGCTTGCACGAGCGAGGGCAGCGGCAGCGTGTAGAACCACACCGCGAAGCCCGCCACGAGTCCGGCGATGGCGCCGCGCCTCGTGGCACCCTTCCAGAACAGGCCACCGAGGATCGCCGGGGCGAACTGCGCCACCGCGGCGAACGAGATGAGGCCGATCGACACCAGGTCGAGGGCTTCACCGGCGAGGCGGAAGTACACGAAGCCGAGCAGCAACACCAGGACGATCGTGGCCCGGCGGATGCCGAGGATCACGCCGCCGAGACGTTCACGCCGGGCGAGCGCTCCATCCCGGCGCAGCAGTATCGGCATGACCAGGGAGTTGGAGACCATCGTCGCGAGCGCGATGGTCTCGACGATCACCATGCCGGTGGCCGCCGACAGGCCGCCGATGAAGACGAGCAGCGCCACCGCCGGCTGCTGGTCGGCCAGGGGTAGGACGAGCAGGAAGGCGTCCGCATCGGTCTCGCCGTTGCCGAACCTCAGCAGCCCGGCGGCCGCGATCGGCAGCACGAAGACGCTGATGAGCAGCATGTACAGCGGGAACAGCCACATCGCCTTCAGGACGTGCCGCTCGTCCACGTTCTCCACCACGGCCACCTGCCATTGCCGGGGCAGCAGCAGGATCGCGAGCATCGACAGGACCGTCAGCCACAGCCACGTCGTGTACCCCCCGGTCACCTCGAACGTGAAGAGCCGGGCGATGTCGGGACGGACCGCGGCCTGGTCGAGCAGCCCACCCAGGCCGGGGAAGATCACGAACGTGACGTAGCAGCCGACGACGAGGAACGCGGCGAGCTTGACGACCGACTCGAACGCGATGGCGGCAACCATGCCCTCGTGCCGCTCGGCCGCGTCGAGATGGCGGGTTCCGAACAGGATCGTGAAGGCGGCCAGCAGCAGCGCCACGTACAGGGCGGTGTCGGCCAGCAGCGGCACGTCGTGCGTGCTCGTGGCCGCAATGGGTTCGGCACCGGTGGGCTCGGCGTTGCTCATGATCGTGAAGGTGGTGGAGATGGCTTTGAGCTGCAGGGAGATGTAGGGCACGATCCCGACCACGGCGATGACGGTGACCAACCCGCCGAGGAGCGCGCTGTTGCCGTAGCGCGACGACACGAAGTCCGCCAGCGATGTGATGCGGTGCTGCTTGCAGATCCGCAGGATCTTGCGGAGCACCAGCCACCACATCGCCACCATGACGGTCGGCCCGAGATAGATCGGCAGATAGCCCAGTCCGGTCGACGCGGCCCGACCGACGCTCCCGTAGTACGTCCACGACGTCGCGTACACGCACAGCGAGAGGGCGTAGACGTAGCCGTTGCTGATGATGCTCGAGCCGCGGTCGGCGCGCCGGTCGCCGTAGCGGGCGATCGCGAACAGCAGCCCGAGGTAGGCCACGGACGTGACGACGACCCAGATCGCCGGCATCCTCAGGTGTCCCGCACGAGCCATGCCACCAGTACGACGACGAGAGCCCACGCCGTGAACAGGTACATCCACAGCAGGGGGATCCCGAGCACTCGCACGTCCAGGTCGAACACTGCGAGGAACGGGTAGTTGAACAGCAGCAGCGCGAGCGCCGCGGCCGCGGCCAGGCGCGGGGTCCTCGGACGCCGGTTCATCTCGATCCGCCTCATGTCCCCGGTCTCACATCACGGTGTCCGTCGCGAAGCGCGCGGCCGTCATGTCCTGGAGGTCCCGCACCGCGCGCAGCACCTCTCGCAGCCGACGTTGCTCCTGCGCGGTCAGCGCGGCGAGCGGCACCACGTTGTCGGTCGGCTCCCCGCGGCGGGCCTGCTCGAGCTGGTGCCGCAGACGCAGGTCGGTGAGGAACCGGTAGGCCTCGATCAGGTTGGCGGCCCGTGTTCGGGCGATCCATCCAGCGGCGGCGGCGGCGTCCAGCCGTAGCGCCGTGGTGCGCGCGGAGGATCCGGCGGCGAGCGCGTACAAGCGGGCCAACAGCACGATCGCCGCGATCCCGGATCGTTTGATGTCGATGGCGGAGTTCTCGACCCGTAGCCGGCCGAACATGCCGATCGGCGGGCGGAAGGTGACCGCCGCTCGCGCCAGCATGACGAGGAACCGCGGCTGCATCGCCCCGGAGGCCAGCACGGCGTCGAGGACGTCGACGGGCAGGTCCCCGTGGACGGGCCGGAGATCGAGGAAGATCTCCGCCCGGAGCAGTGCGGCCGGCTCCGGGGCATCGACCCAGCCGCGGAACAACCTGCGGTACTCGTCGATCGGGTGCTGCCAGGTGCTGGCCATGTACCCGCCCCGGCAGAGGGCGAGCCCGGCCCGGGCCAGCGCGGCGACGACCAGGCCCGCCAGCGGCCCGAAGTAGTCGCGGACCTCGTCCGGCTCGACCCCGATGCCGTCGTAGGCCAGTGCGCTGTCCTGATCGCTGGACAGCACCTGCTCGCCTCGTCCCTGCGACCCGAGCGCCAACCAGGCGTGGCGGCACGGGGGAGGGCCGAGCTCGGCCTCGGCGAGGCCGATCAGCCGCGTGGTCAGGGCGTCGTTGAGGTTCCCCACGATCCGGGTGACCTCGAGCGCGTCGACACCATCGGCGAGCAGGAGCCCGATCAGCGCGACCAGCTCACCGCGGTAGGCGTCGAGCGGTTCGGGGTGCCGGATGCCGGAGAGCTCGCCGATGACACGGAGTGGCCCGGCGGTCGACCCGGAAACCTCCACTCCGTCACCTCCTGGTGAGCATGCGCCGTCCACGAACCCCCTGCGCCAGCCTCCCACCTGCGCGTTTCGCGGGGACCGGGTCTGCTGGCCGCGTCCGAGGGGTCGAAGGACCCTGCCCGGCGATGACCCAGCTGGTCATGCTGCGGGTTCCCTGTTCTCCCCGCGTCTGCGCGGGCCGTCGCGAATTGCACAGCGAGGAGTCAACGTGAGCATCACCGAACCGTCACCGCCGACGGAGGAGGTGCGGGACTGGGAGGCCGTCCAGGCCTCACCGGAGTTCCAGGACCTCCGCCATCGGCTGCGCTCGTTCGTGTTCCCCGTGGCCGGGCTGTTCCTCAGCTGGTACGCGCTGTACGTGCTGCTGGCCACCTACGCCACCGGCTTCATGTCGATCAAGCTGTTCGGCAACGTCAACGTCGCGCTGGTGTTCGGGCTGCTGCAGTTCGTCTCCACGTTCGCGATCACGGCCTGGTACGTCCACTTCGCCGACCGCAGGCTCGACCCGCTGGCCGCCAGCCTGCGCGACGAGCTCGAGAAGGACCCGACGTGACCGTCCTCGCGCAAGGCGTCGAGGGCAGCAACCCCCTGCTCAACATCGGGATCTTCGCGACCTTCGTCATCATCACGCTGGCCATCGTGATTCGGGTCAGCAGGCGAGCCACCGCCGGCGCATCGGACTTCTACACTGCCGGGGCCGCGTTCTCCGGCCGGCAGAACGGCATCGCCATCTCCGGCGACTACCTCTCCGCAGCCTCGTTCCTGGGCATCGCCGGGGCGATCGCGATCAACGGCTACGACGGCTTCCTCTACTCGGTCGGGTTCCTCGTGGCCTGGCTCGTCGCGCTGCTGCTGGTCGCCGAGCTGCTGCGCAACACCGGCAAGTACACGATGGGCGACGTTCTCGCGTTCCGGATGCGGCAACGCCCGGTACGCGCCGCGGCCGCCACCTCGACTCTGGCCGTGTCGTTCTTCTACCTGCTCGCGCAGATGGCCGGCGCCGGTGGCCTGATCGCGCTACTGCTCAACATCACGAACAAGACCGGCCAGGCCGTCGTGATCGCGATCGTCGGCGCTGTGATGATCGCTTACGTGCTCATCGGCGGCATGCGCGGCACCACCTGGGTGCAGATCATCAAGGCCGTTCTGCTGATCGCCGGCGCCGCCGTCATGACGGTATGGGTGCTCGGTTCCTACGGCTTCAACTTCTCGGCCCTGCTCGGCGACGCCGTTGCCAAGGGCGGTGAAGCCGGCCAGGCCCTGCTCAACCCGGGCAAGCTCTACGGCAAGACCGGCCTGAGCCAGATCGACTTCCTGTCACTGGCCATCGCGCTCGTGCTCGGAACCGCGGGCCTGCCGCACATCCTGATGCGCTTCTACACGGTGCCCACCGCCAAGGAAGCCCGCAAGTCCGTGGTCTGGGCGATCTGGCTGATCGGCGGGTTCTACCTGTTCACGCTCGTGCTCGGCTTCGGCGCCGGCGCCTTCGTCGGCCCGGACGCGATCAAGAAGGCGCCCGGTGGAGCCAACTCGGCCGCTCCGCTGCTCGCCTACGAACTGGGCGGCACGCTCCTGCTCGGCATCATCGCCGCGGTCGCGTTCGCCACCATCCTCGCCGTGGTCGCCGGCCTCACCATCACGGCGTCGGCGTCCTTCGCCCACGACATCTACGCCAACGTCATCAAGCGCGGAAAACTCGCCGACCCCGACGCCGAGGTCAAGGTCGCCCGGATCACCGCCGTCGTGATCGGCATCGTCGCGATCTTCGGCGGCATCCTGGCAAACGGCCAGAACATCGCCTTCCTCGTCGCGCTGGCATTCGCCGTCGCCGCATCGGCGAACCTGCCGACCATCCTCTACTCGCTGTTCTGGAAGCGGTTCAACACCACCGGCGCGCTCTGGAGCATCTACGGCGGCCTCGGCATCACCGTGCTGCTGATCGTGTTCTCACCGGTCGTGTCCGGCAAGGCGATCGACACGGTCACCGGTCGCAGCCCGTCGATGCTGCAGGGCGTGGACTTCCACTTGTTCCCGCTCGACAACCCGGGCATCGTCTCGATCCCGCTGTCGTTCCTGCTCGGCTACCTCGGCACCATCTGGAGCAGGGAACGCGCCAGCGCCGGCAAGTACGCCGAGATGGAGGTCCGCTCACTCACCGGCGTCGGCGCCGAGCAGGCCTCGTCGCACTGACGGGTGACGCCGGGCCGGTCCACCCTCTGAAAGGGGGCGTTGGTCCTCGGGAGCGGGGACCTTCGTCCGGTGTCCGGCAGCACGGATCCACCTAGCGTTTGCGGCAACGAAGGAGACCTGATGGCCGGCGCCTGGACGGTGGAGTTCGACGGGTGGGATCCGCCCGACGAGGGCCGCCGCGAGGCGCTGTGCACGCTGGGCAACGGTCATTTCGCCACCCGCGGCGCTGCCCCCGAGTCGGCTGCCGACGGGGTCCACTACCCGGGTACGTACGCGGCGGGCTGCTACAACCGGTTGAGCGACGAGGTCGGCGGCCGGGTTGTCGAGAACGAGAGCATCGTCAACCTGCCGAATTGGTTGGACCTGCGGTTCGCCATCGATGACGACGACTGGATCGACCTGTCGCGGGTGCAGGTACTGCACCATTCCCAGACCCTGGACATGCGCCGCGGCGTGTTGAGAAGGCAGGTGCGCTTCGTCGATCCGGCCGGCCGCCGCACGTCGGTGCGGCAGCTCCGGTTCGTGCACATGGCCCATGCGCACCTGGCCGGCCTGCACACCGTGATCACGGGCGAGGACTGGAGCGGCCGGCTGCGTCTCGAATCCGGTATCGACGGCTCGGTCGTCAACGCCGGGGTCGCTCGCTACCGGGACATGGCGAGCCGACACCTCGACGTCGTCGAGACCCGTGAGACCGGTCCTGGCGCGGTGGTGCTGGTCGCCCGCACCACCCAGTCCGGGCTGGTGGTGGCGGTGGCGACCCGCACGCGGGTGGAAGGGGTCCCCAGCGGGAGCCTGCGCCGGGACGAGTCATGGGTCGGTCACGAGTTCGATGTGGAGGTGCGCGCCGGCGAGTCGGTGTCGGTCGAGAAGGTCGCCTCGTTGGTCACCTCTCACGATGTCGCGATCTCCGAACCGGGCGCTGCGGCCGTGGCGCTCCTGGCTGTCGCGCCAGGATTCGACCAGCTCCTCGCGAGTCACGAGCTCGCCTGGCAGCAGCTGTGGGAGCGGTTCCGCATCGACCTGACCGACGGCGCCACACCGGAGACCCTCCGCACGCTGCGGCTGAGCGTGTTCCACGTCCTGCAGTCGGTGTCGCAGCACAACGTCGACCTCGACGCCGGAATCCCGGCCCGCGGTCTGCACGGTGAGGCCTACCGCGGACACATCTTCTGGGACGAGCTGTTCGTGTTCCCCGTGTTGACGCTGCGGCTGCCCGTCCTCGCGCGAGCGTTGCTGCGGTATCGGACCAGGCGCCTCGACGCGGCGCGGAGCGCGGCGCGGGCCGCCGGGCACGTCGGCGCGATGTATCCGTGGCAGTCGGGCAGCGACGGTCGGGAGGAGACCCAGCGGGTGCATCTCAACCCGCGCTCGGGTCGTTGGCTCGACGACACCAGCCACCTGCAGCGCCACGTCGGCCTGGCCGTGGCCTACGACATCTGGCAGTACTACCAGGCAACCGGAGATCTGGAGTTCCTCGCGGAGTGCGGCGCCGAGGTGCTGCTGGAGATCGCGCGCTTCTTCGCCGGCCTTGCGGTCCGCGACCCGGCCCGGGACCGCTATCGCATCCGTGGCGTGATGGGTCCCGACGAGTACAGCACCCGCTATCCGGGGGCGACCGATCCCGGCATCGACGACAACTCCTACACCAACATCATGGTTGTGTGGCTGCTGCTGCGAGCGCAGGACGTGCTCGCCGTGCTGCCGTCGACCCGGCGTAAAGAGCTGGTGGAGACGTTGGGGCTGGATCCTGCGGAGCTGCTGCGCTGGCGCGACGTGAGCCTGCGGATGTACGTGCCCATCCACGCCGACGGCGTGATCAGCCAGTTCGAGGGCTACCGCGACCTGCCCGAGCTGGACTGGGACGACTACCGCCGACGCTACGGCGACATCCAACGCCTCGACCGGATATTGGAGGCCGAGGGCCGGTCCGTGGACGAGTACCAGGTGTCGAAACAGGCCGACGTGCTGATGCTGTTCTACCTGCTCTCGGCGGACGAGCTGCGCGATCTGCTCGAGCGTCTGGGCTACGCGCTGGAGCCCGAGTCCATCCCGCGCACGATCGAGTACTACACGGCACGGACCTCCGACGGGTCGACGCTCAGCGCGCTGGTGCACGCCTGGGTGCTGGCCCGTGCCAACCGGGAGCACGCGATGGAGCACTTCGAGCGGGCACTGAGCAGCGACGTCGCCGACATCCAGGGCGGCACCACAGCCGAGGGGGTGCACGTGGGGTCCATGGCCGGCTGTATGGACCTGCTGCAGCGGTGTTTCGCAGGTCTGGAGACACGCCAGGACGCGCTGTGGTTCAACCCGCACTGGCCGAGCCGGTTCGGCCGGCTGTCGCTGGCCGTGCAGTACCGCGGACAGGCGTTGACCGTGGACGTCACGGATCGAGACGTTGTGGTGTCGGCCGAGCCGGGTCCGGGTGTCGCGATTCGGGTCGGTTGCGGTGACGAGGTGCGCGAGCTGAACCCGGGGGACACGGTGCGCTTCTGCGCAGTCGGCGTGCTGACGAAGGCCGCGGTGTCGCCGTGACGCGGATCGCGGTGGTGGGCACGGTCGTGGAGTTGGACGGCGACGAGATGACCCGGGTGATCTGGCGGATCATCAGGGACACGCTGATCCGGCCGCATGTCGACGTGAACCTGGAGTACTACGACCTCGGCATCGAGTCGCGGGACGCCACCGACGACCGGATCACCGTCGACGCGGCCGAGGCGATCCTTCGCCACGGCGTGGGCATCAAGTGCGCGACGATCACGCCGGACGAGGCGCGCGTCGAGGAGTTCGGGCTCAAGCGGATGTACCCGTCCCCGAACGGCACGATCCGCAACATCCTCGGCGGCGTGATCTTCCGGGAGCCGATCATCATCTCGAACGTCCCGCGTCTCGTGCCCGGCTGGACCGAGCCGATCATCCTGGGCCGACACGCCTACGGCGATCAGTACCGAGCCACCGACTTCCGGTTCCCCGGTACCGGCACCCTGACTCTCAGCTTCACCCCGGACGACGGCTCGGACCCGATCGAGCGAGAGGTGTTCCACAGCCCGGGCCCGGGTGTGGCGATGGCGATGTACAACCTCGACGAGTCGATCCGGGACTTCGCACGCGCCTCGCTCGCCTACGGTCTGCGCCGGCACTACCCGGTGTACCTCTCGACCAAGAACACGATCCTCAAGGCCTACGACGGCCGGTTCAAGGACCTGTTCGCCGAGGTCTTCGCCGCCGAGTTCGCGGACGACTTCGCCGCCGCCGGCATCACCTACGAGCACCGCCTGATCGACGACATGGTCGCCGCATCGCTCAAGTGGTCGGGCGGCTACCTCTGGGCGTGCAAGAACTACGACGGCGACGTCCAGTCCGACACCGTCGCACAGGGCTTCGGCTCGCTCGGCCTGATGACCTCGGTACTCCTGACGCCGGACGGCGCGACCATGGAGGCCGAAGCCGCACACGGCACCGTCACCCGCCACTTCCGCCGCCACCAGCGGGGAGAACCGACCTCCACCAACCCGATCGCGTCGATCTACGCCTGGACGCGAGGGCTCGCACACCGCGGATGGTTGGACCACAACCCCGAGCTCGTCGGCTTCTGCGAGGCACTCGAGCGGGTCGTGGTCGAGACCGTCGAGAGCGGCGCCATGACCAAGGACCTGGCACAGCTCGTCGGCGCGGACACCCCGTACCAGACCACCGAGGAGTTCCTCGCCACTCTGGCCGAGAACCTCCACAAGGCGGTGGCGGTGGTTTCGACCGGCTGAGGCGTTCGACATGGTGTGGACGGCACCCGACGACTCCACGCAGGTGACCGGGAGCCGGTCACCTGCGCGACGATCCCCTCCGGGACGTACAAGTTCGGCCACACCGGATCGCGGTCGGGACGGTCGGCCTCATCGAGGGCGGCAAGGACGCTGACGATCACATCGACGTGATGGCCGCGCGTCCTGCTTCGAGCCGGGCGACCGGCACCCGGAACGGCGAGCAGGACACGTAGTCGATCCCGGTGGTGTGGAAGAAGTGGATGGAGGAGGGGTCCCCGCCGTGTTCGCCGCAGACGCCGATGGTGAGATCGGGTCGGGCCGCGCGGCCTTCCTCGATGGCGATGCGGATCAGGCGTCCGACGCCCTCGGTGTCGAGCGACTCGAACGGCGAGCCGGCGAGAATCCCGCTGTCGAGGTAGCGGGAGAGGAACGCGCCCTCGACGTCGTCACGGGAGAAACCCCACGTCGTCTGGGTCAGGTCGTTCGTGCCGAAGGAGAAGAACTGCGCCGACTCGGCGATGCGTGCCGCGGTGAGGGCAGCGCGCGGCAGCTCGATCATCGAGCCGATCCGTGCGTCGAGCTGCACACCGGATCGTTCGGATTCCTCGGTGAGCACCGCCGTGATCTCCGCCGCCACGACCTGTAGCTCCTGCACCGCACCGACCAGCGGGATCATGATCTCCGGGACGAGGTCGACGCCTTCGCTCCGCACAATGGCGGCGGCCTGGGCGATCGCGCGGACCTGCATGCCGTACAGCCCGGGCACCACGATGCCCAAGCGGACACCGCGCAGTCCCAGCATCGGGTTCTCCTCGTGCAGGCGCTGCACCGCCGCGAGGACCGCCACGTCCTTGGCATCGGGTACGCCGCGCTCCTCGGCGAGCGCGACCCGCACGGACAGCTCGGTCAGATCCGGCAGGAACTCGTGCAGGGGCGGATCGAGCAACCGGATCGTCACCGGTAGCCCGGCCATGCCCCGGAACACCTCGACGAAGTCCGCGCGCTGAAGTGGCAGCAGCTCGGCAAGGGCGGCGTGGTGCTCGGCGTCGGTGTCGGCGAGGACGAGTCGCTCGACCTGCTCCCGCCGGTCGCCGAGGAACATGTGCTCGGTGCGACACAGCCCGATGCCCTCGGCGCCGAACCGGCGTGCCCGGTCGGCGTCGGCGCCGTTGTCGGCGTTGGCCCGGACACCGAGCCGTCGTCGACTGTCGGCATGGCTGATGAGCCGGTGCACCGCGCGCACGAGGGCACCGGCGTCCGCGGATTCCGGATCGAGCGTGCCGTCGAAGTACTCGACGACAGGCGAGTCGACAACGGGCACTCCACCGAGGAACACCTCGCCCGTACCGCCGTCGATGGACAGGAGGTCGCCCTCGACGACCTCTACACCGCCGGGACCGACGAGCCGCTTGCCGGCCACGTCGATGTCGAGGTCCTCCACGCCGCACACGCAGGTCCGCCCCAACCCTCTGGCGACCACCGCGGCGTGACTGGTGCGTCCGCCCCGGCTGGTGAGCACACCGTGCGCCGCGATCATGCCGTCGAGGTCGTCGGGATTGGTCTCGCGGCGCGCGAGGATCACGGCTTCGCCCGCAGCTGCTCGGGCCACCGCGGTCGCGCTGTCGAACACCACCGCCCCGGTTGCGGCGCCGGGGGAGGCGTTCATGCCGACCGCCAGGATCGTCCGGGTCGCAGCGGTGTCGAAGCGCGGGAACATCAGCTGTCCGAGCTGAGCGCCGGTGACCCGGCGCAAGGCCTCATCCATGTCGATGAGGCCCTCGTCGACGAACTGACCGGCCAGCACGAACGAAGCCGCCGGGGTGCGCTTCCCGACCCGTGTCTGCAACATCCACAAGGTGCCGCGCTCGATGGTGAACTCGATGTCGCACAGGTCCCGATAGTGCCGCTCCAGCGTCGCCATGATCTCTCGCAGGCGCCGGTAGGAATCGGGGTCGAGCTGCTCCAGCTCGGCCAGGGTCAGCGTGTTGCGGATGCCGGCGACGACGTCCTCGCCCTGGGCGTCGACGAGGTAATCGCCGTAGACGCCCTGCTCGCCGGTCGCGGGGTCGCGGGTGAACGCCACCCCGGATCCGGAGTCGGAGCCCCGGTTGCCGAACACCATCGCCATCACGCTCACCGCGGTGCCGAGGTGGCCCGGGATGTGCTCCTGCCGACGGTAGGTGTTCGCCCGCGGGGAGTTCCACGAGTCGAACACCGCGCGGACGGCCAGCTCGAGCTGCTCGTGGGGGTCCTGCGGGAACTCCCGGCCGCTGCGCTCGAGAACGATGGCCTTGAAGGCGGTGACGATCGACTGCAGATCGGCGGCGTCGAGGTCGACGTCGTCGGCGGTGCCGCGGTCGTGCTTCGCTGCGTCGAACACGGTGTCGAAGTGCTCGTTGTCGATCCCGAGCACGGTCTTGCCGAACATCTGCACGAGCCGCCGGTAGGAGTCCCAGGCGAACCGCTCGTCGCCTGCGGCACGGGCCAGGCCGTGCACCGACTTGTCGTTCAGGCCGACGTTGAGGACGGTCTCCATCATTCCCGGCATCGAGAAGACCGCACCGGACCGCACGGAGACCAGCAATGGCTCCTCAGGGTCACCGAGGCGTTCGCCCATCGCTGCTTCGAGCGCGAGGAGGTGCTCGTCCTCCTGCGCGGCCAGCTCGGGCGGCGGGGTACCCGATGCCAGGTAGGCGCGGCACGCCTCGGTGGTGACGATGAAGCCCGGGGGCACCGGGAGTCCCATCCTGGTCATCTCGGCGAGGTTGGCGCCCTTGCCACCGAGCAGGTCCTTCATGCCCTTGTCGCCCTCGGCGAAGTCGTACACGTACTTCGTCACAGCGATCGGCCGGGGAGGAGGCGGGACACGAGGTCCACGAGATCGACGGTGCGCTGGGCGTAACCCCACTCGTTGTCGTACCAGCCGAAGACCTTGACCGTGCTTCCCACGGCGCGGGTCAGACCGGTGTCGATCAGGCACGACGCCGACTCGCCGATGACGTCGTGGGACACCACGGGCTCGGACGTGCACGCCAGGATGCCCTTGAGCTGGCCCTGGGCGGCCGTCTCGAACGCCCGGTTCACCTGGGCCGCGGTAGCCGGCTCGGTGAGCCGCACCGTGAGGTCCACCAGCGAGGCGTCGACCACCGGGACGCGGACGGCGATGCCGTCGAGGCGGCCGGCGAGCTCGGGCAGTACCTCCCCGATCGCCCGGGCGGCACCGGTGCTGGTGGGGATGATGTTGACGGCGGCCGAGCGGGCCCTGCGCAGGTCCTTGTGCGGCCCGTCGAGCAGGTTCTGGTCGGAGGTGTAGCTGTGGATCGTGGTGAGCAGGCCCTCCTCGATGCCGAACGCGTGCTGCAGCACCATCGCCATCGGCGCTGCGCAGTTCGTCGTGCAGGAGGCGTTGGAGATGACGTGGTGCGTCGGTGCGTCATAGATGTCCTGGTTGACCCCCATGACGAGAGTGGCGTCGACGTCGGTGCCGGGTGAGGTCAGCACCACCTTCTGGGCGCCCGCGGCGAGATGGGCGGCCGCGCGTTCGCGGGTGCGGAATTTCCCGGTGGCCTCGATGACGACGTCCACGCCCTCAGCGGCCCAGGCGAGCTCGGCCGGGTCGGACTGTTGAGTGACCTTGATGGAGTGCTCGTCCACGGTGAGGAAGGCGCCGTCCAGCTCGACCCGGCGGTTCCAGCGTCCGTAGGTCGAGTCGTGACGCAGCAGATAGGCGATGGTCTCGGCCGGGGCCAGGTCGTTGATCGCGACGATCTCGAAGGCCGGCTCGGCCCGATCCAGGACCGACCTCA
>Ga0307513_10008278_pt1 | contig 13337 bp, 12 predicted proteins | sample 15_EM_MG_FD_202174 | JGI IMG/M metagenome (GOLD analysis project Ga0307513, IMG submission 202174) | Populus trichocarpa ectomycorrhiza microbial communities from riparian zone in the Pacific Northwest, United States - 15_EM | ecosystem: Host-associated > Plants > Roots > Unclassified | place...
GTTGGGGGGCCGGAGGTTTTAATACCAACGACCTATCTCATCTTCAAGGACATTCGGTATTGACTTACGTAGCGATTAATACTAAGTTGCTTTCGGCCACCCGGGGCTGGGGCTCAATGCAAATTGGAATGCGGTTCGATCGACGAGCGTGAAATATAACCTCCCCGCCAGTATCTACCCCGATCCTAAGCTCCCAACTTACGAGACGCGCAATACCTCCGCGGAAGTTGCCGTCATAGAACCATTAAAGGGAGAAAGCCTTTTCGTGCGGTCACAATTGGGCACTCAGCCATTGTGTTGGTATCGAAGGAGTTGTGGCGGAGGCTCCGCCACGATCTCAGGCTTGGTCCCCAATTGAGACTTCATCCAGGCGGTGATGGTTATGTCTGAAGTAAGCCCACGGGATCAAACACCTTCCCTCGGTTTGCATTGTTTTGTTCTCCGTGCGAACGTTCTGACCATGACTCCTGGACGTCCTTCCTCCCTTTGCCGCTGGTCCGTTTGTTCAAGGAAAACGTATATATAACGAGGGATGTTTCATTACCCCCGACACCGTTACAGGCTCGAGCCAAAGCGTACACCGACCAGACCCTTCACCCTTCCAACTCCGCACTTGACACTCTGGGATGGTCGACGGCCGTGGGTTGTTATCCTCATCCCCAGGCTACCTTTCTGCATCTTCGAGATCACGATCTGGGAGGAGTCTCTCTAGTCTCTCCACGGCCAACTCGAGTAGTCGGGCTGAGAACGACAGACCCGACACTTCGGTACATTTGAATGTTGCGGAACGGTGGTGGCGGGCTCATCAACCGTGGTTAGAACGATGTGGCTATCTTCTACGGCCAAGGTACGGGCAGGACTGGGTACCCTCTTGGGAGAGGAAGGGGATATTCTCCGGCCTACGCGCGCCCGAAGACGCCATCGAACTTCCGGTTTGTTTCTTACGCTTGAGTTCTGGGATAGCCCTCCCCCCCGCTCACGTCGTCTTTGTTTTTCAAAATCCAGGCAATGTCGAGGATGATAGATGCTACGAGGAAATCGGATGGGTTTCCTGTTCACCTTCACCTCGTTTCGGAGAAAAAATCTCCGGAAGAGGCGGACATAATGCTCTATCTCACTTCTGGCAGGTCGGGCGCCGAGGATGATGGAGAGAACCATACGATTCCGGTCTTTGAAGTGCTGGATGTTGATGACAACTGCGATTTGTGTGTGATCGTCACACCGTTGATGCGTGCTTGTGATGATCCGTGGTTTGAGAATATGGGGGAAGCTGTGAACTTCCTCGGTCAAGTCTTGGAGGTGGGTTACTTTCTATCCACCTGAACTCCCCCGCGCTCACAAATGCTCTCCATTTAGGGAATGAAATTCATGCACGCGCAGGGAGTTGCGCACAGAAACCCTCAACTCAACGGGGACGCAATAATGTACGATCCGACCCCTTGTTACCCAGAGGGTTTCCACCCCGTCGTCACTAAGATGAACCGGTGTCTCACAAGCGAGGCTTTCCGCTACTCCAGGACGATAAAACCTGTCACTTATTACTTCGCCGACCTCCAGGCGGCCAAACGTTACCACACCCATCCCACGTCTCCTACCACTCATCACCGGACCCAGCAGGCTACTCGGACCAAACGCAGGCGGAAATCCACGGGAAAATCTACCGTGAGGGACTACCCTTTATTATGGAAGAACAACTTCGCGCCGGAATTCAGGAGACCGGAGAAGAAGTGCGATCCGTTCAAAGTCGACGTTTACCTTCTTGGAGTGGAGATATCTAGGCAGTTTCTCAAGGTTCGTGGCTGCTCCCCCGCATTAAACGTCGAAAATACCACTGTGCTGATCCCACGGAACTTTAATAGAAGTATCGGGGGTTCGAGTGGCTGAGACCGCTGATTGACGATATGTGTAGAGAAAATCCGAAGTTGCGCATTACCGCCGCAGAATCCTACGTCAGGTTCCTGTGGCTCAGTGCGTCCATCGACTCGGCCGACTTGGAGGGAGAGTTGATCTCTACCAGGAAAAGAGGGGCGACCCAACATGTCATACGGAAATGGGAGAAGAAACTGCACGTTCGAACCCTGTTGAGGGAAATGGGTTTTAGAGATGATGCAACTTCCATGGACCTTTCTCCGACTACGACCGTTTCGTGGCTTCCCGTTCACACTGCATGAATTTTTAGATGACCCTTGATGAGGTTTCGTTTTTGTATTGTTATCATTGTTTGGTTAGCTATCATGTTTTCATTTCATGAGCAATATACATAGGTATCCCATCTGGATCATCGTGCTATGGGATAGTTCCCTTCACGAGGAAAACCCGTGTTTCATCTGATCATAGTGGGGAGGGTTCGTCTGATGGAAGGATCTTTCCATCCCACTGTTTGTTGATGGGTCCAAGTAGAAGCTTGGCCAACCTTGGTGGGGATATCTCGCTGTGGTTACACATCTCTGCATCCACCATATCCTGCCGGTACGAAAAAGGCGTTTACATCGACAAGCACGAACGCGCCTAACACAAGACTCACCCTCCCAAGCGTGTATTTTTTTCGTAGATTGTCATCAAAGCCTCGCAAGATCTTCCAGGATTCGCCGTCGTTGCTTATCTGGAAGAACTGGACACCCATCTGCATGGCGCGATGAGTGGCGGGACACTGGGGGTAAAAATGGCGAGATATACCTGATCTGGAGGGTACATCCCTTCGTCCAATCGTTTTGCGACAGAAACCAACACCTTCTCGACATCCTCGAGCCCACGCTCTATGGGGGTGATAAGATAATTGTGTAGACCCGACCAAACGACTCACCATCGCGACCACCAAGAACCACTATGAAGTTGCATTTCTTGATGCTCGTACCCCCTGTCACCAATGTGTCCATGTATTTCCCAAGAAGGTTCTCCAAACCCTCAGCCAGTTTGGTTTCACCGTAATCTACGGGGTCCACTCGCAGGTTTTCGAGGTATGCCTCGACATCATAAGCCGTCTGTGAGAATCACTGTAAGTACCGCCTGGATCAACACAACAGGGGTCGGAACATGCCTTCAGCTGTAGCCCAACCTTCTGGCCGCTAAGAAAGCAGATATCTACACCGTCTTGGTCGTACTGGTTTGCAATCAAGGCAAGGTTCTTCGTCACCTCTTTAGCCTGCGAGGGAGAAAAAACTATAAATAGCTCGACTGCAGGAAGGCGGTGGACCTACATCTGTCCAGCTGGACCTGAGAGTCTTACTCACGACATCGTCCACCAGAAAGACCACGTCGTATCCCAGAAGAGCTCGTAGGTCCTTTTCAGTCGGGGCGTCGTACGTCGGGGAGGCTGGTTGTGCCATGACGAGAGGTGGTGCGCTGTTCGGTGGGTGAAGCGCGAATTTACTTTTGGCCGTTATTTATACCTTGGTCCTCATGGACCAAGCACGTAAATTTGGCTACTGTGCATGTTTGTATACGTCCCATACCGTCATTACGATGTACGCGAGGGCCTGGAAGCGGTGTCGCACGTCCCGGCCAAACGGACGTAGGGCAGTGAAAAAGGTACAACGCGGCGTAAAGTATAACGACTATTGGTCGATCTGCCGGTAGAAGGTGTACATCCTGTCGAACGAAGCGCAAGGGTTAACGTTAGCGCCATGTCATTGGGCATTTCGGCCGAGACACCCTGCAATTCAGTTACTGTCAACCGCACGGCCATTCCGGTGTCCAAGGCCGAGATTTTTCGGCAGGGGTGCGAATGCGGTGGTCCATGTTCGCGTTCAACGATAAGGACGCGATCTGGACGCGTCGAATAACGGGGACGCACGCAACCACAGAGCCCTTCTGAAGTAATGTAGTTAATGTTGATAGGACGTCAAAATATGTGGCCGTTCGGAACTTAGTCCACCAACTAAGTATGCTGGGAGCGAATGAGGTCCATGTCCCAACACCACAAATGAAATTATCCCTAGTGCACGGCAAATGCAACAAGTGCTCTTACTTTAGCATGTCTTGACATATACAACACTGTCAAAACCGCAACGAGGCCCTGGTTTGCTTGCTGGTTACGCCGATTCCCATCGTAGCGGCGCGACGCGCCAGTCCCCGGCATGGCAGATCCAAACCGCGGGCTGGGGATCGTTCGACCTCGATAAAGCCCTCTATACTTACTGACGTAAGTGCTGGGGACTGGTGTATGGTCGCTGAAGGTCACATGTTTCTGTAATACATGGAATCAAAAGTAACATACTAGTAGGCAGCCGTCCTCGTATAGATGGTGTTCCGCTCTGCCAGAACCCAGCAGGTTATTTCCCCGAGACTCAGAGGTCGTGTCCAAGGGTGTAACCCGCACCAGTCTGGGTCCTATGCACACCCAGTGAATGGTCGGTTTCAGCGAGATCGACGGCGAGTGCCGCTTTTGTTATAACCTACACCGGGAGGGCCAGAAGACCTGGATTGAGTGTACGATGAAACGGTGACCAGGTTGGGGCGGAAAACGTTTGGCTAGAGGAACAGTTCATCCAACACGAACATCGCCACGGCTCAAACACGCTGTTTGCTTCCGCACAGCTCAGGCGTCCAGTACCCTGATCGGCCTCGGGATGTAGCAAGAACATGACCGACCCCGAAAGCCTCAGCGGGTCCAAAGCGCCAGAGGGAGCGGGTTGTTCCGTTCGTATTGACCAGTGAAGAATTCCTCAGACGCAGCGCCCGTGATCTCCACTTGGAGTATTTGATCTCTGTATTGGAGCACTCAGGGTGCATCGAGTCGTTAGACGTTGCCCAGCCAAAGGTGAAACCGACGGGATCTGATATATATCGGCAGGAAACTGATCTACCCCCCGCCGCGGGACACTCAACTGGGGTCGGGATGGAGGTGGCATGATCCAAAAATCTGCCAAAATTACAGCGCGACAGCATCGTCGATGGCGGGGACATTTCGCTCGACCCGCCGCACGATCTGAGTTTAGAAGGGCGGGTGTCGCCCCTATCTGTAGCCATCTCCATTTCCCACTTTTCTTTCCAGCCTCCACGAATTGCAAACGGCGAAGGAGAAGCTCGCTTGTTCTCTGACGCCTGTCGCGAAACTTGGCAAGGGTCAGACTAGAAATCAATTGTAACTTTGATGATGGTCTGCGGTGCAATGCTCCCGTTCCGTTCGCTCGCCGCCAACGTATCATTTAAGGACTTTCTTCTCTCGTTAGGTTTTCCAGCACTCCCAAAGATCCCTTAGCCTTGTGACGACTCTTCATGACTATCTCATCCACCAACACTCGGTCGCTTTTCGATCGTCTCTATACCTGTAGGGAGCAACCATGGAGGTCATTGTATACCACCTACCAGATGGGCTTGACCCTCCTCTTCCGCCTGCCCTTCTGGTTAACTATAGGCCTCTTTCCTTGGGGTCGGTTACATCCTCAGTTCTCCGCCAAGAGGGCTCTTATTATCAGGATAACAAGAACGATATTGAGGACACTTTACAAGTATGTCACACCCAGCTGATCCCTCGATTGCGGCCCTAAGAATTGCATCCTCGTTTGCAGAACCACACAGCTCGGGAAACCATCTCCCAACCATACAAAAATCACGCCGGGCCTCGACGTCAATGGAGTCTGGATCCGGCCCCACCCCGACCTCGTCTTCGGGGACATAAAACACGCACAAGAGGTTAACAACGTTCGCAACGTTCAAATCCCAGGTTACTGGTACGACAAAGATGGTGTCACACCGGACAACTCCGCTCGCCCTGTGCCTGGCGAGAAAGTTGCGTATTATATCCACGGTGGTGCTTTCCTGTCCGGTTCGGCCCACCCTTCCCAAGTATACTCCGGAATACCGAAAGGTTTCCTCCTCCACTGCCCATCCATCAAACGCGTTTTCGCACTCGAGTACCGGCTGCTGAGGACCCTCCCAGTCATAGATGGCGCCTTCCCCGCGATGATCTTGGATTCACTCAACGGATATGTGCACCTCGTCGAACTCGGCTACGCCCCAGAAGATATCGTCCTTGTCGGGGACTCCGCTGGTGGAAATCTCACGCTCTCTCTGTGTCGCTACCTCGTCGAGTATGCCGATGAGAAGTCGCTCTCTGGGGCCACTCTTCCTCGCGCCCCTGGTGCCCTCATCCTCATTTCTCCCTGGGGAGACGTCGGGAATTCGTACGAGGATACACGGAGCAAGATCGAAAACAAGAAATACGATTATACTGTGGGGTCCACGCTTACCCAGGAATACACCAGTTGGGCGATAGGAAGGCAGCTGGACGCGAATATCGCCAATACAAGCCCTTGGATCTCCCCTATATCCAAACATGTCAACGGTGTCTCATTCGGGGGTTTCCCAAAAACGTTCATCACCGCTGGTGAATTGGAAATATTGAAAGATCAAATTACGGTGCTGAAGGAGACGATGGAGAGGGACGTGGGGGAAGACAAAGTTGGGTATTACCTCGCCCCGCTGGCAGTCCACGACTACATCATGTTGGGTTGGCACGAGCCAGAGAGGACGGATGGGTTCAGGAAGATCGCGGCTTGGGTGGCCACCTTATGATTTGATCATCTGTTCCGTTTTCTACAGTGCTACAATAGCGATGGGCATATGCTTTGTCTTTCTGTCCAATTACTATCTTCATACCCCGGAGTACGTGACGAAAGGGGGCCTCAGGGGGCGTAATGTCCGCTTGCTCCGCACCCGTCATGGTGCGAGATGAAAGGTCTGCATGATTTCACCGGGATGGACCAGGACGAACTTCCGTCCTGTTTTGGTTTCTGAATCTGCCGAACAAACCCACGTTAGGGCTTGCCTTCCAGAAGTGATTCTGGCACAAGTTACCGCCAACGAGTGACCATCTTCACTCCATCTTCACTTGTCATCCGCCTGTTTTCCTTGTAGAGCATCGACTGATAAGCGGACCAAACGGTTTGGAGGCGATGGCTGATCTTGTACGTTCAAGGCTTCGACTGTGAGGAAATGAGTTCAACGCGCAACCTCAAGAGGGTTTCCTTAATTTCGACGCACGACTTATGCTAAGAATCTGGAACATGTCTGTCCAGTGTTCCATCGCCTTCCCGATAGCTATCGAGGGACCAAAAACACGGCTCAGCCCCATTCGAGGGTCGGTTCGAAGAGTAAATCGTACCGATAGTCGCCTCGGCAGTCGTGTTCAAATCTGTCGCCATATCCTCGAGAGTTACGATCAGCTCTGCACATGACTGTTCCAGAGCAGATATCGCCTCGTATTCTTTCTTCTTATTCCGCAACGCTTGAGCTGTGGCGGACTGTGCCGAAGACTGTCCGAACTGAGAACGCGACGCCATCGATTGTCGGTGCATATCTACTGAGCCACGCCGAGCGGGGTCGGTCTGAATGACGGAGGCAACAGGGTTTTGATCGGGACTTTGCGCGAATTGAAGTTGGGAGCGACTGACGTCCGTGAACGTGTCCACTTCTTTCGATCCCTAGTTCCGCCAACACCCGTTTCCACTCGAATTCATCATGAATAACCAACAAGCCGCGCACGACAGAATCAATCTCTATCGTCTCGTACGGAGACTAGAAAAATCCGTGGCCGAAGAGGGCTGGAACGACTCAGACTCGAAGGATTCCGAACCCTTCCCTCATGCCATGTGGATTCGCACTCAAGGAACTCTCGGGGTGAGCCTCTCTCCCCTACCTTTCTGTCCTCCCCTTGGAACCTCTTGTCGACTGAATTACCTAATTTTGCGGTGGTTTCTGGCCTGCAGAAGATAAAACATGCTAAATCGTTGTTGAAGAACGTGGAGATGTCGAACCAGCTACAGTTCGTCTGAACCCTTTGGACTTGCAGGGAGGTGCTGATTGTATTTGACGGTGAACAGGGAATGGGACTTTAATTACGATGATGTGCGGAAAAAGCTGAGCACGTTGGAAAACGTGGTCTCCGCTGTGAACAAGGTGGGGTGTCGGGGAGATGCACTTTTTCGTGTCTGAAACCTGAACCATTCAGAAATGCACGCCGACTCCAAGGAGGCCCCCACCGATACTCCCGTTGATGCCTCAACCGGCCGATGAGCCTGAGAAGGTCACATCGGAGCCACCTCCGCCACCGTATGAAGAGGAAAACAAGTTGGGCGAAACGGTCGAAGATTCAACACCTCCAGAATCAACACTGCCACTTTCCAAAGAACTTCACATCACCGACGATCTCCTCACCGCTCCATCCGAGAAACTCCCTCCATCGACGTCAACTTCGCGTCGTGTCCCACTTTCAACAGCGGCAGTACACGAAGAGCTCTCGGCTCAGCTTGCTCAGATGGCCACCCAGCTGAAGCGCAATGCAATTCATTTCTCTGATACCTTGGCTCGAGATCAGGCCGTCGTCGAGGAGACTAAGCTCAAGATGGAATCTAACTATGATTCGATGCAGAGGGAACGAACGAGGTTGCGAGACCACAGTAGGAAGAGTAGAAGTACAACTTGGCTCACGCTGTTCAGTATCATTGCCGTATTCGTTTCGTTCTTTGTCATGTTCTTTATTATTCGGCTCACCAGGTAGTGTGCAGCTGGGTGGTTGTTCGTAAATTAATGTTATATCCGTGTGTAAGCGAGTATGTTGGAAGGAAACTTGGCGGCTATCCGTAAGGTTGGAGCCATCTCTTAACATCGTATGTAGAAACCTGCCAGTGGCCGAGATTCATGCTGCTCACGGCCCGACAAAATGGTCGGGGTCTCTGTACCTTAAAAATCCCTAGATCTTCGTCTAGACTCACGTATAGCCTTATTGAAGACAGTCACCCACTATCAGGATTAATTCGTTGCGAGTGACTGAAGAACGTTGTGCTTAATATTCTACACCCGGCTCGGTGCGAGGGGGTCACTCGATCGACTTGGAGAGGGGCGAAGAGAGCGGAAGACTCGGTAGAATAAGTCGTCTTTCCAGAGTTGAGTAGATAGTTGGCGTCGGAGAAGTCGGGTTTTTTCAAAGAGAAGTGAAGTTGCAAACTCAAGTACGACGAGTAATGCGACCTGATCCCAGGAAATCTGCAACACCTTTCTGACCGCACCATGATCAGACCTTTGCGTTTCCATTGGCACCCAACCCAAGTTTGGTCTTCTTGATGACCGCCGTAATTGGGGCTTCTAAACCCCCGGACAACCCTATCGCCGCCCCATCTGACCAGCCCATCGACTCTAGCATCATGAACCCGATGTTCGTCTCGGCTATCTTTGGGGCAGCCTGGAGAAAGAGACCGTTTATTAGTCCAAACCCAGGTGAACCGGATTCGATGAAGGACCAAGTACGCACGTGTCCTACGACGTCCCCCTCTTTCGTCTTTAGGTGTCCGGACTGGTCTTTCTCCTTCTTCGACTTACCCTTGTCCTTACCATTACCCTTGCCTTTGCCCTTGCCTTTACCTTTACCCTTACCCTTGCCCTTTCCTCTATCATCCCAGTCATCATCAGATACATCATAGGACGCGCGATACTTGAACCCTTTCATCATCCTCGCCACCTTCTGCTCGTCGACATTCTTCCCGCTATGTTTCGCCTTGAATAGAGTTGTGTACCGCCCAAGCGCACCATCCTTGCTCTTGCTCTTCAACCCGAACAGAGCAGCAAGGTTATGGATCTTCTTCCTCGTACTTCTGTCACAGGCAGGCAAGGCCATGTCAGTTTTGTCCTTATTAGCGAGGAACCGTCGGATCTGTTGTTCGACCAGGGTCATGTCCACAATACGACGTGGGATCTCAATCGAAGGGTCTAGTCTCGCCGCAGTAATCATCGCTTTCTTGGACTTCTTCCCACCTTTCGGCGTGACAAGTGGATCGAGGGCGGCCTCAAGGCGAGCGAGCTCTCGTTCGCTCTTCTTTTTGGCTTTCTTTAGCCGATCTTTCTCCCATTGCTCTTGAAGTTCTGTGGGAAGATCTTTACGTTCTACACAGTTATTAGTATAGGACAGCAGTACCTGCCCGGCTGGAGAACTCACTTGATGAAGAAGCTTTTGGCTGTAGTTCATCGAAAAAGCCATCCTGGATGGCCTTGAAGATCGCGTTACGTGCCACCCGGTTCTTCTCGTACCCGTCGAGGGGTCCTTCAACAAAATCCTGGGTGCACCGTGTGAGTCGCATAACTCCGGAACACATGCGTGCATACATCGATTTCGTCTCCTTTATCCCATTTGAAGCTCGGATCCATCTCGCCCCCGTCCTGATCTTCATTGTCCTCCATATCGATCATCTTCTGCTGTTTCTTCCGTAGTTTATCCAGCCGGGCTTGGAATCCCGCCCTTGGATCTAACTCGCTTTCTTCCTCGTCGTCGTCCGAGAAATCAGAGCCACCTTGGGCAGCGAGGAAGTCTTCAATCAACATTCTCTCCTCGTCACTCTCCACATCTTCGTCGTCGGTTCCGTCCTCGTCCTCGTCCTCTTCATCCATCTCGTCCGAAGACGAACCTTCCTCAGCATTCGCGCTCTCCAAGTCGTCCATCGTGACGTGATTTCCATTGACCCCCTCCACGAACCTCTCCATAGCAGCCGTCGTAACCCCCGATCCCACAAGGTCCGGATCTAGATCCATACCCTCTGCGGTAGCAACAGTAGGGCCACGCTCTTCCTCGTCTTCGTCTGCCTCATCTCCCCAATCAAGGTCCGAATCCCCTTGCCTCCTCAGATGTGTCTTCGGGTCCTTATCCTCCCTGTCGTCTTCTGACCTTAGTATCGTAGCCATAAACGACGCATAGTTCTCGTTTTCTGAAAGTATCTTTCGTCTCACGCCTGTCGTACCACCGCCAGGCCGCCTAGCGTTCCTTCCACCGACCCTATGTCCCAATCTATTCCTCCGAAGTTGGTTGATTTGTCGCGTGGTCGGGGAAGGGATGGTTTTCTGGGCAGAAATGTTCGCGAGTGTGGTGAGTTCGACCTTAGGTGTAGATATCCGAGGGTTCGGGGCGTCGTAGACAATCACGTCGTCTTCAGAATCGGGTTCAATCTCAACCTCCACGTTTGCCCTCTCTCCAAGGGACACGGTGTGTGAATGAACGTCATATACGGGGACAGGGATTTGGCTTTGCGATGTGGAAGGATTGGGATCGACGATAAAGAGAGGGGGAGGCTCTGTTGGCACCACCACCGGTCCAGGTTCGGTCGTTGTGACCGTTTCCTGGGTTTCGACAACCATCGGTTCATCTTGAACAGAGGTCGGCAGTCGAGTAGTCGTGGTCGTGTCCGTAATTACGGGTCTATCGGGTAGTTCGACGTCGGTGGTGGTAGTGGCCTCAGTTTCTGTTCGTATAGTTGTCCCGGTAGTCACCAAAGTTACAGTCGAACTCCCTCCGAGTCGAGACCCGGGCTCAGGTACAGGCTTCTGAGTGATACCAGTGAAAATCTCCTGAACCGGGGGAGCAGCGAGGGTAGCCGGGGTAGAATCCAGAACGCGTTCGTGAACGAGTGCCAGATCTTCAAAGTTGACCTCCTGGATACCTTCCTCGATCTCGAGGAGAGAGTTATCGAAGAGGTGTGGATGCGTGTTACTGAATACCCGCGATACTTTATCTGCCGTCGGGACGTGGCTTTCCGCGGTTTCGTCTGTGCGAGGAGTTACGGGTTCTCAATTAAGATATTAGATTGAGGGCATGGTATCCTTACCTGGATTTCGGACGGTAGGTTCAAGGAGTTCCTCGGCCTCTTGAAAAAGTGTGGCAGTCTCGATAGACCTGACAAACTTGATCGGCCGTAAGAGCGGTCGTTCCTCGTGCCAGAGACTAGACAATGACGCGGTAGATGGAAGTTTCGGGGTATAGCCTCCGCGACCACCGCGACCACCACGTCCTCGGGGCGTGTCGTTCCCACTGGATACTGAGGGCGACCCTCGACCGCGACCTCGACCTCGACCCCCGGGAGTGTTCTGTCCGCTTTGCGATGATTCATCTGGGAAATGTGGTCAATGTGGATATGAAGAAGGCAAATACGGATAATAAGAGTTCTGATCAACTCACTCCACTGCTGAACCTCAAAGTCAATCTCGTCCATCGAATGATACGCGGGCCTTCCACCGCGGAAGTTACCCGTGGGGCCTCCCAAATCCGCTCCTCCAAACCCTCTCCCTCTACCCATCCAACCCCCTCGGCCCCGGCCCCTCCCTCTCGCGAACCCGCGGTCCAATGCGAAAGGAGGGGGTCCACCTCTTGTGTTTGATCCCGAAGGACCGCCACCTCGAATTCCGCCCCACCAACGCGAAGAATCGTCCTCCCTTCCACTGTCGTTGGCGCCTCCACGGCCGCCACGCCCTCCTCTCCCTCGCCCCCGTCCACCCTGACTACTCCCTTCAGTCCGATCGGAATTACGTTCTTGGTTCGGGGACGGTTGAGGTTTCTTGTTCTTGTTTTTCGTCATCTTTATATCGATACTTCGTTCGTTGTCTTCTATGAGAATAAGATGCAATGGCCAGGCAGCAAGAGAAAATAAAGCGACGAGAACACCACCCCAGTTCTAGGACGGGGTGAAAACAAGTTGTCCAGCAGGGATGGCTCTTTGGAGATCGGGAGCGGAGAAGGTGGCAGCGAGTGATCGAAAATCTTCGGAGTCAATTGTTGCGATGATCATCCGTGGAGGTTGAACTAGCTTGAACTTTGAAGGCGCGCACTGGAAGCGCGATCCCGTCTGTCCGTCCTGCCGTCTCATCCTTTCTGGTTCAAGATGGCTGTGATTAGGATTCTGTGAAGAGCTACTAATGTATCCGTTTCTCTTATGGTCCGTGCCCTTTTAGACTACACGAAATGAGGATGCAAACACGCAACCCCAAATCACTGAGGAAAAAGGCAATCGAAGAGGTAAGAAGGGCGTGGGAGTAAGATGACCAAGAAACCGTGGAATGGAGTGTCTGTGTGCTTGCAACAGATAAAATGTGAGAAGAAACCGGGACATGGTACTACGACCCGCGATCAAAGACGGGATCGAGGATGAGAAAGGAAGAAATGAAGTCCCATGCAAAAGAAAAAACATCAGGGTAATGAGGAAAACCGAGGACCGCACAATAAGTCGTTTAAATATCTCGCCACGGTCGGCAACACGAACCACCACCAGCTGGCTTGAAAAGTGTTCTCAAGCCCAGGCTAACTGATGCGCTGCTGGAAGAACTGGTCACGAGTCAAGGGCAAACGAAGGTCCAATCAGACTTGATATGTACGATTTATCTGGGGGGGGGGTAATGGAAGGGATCGTATACTACGTCGAGGTATCGTGAACTCCAAGAACTAGAGAAGAAGAAAGACGCTCTCACGTGTCTATTGCTATGGCTACAGTCGAATCACCTTGCGGTTGCTCACGAGGCGTACCCAACTCGCATCTCCATGGGGGGCTGTTGGTGCTGGTGCTGCTTGGTATCGGCTAACTTCT
>Ga0307513_10008279_pt1 | contig 13334 bp, 8 predicted proteins | sample 15_EM_MG_FD_202174 | JGI IMG/M metagenome (GOLD analysis project Ga0307513, IMG submission 202174) | Populus trichocarpa ectomycorrhiza microbial communities from riparian zone in the Pacific Northwest, United States - 15_EM | ecosystem: Host-associated > Plants > Roots > Unclassified | place...
GGGTGCCAGCCGGGGATTTGGATTAGCAGTAAGGTGCCAGCTTATGGGGCAGTACGGTGCCAGCGGACGGAACCGGGAGGGGGGTAGAGGAAGGATCGCGAACGGGCTAGCCACAACCGACTAACGGGCCATAGCAAGGGCTTTTGGGACGACAGCGAAACCGAGGGGGACCGTGATGTTACTAACCGAAGCTTTCCCCATCAGAGGTACAAGCCCAGCAGAACCGAAGTCTTACTTGGACCGAGAGTCCGGACGCCATATCGCCGACCGTGAACGAAGCGAGAAGCTTTCCGACCGTGCAAAATGCTAAGCGAAGTGCGAAGCAAGTGCGGGGTACGGGGGAGAACCGAACTTCATGAGCTGGTGTCAACGATGAACAGGAACAAGAACCCCAAGGAGAAGAGGCATGCGTGCCCCAGGAGAGGAGGGAAGATGGCTTAACATCAACCCCTAGGCAGCAGCCATGATGGGGGAAGAGAGGTGGGTGGGGGAGAGTGACGATGACTTCCCGTGGTGTTGAGATTTCAATCGCCGGACGTGGAGGAGAGAAGGTTCGTGGCCTATCTCTTGGTCGGAACCAAGCTCCTTATATAGGCATCTTCCCACAACCCTAACCTTGGTGATGCGTCACCATTACATAACATAGCCCCATGACTCATGATTGGTCATGGTGCGAAATCCATCAGCTGATTCTTTCGAATCAACTGCGCACGTCCTCTTTCCTCGATCTCAACCCATAAACCCGATCATGCGCTCAAATGAGTCGCATGTGTGAAACCCATGACTCGTGATCTGAGTCATGTGTGAAATCATTACAGCGTATGACGTCACGATCGTGACGTCATGAAATCATTAACCAATCATAATCAACCAATGACTCGCAAGTGCGCAGTCATGTAAAAGCTATGAGTCAAATGACGTCATAGTGCAAAACCCAACATACCTTTATGACTAATAATTATTAGTCATGTGAAATCTGCCTTGCTTAGTCACGATTTGTGACAGTAACGGAGGAAGGGAAGAGAGATAATAAGGAGGGATACCTTCCGGTGAAGATATAGATGGGTTCCCAGCCAGTGGTAAAATGGTAGAAGGGAGAGAAAAATCACCACCGTAAATGGTAGCAATTGGGTTAGAAACGAATGAAGACGGAGAAGAAGGAAAGGATGGAGAGGCAGAAGAAGACGAAGAAAGAACAGACAATGCAAGTTCACGAAGCCTTGCAGAAGGTGATGATCGTGGGAGAGAAGATGTTGAAGAGGATGGGGCTAAATCGGGAGATTCGTTCCCACGATGAGCAAGCCAATTCTCGTGAAGAGATCTTGCAAACTCTCTTCGAAACTCTTCCCGGCTAGAAATTGATTCTCTCACAGGAGTCTCTGTAGTTTCTGGTGCTTCCGGGGAACCCACTCGCCTTTCGGGTACTAGCTGTCGTGGGTCTTCCATGGGAAGCGTTCTTTTGTGGGTATTGGCAATCTTGACTATGAACGGTACTGGTGAAGTCCACCAGCAAGAGGAAAGAGAAGAAACTAAAAACTGATAATTGAAAACAAAGGACGAGCACTGACGGTTTTGATAAACCCCGATGCTCTGCTCACAGAAAGAAGACTATGATGATGAAAAACTAACTGTTGACAACGGCGAAGGAAAATCCACGATCACCCTCCATCCTTCCACACAGTGTTTCCCACAAGCTAACCAACAAACCCTTATCCACCGTGACTGCCCTTTTATCCGGCTATGAAACTAACTACCCGGCCCATGACAATTACCGCAAATTCCAGAAAGGCTATCCAGGCCTCCGACAGCACTCGTACTACTGTAGGGGGGGTCAAAAACGGGAAAAAAACAGCTCTTTTCGCCACAGAGAGCAGTATGTGGTTAGTAGATTCCCGGTTTTTAATGATCCCCTCCGATAACTTTAAATTACGAGCGCCATGTCTAAGCTAGGGAATAACATTTCCCATACTCGAGTATCTAATGCCAGTGAGCCTTGTTTCCTGTTCTGGGACCTAAGGCTGAGCTGCAGGCAAAATCGGGTGGGAATGAGCGTGAATAGAGAGCATTATTAGCAACAACGATTGGGCGAGGAGATGTTTGTGGAACGTGAGAACCTTGTAAATTGCCACCCCCTCTTTTCAAGGTCCTCGAGATCCCCTCTACCGGTAGTTCCGAGAAGTGAGATTTCCGCTATATGATCCCCCCCTCTCTCACAAAAAGAAACGGAACCCAGATAAAATAATAATCTAAAGAGCAGATGTCGTCAGAGCACCAGCGGGCCATTGGTAATACTGGTAATATCAACTCGTTCAACAGCAATAACACCATCAACAATATTGTCAACTTCATTACCGAAGTCGACGATGAGGGGCGTCAAATTCTACAGTGGCTATCGCCACTTGAACCACAGCAACGGCATCAGGATGTGCGAGCGGACAGACTCGGTGGTGTGGGAAACTGGGTCCTAGAAACCAGCGAGTTTAGAAAATGGCGTGATGAAGAAGATGGTTGTGTTGATCCAGTTTTGTTCTGTTACGGGAATCCAGGGGTTGGGAAAACTTATGTTAGGTAGCAAGGACTCCTGGCCTGGGAAAGATCAGGGAGATGTCGCTGACAATGAGGAAATAATAGTTCCCTAGTTATTGACAGCCTGTGTGATCAGGCCGAGGATAGGGGCATTGCCGTCGTGGGACTATACTGCGATTTCCTTGCCCAGCAGGAACAGTCAACCACAAATATGTTGGGCGCCATGCTCAAGCAGCTTGTGAGCAGGGGGGGGGTCCCACGACATGTACGGGAGGCCTTTCGGAAGGCAAAAAGAGAGTTTGGTGGCAGAGGTCTCCTACTTCCCAATATGGTTGAAATTCTGAAGAAGACCATTACATCGCTACCACGGTTATTTATATGCATCGACGCTGTGGACGAATGCACCCCCAAGCACCGACGGGACATCCTTGAGTCAATGCAAGAAATCGTGCGAGTGTCGCCAAACACGCGAGTATTCCTTACTGGGAGGCCCCATATCAACGATGAAATTGTGAAACGTTTCGGCAAGGCGGTCCGGATACCTCTCCGTCCTCGGAAAGGGGATATTGAGAGTTATCTGGAGATGAGGCTAGGCGGTGACCCCGACCCTAATGCAATGGATGACGAATTGCGGGCGGATATAATGAAGATCATCCCAGAGAAGATCTCGGAAGTGTAAGCAATAATATCAAATACATTCACAATACAAGTCTGAGGTTTGGCTCACTAACAGGGTGTCTAGTTTCCTTCTCGTTTCTCTGAACATGGATGCAATTCTAGGCGAGATTACTCTCACTCGGAGAAGAAGGAAGCTTGATGAAATGACCAAAGGGGAGGGTCTGGGAGATGCGTACACGGCAACTTTGTCACGAATGAATGCTCAGCCGAGAAGCAGATCTAAACTCGGCATGCAAGTTCTAATGTGGGTATCTCATGCGGAGCGGCCATTACATGTCGACGAGTTGCGCCATGCCCTGGGGGTGGAAGGGTCTATTGACTTGGATATTCGGAATATTCCTGCGATAGAAACACTGCTGGCATCCTCATTAGGGCTCGTAACTGTAGAGAAGTCCTCATCCACCCTCCGGCTTGTCCATTACACTCTACAAGAGTACCTCTCCCATAACCCCAACCTATTCCATAAGCCTCACTCGATGATTGCCGAGGTCTGTTTGACCTACCTCAATTTTCAGCATGTGAGGAGCTTTTCACCTGCTCTCCGCTCGGCCCCACCAACCGCCCCTTTTGTCGAATACGCTTCTTGTTCCTGGGGAACACACGCGAAATTTGAAACCACGGAAAATGTCAAAAATCTTGCATTGAATCTGCTCAATGGATATGAGAAGCACATATCTTCAAAGATGATGTTATTGCGTGGTATGCGAGCTGAGGAGCAGCCATTGGATAGGGGAGACACCCCTAAAGGGTTTACAGGGCTTCACGGCGCCGCATACTTTGGGTGCCTAGAGATCACACTTGCTTTACTGGAGGTAAATACAAGTGATGTGCAAGCAACCGACTTTCATGGCAACACAGCAATCTCCTGGGCTGCTAGGAGGGGGCATGAACGGGTAGTAAGGGCACTGCTGGAACGGAGCGACGTTAATATAGACACACCTGACACTAGATATTGCCGAACACCGCTCTGGTGGGCTGCCCAGAATGGTCATGAAGGGGTGGTGAGAGCACTGCTGGAGCGGGGGGGCGTCGATCCCGAAAAAACTGATAAGTGGAGGAAAACGCCGCTCTACAGGGCCGTTGCATACGGACATGAGGGGGTTGTGATGGTGCTGCTAGAACGGGGTGGGGTCAATCCCAATACCGCTGACACAGTATTCGGCCAAACATTGCTCTCGTGGGCTGCCGAGCATGGCCACGAGCGAGTCATGAAGATACTGCTTGAACGGAACGACGTCAACCCTAACAAAGCGGATCACTGTAGCCAAACACCTCTCTCCCTAGCTGCCAATAATGGACATGGGGGGGTCGTGAAGATGCTGCTGGAACGGGGGGACATCAGCGCGAACAAAGTAGATAGCTTGAGCCGGACGCCGCTGTCGCGCGCTGCCGAGAAGGGGCATGAGAGAGTTATAAGGGTGCTACTGGAATGGACCATTGCCAATTGCGACACGGCAGTCACTGAATATGGCCAAACGCTCTCGTGGGCTGCCGCGAATGGACGTGAGGGTGTGGTGAGGGTATTTCTGGAATGCAACTGCCTCAATCCCGACACACCGGACGCTAAATATGGCCGAACACCCCTCTGGTGGGCTTCCGCGAACGGGCATGAGGGGATTGTGAAAATGCTGCTACAACGTAACGACGTCAATCCCGATACACCCGACACCGAATATGGCCAAACACCACTCTGGTGTGCTGCCGCGAAAGGGCATGAGGAGATCGTAAGGATACTACTGCAACGTGACGACATCAATCCCGACACACCCGACACCAAACATGACCAAACACCACTCTGGTGTGCTGCCATGAAAGGGCATGAGGAGATCGTGAAGATGCTTCTAGAACGGAACGACGTCAATCCCAACACACCCGGCACCGAATGTGGCCAAACACCACTCTGGTATGCTGTCGTGAAGCGATATGAGGGGATCGTGAAGATGCTGCTCCAACGGAATGACGTCAATCCCAACACACCCGATACTGAATATGGCCAAACACCACTCTGGTGTGCTGCCGTGAATCGGCATGAGGGGATCGTGAAAATGCTTCTACAACGGAATGAGCTCAATCCCAACACACCCGACACCAGATCTGGCCGAACACCGCTCTGGTGTGCTGCCGTGAATCGGCATGAGGGGATTGTGAAAATGCTGTTACAACGTAACGACGTCAATCCCAACACACCAGACACCGAATGTGGCCAAACGCCACTCTGGTGTGCTGCCGTGAATCGGCATGAAGGGATCGTGAAGATGCTTCTAGAACGGAACGACGTCAATCCCAAGACACCTGACGCCGAATATGGCCAAACACCACTCTGGTGTGCTGCCGCGAAAGGGCATGAGGAGATCGTAAGGATACTACTGCAACGTGACGACATCAATCCCGACACACCCGACACCAAACATGACCAAACACCACTCTGGTGTGCTGCCATGAAAGGGCATGAGGAGATCGTGAAGATGCTTCTAGAACGGAACGACGTCAATCCCAACACGCCCGATACTGAATATGGCCAAACACCACTCTGGTGTGCTGCCGCGAAAGGGCATGAGGAGGTCGTAGGGATGCTGCTACAACGGAACGACATCAATCCCGACGCGCCCGACACCGAATATGGCCAAACACCACTCTGGTGTGCTGCCGCGAAAGGGCATGAGGAGATTGTAAGGATACTACTGCAACGTGACGACGTCAATCCCGACACACCCGACACTAAACATGATCAAACACCACTCTGGTGTGCTGCCATGAAAGGGCATGAGGAGATCGTAAGGATGCTGCTGCTACATATCGACGTCGATCCCAACACACCCGGCACTGAATGTGGCCAAACACCACTCTGGTATGCTGTCGTGAAGCGATATGAGGGGATCGTGAAGATGCTGCTCCAACGGAATGACGTCAATCCCAACACACCCGATACTGAATATGGCCAAACACCACTCTGGTGTGCTGCCGTGAATCGGCATGAGGGGATCGTGAAAATGCTTCTACAACGGAATGAGCTCAATCCCAACACACCCGACACCAGATCTGGCCGAACACCGCTCTGGTGTGCTGCCGTGAATCGGCATGAGGGGATTGTGAAAATGTTGTTACAACGTAACGACATCAATCCCGACACACCAGACACCGAATGTGGCCAAGCGCCGCTTTGGTGTGCTGCCGTGAATCGGCATGAAGGGATCGTGAAGATGCTTCTAGAACGGAACGACGTCAATCCCAACACACCCGATACTAAATATGGCCAAACACCACTCTGGTGTGCTGCCGCGAAAGGGCACGTGGAGGTCGTAGGGATGCTGCTACAACGGAACGACATCAATCCCGACACGCCCGACACCGAATATGGCCAAACACCGCTCTGGTGTGCTACCATCAACGGCCATGAGGAGATCGTTAGGATGCTGCTACGACGGAACGACGTCAACCCCAACACACCTGACACTGAATACGACCGAACACACTCTGGTGTGCTACCGTGAATGGGCATGAGGAAGCCGTAAGGATGGTGCTAGAACAGACAAACGTCAATCCCGACACGCCTAACACCAAATATAGCCAGACACCCCTCTAGTGGGCTGCCGCCAATAACCATCAGGGTGTCGTAAGGATGCTGCTGGAACAGAGCGACATCAATCCAATCCTGACACGCCCGACACCGAATCTGATCAAACACCGCTCTGTTGTGCTGCTGTGAATCGGCATGAGGGGATTGTGAAGATGTTGCTACAACGTAACGACGTCAATCCCTGCAAAGCGGGTAGGTGCGGTCAAATACCGCTCCTGTCCGCTGCCTGGAATGGGTATGTGGACGTCGTGGGGGTGCTCAACTGCCTCAATCCCGACAGGGCCTCTACATGGAGCCCACGGATTTAATTCCCAAACATGCAGTAAGCCCGCGATCAGCTGAGGACTTCCATCTTACACCGTCCCGTGTACCTGGGCCTCCGCCCGAGGGGACTGGCTGGCTCGAGATCCAAGGATACAACCTGACACTTCCATATCCATCTATCAGACGTACCCTCCGTTGGAGATTAGTCGATCCTGCCCTGCATGCACTAGTTAAAGCCTCTCAGGAAACTTTAGAGTTCCGGGAGGTGTTCCCGTTGATAGACAGTTGGAATATCAACATTCAAAGGGGGGCAACAACACTATAGAGCCGATGATAGAACAAAGGTCCGGCACAACGGGAAGCATGGGGGAGCGGAAGTCCTTGTCATCTATTTCTTTTGTTAGGGGATTGTACAAAATGTTTCTTTCTTTGTTATTACGGGAGCGAGCAAGAGATTGGGGACATACGTGGAGGATAGTTAGTGCTATGATTAGAGGAAGGATAAGAATGCCTTTGTGATCGCTCATATATATTCGCCTTTACCGTCAGTTTAGAGAGACAATCAGGGAATCACGTTGCGAGCAATCAGTACCCCCTGCCATTCGATACCGTATTTGTACCTGTGCAAGACCCTCCTACTAGTAGTAGGGGAACGAACCTAGCGAAAGAGGCTCCTACGCCAGCCACAAGCCACAACCAGTTCCTTACATATAGATTGGCAAGTCACTAGAGAGGTTACACCTTTGAATTATTTGCCTCGAAACGCCTCTCTATCACTTCTCCTCGCCGCCGCCGCCAACTTACCCTACAGTGTTCGCAAGCAGCCAGTCCGGCAAGGCTTTGGGTCGGCCTCTTTTGCAAGAGGTGGCCAGGCCGGACTGTGGGCCGCAGTCCGGCTTCCGAGGCTTATCTGACCGGGCCTGGCCGGACCGCAGATGAAGAAAATAAACAAGAAACATAGTACCATAATCATGAGAATGTGTATTCCGCCTTATTCACCTTATTCCCTCAAGATCGCGGACTAACAACTAATCTATATACACAACATTCCCAGCCTTCCGTACTCGCTCCATCATTCCATTCCTTACCATTCCACTCATTACATTTCTCAACTCCATTCCACCCGCCACATTCCAATTCCTGGCAGGGAGGAAGTTCGTTCCATTCCAGTCTGAGGTTACCAGGAAGTATGACAGCCACTTCTCACAACAGCAGATATCTGCAGGCTTTCGAGTGACAAGATGTGATTGTGACAAGATCTGATTATGATAAGATCTGAGGATTTTGGTTTGAGTAACATGGGAGGGGGGTCAACGAAAACGGGGGCCCTGCAACAGACCTGACAAAACCGCCGCTAAAATTAACGTCTACCGTTGGATGTCTTTGATACTGCCTGGCATGCGCAGAGTATGGACAGCCTATCCCTTTGTCGTCCAGAGAAACCCTTCGGATATGAGCCCAGGATCGATCTAGGGGCAGAAGGAATGCGGGGGCTATGGAAAGCGGAAGGTGTTTGTAATGTTTGTCTGTCTTTTATTAGCATGGGAGTCAGTGGAAGAGAAAGGGGGACTTTCGTGAAGGTGAACGGACATGTGTCTCGATCTTTGGAAGGATAGGAGGATAACTTGTGGTTCACCTATACTCCTGCCTCTAGATTAGCCAGTTTGGTTTAGTTGGACATTATGAGTCATGAGCATGAGAGCAAGTATCGGAATGAGAAGTTCTCCCCTCTGAGTTGTGCGATGGCGATCGAACTCATGAGTACAGTTTTACTCTTCGGGGTTCGTTTCGTTTCGCATGTGTTGTTTCGTGATTCCGCAGCTTTTGTTCGCGACCGACCAAGGGTCTGTTTACCTACAGACGTCCGTCTACAGCCTGCAACGATGCCGACCGTTAGGGGGGGCTTGACAGTGGGGGAGAGTGCGGCAAAGTAGATGGCGTTTACCTAGAGTAGGCAATGTATCTTTTTGACGGTCTAGCTACAAAAATCTAGGACCGTGGAAAATTGGGCAAACACTTTCGCGCCGTTTCTCAGATAACGCTTGAGACGCCACCGTCTAGTACAACCACTATTACAAATTTAATTTTTAGAACGAGACAGTTATTGTGTTATAAGAATGGGAGGTGGAAGCTTTACAGATATACATAGGTTAGATTTGACACACACACTACACATGGGAGCGGCTGCACCACAGGAATCATCCGAGAAGGGTTTATGTGCACGATTGAGAAACTTGAGCTACTTTTTCCTTCTCTATGATTTTTCTCTTTTGTACCAGCTCTCCTTGATCACTCACATGTTCACCGTACTATGAGATAAACTCCTCTCCTTGCAGATACTACTTGTAGACGCATCATAGCTCCCTACCCTCCCGATCTCCCTTTGATCGTGAAAATTAAAACATAGCACCCTCGCCTCTCTATCTACCCCACTCCCGCCTACCCTTCCTTAAGGGCTCCGTAAGCGTCTGCTATTTGACAAAATACCCAACAACCTTCCTCTCTATATCGGAAACCCGACATCGGGGTCCATAAAAGTGGGAACACATGTTAGGGGCTCGCTTCGAATGTCGCTATCGTAAAAACGACACTAACTCTGACACTCATGGAACCGGTGGTGCGCTAAGCACAAGGGTATCATTTTGCACTTGGATGGCGAAATGATCCACAACGAGTGACAAATGGTGAAAAGAAACGAAAAACGCCAAGGAACCCAGATCTAAACAATCGCATACAGGAGCGGGGAAAAACTCTTCACTACCTAACAACAGCCATAGTCTCTTGCTCAATGACTCCACGATGCTCGATGCTTTATTATCTAACTAAGGGCGACCACAGAAGTATATATCAATCGCGAAGACGTCATGTCCATCCATGAGCCATAGTGCTGCTCTGTGTGAGTCCCCTTCCCCCATCATGACTCCCGGCTAACTAAAAGGAAAACAAACACTTTTCCCACCTCCCGGCTTCCAGCTCTTTCACGCTGACCTTACAGTGCTTCCGCTTTTCTCCCGGCTTTCCCGAAAGCTGCACGATCCCAAAACCATGGCGCATTCCTGCAGTCGCAATTCTTTCCCGAACGTATAAGCCAAACGCCCAAAGCCGAAGCCATATGCCTGAATCCTCGGCGCATATCCAAAGCCACAAACAAGCGCATTCCCAGAAGTTATCTTAACAAAGGAATTATCGTGAGTATGGCGAGCAGCACCATTTTCAACATATCAGCCAAGTCGTAAGGTTGAAGATGCATGCGCCAATACTATCTTCCCACAATGTCACACCATTAACCGCATGGTCTACATTTATCCCCCGGGTAGAGTAAAGTAGTAAAATTCGGTACCTAAAGGAACCGTGAGTAGTCTAGGAACCCGCTTCAAAAGTTAGCCCACAATGATACCTACGATACTCGCCAAAGCAGTAAAGTATTAACGTTATACTATACACAAGAACATCAGTCATGTCCTACAGCTCAAAGTCAATATTATGTTACGGTGCTTTTCAACAAGGTTCAGGCACAAGGGATTCAGAGTTCTGATGTGGATACACCCTAGTTGATTGTATATAGTAGATGTAAAAGAGAGCGACAAAGAACTTATTAAAGGAAGGGACGATCGAAAAGTAATTGATAGTAGTGAACAATAAGGAAAATGAGGACTGATAGAAACGAAATGCAATGAACTGATCATGAACAAATAAAGGGGAGAACGGGCTGCCTTATATCCTTCTTGGGACCGAACCTTCCTCCATGGTTATGCTTCCTGCACATGCATCATCTCTTATCAGTTCCTCCCACTCAGTGGTTTCTGCTCTTGCTTGCCCGAGCCACTTCCGAGGTGCAACTAGAATGCCTGAGGGTATATTTAAGCCGCAAGCCGCGGGTTTAGTATGTAGCCGGGGGTGAGGTTGATGTTCGGTTATCGTGAGCGCTCGTGCGCCAGTGTAGGCCTACCGGTGTTTGATGTTGCATTGGATATTTAGGGCTAATGTCGCAGTGGTATGAAGCTAACAGTAGTGGAACAGTCCCCAAGCAACGGTTTGTAACAAATGATGGAAATTGCGTTCCCCGTCAAAGGAGGACGGGAAAATATGCTTGTGGTGAGCAGCCAAATTTCCAACTGGTGCTACCAACCGCATGGTCTGCATTTAGCCCGGACCCTAACTCCAATTCGGGTTCCCATATAGCAATAAGATATGCTACAGCATCATAAACCGCTGACACTGAAACGCAAATTACGATATAAGATACAACGTCCCGGAGCGATATCTCCCACCATAAAACTCGATGCCAGGTAATTTGGTGCGTCGAAATAGGAGCCCAGGCTTCGGAGGATTTGTTTACTAGTATCAATGTATCTTCACTAGACAACGCAGACCCCGAACTCTCCGACCATCAACACAAGTGTGCACTTCTTTTACCTCCATCAGATCGATGGTTAAAATGTTCCAAACAACCTAAATCGGGGTTTCTTTCCACCAACCCCCCCCCCCCCCCCTCCTCACATCCCTGTTAAGAGCTAAAGTGTTTTTCGTTCCGGTCCGCATCATGGCGCCCCGTAAGTCTATGGCAAGCTGTCCTGTCGTGGGCTGTTTCGTCGCAACGCCCATCCGGTGAACTCACCTCCGAACCGGGTCAAAGGGTGAGTGATGGGCTGTGATGGGTTTTGGGAGCCAAGATATTAGTGGGGAATGGGAACTTCTGATCTACTCAGTCGAGCATGCCAGCGGCAGGGAGTCCTGCCGAGCAACATCCGCTAATCTGTGGCTGCACTCTGCCTCAGCACCCATCTTTGAGTACAGCACATCTTGTGCTAGAGAAATCTTACAAGTGCGGCTGATTGATTTACTGTATTAGTCACGTGGGTGTGATAAGAAAAATGTGAACCCTGAGGTTGCAGTGTGGTGTGCCTTGATAAAGTGCTGCTGAGCGACTATGGATCTACCCGTGCCAAGACCACAACCCCAAGATGTTCACCTTGCGGCTCAATTTAACTTGAAAGCCTGGTACAGAGAAGCCTTGTAGCTCAACCTAACTTTGTGGCTCAACATAAGTTTGCGGTTCAATATGTGAGCTCAGGGAGTGTGATCTATGCTTCTGGAGTACGTAAAACGGTGAAAAGGGTAAAGGTGGAGGAGACCGGGAAACAGCTAGGGGGGACTCGGTGCCGTATGCGTGAAAAAGAGAAGGCAGAAAAGCAAAAGAAAGTGGTGCGGCCAGAGCTTATGAAAAGAGCTGAGAATTAGCAGCATTAAGCGACAAGCACGCTGCAGAAATGGATATAAAGTGGGATGCTATTATATATCCGGTCCATTAGACTCCAAAATTTAATATTGTGTTGAGCCACAAAGTTATTATGTTAAGCAAAGTCATGTTGAGCCGCGAGGGTATGTTGACCGATTGGGTACTCATTACTCGCAATGTCGTAAGGTTTTTAAAACGGAGAGGTCTTGCATACTACCAAAGTTCTCAGACTTGGCGAATCTTTAGCTGCATGTAATAGCGGTCAGTTTTACAAGCGTCACGACATTGCGAGTAGAGTGCCTCTAGTTGTGAGCCTACTATCGGAGCTTTTGGGGGTTATGGCGACTAGCCACATCCGGGCATGAGCATCGGCCATTAGCATGTTTTGGATGACGAACACATGCAGCACCAACCATGGGTGCTGGAGTTGACATGGGTTTGAGATCCCCGTGTTCATGAGGGTCAGAGGTAAAAAAGTGATTTAATGTGGTAGGTAAATTTACCGTCTACGAGTAGTGTGGGCGGGTTCTCCCAAAGCACCTCTAAGGCAAAGTCACGTTTCGACCGTCTAGAGACAATAATTTAGGACGGTAGAAAATTAGACAAACACTTTTGCTCCGTCTATCGGATAATGGTGTAGGCTGACACGCCACCGTCTAGTTTTATCACCCAAACTTTAGAACTAGAAGGTCAGGTAAACTGGCCCCAAGCAAATAATGGATAAAAAGAGTTAGTGCCTCAAGATCTTATTAAGACTCCTATGGATTGACACCTATGTTTGAAGAAAACCGTAAGTCTGCAACGGCGAGAACCCGCATTGCCATCTGATACCGCGCGCTGCAGTAACTTACTGAGAGGGTCAGAAAAAACCGGAAAACGTAACTCTTATCGGTACAGAGAAGTGTATGGGGTCAGTATATCCGGTTTTTAATACCCGTGTACTCGAGTACCGTAAAAACTCTTGCGATTCACCATCTCGGTTAGGTCTCTGATCTTGGGGTGAAGGGGCAAAGCTTCTTGAGAAGGATTAGTGCTTTCCTGATGTGGCAT
>Ga0307513_10008280_pt1 | contig 13333 bp, 15 predicted proteins | sample 15_EM_MG_FD_202174 | JGI IMG/M metagenome (GOLD analysis project Ga0307513, IMG submission 202174) | Populus trichocarpa ectomycorrhiza microbial communities from riparian zone in the Pacific Northwest, United States - 15_EM | ecosystem: Host-associated > Plants > Roots > Unclassified | place...
CTTGTGCGGAGGGAACGACGACCAGTTCGAGCCCGGCGTCAGCACCTCCACCGCGATCAGCTTGTCGGCGTCGAACGTGCCGGGCATGCAGAAGTTGTTCACCTGCCGGCTCGACTGGCCGGCCCCGCGCAGCTCGACGGACACCTTCTCGGCGGGTCCGTAGCGGGCAGGGAACCTTCGCGACGCGCGGGCGCCGGGCAGGGCGAACCGTCCGCCGCTCGTGCTCGACACCGTCACCTCCGCATCGCGCGGGACGTAGGCGAAGTCGGTGACGCGCGTGAACACCCCGCGACGGCCGGCGAGCTCGAACGTCTCCCCGTCGCACGCGACCGTGGCGGCCCCGGAGAGCGGCAGCACCACCATCTCGTCCTCACCGGTGGCGAAGGTGGCACTCCCACCCGGGGCCAGCTCCAGCACCCGGAGGCTGGAGTAGCCCCAGTCCGCGGTCTCCGGGGTGATCACCAGCGCGAACTGGCCCTCAGCCGTTGCACCGCGCCGCACCACATGCCCGCTCACAGCACACCCCCGTTGTTGCGTTGATCAAGGGCAAAAGGTCGCTCGTGGAGATCGACTGGCGACCTTTTGCCCTTGATCAACGTCCTACCCTCGGCGCTCACAGCAGGCCTACCACTGTCGCGACGGCACTCTCCACGTCATCGTCGGCCGGGTACAGGAGGCTCCGGCCGATCACCAGGCCCTGCACCGTCGGTAGCGCGAGGGCCTTCTGCCAGTTCGCGAACGTCGTGTCGGGATCGGCGGAGACCTCGCCGCCCAGGATCAGCGCGGGCAGCGTCGTGGCCGCCATCGCGCGCTCCATCTCGTCGACGATCGGCACCTTCAACCACGTGTGTGCCGAGGTCGTGCCGAGGCCCGCCGCGACCGTCATCGCGCGCACCATGGCCTCGGTGGACAGGTCGTTGCGCACCCGCCCGTCCACGCGGTGCGAGATGAACGGCTCGACCATCGCCATCAGCCCGTGCGCGGCCAGCTCGCCGACCGCGCGACCGGACGCCTCGAGCGTCGCCGCCGTGGCGAGGTCCTCGGGATCGATGCGGGTGAGCATCTTGCCGCCCTCGAACCGAGCCGCGGCGATGCTCGCCGCGTCGTAGGCGGTGAACCGGTCGTCGATCTCGAACACGGTGCCGGCCAGCCCGCCGCGATTCATCGAGCCGACGACGACCTTGCCGTCGAGGGCGCCGAGCAGCAGCAGGTCCTCCAGCACGTCCGGGGTGCCGAGGACGCCGTTGATCTCGGGCCGCGAGAGTGCCAGCACGAGCCGTTCCAGCAGGTCGGCCCGGTCGCCCATCGCCATCGGCCGCTCGCCCGCCCGCAGCGCGCCGCGAGCCGGATGGTCGGCGGCCACCATCATCAGCCGCCCGTGCGCGCCGAGCAGCGACGTCGGCCGGCGCCGGTTCGACGCCGCAGCAGCGACGGCGCCGGGACGTCGCACCCGGGTCTCGATCAGGGTCTGCACCACGTCAGGCACGAGCCACCTCGCGCGCGGATCCCAGCAGCACGGCCTGCTCGACCTCGTCGGGAGTCGGCATCGCGTCGGCGCAGGCCAACCGGCCGGCCACGATCGAGCCGGCGGCGTTGCAGAACCGCATCGCCCGCTCCAGGTCCCACCCGGACAGCAGCGCGTGGCACAGCGCGCCGCCGAACGCGTCGCCCGCGCCGAGCCCGTTGACGACGTCGACGGGCACCGGCGGCACCTCGACGATCTCGCCCCCGCGGGACGCGAGCACACCGTCCGGCCCCTGCTTCACCACCGCCAGCTCGACGCCGGCGGCGTGCAGCTCGGCGGCCGCGGGCCGCGGCTCGCGCACGCCGACCGCGGTGTCGCACTCGTCGAGGTTCCCGACGGCGACGGTGACGTGCGGCAGCGCCTCCTGCACCCAGCGCCGGGCCTCCTCGCGGGACTCCCAGAACATGGGCCGGTAGTCCAGGTCGAGCACGGTGATCCCGCGCTTCCCGCGCGCCCGCAGCGCCTCCAGCGTCGCGGTGCGGCTCGGCTCCTGCGAGAGCCCGGTGCCCGTCACCCAGAACACGTCGGCGTCGCGGACGGCGTCGAGATCGAGCTCGTGGGGATGGATCTCCAGGTCGGGGGCCTTGGGGAAGCGGTAGAAGTACAGCGGGAAGTCGTCCGGCGGGAAGATCTCGCAGAACGTGACCGGCGTCGGCAGGTGCGGCACGGGCGTGACGAACCGGTCGTCCACACCGAAGCCGCGGAGCGCGTCGTGCAGGAACTCGCCGAACGGATCGGCGCCCGTCCGTGTGATGACGGCGCTGCGCCGCCCGTGCCGGGCCGCGGCCACCGCGACGTTGCTCGGGCTGCCGCCGAGGTACTTGCCGAACGAGGTGACCTCGCGCAGCGACACCCCGATCTGCAGCGGGTAGACGTCCACGCCGATGCGGCCCATGGTGAGGACCTCCGGTGGTACCAGCCCCGTCATCGGCGCTCCCCTCCTCAGGTTCGCCGAGAAGATGTACTCTCAGGCCCATTCACCTGTCAACACTTTGTCCTGACAAAGTCCGTGGGGAGTCGAGCGTGCTGGTGCCCGATGTCGTCCTGGACCGCACGAGCCCGGTCCCGCTCTACTACCAGGTCGCCACACGCATGGAGCAGCTCATCGATCAGGGTGAGCTGCCCGCCGGCAGCCGGCTCGAGAACGAGATCGAGCTGGCCGATCGGCTAGGTGTCTCCCGCCCCACCATGCGGCGCGCCATCCAGTACCTGGTCGAACGCGGAATGCTCGTGCGCAAGCGCGGCGTGGGCACCCAGATCGTGCACCCGAAGGTCCGCCGGCCGGTCGAGCTCACCAGCCTGCACGACGATCTCACCCAGAACGGCCAGGAGCCCCGCACCGAAGTGCGCTCCTTCAACGTGGAACCGATGACCGACCACGTCGCCGACCTCATGGGCCTCCCCGCGGGCACCGCGGCCAGCCACATCGAACGGCTGCGGTTCGCAGGCGGCGAACCGCTCGCCCTGATGACCAACATCGTGCCGGCCGACGTGCTGGCGCTGACCGCGGAGGCCCTCACCGACCACGGCCTCTACGACCTGCTCCGGGCCGCCGGCCGGGTGCCGCGGATGGCCCGCCAGGTCGTCGGCGCCCGGGCCGCCACCGCCGCCGAGGCGCGGCTGCTCGGCGAGTCCGCGGGCACACCGGTCCTCACCATGACCCGCACCGCGTGGGACGCCGGCGGCCAGGCCGTCGAGTACGGCTCGCACATCTACCGCGCCTCGCGCTACAGCTTCGAGCTGACGCTGACCTCGGCGTAGCCGAAGACGCCCATAACGCGCTCGAACGGCACACCAGTGCTGTTCACGGGCCGCAGAACAACCGTGGTGTGCCGTTCGAGCGCGATATCGCGAGACCGTCCCACCATGCGGGATGACTGCGGCTCGTAGTTCAAGCTCCACCAGAGGAGGGCCGGGGCCTGGGGCGGAGCCCCGGACTACCGGACACAGTCCAACAACCCACGAGCGGCGGACTGGAGCAGCGTCCAATCGAAGCCCAACGCCACGAGCTGATACCCACGCCCGACCATCTCGCGCGCCTGCGCGGCGGAGAAGGCGTTGCCGCCCAACACCACGGGGCTCCTCCGTATCGCCGACTCGGCGCGCGCGACGGCGGCAGCCACATCGGGATGATCCGGTTGCCCCGGTCGCCCGAGCGCCACTGCCAGGTCGTGGGTGCCGATGACGGCCGCGTCGACCCCGGGCACGGCGACGATCTCCTCGATGGCGTCGATCGCGGACGGGTGCTCGACGAGCACGATGGTGACGATGTCGGCGGTGGCCAGATAGTCAGGCATGCTGAGCCCGAACCGGGCCGGCGCATGGAACGGCCCCCACTGCCGCGTCCCCACCGGCGGATACCGGCAGGCAGCCACGGCCGCCCGCGTGTCGTCCGCTGAGTTGACGGTCGGGAAGACGATCCCGAACGCGCCGAGGTCGAGCGCGGTCTTCGCGAGCCACGGCAGCGGGTGCGGGATGCGCACGATCGGTGCCGCCGGGGTGCCCGCGGTCGCCGCGATCATGGCGTGCAGGCCTTCGGGCGAGATCGCGCCGTGTTCGAGATCGAGCATCAGCCAGTCGAAGCCGGCGTGGGCGAGCAGCTGCGCGGTGGCCGGGGAGGCCGCGGTGATGCCGACCCCGTAGGTGCAGTCGCCCGCCACCCACGTCTCCCGCAACGGGTTCCGCATCAGACACCGACCGTCGCGATCTGCGCCGCCGCCGCCTCGGCGGCGGCCACCACGGCCCGCCCGGCCGCCGCGGCGCGCCCGCTGATCCGCCAGGCCGCCAGCCGCAGGCCGACGGCCGGGGTGGGCGGGAAGACCCCGATCTGGGTCATCAGGCCGAGGTCGTCGCGGACGGCGGCGTGGCGGACGAGCTCGTCGCCGCGCACGCGGAACAGGTGCACCTGCTCGACGGCGAACGCGCGTCCCGTCGGCGGCACGACCTGGACCAGCCGGCCGCCGCTGAACTGCGTGAACGGGCCGTGGTGATGGCCGCGGAAGACGACGTGGGAGAGCACCTGACCCTCCCCGACGACCGAGACCTGCTCCTCGATCTGCAGGTCGGGGAAGGCGAATCGCAGCCACGCGCCGGTCGCGAGCAGGCCGGCCGGGCCCGGGAGGGCGCAGGCCGCCGGCTCGGCCGCGGCCTCCTCGTTGACGAAATCGCTGCTGACCGACTCCAGCGCGGCGCCGACGTCGCCGTCGGTGATCACGCGGTACTGCAGCCGGACCTTCTGCCGGAGCGCATCGGCGACACCGGACGGGTGTGATGGAAGCATGCGTCCCTGTCTACGGACCGCCGCCCCGAGGGACTTCGGTGACGGCTACCCAACTCGGCGATGAGAACTCGGTAGATCAGGAGTCATCAGGACATGGCTGTGATCGTCGACGGGCTCGGATTCCCGGAATCGCTGCGCTGGCACGACGGCGCGCTCTGGTACGCCGACTGGGCAGCCGGCACCGTGTACCGGCTCGGCGCTGACCTGGTGCCGCAGGTCGTGGCGCAGCGGGAGAGCTTCCCGCTCTGCTTCGATCTGGCCCCCGGCCCGCGACCGCTGCTCGTGTCCAACCCCGACCAGGCCCTGTTCTTCGCCGACGGCGAGCGCCACGCCGAGCTGCCGCGCACCGACCACCCGTGGAACGAGATCGTGCTGGCCGCCGACGGGTCGGCGTACGTGAACAACATCGGATTCGACTTCGGCTCGGTCGATCCGGCCGCGGCCGGGGCCGTCGGCTACATCGTGCGCGTGGGGCCGGACGGCACCGTCACCCCGGCCGCCGCCGGGCTCAACTTCCCGAACGGCATGGCGCTGGTCGACGAGGGCCGCACGCTGCTGGTGGCCGAGTCGCACGGCCAGTGCCTGACGTCGTTCTCAGTCGGACCGGAGCTCACGGACCGCCGGGTCTGGGCGGCGACGCCGGGCATGCATCCCGACGGCATCCACCCGATGGACGACGGCACCGTGTGGCTGGCCGATGTCGGCACCCGTTGCTGCGTCCGCGTGGCCGAGGGCGGCGAGCAGCTCGATCGGATCGACCTGCCGCGCGGAGCGTTCGACTGCGTCGTCGGTGATCTCGGCACCGGTCCGACCCTGTTCGTCGGGGTGAACGAGTTCGGCGGTGAGCCCGCCGGGCAGATCCACGCGGTGCCGATCATCTGAGAGAGCCGCCACGTCGCCTTGACCGATGCAGGCTCGCGGCGCGAATCTTGGAGGGACTGCGGGTCATGTCGGCCCGCACGGGAGAGGTGTGGACGTGGACGGGCGGGATCTGGTGCGTCGCCGCCACGTCGACCTCAAGCGCGTCAGCAGCGCTGCCTGTCGCACCCGCTGACACCACCCTCCCCTCTGCCCGATCGGGCTCTCCGTGCGCTGCCGCGCGATCCGCGGCGCGCTCTGTCCTGCGAAAGGTCCTCCCATGCTGCGCATTCCGCGCGCGCTGCTCCTGCTCGTCCCGGCCGCGGTGCTGGCCACCGCCTGCGCCGCACCCGGCGAGACCCCGTCGGGCCCGGCGGCCAACGGCACCCAGACGGTCTCCATCGGCGTCTCCGACGCCAGCGAGAGCTACTGGAACGTCTACAAGGCCAAGGCCGCCGAGGCCGGGATCACGGTCAACTTCGTCAACTTCACCGACTACAACCAGCCCAACCCGGCGCTCTCGCAAGGCCAGCTGCAGCTCAACGAGTTCCAGCACCTGCAATACCTGGCGAACTACAACGTCAAGAACAAGGACACGCTGGTGCCGATCGGCGCCACCGCGGTCTACCCGCTGCCGCTGTACTCGCTGAACCACGCGAAGCTCGACGAGATCCCGCAGGGCGGCCGCGTCGCGATCCCGAACGACCCCACCAACCAGGCCCGGGCGCTGCTGGTGCTGCAATCGGCGAAGCTGATCACGCTGAAGGGCGGCGGCAACTCGCTGTCGACGCCGAGCGATGTCGACACCGCAGCCTCGAAGGTGCAGGTCCTGCCGGTGGACGCCGCGCAGACCGCCGCCAACCTGGCGGGCGTCGACGCCGCGATCGTCAACAACAACTACGCGACGGCGGCCAACCTCGGCGAGGACAAGATCCTCTTCAAGGAGAACCCCGACAGCGACGCCGCCAAGCCGTACATCAACGCGTTCGTGGCTCGCGCCGCTGACAAGGACAATGCGACCTACCTGAAGCTGGCCGCGCTCTACCACGATCCCGCGGTGATCGAGGCGGCCCGCAAGGACCTCGGCTCCGGCGGTATCTTCAAGACCAACGACGCGGCCGATCTGCAGGCGACCCTCCAGCAGATCGAGACCACGCTCCGCACGGCGGGCAGCTGAGCCATGGCGCCGGTGATCACCTTCCGGGACGCGTCGAAGACGTTCGCCGGGAAGACCCCCGTCCATGCGGTCGACACGGTCGATCTCGACATCGAGCAGGGCTCGATCACCGGCGTCATCGGCTACTCCGGAGCGGGCAAGAGCACGCTCGTCCGCATGATCAACGCGCTGGAGCTGCCCACGGCCGGCACGGTCACCGTCGCCGGCCGCGACATCGGCGGGCTCGGCGAGCGCGGGCTGCGTGAGCTGCGCGCCGACGTCGGGATGATCTTCCAGCAGTTCAACCTGTTCTCCTCGCGCACCGTCGCGGGCAACGTCGGCTATCCACTGCGCATCGCGGGCTGGTCGAAGGAGCGCCGCCGGGAGCGGGTGGCGGAGCTGCTGAAGTTCGTCGGCATCGCCGACAAGGCGCGCAGCTATCCCGGCCAGCTCTCCGGCGGGCAGAAGCAACGTGTCGGGATCGCCAGAGCGCTGGCCACCGCACCCGGCATCCTGCTGGCCGACGAGGCCACCAGCGCGCTCGACCCCGAGACCACGCAGGACGTGCTGGCGCTGCTGCGCCGGATCAACCGCGAGCTGGGCACCACCATCGTCGTGATCACCCACGAGATGGAGGTCGTCAGCTCGATCTGCGACACCGTGGCCGTGATGGAGGCGGGCAAGGTGATCGAGCACGGCCCCGTCTACGACGTGTTCGCAGCGCCGCGCGAGCCCGCCACCCGCAGGTTCGTGCACAGCGTGCTGCGCGACCGCCCGTCGGACGAGACGCTCGCCCGGCTGCGGCAGCACTTCCCCGGCCGGATCGTCACGGTGTCGGTGCGCGCCGACGCCGACGCCCGCTCGGCCCTGTCCGATGTGCTGGCCGCGCACGACGTGCGCAGCACCATCGTCTACGGCGGCATCCGCGAGATCGCCGAGAAGCCGTTCGGGAGCGTCACCTACGCGCTCGACGGGCCGGCCGACGCCGTCGACGCGCTGATCGCGGAGCTGCGGGCCCGCACCGGAGTCGAGGAGCTCACCTCATGACCGACTGGGACCGCCTCACCCCGGTGCTGTGGCTGTCGATCCAGCAGACGATCTACATGGTCTTCTGGACGATGCTCATCGCCGGCCTGCTCGGCCTGGTGCTGGGCGTCGCTCTGCACACCACCCGCCGCGGCGGGCTGCTCGCCAACGCGCCGGTGTTCGGGCTGCTCAACGTGCTGGTGAACATCGTCCGGCCGATCCCGTTCATCATCTTCATCACGGCGGTCGGGCCGCTGACGCTGCTCGTCATGGGCACGACCATCGGCACCCGCTCGGTGCTGTTCCCGATGGCGGCGATGGCCACTTTCGTGATCGGGCGGATCGTCGAGCAGAACCTCGTCGCCGTCGACAACGGGGTGATCGAGGCCGCCCGCGCCATGGGCGCCAGCCGCTTCCGCATCATCTGGAGCGTCCTGATCCCCGAGGCACTGGGCCCGCTCGTGCTCGGCTACACGTTCATCTTCATCGCCGTGGTCGACATGTCCGCCATGGCCGGCTACGTCGGCGGGGGCGGGCTGGGCGACTTCGCCATCAGCTACGGCTACCAGCAGTTCAACTGGCCCGTCACACTGGTCACCGTGGTGATCATCATCGTGATCGTGCAAGCCGCGCAGTGGGTGGGCAACCGGCTCGCCACGGTGGTGCTGCGGCGATGAAACCGTTGCGGCGACTCGGTTTCCTCACCATCGGGCTGTTCGACGAGGACGATCCGGCGACCGGCCACGAGACCACGCTGCGGATGATCGAGCTGGGCGAGCAGCTCGGGTTCGACAGCGCGTGGCTGCGCCACCGGCACCTGCAGTTCGGCATCTCGTCGCCGGTCGCGGTGCTGGCCGCGGCCACGCAGCGGACGCGGCGCATCGAGCTGGGCACCGCGGTGATCCCGACGGGCTGGGAGAACCCGCTGCGCCTGGCCGAGGACCTCGCGACCGTCGACCTGCTCTCCGGCGGCCGGCTCAACCCGGGCGTGAGCGTCGGCCCGCCGATGCAGTACGAGCTGGTGCGCGACGCGCTGTACCCATATTCGGCCGACGTCGAGGACTTCGGCGACGAGCGGCTCGGCAGGCTGCTGCGGATGGTCGCCGGCGAGCCGGTGACCGCGCCGCGGGAGACCATCGGTTTCGAGAACTTCTCCGATCGCGTCCAGCCGCATTCGCCGGGGCTGCGCTCCCGGATGTGGTACGGCGCGGCCAGCCTCGGCTCGGCCCGACGGGCCGGCGAGCTCAGCATGAACCTGCTGACCAGCAGCGTGGTGCGGGCAGAAGGTGCCACCGACGGCTTCGCGGCGATCCAGCGCCGGCAGATCGACGCGTTCCGCGCGGCACACCCGGCCGGTCGAGTGTCCCAGGGCCTGGTGGTCATCCCTACGGACAGCGCCACGTCCGAGCAGCGGGCCCACTACGAGGCGTACGCCGCGGCCCGCACCCCGCGCACGGCGGAGCCGCAGGGCCCGGCCGGGATGCTCTTCGCCCGCGACATCGTCGGCACCTCCGGGGAGATCGCCGAGCAGCTGCGCGCCCACGCCGGCTACCAGGCCGTCGACGAGGTCGTGTTCGCGCTGCCGTTCGACTTCGCGCCAGAGGACTACGTGCAGATCCTCACCGACATCGCCACCCGGCTGGCACCGGAGCTGGGCCGGTCTCCGGCCCCCTGAATGCCGCGTATCGTCGTCGCCATGGCTGCGTCCCCGATCCCGGTGCCCGCGCGCACCGGGCTGATCTTCGGGGACCACTCCTACCGCTCCGATCTCTACCAGTGAGCCGGGTCCGCACCTCCTGACCCGTCCACCCTCCTGATCGGAACACGCATGACCACGCCCTCGGCGCTCCCTGCGCTGCCCGCACCCGGCATCGACTGGGCCGCCCTCCACATGCCCCTCCTCCAGCAGACGTTCGACGAGGTGGGCGCCGTGCTCGCCGGCCTGCGCATCGCGATCTGCCTGCACATCGAGCCCAGGACCGCGGTGCTCTGCCGGCTGCTCGCCCGGCACGGCGCGACCGTCGCCCTCACCGGGTCGCCGGGCACCACCCGACCCGAGACCGTCGAGGCCTCCGCGCCGACGGGGTGATGGTGCACGCATCGCGCTCCGACGAGCGGCCGCGCGACGCCGACGTTGTCGCCGTCGACCCGCATCTCGTCCTCGACAACGGCGCCGATCTCACCCTCGCGCTCCTGGACGGGGCAGCGGCCCCGAACCTGCGCGGCGGCACGGAGGAGACCACCACGGGCGCCGACCTGCTGCGCGCACGCCCCGACCAGCCGCCGTTCCCCGCCGTCGTGATCAACGACAGCCGGCTCAAGCCAAGAGCGCCCGGCGCATGAGGGGCTCGATCAGGGAGCGGCGTCCAGGTGCGTGCATCGCAAGGCGGACGGCCGGCCCGATACCGCTGTTGTATCGGGGTGGTCGTCCAACGCGGCGAGGCGCGTGCCTGGGCGCCGCGAGCCGAGCCCATCATGTGCCGGTCGCTCTAGTGGTGGAGAACCGGTTCGGCGTCGGCCAGTCGGTGGTGCAGGGCTTCCTCAACGCCACCAACCTGATGCTGCCCGGCACCCGCGCCACCGTCGTCGGCTGCGGGCCGTGCGGCCGCGGCACCGCGCAGACGCTGCGCCAGCTCGGCGCACTGGTCACGGTCGTGGAGCGCGATCCGTACCGCGGGCTGGAGGCGCTGATGGAGGGCTTCCCGGTCGCCGACCTGGCGGGCGCCCTGCCCGACACCAGGCTGCTGTTCCTCGCGACCGGCGCCCGCGGGGTGCTCGGGCCCGCGGACGTCGAGCGGCTCGCCGACGGCGTGGTCGTCGCCGGAGTCAGCCACCACGCGTGGGAGCTCGATCTCGCGCTCCTCGGCCCGGTGGTCGCCGCGGCCGGCTACCACCGCACCCACCGGCGCGCCGACGGCCGGCAGGCACACGTGCTGGCCGAGAACCGGATGATCAACCTCGTCGCCGGCCTCGGCAACCCGATCGAGGCCATGGACCTCGGCCTCACCCTGCAGGCCCGTTCGCTCGCTGCCGTGGCCCACGGCGGGCTCGCCGACGGCGTCCAGCCCGTCCCGGACGGGATCGATCGCGCAGTGGCCAGTAGCTTCCCCGCCAGCCGCACCAACCGGAGTACTGCATGATCACCGTCCCGCTCGTCGACCTGCACCGCCACCTCGAGGGCGCGATGCGCACCAGCACCGTCCTCGACATCGCACGCAGCGCCGGCCATCCGTTGCCCAGCACGCCGCGCCGGCGGTTCGTCGCCGACACCCAGCTCGGCGGGCTGCTGCCCTATCTCGACCGCGTCGACGCGCCCGCCGAGCTGATCCGCACCGCCGAGGGCTGGCGGCGCGTGGCCCGCGAGGTCGTCCTCGACGCGTTCGACGACGGTCTGGCGGCCGTGGAGCTGCGGTTCAGCCCGTGGTTCGTGCAGTCACGCACCGGCGTGGCTCCGGAGGCCATGATCGACGCCGTCGTCGAAGGTGTCGCGCAGGCCCACGAGCTCGTCGAGCTCCCGGTCGGGCTCATCGGCATCATGCTGCGCGATCTCGGGCCGGACGGCGCGCTGCCCCAGATGGCCACGATCCTGAGCCGGCGCGACGCGTTCGTCGCCGTCGACATCGCCGGAAACGAGGCCGGGTACCCGGCCGGGGACTTCGCGGCGGCCTACGCCAAGGCTGCCGAAGCCGGGCTGCGGCTCACCGCGCACGCCGGGGAAGCGGCCGGCCCGGAGTCGGTGTGGGCGGCCGTGCGCGAACTCGGCGTCGAACGCGTGGGGCACGGCGTGCGGTCGGCCGAGGACCCGCGCCTGATGGACCACCTCGCCGAGCACGGCATCGCGCTGGAGGTGGCGCTCACCAGCAACGTGCAGACCGGCGCCGCCGCGTCGTTCGCCGAGCACCCCGTGCGCACCCTGCTGCAGCACGGCGTGCGCGTCACCCTCAACACCGACAACCCGCGCGCCAGCAACGTCACCCTCTCCCACGAGTACGGGGTCGCCGCCGTCCAGGCCGGGCTCACTCCGGCCGAGGTGGAGACCATCGCGCAGAACGCGGCGAAGGCCAGCTTCGTTCTGGGCTGAGCTGCGCGGGGACGGCCCGCGCAGGTTCGTTGATCAAGGGCAAAAGGTCGCTGCCAGAGATCAACAGGCGACCTTCTGCCCTTGATCACCGCGCGAGGGTGCGGCCGTCGAGCCATCACCGCGGGTGCCACTAGGTCGAGTCGGTGCGACCCGTCGAGTTCTTGACCTGGGCGATGCCCTTACGGGCGGCGGATCCGGCGGCCTTCCAGCCGGCCGTGGCCACCGCTGCGGACCGGCCGCCCATCGAGCCGCGGAACGCGCGGATGTGCCAGATCCGCCGCGCGTCCTCGGTCCAGCGCAGCTTCTCCTCCGACACCGAGCCCATGAACTCGAACGTCTCCAACCCACGCTCGAATGCGCTCTGCAGCAGGTCGTGGGCCAGGATGAAACCAGGTCCGGCCGCCCGGAACTCCGGGTCGAACCCGACCTTCAGCCCGTAGTGCGCGCGGCCGTCGTCCAGCGCCAGCTCCACCGCGATGGCCCGGTCGCCGTTCGGGCCGGCCTGGCGGAGCGTGGTGATGTGCAGCAGATCGTGGCGCACCGCCCAGTGCGCGACGTCGCGGTAGAACGCCGCGGTGCGCGGATCGGACAGGATCGCGGTGCCGTTCGCCGCCTTCCAGCCCATGCCCTCCACGCGGAACGCCTCGTCCAGTGCGGCGTCGAGCTGCCGCTGGTCACCGGCGCCGTCGTGCACCGCCAGGGTCAGGTCGCCCGCCTTCTCCAACTTGCGGCGGCGCTGGCGGATCCGCGCCACGAACTTCGTGGTCCGCTCCGCCAGGAACTCCTCGAACGTCCCGGTGATCGCGACGTACGGCGAGCTCTGCACGACGTGCCGGCGATACGACCCGCCCGCGCGCCGGATGATCTGCTCGGCGAGATCGGCCGATGGCTCCGACAGGTGCCCGAGATCGGCCAGGAACGGCGCCGAGTGCAGCGCCCGGTCGATCAGCTCCGCCTCGACGTCGGCGTCCTCGGCGATCGGCGAGCACAGGAACGTGTGCCAGTTGTACAGGTTCGCCGCCCGGCCACGCCGGGTGGACACCGGCAACACACCGGCCAGCCGACCACCGCGACGCACCCGCAACACCTGCGGCGTGCCCTGACCGAACGCCCGCCACCACGCCGCGAACCAACCGGGACGCGCGAACGGCATTGCCCCGACGCGATCCACCAGCTCGTCCCATTCGGTGACGAAGTCGGTGCGGTCGCGGACGGCCGTCTGCCAGGACCCGTCGGTTCGCGGCAGTGCCGGTGCAGCCACCGCGGTCACACCCCCCGCCGGGCGAGCCGGCGTTCGCGGCCGAGCTGTCTGACGCGGCGCGCCACGGCCGGCAGCACGAGGTAGCGCAGGCTCGGCATCGCCTTGGCGCCGATCCTGCGGCGCAGCTGCAGCGGCCGCCACAGCGG
>Ga0307513_10008281_pt1 | contig 13331 bp, 13 predicted proteins | sample 15_EM_MG_FD_202174 | JGI IMG/M metagenome (GOLD analysis project Ga0307513, IMG submission 202174) | Populus trichocarpa ectomycorrhiza microbial communities from riparian zone in the Pacific Northwest, United States - 15_EM | ecosystem: Host-associated > Plants > Roots > Unclassified | place...
CCGGGCGAAGGTCGCGATGCGCGGCAGATGCACCGGCTTGACGAGCGCGTCGAACACCAAGCCGTGTTGCACCATCGCATTCAGCGCGGGCCGCAATGCGGACTGCAGGATCCAGTCGGGGTCGGCGATGTCCTGCAGCATCGGGCGCAAGCCCTTCAGCTTGCGGTGCCGCGCCAGCCGCGCGATGCGCGCGGGTGCGTCCGGCGCCAACAGGTCGACCCAGCCCACCACGCCCAGCACATCGTCGGCCCGCTCGGCCTCGGCGAGCAGGAACGCGGTCTCGGCATCCGTTGGCGCGGCTTGCACCACGATGCCGGCAGTGATGCCGCAAGGCCGGCTCTCAGCGCGCCAGTGCTCGACGGTCACGTCGCGGTAGATGGCACCCAGGTCGGGCGTCAGCCAGCCATAGTCGCCACGCGACAACTGCCAGAGGTGGAAGTGTGCATCGATCACGGTCGCATCATCGCAAGAAAACGTCGAGGTAGAGCGGCTACTTCATCAACCCCGGCAGCCAGGTCGTCAGCGGCGGCCAGACGATGATGGCGGCCAGCACCACGAGCAGCGGCACCACGAAGGGCATCGTGGCCCGGCACACCGCCTCGAACGGCAGCTTGGCCACGCGCGCAGTGACGAAGAGCACGATGCCTACCGGCGGCGTGATGGTGCCGATCATCAGGGTCAGCACCACCACCAGCCCGAACTGCACGGGGTCGATGCCCAGCGCCACCGCCGGCGGTACCAGGATCGGGATCAGGATCAGCATCGCCGAGATCGCCTCCATGAAGCAGCCCACGATCAGCAGCAGCAGCGCCACCAGCACCAGGTAGGCCAGCTGCGAATCGGTCCACGAGGTCAGCACCGCGCCGAACACCTGCGGCAGCCGCGACAGCGACAGCGCATAGGCCAGCAGCGCGGCCGACATCACCAGTGCCATCAGCACGCCGGTGGTCTCCACGGTCTCGAGCACGATGCGCGGGATGTCGCGCACCCGGAAGTCGGCATAGAACAAACCGACCACCAGCGCGTACAGCGCCGCCACCGCAGCCGATTCGGTCGCGGTGAACAGCCCGCTCATCATGCCGCCGAACAGCACCACGGGCGCCATCAGCGCCCAGAACGCGCCTTTGAATGCATCGATCACTTCGCGCAGGCTGGGGAACGGCACGCGCGGCATGTTGCGCCGGATCGCGATGGAGCGCACCATCACCATCAGCGCGGCCGCCATCAACAGCCCCGGGATCACGCCGCCCAGGAACAGCCCGCCAATCGAGGTCTCGGCCGCCACGCCATAGATGATCATCGGCAGCGACGGCGGGATGATGGGCCCGATGGTGGCCGACGCCGCCGTGATGGCCGCGGCCGTCTCGCCGTCGTAGCCGGCTTCGCGCATCGCCTTGATCTCGATGATGCCGATGCCACCGGCATCGGCCACGGCCGAACCCGACATGCCGGCAAAGATCACGCTGCCCAGGATGTTGGCGTGGCACAGCCCGCCCTTCCACCAGCCCACGCACACGGTTGCAAAGCGGAAGATGCGCACTGTGATGCCGGCCGAGTTCATCAGGCTGCCCATCAGGATGTACATGGGCGCGGCCAGCAGCGGAAAGCTGTCGGCAGCCTTGGTGATCTTCTGCGGCACCGCGATCGGGCTGATGCCGGCCAGCCACACGAACGCCGCACCGGCCAGCGCCATCGTCAGGTAGACCGGCGCGCCGGTGAAGAGGCAGAGGAACCAGATTGCCAGGATCACGCACATCATCGTGATCACAGCACCGCCTCCTCAGCGTGGTAGGTGCCGCGCACGTGGTCGCGCATCGCCAGCAATGCCGTCCACGCGATCAGGAGGCCGGTGGCCGGCACCACCGCGTAGACCAGCGCGTAGGTGAAGAACAGGGTCACGGTCTCCACATCCAGGTTGTTGCGCACCAGCTGCAACCCCCACACGACAAGGATCACCGCCAGCACCAGCGTCGCGATCTCGCTGAACAGCCCCAGCAGCATGCGGCCTCGCGGCGACGCGCGGTCGACCAGCATGCCCACCGCGATATGCGAGCGCCGGCGCGACGCGATGGCCCAGCCAAGAAAGGAGATCCAGATGAAGACGTAGCGCGCGAGTTCCTCGCTCCACACCAGCGGCTCGAAGAACTTGCGCATCACCACCTGCGCCAGCACCAGCAGGCACATGCCCACGAAGAGCACGATGGCCAGCACGTGGAGCCCGCGCTCGGGCAGGCTGGGCTTGCCGCTCTTGCGGTCGGCCTGCATCGCGCTACTTCATGTTGGCAATGGACTCGTAGGTCCCCTTGCCCCACTTGGCCTCGAACTTGGGTGGCACCACCGCCAGCGTCGCCTTGCGGAAGCCGTCGTTGTCGGGCTGGATCAGCGTGACGCCGGCGGCCTTGAACTCGTCCAGCAGCGATTTCTCTTGTGCCTGGATCTGCTCGTCGGCCCAGGCCATCGCGGTCTTCAGCGCATCTTCCACTGCCTTGCGGTCGGCCGGCGCAACCTTCTGCCAGGCCGCCTCGTTCACCACCACCAGCCGCGGCGTCATGATGTGGCCGGTCAGCACGATGTACTTCTGCACCTCGGCGAACTTGCCGGCCTTGATGGTGGGCAGCGGGTTCTCCTGCGCGTCGACCACGCCCTGCTTCAGGGCCAGGTACAGCTCGTTGAAGTTCATCGGCGTGGGCCGCGCGCCCCAGCTCTCGGCCATGGCCTTGAACACGTCGTTCTCGGGCACGCGGATCTTCAGGCCCTTCATGTCGGCCACGCTCTTCACCGGCTTGTCGCTGGTGGTGACGTGCCGCGTGCCGTAGTAGACCGCGCCCAGGATGCGCATGCCGCGCGCCTTGACGAGCTGGTCGTTGTACTGCGCCAGCAGCGGGCCGTTCAGCGCCTTGATCAGGTGCTGCGGGTCACGCCAGATATAGGGTGCCTCCACCACCGAGATCGACGGGATCCAGGCGCCGAAGTTGGCTGCGCCCTCGGTGATCATGTGCTGCGTGCCGTTGGCAACGGCCTCGATCATGTCGCGCGAGCTGCCCAGCTGGCCGTTGGCGAAGGACTGGATCTCGACCCGGCCCGCGGTGCGCGCCTTCACGTCGGCGGCCACGCGGTCGATCATTAACACCTGCGGGTGGCTGCCGCCGACCACGTCGCCCCAGCGCAGGATGGTCTGCGCCTGTGCCGCGCCGCACAGTGCGAACGCGAAGGCCGCGGCCGCCGCCCATCCAGACACACCCCGCGGTTTCGCCGGCGCGCGCCTGGCCAGCACCGCTGACCCGCGCAGGAAAGACTCCCGGAAACTCTGCGGCACCAGGCCGCCATGGTCGTCCATCAGCATGTCGTCTCCTTGTTTTATGCGCGCCGATACTATGACTAACATGTCAGTGCGTCAACAGGGCAAGTTCCGATGCGCGCGCCGGGCAACACGGCCATCATCCGGGCCGATGCTGAAGAACCTGTCTCCGCTGCTGTCGCCCGACCTGCTGCACGCGCTGGCCTCCATGGGCCATGGCGACGAGGTGGTGATCGTCGACGCGCACTTTCCCGCGACCACCCATGCACGGCGGCTGATCCAGCTGCCGGGTATTGCAGCCGATGCCGTGCTGGACGCGGTGCTGTCCGTGCTGCCGCTGGACGATTTCGTCGCCAACGCCGCATTCACCATGCAAGTGGTGGGCAATGCCGACGCCGTGCCCGAAGCGGTGGCCGACTTCCGCAGCACGCTGGCGCGCCACGGTGCGCCGGCCCCGGCCGCGCTGACGCGCCAGGTCTTCTACGAACGCGCGGCCCGAGCCTTTGCGATCGTGCAGACCGGCGAGACGCGCACCTACGGCAACATCGTGCTGGCCAAAGGGGTGGTGGCGTGAGAGCAGCACTCGGTCGCCTGAAGCAAGCTCGCACCGCAATGCGCGGCATGGAGGTTGCCCAGTGAGCGCAGCGCCAAGCCGGCCAGGGCAGGCGCGCGCCGCCACACGCCAGGGCGAAGCTGCATCCGCGAAGAAGCCCGCTGCAAAGACGGCACGCGCCAAGTTCACCATGGTCGCCGCACCAGCGGCCGAGCCCACCAGCCAGCGCGCCCGTGCCTACCAGGGCTTCACCCAGCAGATCCTGAACGGCCGCATCCGCCCCGGGCAGTTCGTGTCGCAGCGCGAACTGATGACCTTGCTGGACATGCCGCTCGGCGCCGTGCGCGAGATGATCCCGCGGCTCGAAGCCGGCGGCCTGATCAAGACCGTGCCACAGCGCGGCCTGCAGATCGCGCACGTCGACCTGAAGCTGATCCGCAACGCCTTCCAGGTGCGCGCGATGATCGAGCGCGAGGCCGTGCAGCATTTCACTGCGACGGTCGGCGACGACGAGCTGCGCGCCATCGTGGCCGCGCACCAGGACATCCTGCGCCGCGCCAGCGCCGCCAGGCCCGATGCCACGCTGCTGGACGACGCGCAGGCGGTCGACTGGGGCCTGCACGACCGCATGGTCGATGCGATGGGCAACGAGATCATCTCGGAGATCTACCGCGTCAACAGCCTGCGCGTGCGCCTGATCAAGCTGGAGCAGAGCGTGATCACGCCGGCCCGGCTGATCCCGGCGATGCAGGAGCACCTGCGCTTCATCGCCGCGCTGGAGCGGCGCGATGCGACTGAGGCCACGCGCCTGCTCGACGAACACATGGACAGTGCGCGCAACCGCGTGCTCACCCCGCCGCAAGAATTGCGTGCGTCCGAATCCGCCGCGCGCACCGCCGCCGGCATCCCAACCAAGAGGAGACCCTAAGGTGACCCACCCCATCACAGGCCTGGGGCCGGCCGTCGCAACCCCGTTCGACCCGGATGGCCGCATCGACACTGCGCGCGCACTGGCCCACACGCGCCGCATGCTGGACGCTGGCTGCGACGGCATCACGCTGTTCGGCACCACCGGCGAAGGCCCGGCGCTCAGCATGGCCGAGCGCAAGGCGCTGCTGGAGGCCACGCTCGCAAGTGGCGTGCGCGCCAACCAGATCGTGGTCTGCACCACCGCCTGCGCCATCGGCGAGGCGATCGAACTCGGCCGCCACGCGATCGCGCTGGGCTGCACGCGCCAGCTGTACATGCCGCCGTTCTTCTTCAACCATCCGCGCGACGAGGGCATCGTGGCCGCGGTCACGCAAGTGATCAACGGCATCGGCTCGGGCAGCCTGCAACTGCTGCTGTACCAGTTCCCATCGCTCAGCAACGTGAGCTTCTCGCATGCGGCGATCCAGGCGCTGGCCGAGCGCCATCCCGGCGTGGTGATCGGCGTGAAAGACAGCACCGGCGACCGCGCGCACTCGCTGGCGCTGGTCAAGGCCTTCCCCAAGCTGTCCATCCTGGTCGGCGCCGAACTCGACGTGGCGCCGGTGATGCTGGCCGGTGGCGCGGGCTCGATCAACGGGCTGGCCAATCTGGCGCCGCGCGTGATGCGCCGCGTGATCGATCAACCCGCCAAGGTATCGGCCGATGACCAGAAGTCGATGGAGGGCCTGCTGGCGCTGTTGAGCGTCAAACCCAACATGCCATTCGTCAGCGCCTACAAGACCGCGATGGCCGAGCAGACCGGCGACGACGCCTGGCTCAACGTGCGCGCGCCGCTCAGTCCCCTGGATAACACCGAGGCGCAAGCGGTGCGCCAGGGTTATCGTGCGCTCGGCCGCAGCATCGATCAGCTGTAAGCATTCTTACTGTTTGCCGCCTTTCGTCCATCCATCCCATCGATCGAGGAGACATCTCATGAAGAACCAGTTCAAGCGCCGCGACATCCTGCAGGCCGCCGCCGGCGCGTCGGCGCTGGCCGCCGTGCCCGGCGCCTTTGCGCAGGGTGCCTTCGACTGGAAGCGCTACAGCGGCCAGACCATCGAGGTGCACCTGATCAAGAGCCCACGCGGCGACCTGCTGCAGAAGCACCAGAAAGAGTTCGAGGACATGACCGGCATCAAGGTCGGTGCCGAGCAGGTGCCCGAGCAGCAGTCGCGCCAGAAGACCGTGATCGAGTTCAACTCGGGCAAGACCAGCTTCGACGTGGTGCACCTGAGCTACCACGTGCAGAAGCGCCAGTTCGCCAAGGGCAAGTGGATGGAAGACCTGCGTCCGATGTTTGCCAACATGGTGCCGGCCGACTTCGACCAGAAGGACTACTCCGCCGGCGGCATGTTCTACGCGACGCAGTCCGACGGCCGCATCGACAGCCTGCCGCTGAACCTCGACCCCTGGGTGCTGTACTGGAACAAGGACCTGTTTGCCGCCAAGGGCATCGCATACCCCAAGACCTACGCCGAGATCCTCGATGCCGCGAAGAAGCTGCACGACCCGGCCAATGGCGTGGCCGGCTTCGTCGGGCGCGGTCTGAAGAACGCCAACGTGCCGCTGTGGACTGGCTTCTTCCTGGGCTACGGCGGCCAGTTCTTCGACGCCGGCGGCAAGCTCGCGACCGAGACGCCCGAGGCGCTGGCCTCGGCCACCTTGTACCGCGACCTGCTGAAGACCACCGGCCCCGCGGGCGTGGCCGGCTACAACTGGAACGAGGCGCAGAGCCTGTTCCTGCAAGGCAAGGCCGCGATGTGGATCGACGGCTCGGGCTTTGCACCGCCGCTGGAGGACCCGACCAAGTCCAAGGTGGTCGGCAAGGTCGGCTACGGCATCATGCCGCCCGGCCCCAAGGCCCAGGTGTCGGCCACCTTCGGCGACGGCATCGGCGTGTCGTCGTACTCGACCAAGAAGGGCGCGGCGTTCTACTACATCATGTGGGCGACCAACAAGGCGATGCAGGCGCGCATGCTGGCCACCGGGTCGGGCGCACCGGTGCGGCTGTCGGCCTACTCGGACAAGGAGGCGCTGGCCAACCTGAAGGTGCCGGCTGAATGGCTGACTGCCGTGGCAGGCTCGCTGCGCATTGCCAAGCCGGGCCTGCCGATCATCGAGCCGGTCACCGAGTTCCGCGATGTGTTCGGCATCGCGCTGAACAACATGCTGACAGGTGGCGACGTGGCGGCGGAGTTGAAGAAGGCGACGGCGGAGTTCGCGCCGGTGCTGGCGAAGTCCGAGACCTGAGACCTTCCCTCTTACTCCCTCTCCCCTCGGGGAGAGGGCAGGGGTGAGGGAGAGGCCTTCGCATCAGCCGCACGCTTTCTACCGCCGCACACCCTCACCCCAACCCTCTCCCCAAGGGGAGAGGGAGCAACACCAGCCGCCTCCCTGCACAAGGCATGAAGCAGATTCCTCAACCCCAGCGCATGCGCAAACACCCCATCTCCCCCTTCCTCTGGTTCATCCTCCCCGCCGTGCTCGTCATCGTCGCGGTGATCGTGTTCCCGTGGATGTTCACCTTGTGGATGAGCCTGTTCGACTGGAAGATCGGCTCCAAGGCGCGCTTCGCAGGCCTGACCAACTACGTCGAGCTGGCGACCAACACGCGCTTCCTGGTCTCCATCCTGCACACGCTGATCTTCACCACGCTGGCGGTCGCCGGGCCTTTGGTGCTGGGCACATTCGCAGCGCTCGTGTTCCACACCAAGTTCCCGTTGCGCGGCTTCCTGCGCGGCGCCTTCGTGCTGCCGATGATGGCCACGCCCGTTGCCATCGCGCTCGTGTGGGTGATGATGTTCCATCCGCAGCAGGGCGTGCTCAACTACCTGTTGTCGCTCGTCGGGATCCCGCCTAGCGAATGGGTGTACTCGCCGCACCTCGCGATCCCCTGCCTGGTGCTGGTGGACATCTGGCAGTGGACGCCGCTGGTGATGCTGATCGTGCTGGGCGGCTTGGCTTCATTGCCGACCGATCCTTTCGAGGCCGCATTCATGGAAGGCGCGACCCGCTGGCAGACCTTCCGCCACGTGACCCTGCCGCTGCTGATGCCCTTCATCCTGGTCGCGGCCGTCGTGCGGTTGATCGATGCACTGAAGACCTTCGACACCATCTACGTGATCACGCAAGGCGGCCCTGGCACTTCGTCCGAGACCATCAACCTCTACCTGTATCTGCAGGCGTTCTCGTTCTACCAGATCGGCAAGGCGTCATCGGTCGTGGTGGTGTTCTTCGTGTTGGTAGTGGCCTTGAGCCTGCTGTTGTTCTGGCTGCGCGAACGGTCCAAATACTATGAGTAAGTTGATCGACCGCATCGTGCTCGGCGCCTGCGTATTCCTGCTGGTGTCGCCGGCGATCCTGTTCTTCCTGTGGATGCTGTCGCTGGCGTTCAAGAACGACGTGGACAACCTGGCCTACCCGCCGGTGTTCATCCCCAGCCCACCCACGTTCAACAACTTCCGCAAGGTGTTCGACAGCGGGCCGTTCTTCCAGTACCTGTGGAACAGCATCGTGGTCTCGGGCCTGGCCACGGTGATCGCGCTAGCCATCGGCGTGCCCGCGGGCTACGGCATCGCGCGCATGAAGGCCCGCAAGCTGTTGATGACCATCCTGATCGCACGCATGACGCCGGCCATCAGCTTCCTGATTCCGCTATTCACGCTGTTCCAGGCGCTGGGGCTCACCGGCACCTTGGCGCCGGTCGTCATCACGCACCTGGTGATCACCGTGCCCATCATGGTCTACATCGTCGCGGGTTACTTCGAGACATTGCCGGTCGAGCTGGAAGAGGCGGCCATCGTCGACGGCTGCTCGCCCTGGCAGCGCTTCCGCCACATCGCGCTGCCGCTGGCGCGGCCGGGCATCACGGTGGCGGCGATCCTGGCCTTCATCTTCTCGTGGAACAACTTCATCTTCGGCGCCGTGCTGTCGGGCCGCGAGACCCGCACCCTGCCGGTCGCGATCTACAACGTGCTGACCTTCGAGCAGATCGCCTGGGGGCCGCTGGCCGCTGCGGCGCTGCTGGTCACCTTGCCCGTGCTCCTGCTCACTCTCATCATCCAGAAAGAGATCGTCGGTGGGTTGACTGCTGGCGGCGTCAAGGGAGGTTGAGACGATGCGCATGTTTCCACGCAATCCTTTTCATCGTCTCGGCACCTAGGCACATCAGAGGCAACGCTTCCCCATGGCATCAGTCACTCTTTCAGGCATCGAGAAATCCTTTGGCGACACGCGCGTGATCAAGGGCGTGGACATCTCGATTGGCGACGGCGAATTCGCGGTCTTCGTCGGCCCCAGCGGCTGCGGCAAGTCCACCTTGCTGCGCATGATCGCCGGGCTCGACAAACCCGACAGCGGCGAGATCCGCATCGGCCAGCGCGTGGTCAACGACCTGCCGCCCAAGGAGCGCGAAGTGTCCATGGTGTTCCAGACCTACGCGCTCTATCCGCACATGACGGTCAAGGACAACATGGGCTTCGGCCTGATGATCGCGGGCCAGGCGGTGGACATGATCCAGAGCAAGGTGAGTGCAGCTGCCAAGATCCTCGGCCTGGACAAGATGCTCGACCGTCTGCCGCGACAACTGTCGGGCGGGCAACGCCAACGCGTGGCGATGGGCCGTGCGATGGTGCGCGACCCGCAGGTGTTCCTGTTCGACGAGCCGCTGTCCAACCTCGACGCGAAGCTGCGCGTGCAGATGCGCACCGAGATCCGCGCGCTGCACCAGCGCCTTTCCACCACATCGATCTATGTCACGCACGACCAGATCGAAGCGATGACCATGGCCGACCGCATCGTCGTGCTGCGCGATGGCCTAGTCGAGCAGGTGGGCACGCCTGTCACGCTGTACGACGAGCCGTGCAACACCTTCGTCGCGACTTTCATCGGCTCGCCGGCGATGAACCTGGTGCCCGCCAGCACGCGCGGCGTGAACGCAACGGCCGACGTCGGCGGCGGCGTCACTCTGGCGGCGCGGCATGCGAGCTTGGGCGAGCGCCGCGTGGTGCTGGGCCTGCGGCCCGAACACCTGCGCGTGCAGGGCGCGGGCAGCCCCGGTATTCCGTGCAGCGTGAAGGTCGTTGAGTTCAGCGGGGCCGATACCTTGCTCGCGTGCGAGGCGGGCGGCATGCCCATCCAGGCGCTGGTGCACGACCGGCTGCTGGTGAAGCCGGGCGACGCGATCTCGCTGTCCATCGCGCCCGAGCTGGTGCACGTGTTCGACGAAGGCACGCTGCGGCGGCTTTGAGGATTGCTATGGGCAACGCACCTACTTCGTCATCACCATCGGCTCGTACGTCGGCCGCGTCTGGTTCTTCGGCCGCGTCGCCTTCATGCGCTGCATCGACTTCAACTCCGTCCGTCGGGCCGAACGCGTCCGCACCTCGCATCGTCTGCGTCGCCTGCTGGAACGTCGACCTGACCATGCGCGTGCCGCACTTGCCGGCACCGGGCGAGACCTTGCTGGCCACGGGCTTCACCACCGGCCCCGGCGGCAAGGGCTGCAACGCCGCTGTTGCCGCGGCGCGCCTCGGCGGCGCGGTGAGCCTGGTCGCGCGCCTGGGTGACGACGACAACGGCCGCAGCGGCCCGCCGTTCTGGCAAGCCGAAGGCATAGACAGCAGCCACTGCCGTACCGCCGCCGGCGAACCGAACGCGGTCGCGCAGATCCTGGTGGCCGACGGCGGGGAGAATTGCATCAGCGTGTTCCGCGGCGCCGGCTTCGCCCTGCGCTCGGACGACGTGCACGCCGCCGAACCCGCGTTCGTGCAGGCGCGTGTGGTCGGCATGCCACTGGAGATCCAGGACGAAGCCGTGTTCGCCGCGCTGCAGATAGCCAGACGCCATGGCGCCACGACCGTGCTGAACCCCGCACCCGCGCGGCGCCTGCCCGACACCTGGTGGCCGCTGATCGATGTGCTGACGCCCAATGCACTGGAAGCGCGTCAACTGTGCGGCCTGGCGCTCGATGCGCCGGCCACATTGCCGGAGCTGGGCGCCGCACTGCTCACCAGAGGCTGCGGCGCAGTCGTGATGACCGACGGCGCGCGCGGAGCCTGGGTGTTCGAGCGCGACCAGCCGCCGCTACACGTGCCGCCGTTCACCGTGATGACGGTGGACACGGTTGGCGCCGGCGACGCATTCAACGGCGCGCTGATGGTGGCATTGGGCGAAAGCCGCCCACTGGCGCAAGCCGCACTGTTCGCCAACGCCGCCGCTGCGCTGTCGACGACGCTGCACGGCGCGGCAGCCGCCATGCCGCGCAGGCACGAGGTGGATGCCTTGGCCGCGTTGCAATTGCCTTCGACCCCGTGATCGAGATCCAGCCTGTTTCCAGCGGCGCACGCTGACAGCGTTGTCGCATTGATCCTGCTGAGTTCCATCGACGGGCAATGCAGGTTCCGTCGTTCCGAGCAGTCAAGGATTTCTTGACAGTTGCTTCTTCGCCCTGCATTGGTCACAGTGCAAAGCTCCAAGGATGAGCGACCCGCATGCACTACCAACTGCTCGCCGACGCCGTGCTCACGCTGCACGTGGCCATCGTGCTGTTCGTGGTCGGCGGGCTCGTCGTCATCCTGGTCGGCAACTGGCGGCGTTGGAAGAGCTGGCAGTGGGTCAACGCGCTGTCGTTCAGGCTCGCGCACATGCTTGCCATCCTGTTCGTCGTCAGCGAATCCTGGCTCGGCATCGTCTGCCCGCTGACCACGCTGGAGATGTGGCTGCGACGCCAGGCCGGGGCCAGCGGCTACATCGGTAGCTTCGTCGAACACTGGCTGCAGCGCCTGCTGTACTACGACGCGCCGGGCTGGGTCTTCACGCTCGCGTACTCGGTGTTCGGGCTTGCCGTGGTGGCGACGTGGTGGCTGTTCCCGCCGCGGCGACGTCGTTGATCGTTGCGCTACGGCAAAATGCCGATGACCTGGCCAACTACTGCGGTCGGGCGAATGTGGTGACCTTTGCCGCCACGCCGAATGCACAGATACTTCGGCACCGTAAGCGGCGGACCCGCCCTGAATCCGTTCGTTCGCAACACCAGAACTCCAAGCTCCACACCGCCGCATGGCCATCAAGAAGTCCGACCTCTACGCCTCCATTTGGGCCAGCTGCGACCCACTGCGCGGCGGCATGGACGCCAGCCAGTACAAGGACTGCGTGCTGTTCATGCTTCATGAAGCTAAGCAGCGCCTCCCCGAGGACCGGTGGCACAAGGCGCTGGGCTGGATGCGCGAGAAGGGTCGTGTTGCGCAGGGAGTGGCACTGCCATGACCGAAGCGGAACTGCTGCAGCGCCTAGCCCGTGGCGAAGACAGCCGCCAGCAGTTCAAGCGTGACGCCACCAATGCCGACAGCCTGGCCTCCGAACTGGCGGCATTGGCCAACAGCGGTGGCGGCCAGTTGCTGCTGGGTGTGGCGGACGATGGCAGCGTGGTGGGGCTGGATGCCGCAGCCGTGCGCCGGCTCAACCAACTGGTCAGCAATGCCGCCAGCCAGCATGTGCGCCCGCCGCTGTCGCCCACCAGCCAGAACATACAGACCACCCAAGGCCTGGTGATCGCGGTGGAGGTGCCGGACGGTTTGAACAAACCGTATCTGGACGCCCAGGGCCGCATGTGGGTGAAGAACGGTGCCGACAAGCGCCATGTCACCTCGCGCGAGGAGATGCAGCGCATGTTCCAGCGCGCTGGCCTGTTGCAGGCGGATCAGGTGCCTGTGCGTGGTGCCACGATGCGCGACATCGACGAACGCGCCTTCGGCCGCTACTTCGAGCGCCAGTATGGCCAGAGCCTGGAGCAGGCCGGGTTGCCGATGGCGCAGCTCATGGACAACCTGCTGCTGGCGCAGGACGGTGTGCCCAACCTGGCCGGGCTGTTGCTGTTTGGCCAGCAGCCGCAGCGTCTGCTGCAGGTCTGCCAGATCGGCGCCGTGTGGTTCCCAGGCACCTTCCTGGGTGACAGCCGCTACCTGGACAGCGAGAACATCGACGGCACGCTGGACGAGCAGTTCCAGCGTGGCATGGCATTCATCAAGCGCAGCCTGCACCATGTGCAGGCGGGCAGGAACTTCAACACGCTGGGCCAACTGGAGGTGCCGGAAGAAGTGTTCGTGGAGCTGCTGGTCAATGCGTTGGTGCACCGGGATTTCCTCGTCAGCGCCACGATCCGCCTGTTCGTGTTCACCGACCGGGTGGAGATCATCAGCCCCGGGCATCTGCCGGACAGCCTGACGCCGGAACAGATCCGCGCCGGTGTGTCGAACCGCCGCAACAAGGTGCTGGCCGAGCATGCGGCCAGGATCCTGCCGTACCGGGGGCTCGGGACGGGCGTGCCGCGGGCGCTGGACGCCTGGCCTAAGATCGATTTCGTGGACGAGCGGGAGGCGAACCAGTTCCGAGCGGTGGTGTGGCGGGTGGCGACCTCGCAAGTGACTCCCCAACTCACCCCGCAAGTCACCCCGCAAGTCACCCCGCAAGTCACCGAGGAAGTCGAGCGCCTACTTGCGGCACTGGAGGGTG
>Ga0307513_10008283_pt1 | contig 13326 bp, 11 predicted proteins | sample 15_EM_MG_FD_202174 | JGI IMG/M metagenome (GOLD analysis project Ga0307513, IMG submission 202174) | Populus trichocarpa ectomycorrhiza microbial communities from riparian zone in the Pacific Northwest, United States - 15_EM | ecosystem: Host-associated > Plants > Roots > Unclassified | place...
GGATTCTGCTGCGCGACGGTCCGGTCGGAAAAGCGGAAACCGACGTCGATCGCCGACAGGAAGCCGCTATCGAATTTGTATTCACCATCCAGACGGCCGGCCCATTCGTGCCCGACATAATGGTTCTCGTTACGGGTCAGGCCACCGACCGTGTAGTTCGAGAGGTTCGACAGATCGAAGCCGGGCGTCGACGACGATGGGGGATTGGTGGCCGCATGTTGCGTGTAGACCGGCGCGTGCGTCACCAGATCGAGCTCGGTATACCAGAGGTCGCTCTTCGACTTGCTATAAGCGCCGTCGCCCGTGAGCGTGAAATTCCCGCTGGTCCACTTGCCCTTGAGGGCAAGCTGCTTGTTGACGTCGAGCGTGTCGCGTTCGGTGCCGCCCGCGGTAATGATCTGATTGCTGTAGCTGGCCTCGCTGACGTCGTTGGTGCTGCCGAAATAGCTGGCGCTACCCGCGATATACGGTGAGCCCGCCGTCGGGATGTTCACCGAATATTGCTGCTGGTTGGTGCGGAAGCGTTGATACTGCCCCTCCAGCGAGAATTCGAGGTTCGACGCCGGCCGCCATTGCAGCGCGGCGTTGGCACCGATACGCTGGCGGTGGCCGTTGATCAGCACCTGATAATTGCCGTTCGGCGCGAATACCGTGCGCGTGGGATCGATCTGGCTGGGCGTGCCGGGAATGCGCGGCGTCGGCGCCCCTGTCGAGTCGAGATCCTGGCGGTACGACCGCTCTTGATACGAAATCGCGGCGAGAACGCCGATCTCACCGATCCCGGTCTGCCAGCGGTCGGACACCAGCAGCGAAGCCATCGGCTCCGACTTCTTGATCCGGTCGGCGTAATTGTTGCGCAGCGTGGCACTGACCGTCGCATGGGCGAAATCGAACGGCAAATGGGTCCGCACGTCGACGGTGCCACCCAGGCCGCCTTCGATGAGGTCGGCGGTCGGCGACTTGTAGACGTCGATGCGGCCGATCAGTTCGGCGGGAAGATCTTCGAGATTGAACGTGCGGCCACCGCCGGCAGTGAAGGTCTCACGGCCATTCAGCGTGGTCTCGACCTGCGGCAGCCCGCGAATGGCGATCGAGCCGCCTTCGCCGACGTCACGCGAGACCTGCACGCCGGTAATACGTTGCAGCGCCTCGGTCGCATTGTTGTCGGGCAGCTTGCCGATGTCCTCGGCAACGATCGAGTCGACGATCGACGCGGCGTTTCGCTTGATGTTCTGCGCCGATTGAAGGCTCGCGCGGACGCCGGTGACGACGATGTCTTTGGGCGCATCGGCGGACGTGTCCGCCTGTGCAGGCGGTGCGGCCGGGGCGGGATCGCTGGCGGTCTGCGCCTGCGCGGCACCGGCGCTCAACGCCGTCGCTATCGCACCGAGCGCCGCACCCCAAAAAATCTGGTTCACGCTTTTCATGCTCATCCTCCCACGCGCCTATGCGGCTTTTCATTTAATATTACTAATCGCCGATTATTGTCTGATTAGATGTTTGTCAACGGCCCGCGCGGCGTGCTTTCTCCTCGGCGGATGGCGCTTGATCCTCGGCGACCCGCCTCGTATTTATGTCTGAGTTATTGGAGAATATGGTGACTGAAGGTTTTTCGCGGATCGGCTCGGCCCGATGATTCGCTCGCTCATCCAGTTCGAGAACGGCGAGCGCGGCGTCGCCGCGCTTGGCGACGATGGCGCGCGCCTCGTGACGGGCGCCGAAAGCACGCTGGCGCTAGTGCAGGACGCAATCGCGGCGAGTCAGTCGCTTGCCGGTCATGCGGCGTCGCGGCTCGGCGGCCCGATCGATCTCGATGCCGTCCGGCTGCTTTGCCCGGTCGATCATCCCGATCCCGCCCATTTGCTCGTCAGCGGCACCGGACTTACCCATCTTGGGTCAGCCGAGGGCCGCGACCAGATGCATCGCGCGGCAGTCGAAAACCCGGCGCCGACCGACTCGATGAAAATGTTCCTGATGGGTGTGGACGGCGGCAAGCCGGCAAATGGCGCGATCGGCGTCCAGCCCGAATGGTTCTACAAAGGCGACGGCGCCATCCTCGCCGCGCCCGGAGCGCCGTTGGAAATGCCCGACTTCGCGCTCGACGGTGGCGAGGAGCCGGAGATCGCAGGCGTCTACGTGATCGCCGCCGACGGCACGCCCGTGCGGATCGGCTTTGCGCTCGGCAACGAATTCTCCGATCACGTCACCGAACGCGGCAACTACCTCTGGCTCGCGCATTCCAAGCTGCGCGCGGCATCGCTCGGCCCGGAACTGCTGCTTGGCGACTTGCCGCACGACGTGCGCGGTACCAGCCGTATCTACCGTGACGGCGCGGTGCTGTGGGAGAAGCCGTTCGTGTCGGGCGAGGCGAATATGTCGCACAGCCTGGCCAACCTCGAACATCATCATTTCAAATATGCCGGCTTTCGTCGCCCCGGCGACGTTCACGTCCATTTCTTCGGCACGGCCACCCTGTCGTTCAGCGAGGGCGTGAAAACTCAACCCGGCGACATCTTCGAGGTCGAAGCGCCGCCGTTCAGCTTGTCGGTGCGCAATCCGCTGGCCCGCGCCGCCCCCTCCCCCGTCGCGGTCCGTGCGCTGTGATCATTGTCAGCGCGATCGGGGCGGCCTAGGTTCGCGCGGTCGATGAACGAGGACCGCCCCCCTCCCGCCCCGCGTATCCATGGCACGATCGCGCGCAGCATCGGCATCGAGATCGTGGGCGGCGCGCGCAAACCGGGCGACATCCTGGGCGGCGAGATCGAGGCGAGCGAAGAACTCGGCATCTCACGCACCGCCTATCGCGAGGCGATCCGTATCCTTGCCGCGAAAGGTCTTGTCGAGAGTCGCCCCAAGGCCGGCACGCGGATCACGCCGCGCACCCGCTGGAACCTACTCGATCCCGACATTCTGGCCTGGACCTTCGAGGGCGAGCCGCAACGGCAGTTCATTGTCGACCTGTTCGAATTGCGCGCGATCATCGAGCCCGCCGCCGCCGGCTTCGCGGCCGATCGCCGCAGCGCCGCCGACCTGGTCGAAATGGGCACTGCGCTCGCGGCGATGCAAGAATATGGGTTGGCCGACGAGCGCGGACGCGCCGCCGACCAGCGTTTCCACCGCGCGATCCTCGACGCGGCGCGCAACGAGCCGCTCGCATCGCTCGCCAGCACGGTCGGTGCCGCTGTGCACTGGACGACCAAATTCAAGCAGCGCCGTCGAGCTTTGCCGCGCGACCCGCTACCCGACCACCAGCGCGTCTACGCGGCGATCGAAGCCGCCGATGCCGATGCGGCCCGGGATGCGATGGCCGACCTTCTGGTGCTCGCCCTCGGTGACATGGATATGTCCGTGGACGTCTAAACAGCTGCGGTGCCGGCCCGCTCCCCCACCCGACCTCCCATAGAATATTCTGATTGGGAGGTCGGGTGGGGGAGCGGGCGGAGCGGCCCAAGGTTCCGGCGATGCGCAGCATCGTTGGAATGGCTGCGGAGGGCGGCACCGTCACAGCGAAGCTGAAATCAACTCTAGTGATTGTCGCGCGGTAGTCCGCGGGTCTGGGCGATCCGCTGATAGGCCTCCGCCCCTTCCAGAATCGCGCCGGTCCCGAGTTGGCCGACCACGGCGCGCTGGATCTCCTGCCAGGGCGTTTGCGACGCGGGATAGCGATAGCCGCCCGCGGCCTCGAGCTCAGCGCGTCGCTCGTCCAATTCCGCATCGTCGAGCAATATGTCGGCAGTGCCCCGCCTGAGGTCGATGCGCACGCGGTCACCCGTCCGCAGCAGCGCCAGCGCGCCGCCCGCCGCCGCTTCGGGGGAGGCATTGAGGATCGACGGACTGCCGCTCGTTCCCGACTGCCGGCCATCGCCGATACAGGGCAGCGCATGGACGCCGTCGAGGATCAAATGCGCCGGCGGCCGCATGTTCACTACCTCGGCCGCACCGGGATAGCCGATCGGCCCGGCGCCGCGCATCACCAGCAGCGTCTCGGCGGTGATTCCGGTCGCGGGATCGTCGATCCGCGCGTGATAATCCTCCGGGCCGTCGAACACCGCGACCGGCCCCTCGAACGCCTCGGGATCGTCGGGATTGGACAGGAATCGGGCTCGAAACTCCGTCGAAATCACGCTGGTCTTCATGATCGCGTTGTCGAACAGATTGCCCGAAAGGACGACGAAGCCGGCATCTTGCATCAGCGGATCGTCGAAGCGACGGATCACTTTCTCGTCCTCGATCGCCGCGTTGCGGCAATTGTCGCCGATCGTGCGGCCGTTGACGGTGATCGCGCCCTCGGCGATCAGGCCATGCTGCATCAACTGCGCCACCACCGCGGGAACGCCGCCCGCACGATAATAATCCTCGCCGAGATATTCGCCGGCCGGTTGCAGATTGACCAGCAGCGGGATGGCATGACCATGGTCCTGCCAGGTCTTGAGCGGCACCTCGACGCCGATATGCCGCGCGATCGCCGTGAGATGGATCGGCGCGTTGGTCGATCCACCGATCGCCGAATTGACCGCAATCGCGTTGAGGAACGCGTCCTTGGTCAGAATGTCGGACGGCTTGAGGTCCTCGGCCACCATGCCGACGATCCGCTTGCCAGTATGATAGGCAACCTCCTGTCGGTCGCGATACGGCGCCGGGATTGCCGCCGAGCCGGGCAGCGACATGCCGAGTGCCTCGGCAAGCGAATTCATCGTCGTTGCTGTGCCCATCGTGTTGCAATAGCCGGTCGAGGGCGCCGAGGACGCGACCAGCCGAACGAATTCGGCGTCGTCGATTTCGCCCGTGGCCAGCAACTGCCGAGCCTTCCACACGATCGTGCCGGATCCGGTCCGCTCGCCCTTGTGCCAGCCGTTGAGCATCGGACCGACGGACAGCGCGATCGCCGGAATATTCACCGTCGCCGCCGCCATCAGGCAGGCCGGTGTCGTCTTGTCGCACCCGATCGTGAGCACCACGCCGTCAAGCGGATAACCGTACAGCGTTTCGACCAGGCTGAGATAGGAGAGGTTGCGATCGAGCCCGGCGGTCGGACGCTTGCCCGTCTCCTGAATGGGATGGACCGGGAATTCGAGGGCGATGCCACCCGCTTCACGAATACCCTCGCGCACACGCTCGGCCAGCACCAAATGATGCCGGTTGCAGGGACTGAGATCGGAACCGGTCTGCGCGATGCCGATGATCGGCCTGCCCGATTGCAATTCCTCCAGGCTCAACCCGAAATTCAGATAACGCTCGAGATAGAGCGCGGTCATGTCGATATTGTCGGGATTATCGAACCACGCGCGGCTGCGAAGCTTCGGTGATCGGGAAACGGACATTCAGGGCTCCGACTAGATTGGCGGCGATCAAACCGAGCAGCGACGACGGAACGCGGGTGACGCGACGGGATACCGCAAAGCCGATCGGCACCCCGTTACCCTGCCCGTGTCACACGGATTGACCCCGACCGGAGCAGTATATAATCAGACAAATAGCAACGACACAAGCGTCGCCGCGACACGAAGGAGAGGAAGATGGTAGATCCGGTCGCGGGCATTCCCCGGACTCAAGGCTCAATAGCCGGCGGCGGCAGCTATCGCCCGGCGCTCGCGCTGCTGGCCAGCCTGTTCTTCATGTGGGGGTTCATCACCGTCATCAACAACACGCTGTTGCCGCACCTGCGTAGCGTGTTCGAGCTCAATTACCTCCAGACGACTCTCATCGAATCGACATGGTTCATCGGTTATCTCGTCGCCTCGATACCGGCGGCCAAGCTGATCGAACGGATCGGCTATCAGAAAGCGCTGGCGATCGGACTCGCGGTGATGACCGCGGGGTCGCTCGGCATGATCCTCGCCGCCGTGCTGCCCTCTTATTATGTGACGCTCGTCTCGCTGTTCACCGTCTCCTGCGGCATCGCGCTACTGCAGGTTGCGGCAAATCCCTATGTCGCGGTGATCGGACCGCCCGAATCGTCCGAGGCGCGCCTCACGCTGGTCCAGGCGTTCAACACCACCGGCGACGTGCTCGCGATCGTGTTCGGTCGCTATCTGATCCTCGCGCGCACGACGGCGGGAACCTCCGCTGAAGGTACCCAACTGAGTTACGCGCAGCGCATGGCGGACGCGCAAGCGACGGAATTGCCCTATTTGATCGTCGCGATCGTGCTGGCGGTCCTCACCGTCGTCATCTTCCGTGCCAAGCTTCCGGCACTGGGCGCGGCGACCCAACGCGCCAATGCGGCCGAGCGCAAGAGCATGTCGCTCTGGAACCACCGGAACCTGATTCTCGGATGCGGCGCGATCTTTCTCTACGTGCTGGCGGAGATCGGCGTCGGCAATTTGTTCATCAACTTCGCGTCGCAGCCGACGATCGCCAACATCACGCACGAGCAGGCCGCGTTCTACCTGACCTTCGTGTGGGGCGGGATGATGGTCGGCCGCTTCGCCGGAGCGTGGATCATGCGCCGGTTCAGGCCCGAAAGCGTGCTCGCCGTTTTCGCCGCCGGCGCGCTGGTGTCCGCGCTCGCGGCCACGTTCATCCAGGGGCCCGCGGCGATGTACGCCTTGATCCTCGTCGGCCTGTTCCACTCGATCATGTTCCCGACCATCTTCGCGCTGGCGATCCGTGGGCTGGGTCCGCTGACCGAGGAAGGTTCGGGGCTGCTCATCATGTCGATCGCGGGCGGCGCGCTGGTGTTCATCCAGGGCAGCGTCGCCGACAATTTCGGCATCCAATGGGCGTTCATCGTCACCGCGTTGTGCGAGCTCTACGTGCTCTACTACGCGCTTTGGGGCAGCAAGCCGGCCAAGACTGTTTAGGGTCGTTCGATATTCAACGAGACCAAGTCGGCGTGGATCGACGTCCTGATCTCCCCTCCCGCTTGCGGGAGGGGTCGGGGGAGGGCTTGTGCGACTCCTGGTCAGATTGCGACATGCCGTCCCCTAACCCCTCCCGCGAGCGGGAGGGGAATTAAGACAGACCTCAGCATTTGCGACCCGCTGCCCAGCGGATCGCGCCGGCGATCAGCTTGCGGTGGAGTGGCTCCGCATAGGTCTCGGCCTTGTGACCGAGCGCGGAGAAGAACATCCTGCCCTTGCCGATGCAGCGGGTCCAGACGAGCGGATGCGGATTGCCCATCCGCACGCGCTCGGGGAAGGGATCGTAACTGGTCTCGTCGAGCGTCGCGAGGATCCGCGTGCCGTATCCGGTCGGCACACGGTCGAACGAATACCATTCCTCGGTGCGCACCCATTTCGCGGGAAGATCACGGGTCGCGGGATTGCCGCGGTCGATCACGTCGATCGTTGCTTGCTGGAACTGCTTGGGCCGGCCGGTATGACCGATGAACTGCGCGCCGATCAGTACCTGCGGATACCAGGCCCAGTCGTAGGTCGGATCGCCGCCCGCTCCGTGGAGCAACACGACGCCGCCGCCCTGCTCGATCCACGCTCTGAACGCAGCGCGTTGCTTGTCGTCGAAGATCGTCCCACTCGTGCTGCTGAGCACGACGACCGAAAATCTGGCGAGGTCCCGCGGATTCATCGCCGCGGCGTTCTCGGTCACGAACACGTCGCGACCGATGCCGCGAACGATTGCGTCGAGCGCGTTGTTCGCTGCCGGGATCTGATCGGGGTCGCGGAAGCCGTTGGTCTTGGAAAGCACCAGCACCGCACCCTTGCGCAATGCCGGGATCGGTGGCGGGACGGTATCCATTACCGGCGTCGGCCAGTTGCGCGGGTCGCGCGGCGGCGGCGCGATCGGCGCCGAGGTCGTGGACTGGAGCACGATTGCTAGCAGCAGCGCAGCGCGAAACATCATGGCTTTTCCTCAGATTTGTCCGGCTGTCCGCGGAGCATCACCACTCGAACGCATCACCAGTCGTACGGTCGGCGATCAGGAACGCGTCCGCCACGAGCTGGAGCGGCCGCAAGTCGACATCGCTTTTTCCGTTCGCGACCAGCTCCGCGAAGCGACGATAGAGCCCCGGATATTCGACATCCGCCGCTTCGCGCGGTTGCTCGCCGGGCAGGCGCAGGATCGACCCGCCCATCGACAACACCATCGTACCGGCATCGGTATCGACCTCGATGTCCCAGGTCTGCGGGCCGGTCTGCAAGAAATCGAATTCGGCGGACACCGGAACGGCGCCCGACACCAGCGCGAGCGTCGCCTGAAGCGGTCCTTGCCGGCCGGCGGGAACGGTGATCGTCGCACTGTCCACCCGCAACGGATCGGGCAGGATCCTGGTCGCGATCGAAAGCGCGTTGATACCGGGATCGAACACGCCGAACCCTCCTGCCTCCAGAATCCAGTCCTGCCCCGGATGCCAGCGGCGGATGTCCTCGCGCCACGCGATCCGCACCGCATCGATCCGCCGCCCGACGAGCCAGGCGCGCGCCGGTTCGACGCCGGCGGCTTCACGCGAATGCCAGGTGGTGAACAGGACCACGCCTTTCGCTTGCGCCAGGTCGGCCAGCGCGAGCGCTTCCGATATCGTCGCCGCGGGCGGCTTCTCCATCATCACATGAAGCCCTGCCTCGATCGCCACGCACGCCAGATCGAACCGGCCGCGCGGCGGTGTGCAAAGCGATACCGCGTCGAGCGCCACGTCAGCGTCGAGCATCGCTTCGATCGACGGAAAGTTGGCAACGCCATCGAGCGTTGCATTGCGGCTGGCGATCGCGACAAGATCGAAATTCGGGTCTGCGGCGAGCGCAGGCAAATGCTGATCCCGCGCGATCTTGCCCAGCCCGACCAGTCCCATTCGCACCGTCTTCATGCTCGCTCCGTCGCCGAATAAATAATCATACATATTCCTATCTGCCGGCCGGCCTGCTAGCAACCGCGGATCAGCAAGGAGCCGTTATGCAGGACCGACCGGGAGTGGGCGATCGATGAACAGCGACGTCAACATCGTCGCGCGCGACCGCCGCGATCGGCTGGGCGAGGGATCCTTGTGGTCGGTCCGCGAACAGGCGCTTTATTGGGTCGATATCCTCGATTTTCGCGTCAGCCGGATGACGTTGGACGGCGCCGTCTCGACCTGGCAACTCGACGATTATGTCGGCTGGGTGATCGAGCGCGACGGCGGCGGGCTGGTGGCCGGCGTGGGGCAAAGCTTCGTGCGTCTCTCGCTCGACCCGATCGAAGCGATTCCGATCGCAATTCCCCAACCGATGCTCGATGGCCACCGCGTCAACGATGCCAAAGCCGATGCGCAGGGCCGAATCTGGGCGGGTATCATGCCGGTGCGGTGCGACGCGCCGACCGGCGGCTTCTACCGGCTCGACCCCGATGGGACGGTCACCTGCGTCGATCGCCCGTATACCATTCCCAACGGTCCCGCGATCAGCCCGGACAATCGCTGGCTGCTGCACACCGACACTGAGATCGGCACGATCTTCCGTTTCGACATCAACGACGACGGCAGTCTTGGCCAACGCGCTCCCTTCATCGATTTCCAGGCCGGTTGGGGTAGCCCCGACGGGATGACCTTCGATGCCGAAGGCGGGCTATGGGTCGCCTGCTGGGGCGGCGGCTGCGTCCGTCGCTTCACGCCGGAGGGGCATCTGGAACGTGTTATCGCCTTACCTGCTAGCCAGACCAGCAGTTGCACGTTCGCCGGTCCCAACCTCGACCGGATGTTCGTGACCTCGGCCTCGGTCGATGTGGACGAACCCGAAGGAGGCGCCTTGTTCGAGATCGACCCGGGCGTTCGCGGGCTGGCCGCCGGGCTTTACCGCGGATGACCTTCTCCGGCACCTTTCTGGCGGTCGACTGGGGCACGACCAACCGGCGCGTCTATCGGATCGAGGCCGGCCAGGTCGCCGCGACCGAACGCGACGACAAAGGCGTCACCGCCGTTTCGGACTTTCCCGACGAGATCACGCGCATCCGCGACCGATTCGGGGATCTGCCCCTGTTGATGGCTGGCATGGTGGGCTCGAACATCGGCTGGCGATTGGCTCCCTATGTGACGGCGCCCGCCGGAATTCCCGACCTCGCCGCCAATCTGTTGTGGATCGATCCGCGTACCGCGATCGTGCCGGGCATCTCGACCAATAGCCCGCCGGACGTGATGCGGGGCGAGGAAGTACAGTTGCTCGGCGCGGTTGCCGGCGCGTTCGTTCCGCGCGATGCGCTGGTCGTCCAACCGGGCACACACTCGAAATGGATCGAGATCGCCGATGGCCGGATCGCAAGTTTCACCACGGTGATGACCGGCGAATTGTTCGGTCTGTTGCGCAATCACGGCCTGCTGGCCGCACAGCTCGGGTCGGAGGTCAGCCTCGGGGATGCGTTCCGGGAGGGAGTCGCGGAAGGCGCAAGGCGCGACCTGGGCGCATCGTTGTTCGGTATCCGCGCGGCCAAATTGCTAGGCGTGCGCGACGATTCGGATGCAGCCAGTTTCGCCTCCGGGCTGCTGATCGGCGCTGAGATTGCCGCGCGTCTTGCCGACAAGCCGCACGAAGTGATTTACTTGTTGGCCGATCCGGCGCTGGGCGGCCTTTACGCCTCGGCGATCGCGGCACAGGGTCGCGAAGCCCGGATCGTCGACAGCCAGGCGGCGTTCGTCGCCGGGATCCTCGCCATCGGAAGCCAGATATGACTGCAATCACCGAATTCGATGCATCCTTCGAGCGCTTGCCGCTCATCGCCATCCTGCGCGGCGTTCAGCCAGATGAGGTCGAGGCGATCGGCGACGCGCTGGTCGATGCCGGGTTCACGCTGATCGAGGTACCGCTCAATTCGCCCGACCCGCTCGTCAGCATCGCGCGCTTGGCGAAACGCCTCGCCGGGCGCGCCGTGGTCGGCGCCGGCACCGTGCTCGCCGAGGCGCAGGTCGCCGCGGTCGCCGCAGCCGGCGGCACGATGATCATCTCTCCCAACACCAATCCCGGCGTGATCGCGGCGAGTGCCGCCGCCGGACTGGTGTCGCTGCCGGGTATCGCAACGCCCAGCGAGGCATTGATGGCGATCGAAGCCGGCGCCACCGCGCTGAAACTGTTTCCGGCCGAGGGCGCCAGTCCCGCGGTGCTCAAGGCGATGCGCGCGATACTCCCGCCGGACATGCGCGTCTTGCCCGTGGGCGGAATATCCCCGGACACGATGACCGTGTGGCACCAGGCAGGTGCCGCCGGATTCGGGATCGGCTCCGCGCTCTACTCCCCGGGCTTGACGCCGGACGACGTCGCGGCACGCGCGAACACTTTCAGGAGAGCATGGGAGACACTGTGATGTCCGGATTGTTCGGCAACGGCGCGGTCGCCGTCATCACCGGCGGTGCCAGCGGAATTGGTGCGGCGGCCGCCCGCTTGCTGGCCCGGCGCGGAATGAAGCTCGTGCTAATGGACCGTGACGCCGACCGCCTGCGTGAGCTGGAAAATGCGATCGGCGGCGACGTTCGCGTTATGTCGGGCGACGTCGCGCAACTGGCCGATCTCGAGCGGTTGCGCGACCTGGCATTCGACGCGTTCGGTCGTGTCGACCTGTTGATGAACAATGCCGCGGTCGGCGGCGAGCGCGATACGGCGTGGGGCGGTATCGACGCCTGGCGCCACATACTCGACGTCAACCTGTGGGGCGTGATCAACGGCGTCCAGGCGTTCACCCCGGCCATGATCGCGCAGGAAGGGCCGTCCGCGATCATCAATACCGGTTCCAAACAAGGCATCACCAACCCGCCAGGTCACCCAGCCTATGCCGTATCGAAATCCGGCGTGAAGACGATGACCGAGCAGCTGGCGCATGCCCTTCGCGCGGAGACCGGCGATCGCGTCACGGCGCATTTGCTGATCCCCGGCTGGACCTTCACGGGCATGAGCCCCGATCCGGCCGGCCCGAAACCGGACGGCGCATGGAGCGGCGAGCAGGTCGCGCAACTGATGATCGATCGAGTCGGCGCGGGCGACTTCTACATTTTGTGCCCGGACAATCAGGTATCGCCGGAAATTGACGCCGCGCGCATCCGCTGGGCGGCCGGCGACCTCACCGACAACCGTCCCGCCCTTTCGCGCTGGCACCCGGACTGGACCGAGAAATTCAACGCCTTCCTCGCCGAACAGAACAACTGACAGCCCGAGCGCGGAATTGCGGCCGCCGTTTCGCCTCCCCATCCCGGCCAGGGCCGTTGCACAGGAAAATCGCCATGCGCATCCGCACCCTCGTCCATCTGGTCGCCCTGCTGCTCGTCCCGGTCGCGGCTCATCCGCAAGCCGAGCCCGATAGCTGTGCGACGGAGCCGGCGATCCCACCCGAGCTCGAGGCCTTTCGCGTTGCCGCGGACGCCGCTCGTGCCGCCGGGCGCAAGCCGGATATGCCAAGTCCTGCGGTGACCGCCGCTTATGCCGCCTGGCAGCAGAAGCTGTTCGCGGTCGATTTCCCCGGCGTCTGTCGATACCGCGCCGCCAACGCCGCCCTGCCGCCCGCGACCCCGCGCCGCATCATCTTCTTTGGCGATTCAATCACCGAACGATGGCTCACGCTGCGCCCGGATTTCTTTGCCGGCGATCGGGTGAACCGCGGAATCGGCGGGCAGACCACGCGACAGATGATAGGGCGGTTCCGCGCCGACGTGATCGAGCTTCACCCGGCCGTCGTGCACATCCTGGCCGGGATCAACGATCTCGCCGGCGCGACGGGGCCGACCAGCCTGACTGAAATCGAAGGCAATTTCGCCTCGATGTCCGAGCTTGCGCGGGCTCACAAGATCAAGGTCGTGTTGAGCGCAGTCCTTCCCGCGCACGCGCTCGGGGGCCGGCCGGGGTACAATCCGGCGCCGGACATCGCGTCGCTTAACGCATGGTTGCGCAGCTATGCCGCACGCGAGGGCTTCGCTTTCGTCGACTATAATGCGGCGCTCGACGACGGCACACGGGCATTGTCGTTCGCCAATTCAGCCGACGGCCTTCATCCGACCGTGGCCGGTTATGCCATCATGGAGCCGCTGGCAGAAAAGGCTTTCGCTCGCGCGGCCCGCTGATATCCGGGAGCAGCCTCAGGCCCGGCGCCAAACAGCGTGATAGGGTTGGCCCGTCCATTGCGGACCCAGAGCGGGCGCCAGCGTGGCCCCGGCGTCGCCGTCCAATTCGAAATAATATTGCAGCGGGTATGGCGATGCGGTGTAGCTGCCCGGGATCGACGCTTCGAAGCGCCGGCCCGACGGTGTCATCGCCGTCGAGCGCCATCGCTCGGCGTGATTGACGTGGCGATACAACAGCGTCGCGCTTCGCACCCTGCCCTCCGCGACCAGGTCGATGTTGAGCGGGCTGGCGGGTGCGAAGCTGTCGGCCGGATCGTGGCGGATCGCATAGTCCGGCCGCTTGGGGTCGAGGATCGCAG
>Ga0307513_10008284_pt1 | contig 13326 bp, 14 predicted proteins | sample 15_EM_MG_FD_202174 | JGI IMG/M metagenome (GOLD analysis project Ga0307513, IMG submission 202174) | Populus trichocarpa ectomycorrhiza microbial communities from riparian zone in the Pacific Northwest, United States - 15_EM | ecosystem: Host-associated > Plants > Roots > Unclassified | place...
GTCATGCTCATGCAGGTGTTGCGTCTCCATATTGCATCGCCGGATGCGCGCGGTGTGGGCTGGCTCTTCGCGCTCACCGACAGGCGGATCGGTGCGGCGATCGGTGCGATGCATGCCGATCCGGCTCGTAGATGGACATTACAGTCGCTGGCGGAACGGGCCACGATGTCGCGATCGACCTTTGCTCTCCACTTCAAGGAAAAGGTGGGGCTTGCGCCGATGGATTATCTGACGCGCTGGCGCATGCTCGTTGCGGGAGACCGATTGGCGAACTCGGCCGAGGCCATCGCCACTGTTGCCCTGTCGCTCGGCTACGAATCCGAAAGCGCCTTCAGCACGGCTTTCAAGAGAGTGATGGGATGCTCGCCGCGGCAATATTGCCGGCCGCAGCCGTCGATCAGCCCCGTGTTCGACAATGTCGGTCTTCAATGAACTTTACGACACTGTTCCGCGTTCAGCAGAATGCGGGAGGGGAAATCCATGTGCCGAAGTCTTGCACCCGGCCATACATTTTCTTACCTATCCGGAATGGGATGTGTCCAGCTTTTGCAAGCCATCGCAGCCTTCCGCGCCGGCGCTCCATCGGGATGAAAGCATGAATATCGATCCGATTTTACGGTCAGTCGTGGCCGTCCGCTCCTCAATTCCTGAAGATGCCTTCACGGCGGAAACGCTCGGCACCATTCGGGAGGGCAGCGGTGTGGTCATTCGCGACAACGGGCTGGTACTGACCATCGGTTATCTCATCACCGAGGCCGAAGAGGTGTGGCTGACGACCCATGAAGGGCGCGTGGTTCCCGCGCATGCGCTTGCCTACGACCAAGAAAGCGGCTTCGGTCTGGTGCAGGCGCTCGGCTCTCTCGGCGCTCCTGCGGTGGACCTCGGCGATGCATCCAAAGCCAAGGCCGGCGATCCTGTCGTGCTTGCCGACGGGATCGGCGAATTCATCCAGGCAAACATCGTCGCCAGACAGGAATTTGCCGGTTACTGGGAATATCTGCTGGATGAGGCGATCTTCACCGCGCCGGCCCATCCGTCATGGGGCGGCGCCGCACTTATCGATTCGGACGGCAAGCTCTTGGGCATCGGTTCGCTTCGCCTGCAGATGAGCCAGGGTGGCGAAACCGCCGATATCAACATGGTCGTGCCGATCGACCTGCTGCCGCCGATCCTCGACGATCTGCTGAACCGCGGCCAGGTCAACAAGCCGCCGCGGCCCTGGCTCGGCGCCTTCTCCGCCGAGAGCAATGGCGGCGTCGTGGTCATGAGCGTCGCCGAAGGCGGTCCGGCCGCTCAGGCGGGCCTGCGCCAAGGCGACATCATCTCGGAGATCCGGGATGAGGAGGTCGACAGTCTCGCCGATTTCTACCGCAAGGTTTGGAGCAGCGGCCCTGCCGGTGCAGAGATTCCGATGAGGGTCCTCAGGAACGGCCGCGAGGCATGGCTGCGGGTAAAGTCCGCCGACCGCAATAGCTTTCTCAGAAAGCCGCAGTTGCAGTGAGTTGCTGACAAAATCGCTGATCGCCCAACGGCGGTGGAAACACCCCGCCAATCGGGGTGATGTGCCCTGCCCCGCCTCAGAGATTTTCCGACGTGATCGTCAGGAAGCGCACGGGGTCGGAGCTGACCTCCACCTCGATGAGACCCAGCCTGCTCAGGGCAAGGTCTATCGAGCGCCTCGCCTGGACCTCCGGCGCCTGGTCGAGCACGATCGACATGACGCCTTGGCGCAGGTAGTCCTGTGTTTGCGCCGTCAACTCGTGACCGACCCAGAAGAGTTGTCGGGCCTTGTTGGCCCCGAGCACTTTGGCAACGCCCTTGTTGTCTCCGCCGGCGCTGTAGACGCCGATAATGTCAGGCTCCCGCCGGAGTGCTGCCTGCAGCAACTCGATGGCATTGTGCTCGTCATCGAGGTCGAACATGACCTCGATGAAATCATGCTCGTTTGAACCATTGTCCGAGAGATAGGCAGAGAAGCCGCGGATTCGTTCCTTATGGTTCTCATAGGCGCCGCTATGGCAGAGAGCGACAAACGAACCGGGGCGCTTCGCCAGCATGCCTGACATGTAATGGGCGGCCGTGCGGCCGGCGGCGTAGTTGTCGATCCCGACATAGGACAATTCCGGGGCCGGACGGGTCATGATCTGGACGACGGGAATGCCGAGATCCGCGGCCTTTCGCACGCTTGTGACGACATCGGCATGGTCGGGCGCAACCACGATCAGTGCCGACCGCCGCCCCGCTGGATTGGCGATATAGCGGGCGAACTGCGCCGGCTCGTCCTCGCGGACAAAGGTGCGATGAACGACGATGCTGTCGTCGAGCGAAGCGGCGATGCGCTCGAAGGCCCGGTTCAGGCGCGAGTAGAAGCTGGTCTCGGGGCGAACGAGGATTACCTCGATGCGGATCAGGCCGCGATGGGCGACGGGCAGGCTTTGCCGATACTCCAGCCGCCTTGCCGCCAGGAACACCTTTTCCACCGTCTCCGGCCGCACGCCGCCACGACCGTTGACGACACGCTCCACGGTCGCGGTTCCAACGCCGGCTTCCCTTGCGACATCCTTCAAAGTCACCTTCGTCACGATCTCACTCCCAAAGCTGACGCAGCAGAGCATCGGCAAGCCGCGCGGTCAATGATCAAATTTGATCAAGGAAGGGTTGGAGCATGGAGGCACTGAAGCAGTATCGTACTGGCAATCCGGGAGGAGAAACCGGAAGTCCGAAACGACCGAGATCAAGGATCATCCGCTGGGCGCGATACGGCCGGCCAGATGACGGAGGAACCACATGAAAATCGCACTCGACCCCCATATGCACCGTCACCTCAACCTGCGCGACCTTTGCCGCAAGGCGGCGGAGCTTGGCTATGAGCATATCGAGCTTTCGCCGCGCGACGATTTTCTACCCTGGTGGGTGCGCCCGCGGGCACACAAGGAACGCATCGCAGAATTCAGGGCGGCACTGAAGGATCACGGCGTACAGCTCGCCTCGATCCTGCCGATGTACCGCTGGGCGAGCCCGCACGAGGACGAGCGGCAGGCAGCGGTCCGCTACTGGAAGGAAGCGATCGAAATTACGGCCGAAATGGGCTGCGATACGATGAACTCGGAATTCGGCCGCGGCCCATCGCTGGATCGCAGCCACCGCGCAAGCTGCTGCGGCGGCATGCACACGCACGAGCACAGCGAGGCGGCCTGGTGGCGCTCGATGGAGGAGCTCGTTCCCGTGTTCGAGCGCGAAGGCGTCACGCTCAACATGGAGCCGCATCCGGAAGACTGGTGCGAAACGCTGCATCCGGCGATCGACATGCTGAAGACCATCGGCTCGAAGAACGTAAAGTTCCTCTATTGCGCGCCGCATACCTTCTATTTCGGTGACGACATGGCGCGGATGATCCGTGATGCCGGCCCGCTGATCGCCCATGTGCATGTGGCCGATACCTATAATCACAAGGCATCGTCGGGACTGCGCTACATCATCAACCCGCCGGGCGCGAAGGTCACGATCCATCAGCACATGGATATGTACCAGGGCGAGATCGATTGGGATGTGTTCTTCTCCTCGCTCGCCGAGGTGGGGTTCGACGGTATCATCACTGCCTGCGTCTTTGGCTGGGAGGAACGCGCCGACGATTCCGGCCGCTTCATGCGCTCCGAGATCCAGAAATATGTCGACAAATACTGGCCCGGCAAACTTGGCTGACCGTCAGCGTCGTTCGGCACGACCACTCTTTCAGGAATAAAACCGTGACCATCACGATTACAACAGCCCCCTGCTGCTGGGGTGTTGACGACGTCAACAACCCGAACCTTCCCCCTTGGGAGCGCGTCTTCGACGAGGCGGCGGCGGCCGGCTATGGCGGCCTCGAACTCGGACCCTACGGCTATGTGCCGCTGGATGACGCGCTCGTCGCAAAGGCGCTGGCTGAGCGCGATCTCTTCATCGTCGCCGGCACGATCTTCGACGATCTGGTCGCTCCTGAAAATCGGGAGAAACTGCTGCGACAGACGGACGAAATTTGCGCCGTCATCACCAGGCTCCCACAGCCGGAGCAGGTGGCGGGCCAGCGGTTCAGGACACCCTATCTCACGGTCATGGACTGGGGCCACGACGAGCGGGACTATGCGGCAGGCCATCCCGATCGCGCGCCGCGGCTTTCAGACGATGCCTGGGCCGGAATGACCGCCAACATTAGAGCGATTGTCGAACTGGCAGCACGCAAATACGGCGTACGCGCCGTTATCCACCCGCATGCGGGCGGCTATATCGAGTTTGCTGATGAGATCGAGCGGGTGGCGAGCGACATTCCACAGGAGATCGCGGGCTTCTGCCTCGATACCGGCCATACCTTTTATGCCGGCATGGACCCGGTCGAGACGCTTCGCCGCTATGCCGACAGGCTCGATTACATCCACTTCAAGGACATCGACCAGGCGGTCTTCGACCGTGTGCTCAGCGAAAAGATCCGCTTCTTCGAGGCTTGCGGAAAGGATGTCATGTGCCCGATCGGCCGCGGCGTCATCGATTATCCCGCCGTCAAGCGGGTGCTCGAGGAGATCGGCTATCACGGCTTCATCACCGTCGAGCAGGAGCGCGATCCGCTCAACGTCGGCGGCAGCCTCGAAGATGTGAAGCAAAGCCGCGATTACCTGCGGTCGGTCGGTTTCTAGGGATAAGCACTATGACTGATAATAGAAGAAAGCCGATCCGCTGGAGCATGGTCGGCGGCGGCAGAGGCAGCCAGATCGGCTACATTCATCGCTCGGCGGCCCACCGCGACGATATTTTCGAGCTTGCGGCGGGTGCCTTCGATATCGATCCGGACCGTGGCCGCGCCTTCGGCGTCGATCTGGGGCTCGACGAAGCCAGGAGCTACCCGGACTATCTGACGATGTTTTCTGCCGAAGCTGCACGGGCGAATGGCATCGAGGCTGTTTCGATCGCAACACCTAACAATACTCATTTTGCGATCTGCAAGGCTGCGCTCGAACACGATCTGCATGCGATCTGCGAAAAGCCCCTCTGCTTTACGGTCGCCGAAGCCGAAGAGCTGAAAGCGCTTTCCGAATCGCACGGCCGTATCGTCGGCGTGACCTATGGTTATGCCGGCCATCAGATGATCGAGCAGGCGCGAGCGATGGTTAGGAATGGCGATCTGGGCGAGATCCGCATCGTCAACCTGCAATTCGCCCATGGCTTTCACAGCGCTGCGGTGGAAGAGCAGAACCCCTCGACACGCTGGCGCGTCGATCCGAAATTCGCAGGACCCAGTTATGTCCTTGGCGATGTCGGAACCCACCCGCTTTACATTGCTAAGGTCATCCTGCCGCATCTGAAGATCACGCGCCTGTTCTGCACGCGTCAGAGCTTCGTCAAAAGCCGCGCACCGCTGGAAGACAATGCTGTGACCCTGATGGAATACGACAACGGCGCGCTCGCGACCATCTGGTCGAGCGCCGTCAATGCCGGCTCCATGCATGGTCAGAAGATCCGCATCGTCGGCTCAAAGGCCAGCATCGAGTGGTGGGACGAGCGACCGAACCAGCTCTCCTATGAAATCCAGGGCGAACCGGCCCGCATACTCGAGCGCGGAATGGACTACCTCTATCCCGAGGCCAGGGTCGACGACCGCATCGGCGGCGGCCACCCGGAAGGTCTTTTCGAAGCCTGGGCGAACCTCTACCGCCGCTTCGGCTTCGCCATCAGCAAACAACGCGGCCTCGCCCCCGCCGGTATCGAAAATCTGGTCTTTCCCGATGTCGATGCCGGACTGGAGGGGGTGCGCTGGGTCGAAAATTGCGTGCGTTCGGCCGATGCCGGAGGGGTCTGGTTGGATTACCGCTAAGCCCTTCCAACAGGCCCGGCGCAGCCATGCTCTCAGATAAGCCGGTCGTCGTTCTTCGCCGCCGGCGTTTCGCGGCGACGCGTGCTGTCGTTGGCTGCTTTCTTATGTCCTTCAGCCGCTGCTTCGCGGATTTTCTTGAAGCGGTCTTCCCCGGCCTCCTCGGTCGATGGCTGCAGGTCGGGCTTTTTCACGAAACGGATCATGATCATTTTCCTGCTCTGAAAGATTGAGGAAGCGCTCCGCACAAACATCGGAGCGCTCTGGAAAAACGGTGTCAGACGGCAAGTGCTGTGGCGCAGCCTTCAACACTTCGGCTGTCGGCCGACTTCTGTCCGGGCATGGTTGCCCAACCGCCGGCCTCGGTAAGCTTGGCGGCTGCATCCGGCGATGCATTGAACCGCTCGACGCAAATGGCCGACGCCAGCTCTCCGCGTGCAACGTCGCCGGCGGTCGCCGCCGCTTTGCTTGACGTGCCGCCCGTTACCCAACCTCCCCAGCTGAAGCCGATAATCATCGTGGCGATCGCCGTGACGACGCAGGCCCAGACGAGAAGCGTCTTGGATGGCTGGTAACTGTCAAAACGCTGAGTGATCGATGTCTTGCTGCTGCTCTGCACGGACATTGGAATTCTCCCTGTCTGTTGCTGTTCGGGTTCCACCGTCCGACCACCCTGGCCGAACGGTTCAGGCTGTTCTCAGTATCCCATATCGCCCATGCCGCCATTTCCGGCTGCAGGGGCAGAGTCTCTTGCAGGAATGTCGGCAATCATCACCTCGGCGGTGATCAGCAGCGCCGCGATAGAGCCGGCGTCCTGCAGAGCTGTACGCACGACCTTGGCAGGATCGACGATGCCGGCCTCGATCATATCGACATAGGTCTCGGTCTGAGCGTCGAAGCCCTGATTGTGATCATTGCTGCCGGCGAGTTTTCCGACGACGATCGAGCCCTCGAACCCAGCATTGTCGGCAATCTGCCGGATCGGGGCTTCGAGCGCCCTGAGCACGATCGAGATGCCGGCCGTCACGTCGGCGTTCTCTCCGGTCAGCCCTGTCAGCGCCGACTTCGCACGCAACAGCGCCACGCCGCCGCCGGGCACGATGCCCTCTTCGACCGCCGCACGGGTAGCGTGCAGCGCGTCATCGATGCGGTCTTTCCTTTCCTTGACTTCCGTCTCGGTCGCGCCGCCGACGCGGATAACCGCGACGCCGCCGGCGAGTTTCGCCAGGCGTTCCTGCAGCTTTTCCTTGTCGTAGTCGGAGGTCGTCTCTTCGATCTGCGCCTTGATCTGCTGGATGCGCGCCTGGATGGCCGCCTTATCGCCGGAGCCATCGATGATCGTGGTGCTGTCCTTCTCGATCAGCACGCGCTTGGCGCGGCCGAGCATATCGAGCGTAACATTCTCGAGCTTGATGCCGAGATCCTCGGAGATCATCTGACCGGCGGTGAGCACGGCAATATCTTCCAGCATGGCCTTGCGGCGATCGCCGAAGCCCGGCGCCTTGACGGCCGCAACCTTCAGGCCGCCGCGTAGCTTGTTGACAACCAGCGTCGCCAGCGCCTCGCCTTCGACATCCTCCGAGATGAGGAGCAGCGGTTTGCCGGTCTGCACGACGGCTTCGAGGATCGGCAGCATTGCCTGCAGACTGCCGAGCTTCTTCTCGTGAAGGAGGATGTAGGGATCCTCCAGTTCCACGCGCATCTTCTCGGCATTGGTGACAAAATAGGGTGAGAGGTAACCGCGGTCGAACTGCATGCCTTCGACGACGTCGAGTTCGGTCTCGGCTGTCTTTGCCTCTTCGACTGTGATGACGCCCTCATTGCCGACCTTGTCCATCGCCTTGGCGATCATCTCGCCGACGGCGGCGTCGCCATTGGCGGCAATGGTGCCGACTTGTGCGATCTCGCCTGATGATTTGACCTTCCTGGCCCGCGCCTGGATTTCCTTGACGACGGCAACCACGCCGATGTCGATACCGCGCCTGAGATCCATGGGGTTCATGCCAGCGGCGACGAGCTTTGCGCCTTCGCGGAAGATGGAGGCGGCAAGCACCGTTGCCGTCGTCGTGCCGTCGCCGGCAAGATCATTGGTCTTCGAAGCCACCTCGCGCACCATTTGCGCGCCCATGTTCTCGAACTTGTCGGCGAGCTCGATCTCCTTGGCGACGGTAACGCCATCCTTGGTAATGCGGGGTGCGCCATAGGCCTTGTCGATGACGACGTTGCGGCCCTTCGGACCAAGCGTCACCTTGACGGCATTGTTGAGCAACTCGACGCCACGGAGCAGGCGATCGCGTGCGTCGGTGGAGAATCTGATTTCCTTGGCAGACATGATATTCGTCCTGTTCGGTCTTGAGATGCGAATCGGAATGCAACCGGTCAGGCCGCCTTTTGAGAGGCCTCTCCGGTCTTTTCGACGATGCCCATGATGTCGGTCTCCTTCATGATCAGAAGGGTTTCGCCGTCGATCGTGACCTCTGTCCCGGACCATTTTCCGAACAGAATGAGATCGCCGACCTTGACATCGAGCGGGACCAGATTGCCGCTGTTGTCGCGCAAACCCGGGCCGACGGCGACCACTTCGCCTTCCTGAGGCTTTTCCTTGGCGGTGTCTGGAATGATGATCCCGCCCTTGGATTTGACATCGCCTTCCGCACGTCGGATGACGACGCGGTCGTGAAGTGAACGGAATTTCATTGAGGTCTTTCTGCTGCCGGCGCATAGGGCGGCTGCAATCCATAAATAGCACTCGTGGCACTCGATTGATAGGAGTGCCAAGAAATATTGTTCGCGGACGGAAATTTCTTGAAAAATTCACGAAATCAATCCAGCCGGATATCTTGTAATAAACATGAAACGAATAGAAATTCTGCGCCATATCGCTTCATTTTTATTCGCAGAAGCAAAGAATTAATTCGGTGTTTTTCATAAAGAAATCCGAATTTATCTTGATTTAAACTCAATTAAGGCGTACCGATAAAGCTCGTTGATTTGGCCGACTTGGCTTCGCGGTGTCAGAGACCTACGACCCGCCATACACCACCGAATTGTCGATAGCGAATATAGAACGCCGTTCCGGCGCTCATATCGCTTGTTCGATCCGGGATGAGTCCGGCGTTGACCGCGGATGTACCGGCAGCGTCCGGACCGTTTCGGTTCGGATGTCAACGATACAGGAAACGCATTGGCGTATTTCTGCGGAGGCCTGAACCATGACAAGTCGCACCACCCAAACCGTCGTCAGCTTTTCATCTCCATTTCGCCTGCCAGGTTTCGACGGGGCGCAGCCAGCCGGAGAATACCGCGTCGATTATGACGAGGAGCCAATTGATGGTGTCTCCCGACTTGCCTGGCGACGCGTAGGCGCCTTCATCCACCTGCCGGCGATCGCCACGCAGAGTTCGACGCAGCAGATGATGCCTAACCACCTGTCGGATCTCGAAAACGCACTCGAAAAGGACCACAAACCGTCATGACCGTGACAGGCACCCCGCAACGCAATGGGCGTCCAATCCGACGCGAGGCAGCAACGCATATCTTTAGGGTCGGGCAGACCGTCCGGCTGAAGGACGGGTTCCTGGTCGTCCCATCCAAGCTCCCCGATACATACCGCATTACCGCCACGCTGCCTCCCAGAGGAAATATGCTGCAATACCGCATCCGCAGTGACGATGAGCGTCATGAGCGGGTCACGACGGAAGACAGTCTGGAAGCGGTAAACATGTCGCCCACTGGTGCCGGCGAAACACTTATCGAGAGGACGTTTGGCCATGGCCACGGCCCGAATGACGGAAGGTTGAAATCTTGAACAGCCATAGAGACCGAGCCGAACGAAGACAGAATGCCATCGCTATCGGCGTATGGGAAAACGAGGGTGGTGCGCCCGGCCGCTACTCCATGGACATTCAACATGACTGCCGGATCGAACCCGCTCGTTCCTCGACCGTCTATCGTGTCTCTGCGAACGCTCCATTGCGCGCGGACGGCCATGCCATGATCGGCAAGACCCGGTCGGACGCCAGGAGAGACATGACGTCCTTCAATCTTCTCAACATAGGATACCGGAAGGAATGGATCAGGCTGTCGGACGCCGCCCTGAATGCGCGCGGGACGACATCGGTTCAGCCATGGCGCTAGAATTTCCAAATCCGAGCCGCAGCTTCGATACGGCGAGAAACGCCGTGCGCTTCGTCGGCCATGACGGCATGTTCGAGGTGTCGTTCTTCGTCGAGGTCAGTGCTCTCGCGAAATCGGACGCCGCATTGCGAAGTACTGGACAAAGTACTGGGGCTTCGGAAACGAGGTGCCTTTCGGCTTTCGACGCTTTGCGCAAATCCATTCAAGACGTGGCACGCAAGGCTTATTCCTACCGCCGCCGCCCCTCCTACACTCTGACAGCGGCGGACTTCCGCTAGGCGGATCCGGACGCGCGGGAACGCTCCATGTTGATCCGTTACGGCTATGAAATTACGCTGACCTGCCCGCAGCCAACCGCATTGGTCTGCCTATTGTCGGTCCATGAGGATCGCTCTGCCGACATCCGAGTTCCGGAACGGGTGTTCACCACGCCCGACGTTCCGACATCGACTTATCGCGATCTCTTCGGCAACCGCTGCCTTCGGCTCGTCGCGCCCGCGGGCGACCTGACGATATGGGGCGATGCGACGATCGAGGACGACGGCAAACTGGACAGCTACCTGCCAGGCGCCCGCGAAATCCCGGTTTCGGAGTTGCCGGACGATTGCCTCGCCTACCTGATGGGCAGCCGCTATTGCGAAACGGACCGTCTCAGCCAAATTGCGTGGGATATGTTCGGCACCGTTTCGCCCGGCTGGGGTCGCGTTCAGGCGATTTGCGATTTCGTCAACGGCCATATCCAGTTCGACTACATGCAGGCGCGATCGACGCGGACGGCCTTCGAAGCGTTCCACGAACGCATCGGCGTCTGCCGCGACTTTGCGCATCTCGCGGTGGCCTTGTGTCGCTGCCTCAACATTCCCGCCCGATATGTCAACGGCCATCTCGGCGATATCGGTGTTCCCGTCGTCGATCCGATGGATTTCAGCGCCTGGATAGAAGTCTTCCTTGATGGGGAATGGCATACGTTCGATCCGCGCAACAACACGCGGCGGATCGGCCGCATCATCGTCGCACGCGGGCGCGACGCCGCGGATATACCGCTCATTAATTCCTTCGGACCGCATGTGCTGAAGGCGTTTCGGGTCTGGACATACGAAGTGACGAACCTTCAGCAGACGCAAGGCGTCACCGGGAGTGTTCTTTGAGAGCGCAAACCGCGACAGCCCCCCAAAATCACGTGACAGCCCGGTCCGCCTTGTCTTAACTAAGGCACTGCCGATCCGGGTCGGACTCAGGTCGGTATCCATGTCTTCGAGCGGAGGGCCGCCTCACATGAAAATCCTTGTTATAGGCGCGGCCGGGATGGTCGGTCGCAAGCTAGTGGCTGCGTTCTGCAGCCGCGGAGAAGTCGGCGGCAGGACGATCAGCGCGCTGATGCTCGTCGATATTATCGCGCCTGATAAACCGGACTTCGCGGGGCCAGTGACAACAATCGCCGCCGATCTCTCGCAGGCGGGCGAGGCCGAGGCGCTGATCGCGCATCGACCGGACATGATCTTCCATCTCGCGGCGATCGTTTCCGGCGAGGCGGAGGCCGATTTCGACAAGGGCTACCGCGTCAATCTCGACGGCACGCGCCTGCTGTTCGACGCGATCCGGCTTGCGAGGAAGCCCTATTTCCCGAAGCTCGTCTTCACCTCCTCCATCGCTGTCTTCGGCGAACCGCTGCCTGACGTGATCGGCGACACGCAGCATCTGACGCCGCTGACGAGCTACGGCACGCAGAAGGCGATCTGCGAACTGCTTTTGGCCGACTATTCCCGCCGCGGTTTCTTCGACGGCATCGGCATACGCCTGCCGACGATCGTGATCCGCCCGGGCAAACCGAACAAGGCTGCATCGGGCTTCTATTCCAGTATCCTGCGCGAACCGTTAGTCGGCCAGGAGGCGGTGCTGCCGGTGGAGGAGAGCGTGCGCCACTGGTTCGCCAGCCCGCGCGCGGCAGTCGGTTTCCTGTTGCGAGCGGCCGAACTCGATACCGCGCCGCTCGGCCAGATCCGCACACTGACAATGCCCGGGCTTTCGGCCTCGGTCGGCGAGGAGATCGAGGCGCTCAGGCGCGTTGCCGGCGCCAAGGCGGTGAAGCTGATCCGGCGCGAGCCGGATGCGACGGTGGCGAAGATCGTCGCCGGCTGGCCGGGCAATTTCGATGCGAGCCGGGCGCGGGCGCTCGGCTTTGCAGCCGAGACATCCTTCGACGAAATCATTCGTGTGCATATCGAGGACGAGCTCGAAGGCCGCCTGCCGGAGCTTTCCTGACATGCTGCTTGGGGCCATTGCCGATGATTTCACCGGCGCCAGCGATCTTGCCAACACGCTTGCGAGAGGCGGCATGTCGACCATGCAGTTCGTCGGCACCGGCCGCGGCAAGACGGATTGCGAAGCCGGCGTCGTCGCACTGAAGACGCGCTCGGCACCGGTCGACGATGCCGTGCGCCAGTCGCTGGAGGCGGCGCGCTGGCTGCTCGACCAGGGCTGCGAGCAGATCGTCTTCAAATATTGCTCGACCTTCGATTCGACGCCTGCCGGCAATATCGGGCCGGTGGCCGAAGCGCTGCTGCGCACGACCGGCGCCGGCGTTGCCGTCGTCTGCCCGGCCTTTCCGGCGACCGGCCGACGGCTGTTCATGGGGCATCTTTTCGTCGGCGACCGGCTGCTCAGCGAATCCGGCATGCAGAACCATCCGTTGACGCCGATGACCGATCCCGACATTCGCCGCTGGCTTCAGCAGCAGACACGGGGCGAGATCGGCAGCATTTCACTCGACGTGGTGCGCTCGGGCGCTGCGGCCTTGCGCAACGGCCTGCGCGCCGAACTGACCGCGGGCCATCGCCTCGTCGTCGTCGATGCGATCGAGGACAGCGACCTGACGACGATCGCAGTTGCTGTCGCCGACCACAAACTCGTGACCGGCGGCTCGGGCATCGCGCAGGGCCTGCCGCAGAATTTTCGCGACCAGGGCAAGCTCTCCGGCACGGCGGCCGAGGTGCCTTTGGTCGACGGTCCCGGCGTCGTGATCTGCGGCTCCTGCTCTACGACCTCCCAGAACCAGGTTGCCTGCCACCTCCAGAACCATCCGGGGCTTGCGATTGATCCGGCCGTGCTGATGCGCGGCTCGATGTCGGTGGAGCGTGCGGCGCGATGGGTCGAGGCGAATGCGGCCGAAAATCCGATCGTCTATTCGACCTCCGCACCCGAGGTGGTGAGCTTCGTGCAGCAGCGTTTCGGGCGCGAGGAATCGGCCAAGAAGATCGAGGCCTTCTTTGGCGGTCTCGCGCGGCGCCTCGCCGATGCCGGCATGCGGCAGATCGTCGTCGGCGGCGGGGAGACCTCCGGCGCGGTGG
>Ga0307513_10008285_pt1 | contig 13324 bp, 6 predicted proteins | sample 15_EM_MG_FD_202174 | JGI IMG/M metagenome (GOLD analysis project Ga0307513, IMG submission 202174) | Populus trichocarpa ectomycorrhiza microbial communities from riparian zone in the Pacific Northwest, United States - 15_EM | ecosystem: Host-associated > Plants > Roots > Unclassified | place...
GGCTTCGATCGAACGCAGGAAGCCGAACCCGTCGGGCAGCACTTCGAGCACGCCGTCGCCGAAGACCTGCTCGCCGCCCTTGGCGCGCTTCTTCATGATCGCGAACATCAGCTCCTGCTTGCGCAGGCGGCTGACGTTTTCGATCTCCAGCGCCTCGCCCATCTTGATGAGCTCGGAGACGTGCTGGGCTTTCAGTTCGGACAGATGCATGGGGCTAGACCCTGGTCATGCCACCGGGCGAGCGCCGGAGGAGGCGCGCCGCGCGGTGATGGCGGGAAGCTGGTGTTGGAAGCCTGGAAGCCGGTTCCACGCGCCGCCGCTGCAAGCGGCCGGCTGATGCCGACGGGGGCGGGGCGTGGGGGGCGGGACTGCTGCGGAACTGTCAGTGCCCGCGCGGCGGGCACCAACATGGACGGATTATAGATGACCGTCGATGAAGGCGGTGAGCTGCGCCTTCGAAAGAGCGCCGACCTTGGTCGCCGCGAGTTCACCGCCCTTGAACAGCATCAGCGTCGGGATGCCGCGGATGCCGAACTTGGCCGGCACTTCGCGGTTGTCGTCGACGTTCATCTTCGCGACCTGCAGCCGGCTGCCGTAGTCCTTCGACACCTCGTCGAGGATCGGCGCGATCATCTTGCACGGGCCGCACCATTCCGCCCAGTAGTCGACCAGGACGGGCTTGTCGGATTCGAGGACATCGCTGCCGAACGACTCGTCGGTGACGTGTTTGATCGCAACGACGGATTCGTCGGTGACGGGTTTGATCGATTCGCTGCTCATGAGGGGCGTCTCCGGTGCCAAAGGGGGCATTGGCGAGTATTGGCTCTGCGGGCGGCCTGCGGGCGCAGGGCACAATGAATTTTCGCATAAAGCCCCATCCGCTGCCGCCGGGCCCCGCCGTTTGAACCTATGGCCGAGATAGAGAAGACCCGCCCTGCGCCGGGCCCGTTGTGGGCGGCCGTGGCGCGCCAGACACGCGCCTGGCTGCTGGCGCGCGGGCTCACTTTGCGCGATGCGGTCGTGCTGCTGCCGTTTGCCGCCTTGCTGCCGCCGGCGCGCGAAGCCTTCGCCGCCGGCGGCGGCTGGCTGCCGCGAATCGAGACGCCGCTGACGTTGGCGGCAACCCTCGGCCCGCCGCTGCCGGCTGCGGCGGGCCAGTTGAGCGGCGACACCGTGCTCGACCGCTTGAACGCCGCGGCGCTGCTGCGCCAGCAAGCCTGGGGCGCGGCGCGCGAGCGGCAGGATCGGCGGGCTTTCGCGCAGATCGTCATGGCCTTGGTCGACGCCGCCCAGGCATGGCGGCAAGCAGCCTTGGCGCGGCCTCCGGCCGAGCGCCCCGCGTACTGGGACGCGGCGCGCACCGAGTTGCCGGCCAGCGCCGGCCCCGGCGCCTTCGAAGGCCTGCTGCTGCGGGTCGCGCTCGAGTGGGCGGCGCAGGGCGGCGCGGCCGCCACCGACGTGCTGTTCGAGCACCGTCCAGCGGCCTGGATCGTCGTTCGCATCGGCGGCGGCGACGAGCTCGCCGACGCCGTGCTGGCGTCGACCGCCGCGCCAGCCTTGCTGGTCGATGCCGATGCGCCGATCGAGGCACCCGCGCGTCCCGAACGCTGGGTCTGCGACGGCCTCGAGCAGGAAGCGCAGGCGGCCGCGGCGATGGTCATCGACGCGCTGAATGCCGGCCGCGTGCCGGTGGCGCTGGTCGCGCTCGACCGCGTACTGGTGCGCCGCGTGCGCGCCTTGCTCGACCGCCAGCAGGTGCCGCTGATCGACGAGACCGGCTGGACCTTGTCGACGACGCGTGCCGCAGCGCGCCTGATGAGCCTGCTGCGCGCCGCCGGCCCCGCTGCCGGTGCCGACGCCCGGCTCGACTGGCTCAAGTCCTGGCCGCCGGCGCTGGCGTCACGGCGCGCGCTCGACTCCCTCGAAGCCTCGTGGCGCGGCACACGGCGCCCGCGCGACCCCGAAGCCGGCGCCGCCCTGTGGACGCGCGCCGAGGCGCATCTGCAGCCGTTCGGTGCGCGCCGCGAGCGGCCGCTGTCGGGCTGGTTGGCGCTGCTGCACGACAGCCTGGCGGCCGACGCCAGCCTCGACGCCTTGCGCGACGACGCCGCCGGCCAGCAGCTGCTGCAGGCCTTGCGCCTGCAAGCACCCGACGCGGCCTGGCGCGACGCCGCCGACACGCTGAGCCTGGACCTGGCCGGCTTCACCGCCTGGGTCGATTCGACGTTAGAGGCCGCCCAGTTCGTGCCGCCACCGAGCCCCGGCGCCGAAGTCGTGCTGACGCCGCTGGCGCGCGCGATCGGCCGGCCGTTCGGCCAGGTCGTCGTGCCCGGCGCCGACCACCGCCAGCTCGGCGCGATCGAGCCGCCGGCTTCATTGATCGGCGAGGCGCTCGCCGAACTCCTGGGACTGGACAGCGCGAAACGCCGGCGAACGCGCCAGCGGCTGGCCTTCGCGCAACTGCTGCGGGTGCCGGCCGTCAGCTTGCTGCGCCGGCGCCTGGATGGCGACGAGCCGCTGGCCGCCAGCCCCGAGGTCGAGGCGCTTGTTCTGGCCCGTGCGCGCAGCGGCGCGCCGCTGCCGCCCGAGCGCGAGTGGCGCAGCCTGCAGAGCGCGGTCGCGCCGGCCTTGCAGCAGCGGCCCGCGCCCGGCGCGGCGAACGACCTGCCGGCGCAGCTCAGTGCGAGCACGGTCGAGGCGCTGCGCCAGTGTCCCTATCGTTTTTTCGCCCGCGCGGTGCTGCGCCTGGCCGAGTCGGACGAGCTCGATGCCGGCGTGCAGAAGCGTGACTACGGCACCTGGCTGCACGCCGTGCTGCACCGCTTCCACAGCCAGCGCGGCCAGCACGACCAGCGCGCAGGCGAGGGCGGCGACGCCGCGGCGCTCGCCCGCGCGGCCGACGAGGTGACCCGCGAACTGCGGCTCGACGCCGCCGAGCTGCTGCCCTTTCGCGCCAGCTTCGAAACCTTCGTGCCGGCGTACCAGGCCTGGCTCGGCGAGCGCGAGGCCGAAGGCTGGCGCTGGGAAGCTGGCGAGGCCGATCGTGCCATCGAGCCGGCCGCCTTGCAGCCGCACAAGCTGGCCGGCCGCCTGGACCGGCTCGACCGCGGCCCCGGCGGCGCGCTGCAGTTGATCGACTACAAGACGGGCAGCGTTGCCGGCCTGAAGGCACGCGTGGTCCGGCCGCTGGAAGACACCCAGCTCGCGTTCTACGCCGCGCTCGAGCCGGCCACGCGCTCGGCGATTTACCTCGCGCTCGACGACGCGAAGTCGCCGGTGGTCATCGAACACAAAGGAGTCGCCGACAGCGCCGCCGCGCTGATCGAAGGCCTGGCCGGCGAGCTGGAACGCCTGCGCGACGGCGCCGGCCTGCCCGCGCTCGGCGAGGGCAGCGTCTGCGAGACTTGCGAAGCGCGCGGCCTGTGCCGGCGCGACCACTGGAGCGTGTTCTGACGGCGCCGGCCTACCGCATCGGCGGCCACGATGCCAGCGCCGAAGCCTTCTACGCGGCAGCCTGCGACCCGCGGCGCAGCGTCATCGTCGAAGCCTGCGCCGGCGCCGGCAAGACCTGGATGCTGGTCTCGCGGATCCTGCGTGCGCTGCTCGACGGCGCCGAGCCGCAGCAGATCCTGGCAATCACCTTCACCCGCAAGGCCGCCGGCGAGATGCGCGAGCGGCTCGACGAATGGCTGGCAGCCTTCTCGGCGCCGGCGATGGACGATGCCGGGCGCATCGAAGCGCTTCGTCAGCGCGGCCTGGCCGCCGGCCCGGCGCGAGCGCTGGCGCCCGCGCTCGGCGGCCTGCACGAGCGGCTGCTGGCCGCGTCGAGGGCGGTCGAGGTGCGCACTTTCCACGGCTGGTTCGCCCAGCTCGTCACGCACGCGCCGCTGCAGCTGCTGGAGCAGGTTGGCATCCCGCCGCGAGCCGAGTTGATCGAGGACACCGGCGTGCTGCGGCCCGAGCTGTTCCGCCGCTTCCACCGCGCGGTGCTGGCCGGCGCGGCGCTGCGCGACGACTACCTCGCGCTGGTTCGCGAGCACCGGCGCAGCACGCTGCTGCAATGGCTGGATGCCGCCTGGCAGCGCTCGACCGAGCTCGAATGCGCGGCCGCGGCCGGCACGCTGGACGGCGCCGTGCCGCCGGCATCGGCGCTGTGGGACGAATGCGCAGGGCTGGCCGACCCGCGCGAGTTGCTGCTGCGCGAGCCGCTGCGTTCGGAAATCGAAGCCCTCGCGCGCGCGCTCGGCGCGCTCGGCCGGGCGTCGAGCGACAAGGCCGCGCTGCGGCTGCAGGACGCGCTGGAGGCGCCCGATGGCCGCCGCGCTTTCGAGCTGGCCTGGGACGCGCTCTTCACCCGCAAGGACGAGCTTCGCAAACATCTGGGCGACCTGCCGGCACACGCCGCGATCGGTGCCCGGCTGGCCCGCGTCCGCGAGATGGCGCAGCAGCAATCGGCCCACGACGACCATCGCCGCATGGCGGGCCTCGCGCGCGTGCTGCTGGCCGAGTTCGCCGCGCTCAAGCGCGAACGCGGCCTGGCCGACATGGCCGACCTCGAACGCGCGGCGCTGGCGATGCTCGGCGACGGCGCGGCTGCCGGCTGGGTGCAGGAACGGCTGGACCAGCGCCTGCGCCACGTGCTGATCGACGAGTTCCAGGACACCAGCCCGCTGCAATGGCAGGCGCTGCACGGCTGGTTGTCGTCCTACGCAGGCGCCGCGGGCCGGCGGCCGGCGGTCTTCATCGTCGGCGACCCGAAGCAGAGCATCTACCGCTTCCGCCGCGCCGAGCCGCGGGTCTTCGACGCCGCGCGCCGCTTCGTCGTCGAAGGCCTGGCCGGCGAACTGCTCGAGTGCGACCACACGCGGCGCAACGCCACCAGCGTGCTGGCGGCGATGAACGCGGTTTTCACTGAGGCCGCGCGGGTCGACGGCTGGGGGCCATTCCGCCCGCACACGACCAGCATCGTCGAGCCCGGCGCGGTTCGCGCGCTGCCGGCGGTCGTGAGGCCGCCGCGCCTGGCCAAGGCCGCGCCGGCCGAGCTCTGGCGCGACTCGTTGACGGTGCCGCGCCACGAACCCGAAGAACTGCTGCGCCAGCAGGAAGCGGCGCTGATCGCCGACGCGGTGGCGACGCTGATGGCCGAGCACGGCCTGCAGCCCGGCGACGTGATGGTGCTGTCGCGCAAGCGGGCGATGCTGCGGCTGGTGGCCGACGCGCTGGCGCAGCGCCAACTGCCGCACGTCGCGCCGGAAAGCGTGGCGCTGGCCGAATCGCCCGAGGCGCTGGACATCGGCGCGCTGCTCGACGTGCTGGCTTCGCCGGGCCACGACCTGTCGCTGGCGCGCGCGCTGAAGAGCCCCGTGTTCGGTGCCAGCGACGATGACCTGCTGTGGCTGATGCGCGAATCGCGGCGCAGCGGCCGGCCGTGGCGCGCGGCGCTGGCGGCCTCGGACGCGCTGCCGGGCACCGCGTTGCCGCGGGCGCAGCGGCTGCTCGCCGGCTGGGCGCGCGCGGCGGTGGTGCTGCCGCCGCACGACCTGCTCGACCGCATCGTCCACGAAGGCGATCTGCTGCCGCGCCTGGCCGCGGCGGTGCCGGCCGCGCGCCGCCACGCGGCGATGCAGGCGCTGCAGGCGGTCTTCGCCGCGGCGCTCGAACACGAAGGCGGCCGCTACGCCAGCATCTACGGCTTCGTGCGGGCGCTGAAGGCCGGCCTGCTGCAGGCGCCGGCCAGCGCGCCGGCCGATGCGGTGCGGCTGCTCACGGTGCACGGCGCCAAGGGGCTGGAGGCGCGCGCCGTCTTCGTCGCCGATGCCGACCCTGAGCCGCGCGGGCCCGATCGGGCGACGCTGCTGGTCGACTGGCCGGTCGAAGCCGCCGCGCCGCGCCGGGTGGCCTTCGTCCGCAACGAGGCACAGGTGCCGCGTTCGCTGGCCGTGCTGATGGCCGAAGAGTTCGCCGCCCGCGAGCGCGAGGAGCTCAACGGCCTGTATGTCGCGATGACCCGGGCTCGCGAATGGCTGGTCTTCAGCCGCACGCAGCCGCGCTACCACGCCGATGGGCGCACCTGGTGGCAGCGGGTCGACGAATGGGCCGAGCCTTGGTCGCCGCCGCTGGCCCTGCGATCGGCAGCCATCGACGCCGCGCCGACGATCGACGTGCTGCCGGCGCTCACCCGCCGCATTGCCGCCGCGCCCGCCCGGCCGGGCGCCGACGACCCGGCCGCGGCGCGCCTGGGCCAGGCGGTGCACCGCGCGCTGGAATGGATCGGCCGGCCCGGCGCGCGAGTCGAGCGCGGCGCCTGGCCGACCGCGGCCGCGGCCGCGGCTTTTGGCGTCGACCCGGCAGCGGTGGCGCGGGTCGTCGCCGCCGTGCTCGACAGCCCGTCCTGCGCGCGCTTCTTCGGCGGCCCGGGCCTGCGCTGGGCCGGCAACGAGGTGCCGCTGGCCGACGCCGCCGGCGTGTTGCGAATCGACCGCCTGGTGCACCTGGACGAAGGCGCCGGCGCCTGCTGGTGGGTGCTCGACTACAAGCTGAACGCCGCGCCCGCCGAACTGCCCGGCTACCGCGAACAGATGGCGCGTTACCTGCAGGCCGTGCGCGCCGCGCAGCCGGGCGAGGCGGTGCGCGGCGGCCTCATCACCGGCCGCGGCGATTGGGTCGAGGTCTAAAGGGAGATCTAAAGGCGCTTTTAAAGGCGCTTTTCCGGGCTGATTGCGCTATCGGGAATGGCTTGCGCGAGGTCCAATCCACCTGATGCCGTCCGCTGTCAGCCCCGACAAGCCCGCCCCCGCCCGCCCGGCGGCGGCGGTGCGCTCGTTCGGCCGCTACCAGTTGCTGCGGCTGCACGGCAAGAGCGATCGCACGATGGCCTGGGCGGTGGCCGACCCGCGCAGCGGGCGCGACCTGATGCTGGTGCTGCCGCGCGTACAGCCGGTCGGCACCGTGGCCGCCGAGCGCTGGGCGCAGGCGGTCAATCGGGCGACGCGGCTGAACCACCCGAACCTGGCGCCGGCCGTCGAAGTCGGCATGCAGGACGGCTGGCCGTATGCAACCTACGACCCCGCCGACAGCGCCACGCTGGCCGAACGCCTGCCGAGCAAGGGCCAGCCGGCGGCCGAGATCGCCGCGCTGATGCTGCAGGCGCTCGGCGGCCTGGCTTTCGCGCACGAGGGCGGCGTCGCCCACCACGACCTGCAGGCCTACCTGCTGCTGGTCGACGACCAGGGCCAGCTTCGCATCGCCGGTCTCGAAGTCGCGTCCGACGAGTCGGCGCACGACAAGCGCGGCCAGTCGGGCGTCGAGCCTGGCGCCTTGCGCGCCCAGCGCGACGCCGCCCAGCGCGACGTGCTCGCGCTCGGCATCCTGTTCCACCAAGGACTGACCGGCCAGCCGGCGCTCGAAGAACCTGATGTCGGCCGCGTCATCGAGCGCTTGCCGCCGGCCGGCCGCGACATCATCCGCCTGCCGTGGACCACCGCGCACCCGGTTCCCGAAGCCTTGCGGGCGATCGTCAACCGCGCCACCGACCGCCAGGAGCGCCAGCGCTACCGCAGCGCCCGCACGCTGGCGCAAGCACTCGACGGCTGGCTGCAGATCGAGGCCGGCGGCGCCTCCGACTCCTTCGCGCTGCTGCAGGACAAGCTGCGCAGCGCCGGTGTATTGCCGTCGTCGCCCGGCGCTTCGGCGCAGGTCGCGCGGATGGCGCTGATGGAGCGCGAGCGGACCCACGAACTCGCCGAGATCGTGCTGCAGGACCTGGCGCTCGCCTTCGAGCTGCTGCGGGCGGTGAACACCGCCCAGGTGCGCGGCGCGCAGGTCGCTGGCAGCGGCCCGGTGCTGACGATGCGGCGGGCGATCGCGATGCTCGGGCTGGACGGCGTGCGCCGCGCCGCGCTGGCGCTGCGGCCGTGGCCGGGCCCGCTGCGCGAGGCCGGCGCGGATGAACTCGAACGCCTGATCGCGCGCGTCAAACGCGCCGGCCATGTGGCGCTGGCGCTGCGCCCGGCCGGCTTCGACGGCGAGGTCGTCTACCTGATCACCTTGCTGCAGAACCTGGGCCGCCTGGTCGTGCACTACCACTTTGCCGAAGAGGCGATGCAGATCCGCCGCCTGATGCAGCCGGCGCCGGCGGCGCGCGAAGGCGAGCCCGAGGAGCCCGGCATGAGCGAGGCGGTGGCTTCGTTCGCGGTGCTCGGCGCCGACACCGAAGCGATCGGCGCCGCGGTGGCGCGCCACTGGGGGCTGGACGACAGCGTGCTGCCGATGATCCGCCGCATGCCGATGTCGGCCTCGGTGCGCAGCGGCGATGGCGACGACGACCAGCTTCGCCTGACCGCCAGCGCCGCCAACGAGACGATCGACGCGCTGGCCTTGCCGCCGCCGCAGGTGCTGCCCGCGTTGCAGCGGGTGGTGCAGCGTTACGGCCGCGCGCTGGAGATCACGCTGAAAGACCTGCAGGCGGCGTTGCAGGAGCCGGGGCAGGGGGGTTCGACTGCCGCCGCTGCGTCGCCTGGCAGCACGGCGGCGCCCGGCGCCGGATCTTCCACCCCGAAGGCGCCCGGCGGCCTGCGCGCCGCGGCCGCCGCGCGCGCGGCCCGATGATCGCCGCTGCCGCCGGCCGCAAGCTCGGCCGTTTCGAACTCCGTCGCGTGCTCGGCCGCGGCGCCCAGGCCAGCGTCTGGCTGGCCCACGACCCGCGGCTGGACCGCGAAGTGGCGGTGAAGCTGCTCGACGCCGGCGCCGGCGCGTCGGCGGTCGACGAGTGGCTGCACGAAGCGCGCGCGGTGAGCCGGCTGAACCACCCGAACATCGTGCCGGTGTTCGAGGCCGACCGCGAAGGCGGCCAGCCGTACCTGGTCTTCGAATACGTCGCCGGGCCGACCCTGGCCGAGGCTCTGCGCCGGCGCGGGGCCTTCGGCGCCCGCGAAGCGGTGAGCCTGATGCTCGACATGCTGGCCGCGCTGGCCGCGGCGCACGAGCAGGGCATCGTGCACCGCGACCTGAAGCCGTCGAACATCCTGCTCGGCAGCGACGGCCGGGCGCGGGTGATGGACTTCGGCATCGCCGCCCGCGTCGCCGGCGGCGGGCCGCACGAAGGGCAGATCGTCGGCACGCCGGGCTACATCTCGCCCGAGGCCGCCCGCGGCGAAACGCCGGTGCCGGCGATGGACGTCTTCTCGGCCGGCGTCGTGCTCGGCGAGCTGCTCGCCGGCGCCCCGCTGCTGCGCGAGCGCGACCCGATGCGCGCGGTGGCGCGGGTGCAGAACGAAGACCTGCTGCTGCCGGCGAGCGTGGTCGTCGACGACGCACTGCGCGCGATCGTCCAGCGCGCGCTGTCGCGCAACGCCGGTGCGCGCTACGACGGCGCGCAGGCCATGCACGCGGCGCTCGCTCAGTGGCTGCAGCCGGCCGAAGTGGCCCCCGACCCGGCGGCCGGCCACGGCACGCTCGACTTCCTGCTCCGCCGGATGCGCCACAAGGGCGACTTCCCGGCGCTGTCGGAATCGGTGGTGCGCATCCAGCGCGTGGCCACGTCCGAAACCGAAAGCCTGAGCAGCCTGTCGGTCGAGATCCTGAAGGACGTGGCGCTGACCAACAAGCTGCTGCGCATGGTCAACACCGCGCACTTCAGCGCCAGCGGCGGCGCGGTCAGCACGGTCTCGCGCGCGGTGGCGCTGGTCGGCTTCGCCGGCATCCGCAACATGGCGCTGTCGCTGGTGCTGCTCGAACACATGCGCGACAAGGGCCACGCGGCGCAGATCAAGGAAGAGTTCGTTCGCGCCTTGCTCGCCGGCACCTTGGCCGACGAGTTGACGCCGAACGCGCGCGACGGCGAAGAGGCTTTTCTCGGCTCGATGTTCCAGAGCCTGGGACGGCTGCTCACCGAGTACTACTTCCCCGAGGAAGCGCTGCAGATCCGCCAGCAGCTGCGCCCCGCCGACGTGACGCCGGCACAGCGCGAGGCGGCCGCGGTCAAGGTGCTCGGCATCGGCTTCGAAGAACTCGGCATCGCGATCGCGCGCTCGTGGGGCTTGCCCGACACCCTGCAGCGCTGCATGCGAGCGCCTCCCGGCGATGCGCCTGCGCGCGCCGTCGAGCGCGGCATCGAACGCCAGCGCTGGGCCGGCCGCGCCGGCAACGAACTGGCCGACGCGATGCTGCAGTTCGAAGGCAGCGCGCTCGAACGCCAGCTCGGCGCGATCGCCGAGCGTTTTGCCGGTGCGCTGGGCGTGCCGAAGGCCGAGATCGTCGCCGCCGCGCAGGTCGCGCGCCAGCGGTTGGCGCAGTTGGCGCCGGCGATGGGCCTGCAGGTCGCGCCCGGCACGCCGGCCCGCCGGCTGCTGCAGCCGGAGATGCCGACGGTGGTCGTCGACACGCTGTCGCCGCACCAGCTCCAGCCGACCTTGCCGATGAACGACCGGCCGCAGCCGCCGCGCCCCGGCGACAGCGCCGCCCGGCCGCCGATGGCCGAGGTGCTGGCGGCGGGCATCCAGGACATCACCAACTCGATGGTGGCCGACAACTTCCGCCTCAACGAAGTTCTGCGCATGGTGCTGGAGACGATGTACCGCGCGCTCGAATTCCGCCGCGTCATCTTCTGCCTGCGCGACCCGAAGACCGACATGCTGACCGGTCGCTTCGGCCTCGGCGACGCAGCCGACAGCCTGGCCAAGCTCTTCAAGGTGCCGCTGCGCCTGACGCCGGGCGCCGACCTCTTCACGGCGATCTGCAGCAAGGGCATGGACACGCTGATCGCCGACGCCACCGCCGGCAACATCGCCGCCCGCCTGCCACCGTGGTACCGGCAGTCGGTCAGCGCGCCGGCGTTCCTGCTGCTGCCGATGGCGATGAAGAACGCGACCTTCGCGCTGATCTACGCCGACAAGGCCGAGCCGGGAGCGATCGATCTGGGCGAGAAGGAGCTGTCGCTGCTGCGCACCTTGCGCAACCAGGCGGTGATGGCGTTTCGGCAGAGCGAGCGGAGTTGACCCTCCTTGGCTGCGCCGGATCAACTTGGGGTGACGAGCCTTACCCCCGGCACTGGTTGCAACGCTTAGGGCTGCTTGGTTCCCCACCTGACCCGGTTGGGCGCGCTTCCATGCGGGGAGGCCCGTCGCCGACGATTCTATTCGCTAGCGCAGCTGCAGCGTGTCGCCGCCGAAGGTGACCCCGATCGGCTCGATGACGAGTTGTTTCGGCCCGGCTTCGACGCGGCCGGCAACGGTCGCTTCGATGCCGCATTCGCGGGCCACCGCCGCCGTGCGCTCGGCGTCTGCGGCGGCGACGAAGAGCGCGAAACCGGCGCCCATGTTGAGCGTGCCGTAGGCCTCTTCGTCGTCCTGCCCGGCATGCGTCTGAATGAACTTCAGTACCGGCGGCACCGGCGGCACACGGGTTATCCGGTAGCTGAAGTCCGCCGGGTGGCGCAGCAGCTTGCGCCACCCGTGGCCGGTGATGTTGGCTGCGTAGTGCACGCCGACGCCGGCCTTCCACAAGGCTTCGGTGACCGGCGAATAGAGCAGCGTCGGCGCCAGCAGCGCATCGCCATAACCCAGCCCCGGCGCGACTTCGCTGAAGTAGCCGGCCGGCAGCCTTTCGGCCAGCTTGCGCGCCAGGCTCAAGCCGTTGGCGTGGATGCCGCTGGACGCCAGCAGCACGATCGCGTCGCCGGCCGCGAGCCGGCTGCCGAGCGACAGCCGCTCCTTCGGATTGACGAGCCCGGTGCAGGCTGCCGCGAGGTCGATCCGCCCTTGCTCGACGATGCCGGCCAGCGCCGGCGTCTCGCCGCCGCCCCAGGCCACGCCGCACGCGTCGCAGGCCGCTTTCCAGCCGGCGACGAGCGCCCGGCCGCGTTCGGCATCGGCGAACCAGTCGCTGCCGCCGGCCGCCCAGTAGGCCTGCACGACCAGCGGCGTGGCGCCGACGGTGATGAGGTCGTTGACCGCCATCGCGATCGTGTCCTGGGCGATCGATGCGTAATAGCTGCGCCCGGTCAGGCGCTGCATCTCGTCGGCGACCAGCGTCTTGCTGCCCAGGCATTCGACGATGCTGGCGATGTAGAACGGGCCGACGTCGACGACGTACGCCGATTCGCCGCGCGAGGCCGCGACTTCGCTGAAACCGTGGCCGGCCAGGTGGGCGCCGGTGGCCGCGGCGGCGCGCTGGGCGGCGACTTTCAGCGGGTCGATCAGCTCGTAGTCGACGCCGGCTTGTTCGTAGCTCAGCGGGGCGGGGGCGGGGGCTTGCATCGGCAGGATTATCGGCGGTGGGCGGCCCGTAAAATGATTCGCGATGAGCTACGTGGTCCTCGCCCGCAAGTACCGCCCGAAGAGCTTCGACCAGATGGTCGGGCAGGAGCACGTGGTGCGCGCGCTGACCAACGCGCTCGAACAGCAGCGGCTGCACCACGCCTACCTGTTCACCGGCACCCGCGGGATCGGCAAGACGACCGTCTCGCGCATTCTCGCCAAGAGCCTGAACTGCACCGGCGCGGACGGCAGCGGCGGCATCACCGCCCACCCGTGCGGCGTCTGCAGCGCCTGCACCGAGATCGACGCCGACCGCTACATCGACTACATCGAGCTCGACGCCGCCAGCAACCGCAGCATCGACGAGATCCGCGACCTGATCGAGCGGGCGGCCTACAAGCCCGGCATCGGCCGCTTCAAGGTCTTCATGATCGACGAGGCGCACCAGCTCACCAAGGACGCCTTCAACGCGCTGCTGAAGACGCTGGAAGAGCCGCCCGACTACCTGAAGTTCGTGCTGGCGACGACCGACCCCGAAAAGATGCTGCCGACGGTGCTCAGCCGCTGCCTGCAGTTCAACCTGCGGCCGATGGCGCCGGAGACGGTGCTCGGCCATCTGGAGACGGTGCTGGCCACCGAGGGCGTGCCGTTCGACGCCGGTGCGCTGCGGCTGCTGTCGCGCGCCGCTCGCGGCTCGATGCGCGACGGCTTGTCGCTCACCGACCAGGCGATCGCCTACGGCGGCGGCCGGCTCGACGAAGCGGTGGTCCGCGCGATGCTCGGCACCGTCGACCGCAGCCATGCGCGCAGCCTGGTCGAGGCGCTTGCCCGGCGCGACGGGCCGGCGGTGCTGGCCACGGTCGACGGGCTGCGCGGCCTCGGCCTTTCGGCGAGCAGCACGCTCGAAGAGATGGCGGTGCTGCTGCAGCAGATGGCGGTCGAGCAGGCGGTGCCGGGCGCGCTCGACCCGCAGGACCCGGACAGCGAAGAAGCGCGCCGCCTGGCCGCGCTGCTGCCGGCCGACGAGACGCAGTTGCTCTACAGCATCGTGCTGCACGGCCGCGGCGAGA
>Ga0307513_10008286_pt1 | contig 13323 bp, 8 predicted proteins | sample 15_EM_MG_FD_202174 | JGI IMG/M metagenome (GOLD analysis project Ga0307513, IMG submission 202174) | Populus trichocarpa ectomycorrhiza microbial communities from riparian zone in the Pacific Northwest, United States - 15_EM | ecosystem: Host-associated > Plants > Roots > Unclassified | place...
CGTTACCGTAGGAGATCAGGCCAAGCTTTTTGGCAAGAGATCACGGGTGATCCTGACTTTTACTTAAAGCTGATTCGCCTGATGAGCGATATACCCGCCAAGAATCGTCCAAAGTACCGTCCACTGTGGGACGCCGCGATGAATAGGTTTACGCGCGAGTTTGTTACCGATTTCTGTTCGGCAGACGGTGCTATCGATTGGGAGAAACTGACCGCCTTCGGTTCTGGAGCCCGGGCGCTCGTCAAGAAGGTCGCCGCCGTAAAAAGTCGTCGTCAGCGTCTCAAGCGTTCCTGATCGGAGTCGTTCGCTGAACTGAAGGACCGCTACTCGAAACGCTCGTCTCAATCTGGCCCGTATTCGTTGGTTCGAGAGTTACTGTGACGCGCATGCCGCCTGCGCCGTGCGCGTCGCAGATGAAAACGTCCGTGTTTGGCGCCCACAGCGCATCTCCTTGCGGTGGTCTTCGCAGCCTGACACCAAAATAGTTCTCAGCTGGATTAGGACAGCCTGGCACAATACACGGCATATAGTTCCTTTCGTGTTGGGTCAAGACTACATCGCACCGTTATTCCACATCACCAAGTCTGCAATGAACGCTGCGATCGGGGAACGCGCGTTGTCTTTCATCGGGACGAGCCTGCATTCGTCGAAAGTAACAATCCTGACTTGCCCAAATCGACGCGATGGAAATACCTTTTCGTCATGCAATTGCTTCTACGCGCCGGCAAAATTGCCCTGGCTCTCTCAATCGCACTCGCCATTCGCGACGCTGTCGCTGCGGAACCACTTTTCGAAGGACTGGGATCGTATTCACGAACTGTCACGACCAAGTCGCCGGAAGCGCGGCGCTATTTCAATCAGGGGCTCGCGTTCTTGCACGGGTTCAATCATGGCGCGGCCATCCGGTCGTTTCAGGAAGCGGCGCGGCTTGATCCGAAATGCGCGATGGCGCATTGGGGGATCGCGCTGGCGAGCGGGCCGCACATTAATTATCCGCTGGTGCCGCCGCCGGCGGCTGAGCGGGCCTGGAAGGAATTGCAACTCGCGCAACAACACGCAGCGAAGGCGTCGCCGGTCGAGCGCGCGTTGATCGAGGCGCTGGGCAAGCGCTATGCGAACCCGCAACCGGAAGATCGCAAGCAGCTCGATCAGGCTTACGCGGACGCGATGCGGGAAGTTTGGAAAGCGCATCCGACCGATCCGGACGCGGGCGCATTTTTCGCGGAAGCGATGATGGATTTGCGGCCGTGGGACCAATGGACACGTGAGGGCGAGCCGAACCCAGGCACGGATGAAATCCTGGCGACGCTCGACGCGGTTTTGAAACTCAATCCGAACCATCCGTTCGCGAACCACCTTTACATTCACGCGGTCGAAGCGTCGCGGAATCCCGAGCGCGCGGACGCGGCGGCGGACCGCTTGCGCAATCTGCAGCCCGGTCTGGCGCACAATGTTCACATGCCGTCGCACATCGATATTCGCCGGGGCCGCTGGCAGCAGGCGATCGATACCAACGCGAAAGCCGTCGAGGCCGATGCGCGTTACCGGAAGATAGTCGGGCCGCCGACGGGTTTGCTGCCGGTCTATGCGGCGCACAACCATCACATGCTGGCTTACGCCGCGTTGATGACGGGACAACGCGAAGTCGCCATGAAACATGCCCGGGCGATGGTCGCGGAAATTCCGCCCGCGTTCGTGAAGGAAAAGGCGGCGTTTGCGGACGGCTTTTTCGCGGTGCCGCTCGAAGTGCTGGTGCGTTTTGGGCGTTGGGATGAAATCCTGGCCGAGCCGGCCAATTACCCGAAGAGCCTGCCCTTCTCGCGCGCCTTCCATCACGCGGCGCGCGCGACCGCTCTGGCGGCCAAGGGAGACGCGGCCGAAGCCCGCAAGGAGCAAGCTGTTTTCCTGGAACGCGCGAAGCTGGTGCCGAAGGAGACACCGGTCGGCAACAACACCGCCGGCGTGGTGCTCGCGCTCGCCACTCGCATGCTCGAAGGCGAGATACTCATCGCGGAAAAGAGAGTGGACGAGGGCCTGTCGGAGTTGAACCTGGCGGTGGAGCAGGAAGATAAGTTGAAATACGACGAGCCGCCGGCCTGGATGATCCCGGTGCGTCACGCGCTCGGCGCGGTCTTGATGAAGGCCGGCAGGTTTACCGAAGCCGAGCAGGTCTATCGTGATGATCTGGCGCGTCTGCCGGAAAATGGCTGGTCGCTCTTCGGCCTGGCCGAAAGTTTGCGCCAGCAAAAGAAGAACGATGACGAAGCGGCCGCGACAAAGGCTAAATTCGAGAAATGCTGGGCGAAGGCCGATACGAAGATCACCGCTTCCTGCCTCTGCCAGGCGAGGTAGCGCGACTCTGACTGCTTCTGTAGCCGCTTCGCTGTGCGAAGCGCCGGAATACGCGTCCCTTCACTGCGAACGCCTCACGCCGCCCGCAGGGCGGCGGCTACAGAAGACGGCTACAGAAGAAGCTTCGTGCTTCCTCTGTCGATAAAAAGCATACTGCCCCGATGGAACGCCCCAATATTTCCCCGACGAGCTTCCGCACGGCCTTCGTGCTGATTTTAGTCCTGGCGGTTTCGCTCCTTTTCCTCGCGGTAGCGTGGCCATTCCTGAAGCCGCTCCTCCTCGGCGCGATGCTCGCGGGGTTATGCACGCCGCTTTATGACTGGATCGCGCGGCTGGTCCGCGGTCGCGGCTCGCTCGCCGCGATCCTAACGCTCATCATTCTCTTTTTTCTTGTCGCCGGACCGATCAGCGCGTTTGTCGGAATCGTGGTCGCACAAGCGTTAAACGTGAGCGACCAGGCCCTCCCCTGGGTGCAGCAGCACTTCGGACCCGGGACCACCTTCAACGCGCACGATTGGCTCGTGGAGCGTTTTCCCGCCCTCGCGGCCTATGTCCCGGAGCAGACGCAAATCCTCGAGACGGCGGGCCGGACTGCGAAGGCCGCCGGGGCATTCCTGGTGGCGAGCGCGACCCAGTTCACGGCCGGAACAGCCGCCTTTCTCCTCAATCTCTTTGTCATGCTTTACGCGATGTTTTTCTTCTTTCGCGACGGCAAGCAGATCGTCAGAAAGATTTTTTATTACATGCCGCTCAGTCATGACGATGAAATGCTGTTGTTGGAACGCCTCACCTCCGTCACGCGGGCGACCATCAAAGGCACGGTCGTGATCGGCATCATCCAAGGCACGCTGGCCGGGCTCGGCTTTTGGTTCGCCAGCATCGATGGCTCTGCTTTCTGGGGAACGATCATGGCGGTCCTCTCGATCGTGCCGGGAATCGGCTCCGCGCTCGTCTGGGTGCCAGCGGTTATCTACCTGTTCATTACGGGCCAGACCCTCGCCGCGACGCTGCTCCTCGCGTGGTGCGTCGTCGTAGTCGGGACCATTGATAACGTTCTCCGACCGACGCTGGTGGGGAAGGACGCGAAAATGCCGGACCTTCTCATTCTGATCGGCACGCTGGGCGGCCTCTTCCTTTTCGGCGCCATCGGGTTCATTGTTGGCCCGATCGTTTGCGGACTGTTCCTGACCATTTGGGAAATCTATGGCGCGACCTTTAAGGAAATTCTGCCGCCGGTCAGAAGCCTTCGATCAGGCGACCTGAAGCCGGCAAAGGGAACGTTGCCTGAATAATCAATCGAGCGTTGCGGCTTCCTGGAGCCGCTTCGCTGTGCGAAGCGTGAGGAACGCGCCCCATCCATGCAAACCCGGCGCCGCCCACAGGGCGGCGGCTACAGGGGAGCAGCTACAGCAGCAGCGTCTCTTGCTTGGTTTCGGCTGCTGTGACGTTCGCGAACTTCTTCACCAGCTCGTCGAGCTTCGCGACGTAGTAATCGATGTTTTCGTCGCGATTTTGCGGGTCGAACGCTGAGGCGAGCTTAGCGTTTTCATATGCGGCGACTTTCTTGGTGCTGCCGGTGATGTAGTAGCTGATCTGTTCGCCCGGTTTGTAATCGCGGCCACTTGCCAGGGCCAGCTCGTAGGCCGCGGCGCGATTCCGGGCGGAGCCGGCGATCTTTTGGCGGTATTTCTCGAGCGAATCCTGGAGCGTGTCGGTCTTCATGAGCCAGGCGATCGGCATTTCGCGTTCGCGGATTTTTCGCTCGAAATCGGTCCGGAGGTCGTTGATCCCTTCCGGCCTTCCTTCCATGAGCAGCTTGATCATTTCCTCGAGGAAGACGCGCTGGAATTTTTCGAGGCCGCGCGATTTGAGAGCGCCGCCCTTGATGATGACCTCGCCATCACGAGTGAGGAGCGCGTAGTTCTTCGCCTTGTAGCTGAACATCGCTTCGAATTGCTCGTCGAATTCCACCTCGATGCCTTTCGGTAATTGGGCGGCGAGGCCACGACGCAGTTCTTCGATGGCTTCTTCTGTAGCCGCCGCCGTGTGGGCGGCGTTCCCCTTTGCTGATTTTGCGCCCACGTCCGGCGCGTCCGGCAGGGACGCGGCTACAGAAGCGGGCGGAACGAAATAGATGCCGTCGGTGTCGACTTCGATCACTTGGGCGCCGCGCGCGTTCAGCCAATCGATCATTTTCTGCAAAAGCTCGCGGCCGATCTGCGTGACGCGCGCGGCCGCGTCGAAATCGGCAAAGTTTCCCTGCGCGAAACCGAGGTAGCCGTAGAAGCTGTTGATCAGGATCTTGAAGGTGTTTTGCAGTGCCTGAAAATACTGTTGCTGCTTTCGATCCGCGGCGGAGCGCATGCTCGCCTTCGCTTCGAGCCGGAAGGTGCGCAGATCGGTCAGCAAATGCCGGAAAATCTGGAGCTGGTCGGTCACCGGGAAGCAATCGAACCGGAGCATGACGGAGGGATAGAGCGAGGCGATGTCGCAATGCCAGACGTTGCGCGCGACGCCCGTGAAAAAGATGGCGGTGTAACCGCCTTCGAAGCCGCGCACCATCGGCATCTCGGGAATGGAATGGCGTTGCCGATAATATTCGCGGAGGAAGAGCGCGTTGATGCGGGTGGCGTTGCCGCGCACGATCACGTCCTGGTAATTGTAGGGAAAAATTTGCGCCTGGATGAAGTAGCTCGGGCTGAGGAGATCGGCGACGGCGCGGGTTTCACGCACTGCGCAGAGAGCGCGCTGCCGGAAGCGCTCGGCGTCTTCGAGATAGGCGCGCTGGAGTTCCTTGCCGCCGAGTGACGAGATTTGCGCTTCGTCCGTGAGTCCGAAATGCTGCGCGACATCGATCCGCTCAAAGCCGGAGAGGCTGCGCATACCGACGTCGTAGAATTGCGCGAGCAGAAACGTGTCGACGAAATGCCGGCCATCGACCGTGAATTTTGGATAATCGATTGTCTTCTCCGCGATCTGGAGCCGCGATGGACGCGAGCGGAGGAAACCGCCGCTCCGTCCCCAATCGAGTTTCACTTTCGCTTTCCGCGCGCGCGCGACGAGGTAGGGCAAGTCGAAGCGAAAGAGGTTATGGCCTTCGATCACATCGGGGTCGCGTTCCTTGATAATGGCGGTCAACCGTTTGAGCGCGGCGCGCTCCGATTCCTCCGCTGCGGCCGGATCGACCAAGATCAGTTCTTCCCATCCGCTGCTGTCGGAAAGGGCGATGCTCATGATGTGATCGGACGACTGCGACGCGTCGGGGATTTCGGTTTCGCCGCCGACGAAGGAGAGAACTTCGACCTGAAGACGGCGCAGTTCCTCGAATGGAAGGCCCTTGAATAGCGTGCGCCCCGTCGCGGTCAGGTAATGCTGCACCGGATCGCTCAGGGCGAAGAAACTGCGACCGGCGCTCTTGAGTCCATTGCGGAGCGCGATCAGTTCCTTCCAACTGTTGACGCTGACCCGCCAGCCATAGCGCAAATCGCCCGCGAGCTTTTCGGCATCGATGTTGAGATCGGTGACGTCGGAATCACACCAGACGAAGGGATGGAATGGCTCGATGTCGGTCGTAGTCGATCCGTCCTTTTCGCGCCGGTAGACCTTGATCGTGCCAGTGTCGCCGAGCTCGATCGCGACGATGCGCGAAGTCGGGTCGGAGCCGAAAAGCAGTCTGTTTTCCTCGAAAGCCATTTCTGTCCACAGATTACACAGATTTCACAGATTAGAAGATCGCGAGCGTTGAAGTGATCAGCGAGAGATCCCTCGACTGCGCTTGGGATGACAGGGTATAGGTGCCGGATGAAGATTCGCCTGTTCTCGATCGCGTTCTCGCTCGCCGCCACTCCACTGCTCGCGCAGCAAACACCGCAAGCTATCGCCGACGCGGAACTGCCCTCGCTGCTGGCAATCTACAAGGATCTTCACGCGCACCCCGAGCTGTCGACCCATGAGGAACGCTCCGCTGCGGTCGTGGCGAAGGAATTAAAGGCGGCTGGTTGCGAAGTCACGGATCACGTCGGGAAGTACGACAAGCCCGGTCTGACCTGCTTCGGCGTTATCGGCGTAATGAAAAATGGCGCTGGCCCGACCGTCGCGATCCGGACCGATCTGGATGGATTGCCTGTTCACGAAGAGACGGGCCTTCCCTATGCCAGCACGGTAACGACGAAAAATGATGCCGGCCAGGAGGTCTCGGTCATGCACGCGTGCGGCCACGACATCCACATGTCGACGTTCATCGGCACCGCGCGCGCGCTTGGAAAGCTCAAGGACAAATGGCACGGCACGATCATTTTTATCGGCCAACCGGCTGAGGAAACCGTCGGCGGCGCGCGGGCGTTGCTGAAGGACGGGCTCTATACGCGCTGGCCGAAACCGGATTACGTCCTGGGATTGCACGACGACGCGGAGATTGCCACCGGCCAAATCGGAGTCACGGAGGGTTATTGCTATGCCAATGTCGATTCTGTCGACGTGACCGTCCGCGGCGTGGGCGGGCACGGCGCCTATCCCCACAAGACGAAGGATCCTGTCGTGCTCGCCGCTGAGATGATCAACGCGTGGCAGACGATCGCCAGCCGCGAGAATAATCCGGTCGATCCGATTGTCGTGACCGTCGGGTCGATCCACGGCGGGACGAAGCACAACATCATTTCCGACGAAGTGAAAATGCAGCTCACCGTCCGCACTTACAAACAAGAGGTGCGCGATCGGGTCCTGGCGGCGATCGAGCGGATCGCCAAAGGCATCGCCGCGACGGCCGGAATTCCGGACGATCGGATGCCGATCGTGCACGTGGAGAAAGACCAATACACGCCGGCGACTTACAACAATCCGGAACTAACCAAGCGGATTACCGGCGCGTTGAAGACCGCGATCGGAGCCGGCAACGTTGTGCTGAAAGATCCGACCATGGGTGGCGAAGATTTCAGCGAATACAGCCTTCCGGATCATTCAATCCCGGCTTTCATGTTCAACGTTGGCGCCGTCGATCCGGCGAAGGCGGCCGAGAGCAAGAAAACCGGGACCCCACTGCCCAGCCTGCACTCGAGCAAGTTTGCGCCAGTGCCGGAGCCGACGATCCGCACTGGATTGATCGGGATGATCAGCGCCGTGCTGGAAGTAATGAAGAAGTAATCAGGTAGGGATGGCTCTCCGAGCCGTCCGTCGAATTGCCTTTTCCCCCACGACCACACCAAAATAAGTCGGACGTTTCGGAAAAACGTCCCTACCTGACATGCGCTCCCCTCATGACACCATCGGACGCCGCGCCTTGCCGCACGATCCGCCGCACTTCATTGGAACAGCGGACGCGATTTTTTTCATCACCATTTGTTGCTAGCCAAAAGGGGGAAACCAGCTCTGCCACGCGCAGATTGTCGAAATCCTGTTCGCATCCGTGCGTTTCTATTGGGATCGACACTCGTGGGGCGTGCCGCTTCTCGTGCTGATGCCCGATCATCTCCAATATGCTCGCGACGTTTGGACCGGACGCGAGCATGGAAAAGGTAATTCGAAATTGGAAGCGCTACACTGCAAGTCACGCCGCCATTCGCTGGCAACGCGATTTCTTCGACCATCGTTTGCGCAGTGACGAGAGCTTCGAAGAAAAGGCGGCTTATATCCTCAACAACCCCGTCCGTGCGGGTTTGGCTTCCCGGGTCGAGGACTGGCCATATCAGCTGCAACTAAGGTAGGGACGGCTTTCCGAGCCGTCCGTCGAATATGATTCGGACGATGCACTGACAATAATCGGACGTTTCGGAAAAACGTCCCTACCTTGGGGCCATAGCTATTCCAGAATCTGGCTATAGCGGCCGGCGCCCTTGTCCTGGAAATGGCCCGAGATGAGATTTCCGTCATCCCATACACCGTCGATATCCACCAGCTGCGGACGCAGCGCGTTCGGGTTTACGACGGAGAGACCGGCTTTGAAACCGAAGTTGTCCTTGTCCCAGTCCCATAAGCCACCGATGGGAGTGGGCGCGGTAAAATCGAACCCGGAACTGAAGTAGGGAGCCATGCCTGGCGGCACAATGCCGCGGTTCACATCCGCCGGATAACTGGCGTGCTCCATCGCATAAGTATCGAAGGCGCCCGAAACCACGCGCAGGGCGTTGACGAACTTGGCGTTTTGGGCGCGTTGGCGAGCGCGCAGAATGGATGGCAACGCGATGGCCGCGACCAGGGCGATAATCCCTGCGACGATCATCAACTCGATCAATGTAAATCCGCCTCGACGGTTCCGCATGGACCCAGAAAAGCACCAGATTTCGTGCCAAATAGCAGTCGAGAAGCAACTTAGCGTTATAAATACTAGAATCGACGGCCGTGCGCAGGAACGTCGGGATATCGAGGTCCTGGCCTTCCACGATCGTCGGTTCGCTTTTCTCAAAACGGCCGCGCGTCAATGGCTCGAACTGCAGCACCTCTTGTTTCGCGTGCAGCTTCTTCTCCTCGGCCGGTTTCGGCTCCTTGAACGGAACCGGCTTCTTTTTTGGCAGGATCACGCGAGGCTGCGGAAGCGTTTCTTCGATTGCCGGCTCCTCCTGCACATATACAGGCGGCGACGGCTCGGCCTCGATCTCGACGGCCGGTTCTTCCATTTGAACCAGCTCCTCCACATATGCCGGCGGCTCGGCGACTGCGGCCAGCGGCTCTTCGCGTTGTTCCCAGATCGGCGCAGGTGGAGGCGCGACTGGCTCCTCCTTCTGCACCGGCACCGGTTCGGGCTCGATGGTCATCGCCGGTTTCGTGGACGCTGGCGCCGATACTTCCTCGGTCGCCAGGGAACTGATCAGCGTGACGCTCAATCGATTTCCCATCCGTCCATCGACCGAGGTGCCGAAAAGAATCTGCGTGTGATCGTTGATATGCCGGCCGAGTTCCTGCATCAGAATCTCGACTTCGGAAAGTGTCATCGCGGGCCCGCCTGCGACCTGGACCAGAACGTGGGACGCATCCGCGAGCATCCGGCCGCGATCCATGAGCGGGTTTTTCAGCGCCTGGGTGAGCGCGTCGTGCGCGCGATTATCGGAATCCGATTCCCCGAAACCGAACAGGCATCGTCCGCTCGGACTGCGCAAAGCGGAGAGCAAATCGTCGAACCCAATTCGGATCAGGCCCGGACGCTGAATCACGCTTACGATCGAGCGGACGCTCTGGCTGATCGTGACGTCTGCTACCGCGAACGCCTGATGAATTCCCGCTTTCGGCGCCACCATGTCGCCCATGCGATCGTTTTCGAAACAGATGACCGCGTCCGCATTGTCGCGCAATTTCGCAAGGGCTTCCTGCGCCTGGGCCATGCGGCGTTTTCCCTCGAAGGCAAAAGGCAACGTCGCAAAAACCACGACGAGCGAGCCCGATTCGCGCGCGACCTGCGCGACCGCCGGCGCGGCGCCCGAGCCCGTCCCGCCACCCAGGCCGGTGCAAATGAAAATCATTCTCGCGTCCGTCAGCGCCCGCCGGATTTCATCCGCGGATTCGTAGGCGGCGTTGTAGCCGAGCTCTGGATCACCTCCGGCCCCGAGCCCACGCGTGACCGTGCGGCCCAGCTGGACTTTGTGCGCCGCCACGGAGCTGGCAAGCGATTGCACATCGGTGTTGATCGCGATGAGATCGGCTTTGTTCAAACCATCGAGCATGATCCGATCGAGAACATTCGAGCCGGCGCCGCCGACGCCGACGATTTTGATGGGAATTTCCTCTTCTGCCTTTTCCGGCAGGCTGTAGTTGCGACTGAGTTGGATCATAGGCGTGGTTAGTTAAAGTCCGCTTTCAAAGTTTTTATCCCGAGCCGCGTCATGAGCGCATTCCGTTAAAGATTTTTCCGAACAGGCGGCCGAAGCCTCCGCGCGGGCGTCGATCGACCTGGACGGCTTGCGCATACTTGATCAGTCCGATTGCGGCGGAGAACTGAGGGTTCTCAAAAGCCGAGGTCAGTCCGGACATCGTTTGCGCGTGAGCGACGCGTGCCGGCAATTCGAAGATTTCCTCCGCCAGATGATCGATCCCGTTCAAATGGCTGCATCCGCCGGTGATGAAAATCCCTTCGCCGATGTAGTTGATGAACGGCTCTTCCTCCAGCTTCCGTTTCAGGAGCTCGAACGTCTCACGCAGCCGCAAATGAATGATCGTGTTGAGCGTTTCTCGTTCGATCTCCTTGCCGGCAAACCCGGAATCGTCTTTCAGCAAAACGGTGTCGCCCGGCAGGCAATTGCCCAAGGTGACACTGCCCTCCTCGATCTTTAACTTCTCTGCACGCGTCATCGGAATGCGCAGGCCCATCGAAATGTCGTTCGTAATATGGTCGCCGCCAACGCCGAGGACGCCGCTTTGTTTCACCGCGCCGTCCACATACAGAATGTAGTCCGTCGTGCCCCCGCCAATATCGATCACGAGCGCGCCGAGATTTTTCTGATGCTGGGTGAGCACGACCTGCGCGGACGCGAGCGCGGTGAAGACCACGTCCTCCACTTCCAGGGGCAATTCCTTCACGCAACGGATCGTGTTCTGAATGCGCGTGCGCACACCGTGGATGATGTGAAAATCCGCTTCGAGCTTTTGCCCGAGCATGCCGACGGGATTGAGGACGCCGTCCTGCCCGTCGACGTGATAATGCTGGATGATGGAATGGAGAAAGGCGTTGTGCGCGGGAATGCTGACTTCGCGCGCGTTGATCTTCACGTCCTCGATGTCCTGCTCGTCCATCTCATCGCGATCTTCCGGGAGCACGACGCAACCGCGGTTGTTGAAGCTTTGGATGTGCGAACCGGCGATGCCGACATAAACGCTCCGAATCATGACGTCGCTTTTCGTCTCGGCATCGACCACCGCCTCGTGCACGCACTTCATCGCGGTTTCGAAATCGACGATCTCGCCCTTGCGGACGCCGCGCGATGGCGCCTGGCCGACACCAAGAATCTTGATCGTGCCATCGGGGCGGCCTTCGCCCACGACGACGCAAATCTTCGATGTGCCAATTTCGAGACCAACCATGAGATCGCTGCTTGCCATTTTGCTTAATCCTTTCTGCTACGCCGGACGGGAACTGCCTTGCGGATCGGCGGGGAAGCTGCACTCGCGCGCGACTTCGCCGGCCGGGACGGAGGTTCTGCCTTCGCCAGGGGATGAACCGGAATCGCCTTCAAGATTCTCGGCTCGGAGCCTTCCGGATCGATCGTTTCGTTAATCACTTCCACCGAATTTTTCGTGAAGGTGACGGGAATATTCCGTTGCACGAGCAGGTTCACCGTTTCGAGATCCCGCTTCGAATCGTCGGAGTAAACGAGGAACTGCTCGAGCCGCTGCAATTGCATATCGAGATTCTCGAAGCCAAACGTCACGCGGGTGTGGTTTTTGTCCGAAACGAGGAGGCAGTAGCCTTTCGAGACATCGATCTCGCGAATCTGGAAGCGCGTTTGCATGAAGCTGCGCGTGCTCAAGCGCAGAAGGTCGAGCGCGGCGTTCGCTTCAAACGAGGCGACGACTTTTCCCGCCTCGAGCGACTCGCTCGTGCATCCCGTGATCAGCGGCAGGCCGAGATATTCAGGCAACAACTTCTTTTCTTTCATGAGAACGCCGCGCGCGTCCACCAGAAAAGCGACATCGGACGCAAATGGATCGGAGATTTGTTTGTCGGACGTGATCCAGGCGACAGGCTTGCGCTCGACCAGGCGGATGTCGATTTCCCCCGGCATCTTGCGCACTACCTGCACTTCATCCACCTGCGGCAACTGCTGGAGGCGCTCCTGCACCTGCGCGAGATTGATGCTGAAAATATTTTCGCCTTCGCGCAGGCCGGTGGCTTTCAAGACCTGATCGCGTTGCAGCGTTCCATCGGTCTGTATCTCGATCTGGCTCAGCTGGTAATCCGGATTTTCGAAGAAGAGACGCTTTGCGCCAAGCTGGACGCCAAAATAGAGGCCGATGCAAATGGCCGCGGCCAGGACCACCTTCGAGGCGATGACCAGCACGCGGCGATTGCGATGTTGCGTCGCTTTGTGGGACCGGACCCGGACATCGAGGAGATGTTGCTGGCGGCGCTGCTTTTGATTCGACACGCGTTGGTTGCGCGCGCGCGGTCGTTGCGTCGTCGCTTTCATCGGGCCGGCCTCCGTCGTTGTTGCGAAAGCTCGATGATTCGTGCGCACAATTCCGCGTAGCCAATCCCGGCGGCGGCGGCTGCTTCAGGAAGCAGACTCGCCTCGGTCATTCCCGGAATCGTGTTCACCTCCAGAACAGACGGCTCGCCCTCGTCGGGCAACATTATGTCCACCCGCGAATAAACTTGCAGGCCAAGCGAGCGATGCGCCCGCAGAGCGAGATCCTGAATTGCGCGCGTCCGGTCCTCTGAAATTTCCGCCGGACAAACATGTTCGGCGCCACCACCCGCGCCTGGATTCAGAAACGGATATTTGTTCGTGAAATCGTAAAAGCCGCCTTTCGGAATAATTTCTAAAATCGGCAAGGCCTGCTCGCCCAGAACGCCGATGGTCAGCTCGCGACCCGGAACAAATTTCTCGATCAAGAGTTCACGATCGTACTTGCTGGCATCCGCAATCGCCGCATCGATTTCGCGCTCGTTCTTGATGATGTGGACCCCCACCGTGGAACCTTGCCGCGGCGCTTTGATGACGAACGGAATGGGGATGGTCGGCCGTTGGCCATTGGTCACGATCTGCCAGTACGGCGTGGTGACGCCGTGCTGACGGAATGCCTCTTTGGAGCGAATCTTGTCGAACGCGAGCTCGCTTTCCGCGACTCCGTCACCGGTGTAGGCGATGCCCCGTTCTTCCAGGATTCTTTGCACCTGGCCGTCTTCACCAAAGGTCCCGTGGAGCGCGACGAAGGCGAGGTCGATGCCAGGAGGCAATTCGAAGTCCGGACTTTTGACGTCAACCTCGGTGACCTCCGAGCCTAACGAACGTAGCGCCTTGGCAACGCCCCTGCCCGTGGCAAAAGAGA
>Ga0307513_10008287_pt1 | contig 13320 bp, 4 predicted proteins | sample 15_EM_MG_FD_202174 | JGI IMG/M metagenome (GOLD analysis project Ga0307513, IMG submission 202174) | Populus trichocarpa ectomycorrhiza microbial communities from riparian zone in the Pacific Northwest, United States - 15_EM | ecosystem: Host-associated > Plants > Roots > Unclassified | place...
CGTAACAAGAATAAATATTCTAGTACTATCCTAAACTTGATCGTCACAACAATACGAGGTTTCCAACACAATCAGATCTGCAATTTCATTGTATTTAAATTTTCAATTGCTATTTTGGTGCGGATACCAGACCCGAGACAGTTCACACAAGCATATGACCTTCGATGATGGAGGATAGTCCAATTATTGTTCATTGGTTGGGAAATTAGGGTTTAGCTTATGTTACTAGGTTTAATTTATTTGAACTTTCATTTTGGTTTTTTTATTAAGTTTGATGTTATTTTATTTTGGACTTTAGTTTATTTTTTGTAGGCTTTTGGTTTAATTGTTAATTGATTTTGGGTTTTATTATTTAAAAATAATTTTTTGACATTATAGTTAGATTATGATAAATTAATAAAAAAGTTAGACTTTTGTTTTTTCAACCCTGATTTTTCCTCTCCTTCATCTACAATTTTCTTTTCTTCAGCCACTTTCTTCTAATTTTAAGCTTTTCTTCTTTAATTTTACCTTTTTTAAAATATTTTTTTTATCCCGTGTCATTTTTGGTATCAGAGCAAAAGTTTTTTTAGTTATTCTCACAACTAAACTAAGTGGTTAACAGGAAAAAAAAATCAGTCACTACTTTACAAACCAATAGCCCTTCTCCCTTCTGTCTTTGTTTTGTGCAACAATCAGCAGCCATCAAAAAGAAAACAATAGGAAAAAGCCAGCCAAAATTTCTTCATAAACTAGCAGACAACTTCCCAAAACAGTAGCAGCACTCCAGCAGACTTTTCATGCCAGATTGTCTCCTTATATCAGTTGACAAATCTTCTCATACCAATTGATGTGACGTATAGCGTGGATAGAACTAAAGTTCTTAATCTCTAAAGATTACAGACCTAAACTGTAGAGAAATTTAAAGAATAAACTCTAGTATTTTATAAAATTTAAATAATCATCTGAATCTCCATAAAATAAACTAGACATTTTTATTTATACTAATTCTAGATTTAAAATTTTTTATAGAAAATAATTTCTAATTAAAATTTACATAACTAATAGAATTCATCTATCTAGCATTATGATTTCTAAATAGTAAAATATTAATTAAACTAAAAGTCCTAATTTAAAGAGGAAAGAGAATCAAAATACAAAAAAAACAATCTCACACAGTAACTTTTGAGGCTTATTTGAAGACCTTTTCAATCTTCAATCATCATGAAATTTTAACCCAAAAGCAAACAGGGCCTTCAAAATTGTCTGTCAATATTTCAATTCGATCCAACGATCGAATTAAAAGTTATGTTTGATTTACCAAACTGCATTTTGGACTCTTCCTAAACTCCTCAAAACCTAGAAAATCTTAATCATTAATGAAAGAATATAATAGATGTTATTAGGCCAAGAATATTCAATAAATTTCCTCTTTATTCAAGCACTTTGCTTATAGGAGTTTCAACATCCATTACTAAAATTACTAGTTTATCATGCTGTTTTCCACACAATCATAGTAACCACAAATTATAAATTTATGCATTTAGATTAACCTACATATGCAATTGGCTTATCATCAATGTTAATGCACTTCACAACAATCAACAAAAATTGTGAGGAAACCTGAAGAACTGCAAAGCATAAATCTTCCAACTCTGCTTTCAATGCCCACAAACCCAGTCTGGAAGCAAGTGAGCACCAGATAAGCAAGGTCTCTTCAGCTACAGCTCGAGCCTTTGAAGGTTGCAAGGCATAACTACAATAAATAAATAAAAAAACATTATCGAGAATTGTGATTAATATAGTAGACTCGCTTGCAAAAGGCATCTTCAAAAATAAAAACAGCATATGATTTATTATCATATTGTCTCAAACCATAAAGAACCTAGAAGCAAACCACCACGTCCATCAACAATAAGGAAGAGGAAAGAATTTAAATATTTGAGAATTTTTCAACATTTTTTATTTTTGAAAAAAAAAGGACCTCTCTTAGAATAGACATAGATTGTGGATATTAACAGAAGTTGAGTCCATACATGGTTCTCATGTTGTGAAGACGATCTGCAAGCTTGATGAGCACCACACGTGGATCATTAACCATGCCCAAGAGCATCACTCGTAAATTATTTGCCTTGATACGTGAACAGTAAAATTAAGGGAGTTAGAAAAAATTTGTAAATCTTTGTGGGAAAAAAAAAGATAACTATTGTAGATATGTGGTAAAAAAAAGAAGTATATAATATGAAATGAATTATGAGAAAAGAAAACATTTTTTACACCAAATGACATTAAATTAACCATGATGATTGACACTCGTCAAAGGACTAATTAATTTTTTTAAACAAGAGGGATTATTTAATTCATTTTGCAAAACTAAAGGGAATAATTTATAATTTACTCCACATTGATGCTGATTATGATAATCACAGAATAATAAAACTCTAGTATTCTCTGTCAATAAGCAAAATAAAATTTTCACAATGCAGACTACACATTGGATACCTCATCATGACCGAGGGTACCCTGGTTCACATTTAGCCTACGATGTCTCCTTAGCAGCTGGAAAAAAAAAAAAAAGGTGAATAGTAACAGCTGAAAATCGTACCAATCTTAGAGTACATAGACCTATAGAAATTAGGACAATCACCATATGAGAAAACAGAGGAAAGTAATTTGTTTACAATATTAGGGAAAGAATAGTACAAATAGTTTAAGTTTATTGTGGCCATGAGGTTAAGTGATTACAATTTGCAACTCTAAACTATCTATTTCAATCAACGTCAGCATGGCTTCCTTTTTTTCCCCTGAGCTGTTATCGAGACTATTTCCATCCATATGATCTTAAATTTCATAATTCATAGAATATTAAAATCTTTGTTTTTGCATCAGTGTTGAAGCAACATGGTCAAGAGGAGTGCCAACTTTCCCCCCGGGTTAATTACTAACAGAATATGTGGTGCATTAAATCAAAATTATTTGACCCTTATGTGTGTGTATATCTGATCTTATGCTTAAAGGCAAAGGGAAGACAAAATGCTAGACACTGAAATGAGAGTGAAATAAAGGAAACAAAAAATAGCGGTGACAAAACATAAGAATTTAAATTATTCTGTTCAGTTAATCCATTAATCTTCTTACCCTTTGTTTTTCTTTCATCATTTATTTTTTTACCAACTACTACTATTTCCTTTGTCACTACTTATATGAGTGCTTACTTTGAAAGTTGTCGGAGCCATATACATGACTGTGATAGCTAATTTCTGTTACTTCAAACTTTTTTAAGGAAAAGATAAGACTAAGTTTTGATTATGGATCATTATTTGAACAAGTAACAGGGGAGCAATTTAAATTTATTCATATTGTTTTATAGAACTACATATAGTTATAGAGGATAGATCTTTTATAAGCAACTTCATGTGCAAGGTCAAATATAAAATATATTATTTGTATATGCTTTGTATGAGAATTATTTGTGATGGTATATAGTTTTGCTAACAATATAACTATTTATGAGAATGTCTTAATTTTTCTCTAACGTAGAACCACAACAAGATCACCAAATCAAGACACACTTAATCTTGAGTTAACCAAAGTAAGAGAGACACCCTCAGACTTGGAGAAAACTCTTGGTTTTTATTTCAATCAATAATAATAAGTTGAACGGAATATTTGTCCAGGGTGTTTATTTATATGCACCCAATAAAATAAGAAGTCTTAAAGTAGGGAACTAAAATATTAAAATTAAATCTTATGTTTCTTTCTAAAATATGTAGCCTTAAAAATCTATTATATGGGCTTGCATCATTCCCCTTTTTCACCAAAACTTTTTCATGGCATCTCTAATTATCCTGAAAGGACCTCTTCTCCAATGATGAAAATGGATAAAGAACGCATCTCTCATGCAACATTTCTGGAGAAAGGCAAGGAACTGAAAAGGACATCCTCAGATGCATTTATCTTTCCAATTCTAGAAACAAACTGTCGTATTAAAATTTATTGTTAAATCCAATGCAAAATGATTTCCGTACCTCTTCAAATCCCCAAATCAGTTCATTAAAAAGCCTAGCTCCACCTATCCTCAAATGTCAATTTTCCAAAAACAAATGACTTAGAGAGTAGTATACGGATCTTTTTATTCATCTACAAAAGGCAACTATGGTCTATGGGTTGACAGCAAAATGAAAGCATCCCTTTAGGCCAAAAATCACTATTTGTCTCTGTACTATCGACTTTCAGTCATATCACTCCCTCTACTCAATTTTAATCCATACCAGCTCTTCTACTTCAACTTTTAGGACGTGAAAACCCTTCCATCCATCTCCATGACAGAACTTTGTTAGTTTAACCTCACATCGTAAGTTGATTTAGCATTGAACAATCAAGTGTTGCCACATGGAATGAAAGTATTAATTTTTAAATTTTAAATTTCAAAAATTATTTTTCTTTTTTTCCCTTTATTACAAATAATCCTGATTGGTTTTTTATTATTTTTTAATTCCAAAAATTATTTTCATGTCACATGGAAGCACCCGACTAGTCAACGCTAAGCCAACTAATAGTATGAGGTCAAGCTAATGGAGTTCCATCGTGGAGAAGGATGGAAAGGTTAGTTCATCCTATATGTTAAAGGGCTGGTATGTAACAAAATTGAGTAGAGGGGTTGATATGATAGGAATTCAATAGCAAAGGGGCACACAATGGTTTTTTGCCCATCCCCTTAACCTTGACCCCGGAAAAAAAGGTATACACAGTTCCACAAGGTTGAATTCTACAATACTTGCCAACCAGAATCAATAAAGTTCACATTCCAAAATTGAAAAGAAAAGGAATGGGAGAGGAGGAGTTTACAAATATAAAATTATTACCTGATTTATGTAACTAATTTTGGAAACACCAGCTACTAACTTTGCCACATCCTCACCAAAGTTTTCTTCTATACTGAGTAAACTCTCGCTTGTATCTTCAACCACATCATGGAGAATCCCAGCAACAAGTGTGTCGATGGCCTGCAGCGGGCTTTAAAATATAAGCAAGAGACTCAATGCAATCATAAAATAAGTACAAAAATACACGAAAATCAAGTGGGACACTAACAACAAAGTAGAATAATGGAAGTGGTGTTCATCATGTGGTTATTTACGAGTGCAGGAAAGAAGAGAAAAGAAAGGTACAACAACATGAATCAGGAGTTAGTATTAGAAAGCATACTCGTTTGCCAGTAGATGGAACCAACATAGCCAAGATTCTAGCAGTATGGATACAGTGAGTGAAATAAGGGTCTCCAGTTTTGCGAAACTGGCCATGGTGAGCTTTCTTAGCAAATGCAATAGCCTTAACCACCTGCCTTCACAAATTTAATTCAAAGCGGTTTTTTTTACAGGTAGCAAAGAAAGAAGCAACGGTGATTAAAACAAGCAACAAGAAACCGAACCAACCTTGGCCTCATTAAATATCGGGTACCCAGTCACATCAACCCCGTCCACTATAAAACAACCTGTATGTCTAGACTTTTAGTCATTAGCTCTATTTCTATTCTATTCTCTTTTTTAATTTTATGAATTAATCAATAATTTTACCAGGTTGTTCTTCTCCTTTGGGCCATAAAAAATCCACCCTGGTGGAAAGGCAAGCGCCGGAGGCAATAGCGACGGCGGTAACAGCTACGTGAGTTATTGCAGAGGTAACTGCACCATGGAGGTAGCCAGAACCAGAGGAGGCGACGGCGGCAGCGATGACGTTGGCGGAAACGGGGGCAATTTGGTCAAGAAGGCAGCGGTATTTGTATTTCGAGGAATTAGAGGAGCGGAAATGGAGGCTGTATCGGTGAAAGAGAGACGGTGACGTTTTTAGGGTGATGAACATCGTGGAGATTTGAGTTTGGCATGAGGGAGAGGGAGAGATGATGGGCATGGAAATGTTGTTATTAATTATTACTCTATTGTATTGGAGTTGGTTGGGGTTTTTCTTTCTATCAAAGGGGAAACGAAGGAATATCAAGGGAGTCTTTTGCCGATAGAAGTTTTTAAAAGTTCTGAGATATTTTTATTATTATTATTGAATTGTTTTAATGTATTAATATTAAAAATAAATTTAAAAAATATATAAAAAATATTATTATAATATATTTTTAAATAAAAATATATTTTAAAAAATAATTATTATTATTATTATTATTTTAAACAATCATGGATCATTTTTTTTTATATTTAAAAATGTAATAACGATTCTTTTTTAAAGTATTTTTTATTAAAAAATAATTATTATTATTATTATTATTTTAAACAATCATGGATCATTGTTTTTATATTATTATTTTTGATATTAACACATCAAAATAATTTAAAATATAAAAAACATTTATAAAAAACATAAATTTTATTTAATAAAAACAATATCAAACAAAGCTTTGTTTGGGTTTATTTGGTTGGACCGAAGTTGAAGGGTTAATAAGTCTGTGAATTGTAACAGATAAAAAAACATAACAAGAAAACAACAAATTTTAAAATTAATTATTTTAGTATGTGGTTGAGAATTTTATAGTCATTTTCTTCTCTTTTAGAAAATGAAATTATTATTTGCTACGAAGGCTAGGTAGAGAACAACATTGGCGTGTTGTGGTTACCTCGAAGATACTTATCACGATAGGATTTTAGAATTAACAAGTTATATAACTAATTAGCAAATATATTGAATAGTCAATTAAATTCAAGAAAAAAATTGAATTTATAAATTATAATTATTATAAAAAAAAACCTAGAGAACGGTGAGATAATTCATTATGAACTTGCACAATATAATTATTTTTTACCCTTTTCAATACAAAGTTTTTGTCTTACTTACAGAGTAAAATGGTATTTTTAATGTGACCTATAGATCATTTGCAAATTGATTAGAGATAATTTAGTAGTTTATATTTTTATATACAGTTTAATTACATAGATATCATTAACAGGCAAAAAAACATTAAAAGCTAAGAGGGTTTTTGCATAATTTTATTTTTTACAAATAGTACAATTACTTCATTGTTATTAAAGTTAAGAAAATTAAAGGATGAGTCAAACGGTATTTTAGTATTTTTCTCACGGCTTTTTGTTATATTCTATTTGGATTAGGAGCGCATTAGTATTTTTATAAATAAAAATAATAATTTAAAAATATATTGGCGCGTGCGGGCCACACACCAACGAGTAGACATCACTTGCACCCTATGAGCAGGGCGTGCAACATCATTCGGCAACAAAAATCTCCTAACTACCATGTCATCTGAAACGTCCGATGAGGGCAAAGCTTAAGGGGTAGCGTGTTTTGCTCAAATCATGGCGGTTGACTTTTTTCTCCTCCCCTTATTTTCTCTCTCCACTCACTGAAATTTGTGTCATCTCAACCAAAAATCAAAAATCAAGGTTGTCCCATTTATTGTCTTACAATAATGATCCTTTTTTCTTTTGATTGAAATTTCTTTGTTTTGGATTATTTTTTAAATTGTTTTTTTTTCAATTTTATTTATTTTCCATTTGATTTTGTTTTGTTTTTGATATCAAATGTGGTACTCATTCTCTTGATTGTTGTTTTTTATGTGTTTTTTTCTTTCAATTTTATCACACAACATTTTATTTTATTTCATTGTTTTTCTAGATTGATTCTTCATTCTTTTAATTGCTTTTTTTTTTATCTTTCTTTTTAATTTGTTTTTTTCCTTTCAATTAGACCCTCAACATTTTATTTCATTTGTTTTTTATCCAATTTTGGTCATCATTCTTTTAATTGCTTTTTTTATCCTTTTTTTTATTATTATTAAGTCCCTCATTCTTTTCTTTCATTGGTTTTTATACCAAATTTGACCTTTATTATTTTGATTGATATTTGTTTTCTTTTTAGTTTTTTTATGGTTAAGAGTTTTGTTCAAGATTTGTTTTGTTTCATGTAGGGTCATCTTGGTCTCATGACCACAATTGCTTGTTTTGAAGATTAACCCGATTTAACTTCAATCTTTTTTTTATTTTATTTTAGTTTTATCATTTGATATTAGGATATTGGGCCTTGAGCTTTCTATTTTTTACTCTTTGCTTCCTCTAGGTTATCCCATGTCACAATTAGTCAAGTAAAAAAGGGTTGCTTTGGATTTGTTTTCCAATGTTATTTAATTTTTTTAATTTGATCTTTTGACATTGGGCTATTGGGTATTGAGATTTATTCTTTTATGTTTTTTTTTCTATAAATTTATCTCGGGTCACATGTTTGTTAAGTTAACACAATGTGACTCAATTGTTTTTCAATATTTTTTTTATTTAGCTTTGATCCCTTTTTTTTAGGTCATTTTGTTTTTAAAAAATAAATTTTCTTATCGCACTCTCATGTCGTGGGTGGTGGGTTAGTAGAATGAAACCAGATTAACTCAGGTTTTTATCCTTCACATTTCTTTTTTATTTTTTTTTTCAATTTTATCTTTTGAAGTTAGCTTTGTTAGGCCTTGGGTTTTCTTTCTTTTTTCACTTTTCTTCCTCTGGTGTTATTATAGGTCACGGGTAAGTCAAGTTAACCATGATTCATTTAGGTTATCATCGTATGAATATCTTTTTTATGTTAGAAAACAATTGACCCACCGGCATTATAGTGTAGAAAAAAAAATCTAATGAAAAAACCTAAAAGAAATCAGTAATGTACAATGGCATGTGAGACAATTCATTGTAGATTAACACAGTTAATTGTTCCCCCCCTCTTTTACACAAAACAATTGCCTAGCTTGTGAGGGTAAAATCATCATTTTCAAGGGATTTAATGGTATGCTTTTTTTCATAGGAAAATGACTTTATTGTCCTTAAAAACTAAAAAATATAAGGCTTTTGCCCAGAGGTTTTTTTGTCATTTCTATTTTTATGCATTGTAAAATGACATACATACCCTTAACAGTTAAAAAATATTGAACTTGAAGATAGAGATTTTTTAGTCTTTTCATATTTTTTTAGTACAATTTAATGATAGATTTACCTTTAGAATTACAAAAATTTAAGGATAGTTTAGAAGGGGTTTTCATCTTTACAAAATTGTTTTTGTAATTTTTAGATGCCCTTCCTTAAGGGCTGTTTAGCAACTTAACATACTAAAATATTAATAAATAAATAGATAAAAAGTGTTGATGCGTGCATAGCTCACATTAACGTGCGATCACCTTTCGTGCTTTTCTAACGACATGTTGGGAGTCTTTTAGCGAGAGAAAAAAACCAACCATCATGTCATCCGATGCGTCTTGTAATGGTGCAGCTGATGGAGCTACGTGCGTGGTCAAATTCACGGTGGTACGACGACGATGATTTTTTTTCCTCCTCTTATTTTCTCTCTCTTAAGCCTTGGTATTTGCATCAAGCCTTCAAAAAATCAATTGTGTCCTCTAGTTATCATTTATTTCAAATTTGATTCTTATTATTTTGATTTCTATTTTTTTTTATTTTAATGTTGTTTGAAGTTTTTTTTTTCAATTTCATCCCTAAACATTTTATTTCATTTAATTTTTTAATCAAATTTGGTACTCATTCTTTTGGTTGCTATTTTTTTATCCTTTGCTTGATTTTTTTATTTATTTTGTTCTTCATTGTTTTATTTCATTTAATATTGTATCCAATTTTGGTCTTCCATTTTTTATTGCTATTTTTTTTTATCATTTTCTTAATTTATTTTGTTTTTCAATTTAATCCCTATTTATTTTCTTTCATTTATTTTTTGTATAGGATTTGGTCCTCATTGTTTTGATTGTTGTTTGTTTTTATTTTTTATGATTGGAAATTTTGCTATGTTATTTTTTTATGCCTGCCTCCTACAGGGTAATCATGGTCTCATAAATCGGGCCACCAATTTTAAAGATTAGCTCGATTTAAGTTTGGTCTCTTTTCTTAGTCGTTTTTAGTTTTTTTTTCTTAGATTCATCATTCGACATTCAGCTATTGAGCCTTAAGCTTCATGAATTATATCACTTTCTTTTTTGTGGGGTTATCTCTATCTCATATATCGGGTCGCAGGTTCGTCGAGTGAACTCGGGTTGACTTAATTTTTTTTTACTTTTTTTATGAAATTTTTTTTTCAATTTTATCCTTTAACATTAAATTATTGAACCTTGAGCTTTGTGATATTTTCCATTTTTCTTTACGCAAAGTTATCCCGGGTGTGGGTTAATCAACTTAACACGTGTTGACTCGGAGTTTTTTTTTATCATTTTTTAACTTCGGTCTTTTTTTCTAGGTCCTTTTCTAAAAAAAAAATATTTGTGTAATCCCAATCTCATATTGTGTTTAACGGGTTAGTAAAGTTGACTTGGGTTGACTTAGTTTTTTTCTTTGACGTTAGGTTACCAGGCCTTAAGCTTTGTGATTTTTTTTCGCTTTTCTCTTTGCAGGGTTATCCCGATTTCATATCTTATGTCACATATTGATCATGTTAATCTAGGTTGATTTTATCATCATTGTTGCTACCTATTTAAAAAAAAAACTAAAAAATAATAATATATACAAGGAAATACACATGAAGCAAGCCTAAAAAGGACTGCCTAAGTTTGTTGGTGAAAGACTGAAACGCTAAGTGAGAGTTGGTAGACCAAAATGTCCGAATTAGCAACCTAAAATTTTGATTGACTAAGGAACCCATTAGTGAAAATGATTTATTTGGGTTTAAGGACTCAATTGGAATTTTGAAAGGTTTAAATAAATTTATTGAGTGCTTAATCACAAGAGAAATGAACTTTTAGGAGTCAATTTTGATGTAAATTGAAACAAATCAAGTTTGGGGACCGAAATTGGATTTTGGAAAGTTTAATTGGTCAAATCAGGGCTTAATTACATCAAACTCGAAGTCTGATGAGCAAATAGGGACTTAATTGAACAAATTATGAACCAAAGACCAACTTGCAAAATGCACGCGACTTTAGGGACTAAAATCAGGTGAAATCAGAGGTCAAATCAAAGAAAATTGGAAGTTTGATGGTCATTTAGGGGTCCAATTGAACAAATCAGAGACCAAGGATGAACTTATAAAAGACGTTTAAATTTGAGGTTGACAATTAAGTATGACAGGGATGCAATTGCATGAAATTAGGAGTTTAAAGGAAAATTAAGTGTAAAATTAAATGTAATTCGAAAAATAGAGATCAAATTGAAAATTGTCAAATCTCAAATAAAAAAAAAACCTAATATGTAAGGATTAGCCAAAATAGTGTCATTCAAGATACTATGCATCTTCTTCTTTAACTTTTGGTTGATCGGGTAGGCACTTTCAGGCAAATGAATGCAATGTTTCCGACCACTCCAGAGGTTGCAACCACTATCATTCAATTGAGAAACATCCCTCTACAACCCTATGTATTTAAAATCAAACATTTACATCCCATATTCTCCATTGATCTCCACAAACATCTTGTCCTTAATCAACCAACATTACAACCATTCAATTGAGAACACTTTCAAATGTTTGAATACGGAGTTATAGACCTCCAAATCAAACAAGAATGGATCCGATTAAAATGTGTGCACCCCCTCTACCAAGTCCAAGTGGTCTCAGGTAACGTTAACGTTAAAGTTGCTTTAGCAAAGCCACGAAAGTAACCAACCTAGTCAACCTTGACTAAGACACCAATTTGCAGAAAACCACTTAATGTTTTTTTTATGTATTTCCATTTAAAAACCCTAAAGGATTCATATCAAGGGTCTAAAACCCTTCTTCCTAGATCTAAAGGCCAAAACGCCTCACATTGGTCTTTAAATTTCTTACAGAACCACCTAAACCCAAAACCATTAGTTCTGTGGCAAAACTAGCTAGGCTTTAGTTTGTTAAGACCCTAACAAACCCATCTAGAAAACCTGAATCAATCTATAAAAGGAGGGGCATCTAGGAGCAAAAAAGGAAGAGAGGAGAAGAAGAAAAGAGCAAAAGAGAGAAGAAGGAGAAACTTTGGCTAAGGTACATTTAATTCAATATAAAAGGATTTGGAAGCTTTAACTTTATCTGGTGAGGTCTGAAGATAAACAAGAAGGAAGACAATATCAAAAAATCAATTCAGATTTGATTTTTTCTAAGCTAAGAAGGTATATACTTTTAAACCTTGAAAGTTGAGTCCATTAGGCCTCCTAGATCGATCTCTTGTGTTCATTGAAAAGTTTTGACATGTTATTGATTACCTTTACACATTATATTACATGTTTTGATTCAATGAATCCCAAAAGTGGCAGCAAAGAGGAGTGTTATTTTTTGTTAATGGAAAGATAGTTCTAGGTTTTGGGTTACTGCTTTGGTCCTTAGAAATGACAAAAGTTGGATTTTGAAGTTCATTTTGTCCAAGCACACCTTTTGTTTTTGAGTTGTTAGTTTTTTAGATTAAAATTCAATGCATTTTCTAAGTTTTATTGTTGTTTTGTTATTGTTTTGGTCCCAATTATATTCATCATTGTTAATGTGGTTTGTGAGAATAGGGAAGACATGTTTTAAACCACCAATCAGAAAAACATCAAAACCTCTAAACCATACAAAGCAGCTTACCTCAAGTAGGGTGCGTTAGGGGTACTAATACATTTCCTAGCCATAACCAGTCTCTTACCCTTTGAATATCTGATAAAACCAGTATACCCGGGTTTTCTAGTGACCTTGAACCAAACAACTAGGTGATGACTCCTTCAAACCCCCAACGCCTCACACCCACATGCGATAGAATGATGACTCTATTGGGGAGAGTATTTCTTGTGACAATATTGGGCTGAGCTTTATGTTTTATGTGGTTTATTTGTCTGCAACGTGTTTAAATTTCCATATTTATTTCTGTTTACCTCATTTTATTTATGCTTTAGCATATGTTAGCCTGCTCATACATGTATATTGGATGTAAACACATGTTTTCATGCATTTTTTTTACTGCTTTAGGATGCGTATGAAAACTTCAAGTTAGGTGGGGGAGTAACGGCTTGCCCTATGACTTTTAGTCAGGGTTTAAGTTCATGAAACCATTCAACTCCTTGTTGAGTGCTTCGACTTGTAATGATTGGTATGCGAGTCATTCTACTACCTACTAAGCCCCATATACCTCCACAAGGGTAATCACTAGGACAACAAAACACTCTTTTAAGACTAGATAATGCTTATTCTTATCTCTTGTAAAGGAACTAGAACCTACCTATAAGATATATGTCCCTTAAATAAACATTATTGCATTAAGACATACTTAACCCTGAGCATCTCGTAGTGTAGGACTTTGGACTGATAGCATGACCATCATTAAAGAAACAACTTCTGTTGAATACGAGTTGGAATCTAAATCCCTATAGCTGTTAAAAAAGGATTGTCTGAGACTAAATGATAATAAGTTGT
>Ga0307513_10008288_pt1 | contig 13319 bp, 12 predicted proteins | sample 15_EM_MG_FD_202174 | JGI IMG/M metagenome (GOLD analysis project Ga0307513, IMG submission 202174) | Populus trichocarpa ectomycorrhiza microbial communities from riparian zone in the Pacific Northwest, United States - 15_EM | ecosystem: Host-associated > Plants > Roots > Unclassified | place...
CGATCCCCGGCCGCCGCGCCCTTCGGTACGGCGCGTTCGAGGGCTGCGACCGCTTCCGACGTCATGACCGCGTCCAGAGCGCCCAGGGCTTCGCCCAAGCGATCGCGACGGCGCGCGCCGACCAGCGGGATGATGTCCTCGCCCTTGGCCAGCACCCAGGCGATGGCGGCCTGGGCCGGTGTCAGGCCGAGCGTCTCGCCGGCGGCCCGCAGCGCCTCGGTGAGCGCCAGGTTGCGCGTCAGGTTCTCACCCTGGAAGCGCGGGCTGTGACCGCGGAAGTCGCCCTGGCCGGGGACGCCCGGGCTGGTGATCGCCGCCTGCATATGGCCGCCGATCAGGCCGCGGGACAGCACGCCGTAGGCGGTGATGGCGATGCCGAGTTCGCGGGTGACGGCGAGAATCTCGTCCTCGAGGCCGCGCGAGATCAGCGAATACTCGATCTGCAGGTCGACGATCGGGTGGACCGCGGCGGCCCGCCGAATGGTCTCGGCGCCGACTTCGGAGAGCCCGATGTGGCGGACGTAGCCGGCCTTCACCAAGTCGGCGATCGCGCCGATGGTGTCCTCGATCGGCACGTTGGGGTCGAGGCGGGCAGGGCGGTAGACGTCGATGTGGTCCAGGCCCAGCCGCTGCAGGCTGTAGGCGGCGGCGGTCTTCACGGCCGCGGGGCGGGCGTCATAGCCGATCCAGGCGCCGTCGGGTCCGCGCTGAGCGCCGAACTTCACGCTGACCAAAGCCGCATCGCGGCGGTCCTTGAGGGCCTCGCCGATCAGCATCTCATTGTGGCCCATGCCGTAGAAATCGCCGGTGTCGATGAGGTTGATCCCGGCGTCGAGCGCGGCATGGATCGTGGCCAGGCTCTCGGCGCGATCCGCGGGACCGTACATGCCGGACATGCCCATGGCGCCGAGGCCGATGGCCGAGACCTGCGGGCCGGTCTTGCCGAGTTTGCGCATCTTCATCTGATTGCTCCTGTCCGGCCGGATCGCCGGTGTGGCGGTCAATTAGGCCTCCCGTGGGAACTCGATAAGTCGCATAGTCCCGCACGAACTGTGCGGAATTCCGAACAATGGACAGGGTAGACCTCGGCGCCCTCGATAGTTTTGCGGCGATCGCGCGGCATGGCAGCTTCCGGCGGGCGGCGGTGGAGCGGGGCGTCTCGCCCTCGACGCTCAGCCAGACCTTGCGGGACCTGGAGGCGCGGCTGGGCGTGCGGCTCTTGAACCGCACGACCCGTAGCGTGGCGCTCACTGAGGCCGGCGCGGCGTTGCTGGCCACCCTGCAACCGGCGCTGGGTCAGATCGCCGAGGCGGTGGACGCCGCGCGGTCCGCTCAGGCCGCGCCGTCCGGCCCGTTGCGGATCAACGCGCCGGAACCCGCGGTGGAGTGGGTGCTGGCGCCGATGGCGGCGGCGTTCATGGACGCCTATCCCGACGTGCGGCTGGAAATCACCGCGGAGACAGCGATGGTCGACATCGTGGCCAAGGGCTTCGACGCCGGGGTCCGCTGGGGCGAGAGCCTCGCCCAGGACATGGTCGCCGTACCGCTTGGTCCGCCCCAACGCTTCGTCGTCGTGGCCGCGCCGGCCCTGATCGCCCGGGTCGGCGCGCCGGACCACCCCCGCGACCTGCTGCAACGGCCCTGCCTGCGCGTCCGCTTCGCGAGCGGCGCGGAGCCGGCCTGGGAATTTGAGCGGCACGGGGAGGGGCTGAAGGTCGCGGTGCAGGGCGCCCTGGTCACCAACAGTCCTTCCCTCCTGATGCAGGCGGCGCTGGATGGCGCGGGCTTCCTGCACACCTTCGATGCGGCCGCCGAGCAGCACCTGAAGTCCGGCCGGCTGGTGGAGGTGCTGGCCGACTGGTCGGACCGTTTCCCGGGACCGTTCCTCTACTATCCGAGCCGGCGGCGCCTGCCCTCGGCGCTTCGGGCCTTCGTGGATTTCGTACAGGACCGGCGCCGGCGTGAGGGCTGGTGAGCGCCTAGGTCCGGCTGCCGTAAGCCCGCAGGAAGATGCGGGCGGCGCGGGCGGCTTCGTCGTCCATCTGCTGGAGCGTCATCTCGGGCGTGGCATTGCAGAGCCTGGCTTTGAAATAGTAGTTGCCGAGAATTCCGAAGAAATCCCGCGCCGCGGTGATCGGGTCGCCCTCGACGTCGATGACGCCGTCCCTGTCCATGGCCGTCAGGAGTTCGGCCAGGCGCTCGGTGCCGCGCCTTGGCCCAGTCTCGTAGAAGGACCGGCCGATCTCCGGCGAGCGTTCCGCCTCGGCCGCTATGACCAGGAAATTGCGCAGGTTCTGGTCGGCCATCACGTTCAGCAAGTAGGCGCGCCCCAGGCGTTGCAGCGCGTGCAACGGCGTTTCGCCGTCAGGCTTCACCGCGAACATCTCTTCCTGTTGCCATAGGCACCGCCGCGCCACATAGGCGCTGAAGAGGTCGTCCTTGCTCTTGAAGTAGTTGTAGAGCGTGCCCTTCGAGCCTCCGAGACGCGCCGCGATGGTGGACATCGATGCGGCGGCGAAGCCTTCCTTCAGGAAAACCTCTTGCGCCACGTCCAGGATGGCTTCGCGTCGGGCGTCCCGATCCAATCGGGGTTTGGTCTGTTGCATTAAATTTCCAACCGTACGGTATGGTCAGGTTGACGCGGGTCGCGCGCCGTCTATATGTGTCGCTCCACAATATGACCGTACCGTACGGTCATGACAAGAGTTGGCCATGCGTACCGCCCGCGTCCCGTCGCCCGCCTACAGTTCCCGGATTCGGGCCGCCATGCTCGGGTTGCTGTCCGCCACCGCGCTCAGCGCCTGCGCGACCCTGCCGGCCGACGCCCCGGCGCGGGTGGCCAAGGCCCCCGAGACCTATGCCGCCAGTCAGGCTCTGGCGGCGCCGGAGCGCGATTGGCCCGCGGACGCCTGGTGGACGGCCTACGGCGACACCCAGCTCAACGCCCTGATGGGAGAGGCGCTCGCCGGTTCGCCGACGCTGGCCGCCGCTGAGGCTCGGGTGCGTCGGGCCGAGGCCGTGGCGGCCCAGGCCCACGCCCAGCAACTGCCGTCGGTCAGCGCCAACGGCTCGGTCACCGATCAGAAGCAGAGCTACAACGCCGGCATCCCGCCCGCCTTCGTGCCACAGGGCTACAACGGCTTCGGCCAGCTGACGCTGAACTTCAACTGGGAGCTCGACTTCTGGGGCAAGAACCGGGCGGCCGTGGCCGCGGCGGTTTCGGAGACCCGGGCCGCCCAAGCCGACGCCGCCGAGGCGCAGCTGATACTCTCGACGAATGTCGCGGGCGCTTACGCCGATCTCGCCCGCCTGTACGCCGAGCGTGATGTCGCCGAGCGCTCGGTGGCGCTGCTGAACGAGACCAGCACCCTGGTCCGCAACCGCGTCGCCAACGGCCTCGACACCCTGGCGGAGCAGCGGCAGTCCGAAGCCGGGCCCCTGCAGGCCAAGGCCGACCTCGCCGCCATCGACGAGCAGATCGCGCTCACCCGCAACCAACTGGCCGCGCTGGCCGGTGCGGGACCCGACCGGGGCCTCGCCATCGCCCGCCCGAGCGCCACCGCCCTGAAGCCCCTGGGGGTTCCGGCCCAACTGGCCGCCAATCTGGTGGGCCGCCGGCCGGACGTGACGGCCGCCCGCTGGCGCGCGGAGGCGGCCGCCTCGCGCATCCATGAGGCCAAGGCCGCCTTCTTCCCCGACATCAACCTGGCCGCCTTCGTCGGCGTCCAGGCGCTGCACCTGAACGCCCTGTTCGACAGCGGATCGGACATCGGATCCATCGGGCCGGCGGTCAGCCTGCCGATCTTCGAGGGCGGTCGCCTGCGCGCCGGCCTGAGAGGGGCGGAGGCCGACCGCGACGCCGCGGTGGCCAGCTACGACGCCGCCGTGACCGAAGCCTTCCGCCAGGTCGCCGATGTGGTCGCCAGCTCCCGCGCTCTGGGCGCCCAACTCGAGGACTCCCGCGCCGCCCTGGCCGCCAGCGAGGACGCCTACCGGATCTCCAAGCTCCGCTACCAGGGTGGCCTCTCCACCTACCCCGCGGTCCTGCTGGCCGAGCAGGGGGTGCTTACGCGTCGCCGCATCGTGGCCGACCTGGAGGCGCGCGCGCTGGCGCTGGACGTCGCCCTGGTCCGCGCCCTCGGCGGCGGATTCCATGCGGCCTGACAGCCGCCGACCCGACAACACCAACGTACCCGCTTACAGGACCGCCCCGATGTCCGACACCGCCACGCTCACCCGCGCCGCCGCCCCTGCCGCCAAGCCCGTCGCCTCGCCGAGGGCTACCCGTAAGCGCCTGCTCACCTGGCTGGGACTGGCCGTCGCCGCCGCCGCTCTGGCCTACGGCGCCTGGTGGCTGGCCTTCGCCGGCAAGACCGTCGAGACCGACAACGCCTATGTCGGCGCCGACACCGCCCAGGTGACGCCGCTGGTGGCCGGGCCGGTGGCCAAGGTGCTGGTCAACGAGACCCAGATCGTCCGGGCCGGCCAGCCGCTGGTGGTGCTGGACGACGCCGACACGCGGATCCTGGTCGACCAGGCGCGGGCCGCGCTGGGCCAGGCCGAGCGCAAGGTGCGCGGCTATGAAGCCAATGACGCCGCGCTGGCCGGCCAGCTCGGCGCCCGCGACGCCGACATCGCCCGCGCCAAGTCCGACCTCGACCGCACGCGCACCGACCTGGACCGTCGCCAGGCGCTATCGGCTTCGGGCGCGGTCTCGGGCGATGAGCTCACCGCCGCCAAGAACGCCTTCGCCAGCGCCCAGGCCGCACTCGCCCAGGCCCAGGCCGGCCGCCGCGCCGCCGAGGGGGACCGCCAGGCCAACAGCGTGCTGATCTCCGGCGTCAGCCTGGAGAACAACCCCGAGGTCGCCGCCGCCCGCGCCCGCCTGGCGGCTGCGGAACTGGCCCTGTCGCGCACGGTCATCAAGGCCCCGATCGACGGCGTCATTTCCAAGAAGCAGGTGCAGGTCGGCCAGCAGGCGCAGATCGGCGTGCCGCTGATGGCCGTCGTGCCGACCACCGACGCCTACGTCGACGCCAACTTCAAGGAAGTGCAGCTCAAGAAGGTGCGGATCGGGCAGCCCGTCGAGCTGACCTCCGACCTCTATGGCGGCGGGGTGAAGTTCCACGGCCGGGTCACCGGTCTCTCGGGCGGCACCGGCTCGGCCTTCTCGCTGATCCCGGCGCAGAACGCCTCGGGCAACTGGATCAAGGTGGTCCAGCGCCTGCCGGTGCGCATCCGGCTGGACCCGCGCGACCTCGCCGCCCACCCGCTGCGGATCGGGCTTTCCATGAAGGCCGCCATCGACGTCGCCAGCGCCCGCTGAACCGCACGCCGGGACCCTGAGCCATGGCCAATGCCGCCCAAGCCCCCGCCATGCCCGCCCCGATGACCGGGGTGCTGCTGGCGGTCACCTCGATCGCGCTGGCGCTCGGCACCTTCATGCAGGTGCTGGACTCGACCATCGCCAACGTCTCCATCCCGACCATCGCCGGCAACCTCGGCGTCAGCGCCAGCCAGGGCACCTGGGTGATCACCTCCTTCGCGGTGGCCAACGGGGTCTCGGTGCCGCTGACCGGCTGGCTGATGATGCGCTACGGGGTGGTGAAGACGTTCGTGGCGTCCGTAGCCCTTTTCACTCTGGCGTCGTTCCTCTGCGGCATCTCCTGGAATCTGTCGTCGCTGATCTTCTTCCGGGTGCTGCAGGGGGCGGTCTCGGGGCCGATGATCCCGGGGTCGCAGGCGCTGCTGATCATGATCTTCCCGCCCGCCAAGCGCGGCGCGGCGCTGGCCATCTGGTCGATGACCACCCTGGTGGCGCCGATCTGCGGGCCGATCCTCGGCGGCTACATCTCCGACAACTTCTCCTGGCCGTGGATCTTCCTGATCAACGTGCCCGTGGGGATTCTCTGCGCGGTGCTCTGCTGGCGGAATATGAACAGCCGCGAGACCCCGACCCGCGTGGTGCCGATCGACCGGACCGGCTTCTTCCTGCTGCTGACCTGGGTCGGCGCGCTGCAGATCATGCTCGACACCGGCAAGGACGCCGACTGGTTCAACTCCTCCGCGATCGTCGTGGAGCTGATCATCGCGATCGTCGGCTTGGTGGCCTGGGTGATCTGGGAGCTCAACGAAGAGCACCCGATGGTCGACCTCTCGCTCTTCAAGTCGCGCAACTTCCTCCTGGCGACCCTGGCGTTCTGTCTTGGCTATGCGGTGTTCTTCGGAAACGGCCTGCTGCTGCCGCTCTGGCTGCAGACCCGGATGGGCTACATCGCCACCTGGGCCGGCCTGGTGGCCGCGCCATCCGGGGTGGTGGCCGTCCTGCTGACGCCCCTCGCCGCGCGGTGGATGAACAAGGTCGACGCCCGTTGGGCCGCGACCCTGGCGTTGGGGGCCTTCGCGGTCTCTTACTACATGCGCTCGCTCTACACGCCCGACGCCGACTTCTACGCCCTGGTGATCCCGATGCTGGTGCAGGGCGTGGCGATGAGCACCTTCTTCATCGCCATGATCACCCTGGTGCTGAATGGCGTGCCGGCCCACCAGGTGCCGGCGGCGTCCGGCCTCTCCAACTTTGCGCGGATCACCGCGGGGGGGTTCGCCGCCTCGCTGACCACCACCTTGTGGGATCGGATCGAGGCCGTGCACCAGACGCGGCTGGCCGAGGTGATGGGTTCGCACGACCCGGCCTTCACGATCGCGCTGCAGAAGTTGCAAGGCGCGGGGATGACAGCGCAGCAGGCGCTCGGCGCGGTGACCAATCAGGCGGTGAACCAGGCCTACCTGCTGGCCTCGCTGGATATCTTCCGGATATCGGCCTGGCTGATGGTGGTGCTGGTGCCGGTGGTCTGGCTCACCCGCAAGGCGATGGCCAACGGCGCAACCCACGCCGCCGCTGACTAGGCGCCGACGGCCCTGAGCTTGCGCCAGACGGTCATGCGCGAGACGCCGAGGCGCCGCGCGATCTCCACAGGGCCGACGCCGGCGCGCTGCAGGGCGTGGATTTCCTGGGCCGCGGCGGGCTTGCGGCGGGGCAGGGGGGCCGGTTCGACGGCGGCGACAGCCTGCAGCGCAGCGCGCAACGCCCGACCGCTCTCTCCACGGCTGCAGAGGTCCGGCTCGACGATGTAGAGACTGGCCCCGTGATCCTCCAGGCGTTTGAGGACCTCCAGGGCGCCGCGGCTGGATGGCGCGATGTGCTGCAGCCGGGTGACCACGAGTTGGTCGCCGCTCCCGATGAAATCGAGGATCGAAGACAGCGTCGTCAACTCAGCTCCGTGCTCTTCCGCCCGGACCACGTGACAGCCGATGGCGTTCAAGGTGGCTGTGTCTTGCGCGGAATGTGCGTCACGAAACCTGACGTATCCGATCCTCAGCATGGCGCCCGCCGATCTGACTCTTGGACAGGCCCTAGCGTCCCAAAAGCGCGGCCGTTCGCCAAGCCTGAGAAAGGTTAAATCTCAGCAATATTAGACCGTTACCGGAGGCGACTTGGGCGATATTGTGTTCGTTTGACGCCCTATTTGCGGTTCATGAGGCAGAATTCACCGCAGCGCGCCGCAGGATGAATTCGCGATCGACTGTAGCGCCGACCGCGAAGCCGTACTCCCCGACCTTCTCGAACCCGTGGCGTGCATAGAATCGCTGGGCGCCGTGGTTCTCGGACCAGACGCCGATCCAGATCGTGCGGCCTGCGTCGCGCTGCAGCCAGGCCATGACCTCCTCGAAGAGGCCGCGGCCCAGGCCGCCGTTCTGCCAACTCTTGCGGAAATAGAACCGCTTCAGCTCGCCGCACGCGGGGGTGACCCCGGGATGCGGCAAGCCGCAGGGACCGGCGGTGGCGTAGCCGATCGCCTCGCCGCCGGCCTCGACGAGCCAGGAGGCTTTCGCGGGATCGGCGAGGTCGGCCCGCGTACGTTCGAGCCCGTAGGCCTCGACGAGGAATTGCGCGAGGTCTTCCGGCGCGTAGAGATGCCCGAAGGTCTCGGTGAAGGTCTCCGCGCCGATCCAGGCCAGGACTTCGGCGTCGGCGGACCCGGCGCGACGTGTTGTGGGTTGGGGCATCGGGCGGGCGGCTATTTTGCGTTAGGATGGAGCATGACTGTCGCGCTCTACACCCATGTGGACATGCTCGACCACCGTCCGGGCGCCGGCCACCCCGAACGGCCCGAACGGCTGCGCGCGGTGACGGACGCGCTCAGCGACTCCGATCTTCATCTGGTGATGCGCGACGCGCCCCTGGCCGAAGAGGGCGATCTGGTCCGCGTGCATCCGCAAAGCTATCTCGACGCGATCTTCAAGGCCGCGCCGCGCGCCGGCGGCGTGCTGCGGCTCGATGCGGATACGGTGATGTCGGCCGGCAGCCTGAACGCCGCGCGGCGCGCCGCCGGCGCCGTGGTCTCCGCCGTGCGCGATGTGGCGGCGGGCGGCGCGGATCGGGCGTTCTGCGCCGTGCGGCCGCCGGGCCATCACGCCGAGCCCACGACGCCGATGGGATTCTGCATCTTCTCCAACGTGGCCGTGGCGGCCAGGGCGGCGCAGGACGCGGGCCTCTCCCGCGTCGCGGTCGTGGACTTCGACATCCATCACGGTAACGGCACCCAGGCCGCGTTCGACGGTCGCGAAGGCCTGTTCTTCGCCTCCATCCAGCAGTGGCCTATGTGGCCCGGCACCGGCCATCCCTCGGAGGCCACCTCCGACAATGTGGTCAACGCCGTTTCGCCCGCCGGGGCGCCGCGCGAGGTCTGGCGCAAGGCCTTCGAGAGCCTGATGCCGAAGGTCGACGCCTTCGCGCCGGACCTGATCATCGTTTCCGCCGGCTTCGACGCCCACGTCCGCGACCCCATCGGCGAGGCCGGCCAGTCGCTGGAGGCTGAGGACTTCGCCTGGGCCACCCGGGCGATCGCTTCGGTGGCGAATCGCCACGCCAAGGGCCGGGTTGTGTCCTCGCTCGAGGGCGGCTACCACCTTGAGGCTCTGGGCTCCTCGGCGCTTGCGCACGTGCGGGCCCTTTCCGAAGGGTAGGGGACGAACTGGGGTGACGGGTTGGACGCCAGCCGTTCGGACGGACGGGCCAGCGCTTTGACCGCCACAGGCAGGTCCGCGGGCGCCGCGTCGCGCCCGGGCACGATCATCCTGGCCCGCCACGGCGAACCGGCGCTCTCCCGCGAGGTGCGGCTGTCGGCCGACGAATATCGCGAATTCTGGGCGCAGTATGAGGTGGGCGGCCTGCTCCCGGGCCAGACGCCGCCGCCGATGCTCGCGGGCTTCGTGGAGCGCTGCGACGTGCTCGTCGCCTCCACGCGCCTGCGCGCCGTGGAAAGCGCCCAGGCCGTCGCCAAGGGCCGCGCGTTCACCCAGGAGCCCCTGCTGATCGAGGCGCCGCTGCCGCCGCCCAACTGGCCTTCCTGGGTGCGAATGTCGCCGAAGCTCTGGGGATTTTTCTCCAGGTTCTTCTGGTGGTTCTTCAACCACCATCACGGCCAGGAGAATCGCGCCCAGGCCGAGGCGCGGGCGGACGTGGCCGCGGGCAAGCTCATCGAGCTCGCGGCCTCCGGCCAGGACGTGGTCGTCCTGGCTCACGGCTTCTTCAACGTCCTGATCGGGCGCGCGCTTCTCAAGCGCGGCTGGCGGATGACACTGCGCGAAGGCTACAAATACTGGTCGACGCGCCGCTTCGAGCGGCTTTAGTTACGAGCTGAGCTTCCAAGGAATCCCTATGTCCGAGCCCGCCGATATCGCGGCCCTCAGCTTCGAGCAGGCGCTCGCCGAACTCGAGCAGATCGTGGCGCGCCTGGAGTCCGGACAGGCGCCCCTTGAGGATTCGATCGGCATGTACGAACGCGGCGCCGCACTGAAAGCCCATTGCGAAGCCCGCCTCGCGGCGGCGCGCCTGCGGGTGGAGAAGATCGTGGTGAGTACGACCGGCGTTTCGGGGGTCGAGCCGGCCGAGTTCAGCTGATGTCGCCAAGGCTCGCGCAGCCCGACATCGCCCAACGGGTGGCGCAGGCCGCCGATCTGGTGACCGTCGCCCTGGACGAACTGCTGCCGCGCGCCGACGGGCCCGAGGCGCAGCTCACGGAGGCCATGCGCTATGCGGCGCTCGGCCCGGGCAAGCGGTTGCGGACGTTCTTCGCCCTCGAGACCGGCAGGATGTTCGACCTGCCGGACCGCTCGGTGCTGCGGGCCGCCTGCGCGCTGGAGTGCATACAGGCCTACAGCCTGATCCACGATGACCTGCCGTGCATGGACGACGACGACATGCGGCGCGGCCGGCCGACCGTCCACCGCGCCTATGACGAGGCGACCGCCGTGCTGGCCGGCGACGCCCTGCAGACGGCGGCCTTCGAGATCCTGGCGCATCCGGACACCCATGCCGACGGAAACATCCGGGCCGAGCTGGTGATGAAGCTCGCCCAGGCCTCCGGCGCACGCGGCATGGTCGGCGGCCAGATGATCGACATCCTGGGCGTGCGTGACGACCTCGGCGGGGTGGCGCGCATGCAGCGGTTGAAGACCGGCGCGCTGATCGCCTGCGCCTTCGAGCTGCCGCTGGTGCTGGCCCGGGCCAAGGATTCCGAGCGGCACGCCTTGCTGGCCTTCGCCCACGACCTGGGGCTTGCCTATCAGATCGTCGACGACCTGCTGGACGCCGAGGGCGACGCCGACGCCATGGGCAAGGCGGTCGGCAAGGACGCGGCCAAGGGCAAGGCCAACTTCGTCACCCTGCTGGGGGTGGATGCGGCACGTGAGCGCCTGACCTTGCTTTCGAGCCAGACCAAGGCGCATCTGGAGCCCTTCCGCGGCGCAGCTGAATTCCTACGGGCCAGCGTCGATTTCGTGTTAGAGCGCCGCAACTAATGTCAGCACAGTGCAGTCCGCGTTAGCCAATGGCGCCCTCAACACCGCTCCTCGATACGATCTCCACGCCCGCCGGGACGCGCGAGCTCTCGATTCCCCAGCTTCGCCAATTAGCCGACGAGCTGCGGGCTGAAACCATCGATGCGGTCTCGCAGACCGGGGGGCACCTGGGCGCGGGCCTGGGGGTGGTCGAACTGACCGTCGCCCTCCATCACGTCTACGAGACCCCCCGGGACATCCTGATCTGGGACGTCGGCCACCAGGCCTATCCGCACAAAATCCTTACCGGGCGGCGCGACCGCATCCGCACGCTGCGCCAGGGCGGCGGCCTCTCCGGTTTCACAAAGCGCGCCGAGAGCGAATACGACCCGTTCGGCGCGGCTCACGCGGCCACCTCGATTTCGGCGGCGCTCGGCTTCGCGGCGGCGCGCGACCAGAAGGGCGACGACAACCGCGTCGTCGCGGTGATCGGCGACGGCTCGATGAGCGCCGGCATGGCCTATGAGGCGATGAACAACGCCTGTGAGACCACCAAGCAGCTCACCGTCATCCTCAACGACAACGACATGTCGATCGCCCCGCCGGTCGGCGGGATGAGCGCCTATATGGCCAGGCTGGTCTCAGGCAGCGGCTATCGTTCCATCCGCAACCTCGGCAAGGCCGTCTCCAAGGCCTTCCCGAAGCCCCTGCAGGAAGCCGCCCGCAAGGCCGAGGAATACGCCCGCGGCATGGTCACCGGCGGCACCTTCTTCGAGGAGCTCGGCTTCTATTACGTCGGTCCGATCGACGGCCACGACATGGACGCGCTCGTCCACGTCCTGCAAAACGCCCGCGCCATCGTCGACAAGCCGGTGCTGGTCCACGTGGTCACCCACAAGGGCAAGGGCTATGCGCCCGCCGAAGAGGCGGCCGACAAGCACCATGCGGTGGTGAAGTTCGACGTCGTCACCGGGCAGCAGGCGAAGGGGCAGGCGGCGGCGCCCCACTATACCAAGGTGTTCGCCCAGGAGCTGATCAAGCGCGCCGAGCTGGATCCCGCGATCGTGGCCGTCACGGCGGCCATGCCCTCTGGCACCGGGCTCGACATGTTCGGCGAGCGGTTCCCCGAGCGGATGTTCGACGTGGGCATCGCCGAGCAGCACGCCGTGACCTTCGCCGCCGGCATGGCCGCCGACGGCATGAAGCCATTCGCGGCGATCTATTCGACCTTCCTGCAGCGCGGCTACGACCAGGTGGTCCACGACGTGGCGATCCAGCGCCTGCCGGTGCGGTTCGCCATGGACCGGGCCGGGTTGGTGGGCGCCGACGGCCCGACGCACGCCGGCTCCTTCGACGTCGGCTTCATGGGCGCCCTGCCCGGCATGATCCTCATGGGTCCCGCCGACGAGGCTGAGCTCGCCCGCGCCATCGCCACCGCCGTCGAGATCGACGACCGGCCGAGCGCTTTCCGCTATCCGCGCGGCGAGGGCATGGGGGTCGAAATCCCGGCGCTGGCCCAAGCCTATGAAATCGGCAAGGGCCGCATTGTCCGCGAAGGCACGGCGGTGGCCATCCTGTCGTTCGGGACGCGCCTGGGCGAGAGCCTGAAGGCGGCCGACATGCTGGCCGCCCGGGGCCTTTCCGCCACCGTGGCCGACGCCCGCTTCGCCAAGCCGCTGGACGTGGACCTGGTGCTGCGGCTGGCCCGCGAGCACGAGGCGCTGATCACCGTCGAGGAAGGGTCGGTCGGCGGCTTCGGCAGCTTCGTCCTACAGGCCCTGGCCGAACACGGCGCCCTGGATCGCGGCCTGAAGGTCCGCACGCTGGTCCTGCCGGACGTCTTCCAGGATCATGACAAGCCCGATCTCATGTACGCCGAGGCTGGCCTCGACGCCGAAGGCATCGTCCGCGGCGCGCTGTCGGCGCTGGGGATCAGCAACGCCACCGTGGCGGGGCGTCGCGCCTAGCGCTTGCAGGTCGCCTAGAACGGCTGGAATTTCTCCACCAGCGCCTGGCCGTAGGGGGTCTTCTGGACGCGGCTGATGTCGCCGCGGCCGCCGTAGTTGATCCGCGCCTCGGCGATCTGGGTGTGCTTGATCGTGTTGGAGGACGTGATGTCCTCCGGCCGCACGATGCCCGAGACGGTGAGCTGCCGCATTTCGGCGTTGGTGCGGACTTCCTGGGTGCCCTGGATCACCAGGTTGCCGTTGGGCAGCACGGAAGTGACCACCGCGGCGATCGTGAGGCTGATCTTCTCAGCCCGGTTGACCGAGCCGTCGCCGGCGTTCGAGGACGTGGCGTTGGTCTCGATCGCGTTGGCCGGATCGAAGGCGCCCGGCAGGATCTTCCCGAGCGAGGTCTCCAGGCCGAGGAAGTGCGGCACGCCCGACTTCATGCCGGAGGTCCGCGAACTCGAGGTCGAGTTGGTGGTCTTGGCGCTGTCGTCGATGTCGATCTGGACGGTCAGGATGTCTCCC
>Ga0307513_10008289_pt1 | contig 13318 bp, 14 predicted proteins | sample 15_EM_MG_FD_202174 | JGI IMG/M metagenome (GOLD analysis project Ga0307513, IMG submission 202174) | Populus trichocarpa ectomycorrhiza microbial communities from riparian zone in the Pacific Northwest, United States - 15_EM | ecosystem: Host-associated > Plants > Roots > Unclassified | place...
GAGTTATCTTCCAGATGCCTCTAGGAAGCTCATAACTTCGGGAGCATAGGTTCGGATATATGGTCATCCTATTGAGCCATATACCTCGCTCTTAATTATTAGGTAAGCTATTCCCGCTAGGGTAATACATGCTTAAACAAAGACAGAATCAAGAACCCCATGGGAGGGGAGGCCAGACACCACAGAAAGAGGAAGGGGACAGACGGGGGCGTGATACCCCTAGGCAGAAGCCATCAGGGGAGATGAGAGGCGGAGGACACTCTCACAATGATTTCTCATGGTGTTGAGATTTCAATTGCTGGAGGTGGAGCGGACGAGAAAGATGAAGAAAATAGTGGGCTTTTATTTTATTTTATTTTATTTTTATTTTTATTTTTATTTTTTTATATCATATATTCGTTGTTAAGGTACAAGAAATCGCATGGAGCGCTAGCTATGGCGAAAACAAAACCCAAAATCCAAAACGAACTAACAAAGGGAACATCCGGAACATTTCTCTTCATCTGGGGTCCGTAACGGTCCGAGGCCCACATACGGGCGCGAAATTAAAGCAAGTACGGTAAGAAAGCACCCTTTCCCAACCAGCGGATAGCATGAGAAACAACAAAGTAAACCTAGCTTTCCTGAGACGACATAAAGTACCCAAAGGAAACCACATTAGACGAGCGGGAGGAAACTGAATCAGCGGAGGAATGCGGGCGAGTGAACATACCCGGCGGGAAGGCTGTGGCCGTAGACCTGATGAAACCGGTGAGCGGGCCCAAGAGGGCTGCTGAGGACCATACGGGGGCATCGGCGCCGAGCTCAGTGACCCCCTGAAGGTGGCGGTTCCTGGCGGGCTCCTTTGCCAAGCAGTGGAGGATGGCGTGTTCGAAGCTCTCGGGGGCCTCGTTGCAACTAGGACAGGTCGTCGGGCCGTCATCGTCCCAGGACGGGTGGGCGCGGAGGTAGCTTTTCCCTGACCTCATCTGGTGAAGGCGTCCTGCGTCGAACTTGGAGAGGCCCATAAATGGATGGGGCGTTAGCGAGGGGCGGTAGGCGTAACGTTCAGAACCCGGCGCCGCTTCCTCCCATTCTTCCATGAGGAGTTTCTTGCAGAGGAGCTTGAGCTGCGGGTAGGAACGGCCCGGGGGGGGGTCGGGGTATGACTCCTCCAGCAGGTGCTGGGAGGTGACCGGAAGGGGCCCGTGGCCGTCGGGGCCAAGAAGGAAGAGCATCGAGTGGGGGAGGGCGTCCAGAGGGAGGTGAGTCCTGTTCTTGGCAGGGGGCCTCGGTCGCCACCAGGGGAGGGGCAGGCGGGCACCAGGGTTCCCACGGCAGAGGATTCTGTGGTCGGGGGTGTGACGGTGTAACGATGGCGTCTGTAGAGAGGGCGGGAGCCTTGCAGCAGCGGGGTTGATCTCCCGGGGGGAGCACATCACCCTCAGGCAGGCCAGCCGGCGTTTGTACGCTAGGAGGAGGTCGCGTGGCGGGAGGCAGGCTTCCACAGCCAGGGTGTCGGTAGGGGTGCACGCAAAGCAGTTTGTGGTCCATCGCTGGACCCTGTGCCAGAAGGCCGAGTGTTTCCTTGTCATGTGGACAGTAGGCTCGAAGGTGTCCGCGCCGTAGCTGAGGATGGGGAATAAAAGCGAAGATGCCAACCGATGGCACAAAAACGGGGGCAGGCCCATCCCCGGGCGGGAGAGCCTTTTGTAACATGTGTACATGTTCCGGTAACGGTACACAGGAGCGGGCAGTGCAGGATCTCCTATGTTTAGTTGATTTATATTTGGTTTATTTGATTTGATTTCAGCTCCGCCACTGTCTCTGAGTCAGATAGGCTATGCTATCGTATTGCTATGTTTAGTTTGCTTTGCTGGAAGTTTATATTTAGGATTCCGGGTATGGAATGGTCATGTAGCACTGGCGAAGGCTGAGCACTGTTTGTTTCTTTCTTTGGTCTTGCAGGATTACAGGATTCCGGTATGTGCGCAGCTACTGGTAATGATCGTGATTGCAGGAAGGCTATCGCTCTTGGGTTTTTGTATTTAAACCAGCCTCCTGGCTAGCAGGAGACAGCAGACTTCGACAGACCTTCAGTCTAAGAATACACTTGGTTGAACGGCAATCCCTGAGTTCTATTTGTCCTTCAACTATTATCTCTTGCCTCGGGTCCCTTGAAGCCTCCCTTAGCACCAGCGCTAGCAGGTCTATCGCCGGTCCTATTGTATTTTCGTTAGACAGGAATAAACCTGTTACACCTTTTGACAGCCACGAACGCCGCTTGGGCCTTGGCCAATCTCTTGGTAAAGTGTGGGGTGGTCGAAATTGAGGGTGTGAACCAGTACCCCAGCCAGCGGACTTCGTCCTTGGGGGAAAAGATTGACCCGTCTAGGTGTATTGGGGAGCGGGAGACAGGGCCCCTGTCCTTAATTGTTCTCCAGTGTATAAGTTCGGTTTTTGGGACGGAGAAGCCAACGCCCAGCCTGGCCCCCCTGGCCTTCGCCATCGCGTATCACCGCTGTAGTGATTGGATGTTACATCAATAGGACGTAGAGGAAACCGTTAGACCAAAGTCGTCAACGTAGGAGAGGGTGAGGCCCTGGGGGATCTCGAGGTGGAGTCGGGAAACATAAACAACAAACAACAGCGGGGAGACTGGGGAGCCTTGTGGAGTGCCCATGGCGACCGGGGCAAATACCTTTGGTAACCCTTGGTAGCGGAGTCGGTACCTCCTACCAGTCAGGAAGGACCTGGTCCAGGAGACGAGATATGGGTTTACGGCCTTTTCTTTGAGCATGCCGCACAGGGTTGAGGGGTTCACGTTGTCGAACCCTCCCTTGATGTCGAGGAAGAGCGTTGAGACCTTCCTTCCGGCCATCTGGAGCGTTCTCACCTCGTGAGTCAGTGTGGTGGTCGCATCCGAGGCTGAAAGGCCAGCTAGGGAGCCCCATTGGTGGGGGTCGAGGAGGCCTGCAAGAAAATAGTGGGCGGAGCCCTCCTATATAGAAGGAAATCCTAGCACAGCCTTTGCCGCCGCCCGACTCATACCCCAGTATGAGTCGCATATCCGCGTAACTACGGAAACCATACAATTTGTCGTAACCTTTACAAAGGAAATCTCTCATAGCAACCGTGTAACAAAAGAAAGAACACCAAAGTTATCCTAACATGTGTCTCACCAGGGGACCGTGAGAGGCAGAAGATCTGAGGTATTAAAAGAGCGGAAAAGACCTGGGCTGAAAAGCAGTAATGCCGCCAGGGTCAAAAGGGCTAAAGTCTTTAGTCAAGGAGAATGGAAAGTTCTTTTAAATATACCAAAATGTATTGATGATTACAATCACCATATGGGAGGGGTTGATATAGTAGCAGACCAATATTGGTCCTATTATGATACCCAGCTAATATCACAGCGTACTTGGTTTCCTATATTTTTTTGGCTTTTGGATACTGCTTTAATTAATTCTTTTATCATGTATTCAGACCTGGGTATTTCACTTGAGCATAAGGAGTTTAGGATACAAGTTGCATGGAGTCTTCTCTTGAGTTTTGTTGAAAGAGGGGGAGTACGGAGAAATCACAATACTAGCACACCAAAACCACCGCCTGATATCCCACCCAATGATACCCCACAGCACTATATTACACAAAGAAGTGGCTTTCCACCTCCTGTGCCAGACGGACAACATTTTCCTATACAGTTACCCCAAAAAAGGCATTGTGTTTTTTGTCGCTGGCAGCGTGCACAAGAGGGGTCCCCCGGAGTCTGCAAGCCAACTCAAGCCCCCCAAAAAATTTGGGAATGTGGTACCTGTCATCATGCACTTTGCCTAAATGACAAGAGAAACTGCTTTTATATGTATCATAATTATGAGGAGTAATGCTGTTCTGATGGGATGGGTATTTCAATTTTACTCTTATTACTGGTGTTGAAAATTGGGTTCGATTTCGAACGGGAACCCTTCCGCACGAGGGGATAGAGAGGGAACCATCGGGGGTTCTCTGTATGATAAAGACAATATTATCGCGGTTTAATAACCAATTAAATCGTCGTTCGCGTCGTGCAAGCATCCAGTTTTTAAGTGGGGTACCGGACTTTTGATAAGAGAAACTGTGACTTTATTCGTAATTACAGTGGTCATCTACAGTATATATTATTAGTGAACTTCCATCCTTAAAGTGGGAAATCCTTGTATCTTAAGTAGAAACTCTCGCTCTCACCACCTGCGATGATATTTGTGGCTTCCACTAAGGATTGCTTTTCGCAGTGTCAGCCACCAAGGCTGCCATAATTTATCCATTGAATTGGTTGGGCTTGCTCTGCGTCCGGCGCTTAGAGTTTGTTTGTGAATGGTCATTTTTATGGTGCAACCCTTCTCTTTTTTCTTCGTTGTTCCATAAAGTGTTATGTGTAACGCTGCCTTAATGCCAGAAGACCCCCGCTTTTCCTCCCCCAGCTCCCATATTTCCCCAGCTCCCAAATTCCCCTAGCTCGCAAGAATATCACCAACCGACCGTACTCAATAACTCCTCTACAACAGTACAAGCAGCAAAATCGGAAGATGTCTCAAAATCCCACCCATCATAATGTCAACTACTTCAATAATACGAACTGCAATAACACGAACTATAATGTGCAGAATAACTATGTTGCTCCCGATGATCGGTCTCCACTCTTGACCTGGCTATCACCCCTAGAGCCCAAGTTACGGCACCGGGACATCCAAGAACGCCGCGACGACCGTGTGGGAGAATGGCTCCCACAAACTGAAGAATTCAGAAGGTGGAATGAGGGGAGTGGTGAAAGTGAGGGCGATAAGGCAGTATTGTTTTGCTACGGAGGTCCAGGGGTCGGGAAGACATTTATCAGGTAACGGGAATTATCCTCGGAGGAGAGAAGAAAGGGATGGAGTCCGTGCTAACAGGCCACCATGTCAGTTCACTGGTAGTGGACAGGCTCTCCTATCAGTCCAGGGGGCAAAATACAACGGTTACATGCTCCTACCTAGACTTCGCCGCGCAAAAGGAGCAGTCTGTGGCCAATATTCTGGGTTCCTTAGTGAGACAGGTCGTTAGCGGAATGAAAAAGATTCCAGAGGAAATAACACGGGCTTTTGAAGAGCAAAAATTGTCTAATGCCGGGCGGGGACCACCACTCCCGGATATAGTGAAGATGTTACAGTCCATCACATCCTCAGTGCGTACATTTGTATGCATAGACGCCTTGGACGAATGTGCGGCAGCGAATCGAGTCAAGCTCCTTAATTCGCTCCAACAAATCCTCAAATCATCCCCCCACACACGAATATTCATCATCGCAAGGCCACATGTTCGGGCTGAGGTCGAAAAGCGTCTTCCTGGACGAGTGACAAGTGTGTCGGTAGGAACCAGCAAGAGTGATATCATGGGATACCTTCGTCTTAGACTAGACGAGGACGAAACTCCGGAAGCCATGAATGAAAGTCTCGAGGCAGACATTCTGGAGAAGATTCCCGAAAATATGTCGGAAATGTATGTAGGAGCGATTATACTAAGAATCCCACCATCCACCATCCGCTAATGGATATGTATCTAGGTTTCTACTCGTTTCCCTAAGTATCGATGGAATCCTACACGAATCCACAATCTCCCGGAGACGAGAAAAACTAAGCAAAATGACCAATGGATTGGAAGTGGGAGATGTTTACGGCGCGACGATCAAGCGGATAAGGGCGCAAGATGGGGACAAATCGAGACTCGGGATGACGACGTTGCTGTGGATCAGCCATGCGGAACGGCCACCGCGATCGGATGAGCTCTGCCAGGCCTTAGGGGTCCAACTAGGCTCCACGGAGTTTGATGTTGGAAACATCCCTTCGATGTCAACATTGGTGAACTGCTGCCAAGGCCTGATTACTGTGGATAAGGAAGCATCAACTGTGCGATTGATCCACTTTACCCTGCAGGAGTATCTATCCGCTCATCCCGATATATTCATTAAACCTCACTTGGCAATGGCTGAAATCTGCTTGACCTATCTGAATTCCAAACAGGTCAAAGCCCTTTCGACTGCTAATTCTGATGATACTTGGAACACACCCTTTCTAGAATACTGTTCAGTATACTGGGGAGTGCATGCAAAAAGGGAGCTCTCAGACTACGGGAGATCACTTGCACTGGAGCTGTTAAAGGAGCCTTATAGCCAGATATCAACCAAATTACTCCTTGTACATGAAAATATTCCTCTCTGGGGCCGCGATACTTGTCAGTTTAGTGGGCTACACTGCGCATCGTTCTTTGGAATTGTTGAAGTGGTAGCTGCTTTAATAGAGGCGGGAGGTTCTGACATCAACGGGGAAGGGTATTTTGGTCCTACACCACTTTCTTGGGCTGCGCGTAATGGGCATGAAGAAGTGGTGAAAATTCTACTCGAGGGGGGAGAGGTAGACCCAGACAAGGCAGATGAGAACAGCCAAACACCGCTCTTTTTTGGCGCCTCCTATGGACATGAGGGAGTGGTAAAAATACTACTCGAACGGGAAGAGATCAACCCGGACAAGCCAGATAAACAGGGCCGAACACCGCTCTTTTTTGCCGCTGGGAACGGACATGAGGGAGTGGTAAAAATACTACTCGAACGGGAAGAGGTCAACCCTGACAAGCTAGATAATTGGGGCAGAACACCGCTCTCGCTTGCCACTTGGAATGGACACGAGAAAATAGTAGCGCTCCTAAAATCTCACAAAGCGGCAACCCCCCGTACCACTTAAGCCCCCGGAGGCACCTCCCCGTCGAAATACCCGCCGTCCCTTCCCTTTCCCGCACATTACCTTCTATGAGGCACTCAGATATTATCCCGTCGACGGGGGTAATCCCATAACCTGTCAATGCAGCTACACCCCATACCCTCCCCCTCCCCTTTCGACTATTTCTTTCCCGGCAGTGTGAGGATTTCCGAGTTTCCGTTTTCATGTTCCATTGTGTTTTATTTGAGTCAAATTTCCATCTTTGTGAAAGGTCGAGTTTTTACATTGCTTGTAGATTTCATCCTTTTATATTTACTTCTTTTCCCTCTATTAATTCGTTAATGTCTTTTTCCTCTAGGGGTTTTTTCCCCTTCGTTTTCTCAGTTTTATTCCCCGGACGGTTTGGACTGCGCAATATAGGATTATTTTTCTAAGTATCATAGAGAAAGGCAGTGTATGATAGTTCATGGATTGTTAAAAATTGGATGAAGACCGGAGTGTACCTGTGGTAGGGGACTGGTTTAATAGCCCGTATCAACTAGCCATTAGATATACCAGACCGGTTTCTTTAGGGACTATGATAGAACCAATTTTAATCTCCTTTGGATAATGCTCCTCTTTCCGCAAGACAATGCGTGTAGAAAAAGAAAAAGAAAATATTTGCAGGGTGCTTTGATTTCTATATCAAGTCCTGGGGAATTTGAAAACCAATTTTCAATTTTAATTTTGCTAATTGGCCTCGAGTTCTGCCGTTGCATGGGTTATACAGCCGAGTAGTGTCCGAAGGATGACTGGCGTAAATCACCTGTGATCAAAACCCAAGCCACGGAAGAATACAGGTAGAAAGTATCACAGATTATAAAGTGGACGCATGATTAGCTAAGTACCTGCAAGGTATATATTATGATACCCGGATTATATCAATCCTCGGTCTCCTCTACCCTCTCATCCACAACTATTCTGCAAGCGCCGCAAGTAACCGTGCAACAACTCAATTCCAGCCCAACACTAATAATTCGAAACACACACTTTAATTCACAACCTAAGTAATTCCAAGAATGCGCAAACATAACCAGACCATTCACACATATCACTTTCATCAGCACATGAGGACAGCCCCCCCATCCATTTCCACCCTTATCCCAAAATAGCTCCATCCCGGCTCTGTATCGCAATAATACTCAGCAAGTCTCTACCACAGCCCTTAGAAATGCCCCTGCACGGATCTTGGACTCGGGCTTTTTACTCTAATACTTGCGCATTGAAAAAAGTATCCTGGGAATATGGAGTCTGGCTTAGAACTGACTTGGGTGGGTAGGAATAGGCACGACCGGTGTGGGTGAAGTCGGTGAATCGGGGAACGGGGGCCGATGCGAGGTGGATAGCGTTTGATGACCTGGAGAAGACTTCTAAATATCTGTGCAGGGCCGGAGGTGGAAGTCATCAAGCGAGTGATTTTCCGTGACCAGTCTGCAGCATTTCCGTGCATCATAACCAAACGGTAGGTTATTTCCGTAGACCCCTTGCAATCCATGAACCAAAATTTTTCAATTATGATATTATATGAATTCGAGGGTACCCATAGATAAACTATAAACAAACCAACAATCCGTAAAAATAAAAATAAAAAATAAAAATCGGGGGGTCCGGACGACCTCTTTCGCCAAGATCGTGGCACTATATAACATTCCATCGTTGCGATCGAGAGATTTCCAACATTTGGTTAGACCAGATACTGTACAATTTTGCTGTGCTTTTTCAAGGTGGCTGGCATGTTAGCCCGCGGTTCTTCACAAGTTCCAAAGGCTTTCCTAAGGAAGCAGCCTAAGTGGCTAAGGATCGGGAAACCATTGTTCTTCGAGTCTAATTTATCCCGCGAAACTTGGGAAAGATACCAATGTGAGATGTGTCCCGGGGTGGGGTACAGAGTGGGAATTATTGGGGGTTCTCAGCATGATAAAAACTATCATAATAAATTATTATCTCAGTTTCAAAACTAATCAAATCGTCGTTCGGGTCGTGCATCCAGTTTTTAACTGGGGTACCGGACTTTTGATAAGAGAAATGGTGACTTTTATTCGTAATTGCAGTGGCCATCCATATACTATTGGCCAACATCGCTCTTTAGAGTAGGAAAACCTTGTGCATTAAGCTGAAACCCCCGCTACCACACGATGACATTTGTGGTTTCCACCAAGGATTGCTTTTCGCAGTGTCAGCCACCAAGACTGCCATAATTTATGTATGGAATTACTCGAGCAGTTGCTTGCTCTACGGTCGGCGCTTAGAGCTTCTTTGTGAGTGGTCATTTTTATGGTGCAACAACTGTTTTTCTTCAGTCTTCCATAAATTGATATGTGTAACGCTGCCTTAATGCCAGAAGACCCCCGCTTTTCCTCAGCAAGGCCCCGCTTTCCCCCAGCTCCCATATTTCCCCAGCTCCCAAATACCCCCAACTCCCAAGAATACCACCAACCGACCATACTCAATAACTCCTCTACAACAGTACAAGCAGCAAAATCGGAAGATGTCTCAAAATCCCACCCATCACAATATCAACTGCTTCAATACTACGAACTCCAATAACACGAACTATAATGTGCAGCATAACTATGTTGCTGCCGATGATCGGTCTCCACTCTTGACCTGGCTATCCCCCCTACAGCCCCAGTTACGGCATCGGGCCATCCAAGAACGCCGCGCCGGCGGTGTGGGAGAATGGCTCCCACAAATTGAAGAATTCAGAAGGTGGAATGAGGGGAGTGGTGAAGGTGAGGGCGATAAGGCAGTATTGTTTTGCTACGGAGGTCCAGGGATCGGGAAGACATTTATTAGGTAACGAGAATTATCCTCGGAGGAGAGAAGAAAGGGATGGAGTCCGCGTGCTAACAGGCCATCATGTCAGTTCACTGGTAGTGGACACGCTCTCCTATCAGTCCAGGGGGCAAAACACAACGGTTACATGCTTCTACCTGGACTTCGCAGCGCAAAAGGAGCAGTCTGTGGCCAGTATTCTAGGTTCCTTAGTGAGACAGGTTGTTAGCGGAATGAAAAGGATTCCAGAGGAAATAACACGGGCTTTTGAAGAGCAAAGATTGTCTAATGCTGGACGCGGACCAGAACTCCCGGATATCGTGAAGATGTTACAGTCCATCACATCCTCAGTGCGTACATTTGTATGCATAGACGCCTTGGACGAATGTGCGGCGGTGAATCGACTCAAACTCCTTAATTCGCTCCAACAAATCCTCAAATCATCCCCCCATACACGAATATTCATCATTGCAAGGCCTCATGTTCGGGCTGAGGTCGAAAAGCGTCTTCCTGGACGAGTGATAAGTCTGTCGGTAGGGACCAGAAAGGATGATATCATGGGATATCTTCGTCTTAAACTAGACGAGGACGAAACTCCGGAAGCCATGAATGAAAGTCTCGAGGCAGACATTCTGGAGAAGATTCCCGAAAATATGTCGGAGATGTACGTAGGAGCGATTATACTAGGAATCCCACCATCCACCATCCGCTAATAGATATGTATCTAGGTTTCTACTCGTTTCCCTAAGTATCGATGGAATCCTACACGAATCCACAATCTCCCGGAGACGAGAAAAACTAAGCAAAATGACCAATGGATTGGAAGTGGGAGATGTTTACGGTGCGACGATCAAGCGGATAAAGGCGCAAGATGGAGACAAATCGAGACTCGGGATGACAACATTGATGTGGATCAGCCATGCGGAACGGCCACTGCGATCGGATGAGCTCTGCCAGGCCTTAGGGGTCCAGCTAGGCTCCACGGAGTTTGATGTTGGCAACATCCCTTCGATATCGTCATTAGTCAACTGCTGCCAAGGCCTCATTACTGTTGATAAGGAGGCATCAACCGTGCGATTGATCCACTTTACCCTGCAGGAGTATCTTTCCGTTCATCCCGATATATTCAGTAAACCCCACGCGGCAATGGCCGAAATCTGCTTGACCTATCTTAATTCCCAACAGGTCAAAGCCCTTTCGACTGCTGATTCTGATGATACTTGGAACACACCCTTTCTAGAATACTGTTCAGTATACTGGGGAGTGCATGCGAAAAAGGAGCTCTCGGGCCGCGGGAAATCTCTCGCGCTGGAGCTGTTAAAGGAGGATTATAGCCTGATATCAACCGAATTACTCCTTGCGCATGAATATGAATCTCTGTGTGACGAGGACTACGAGACTTGTACTCCGTTTAGTGGGCTACACTGCGCATCGTTCTTTGGAATTGTTGAGGTGGTAACTGCTTTAATAGAGGTGGGAGGTTCTGATATCAACGGGGCAGGGGATCTTGGTCCTACACCACTTTCATGGGCCGCGTGTAATGGGCATGAAGAAGTGGTGAAAATTCTACTTGAGCGGGGAGAGGTAGACCCAGACAAGGCAGATGAGAACGGCCAAACACCGCTCTCTTATGCCGCCTGGTATGGACGTGAGTCAGTTGCAAAAATACTACTCGAACGGGAAGAGGTCAACCCGGAAAAGGCAGATCAATTTGGCCAAACACCGCTCTTGGTTGCCGCTCAGAACGGACATGAGGGAGTGGTAAAAATACTACTCGAACGGGAAGAGGTCAACCCCGAAAAGCCAGATAAATCGGGCCAAACACCGCTCTTAGTTGCCGCTCAGTTCGGACATGAGGGAGTGGTAAAAATACTACTCGGACGGGAAGGGGTCAACCCCGACAAGCCAAATAAATTGGGCAAAACACCGCTCTGGGCCGCCGCTCAGTTCGGACATGAGGGAGTGGTAAAAATACTACTCGGACGGGAAGAGGTCAACCCGGAAAAGGCAGAAGAATTTGGCCGAATACCGCTCTTGGTTGCCGCTCAGAACGGACATGAGGGAGTGGTAAAAATACTACTCGAACGGGAAGAAGTCAACCCTGACAAGCCAGATAAAGAGGGCAGAACACCGCTCTCGTATGCCGCTGAGCGTGGACATGAGGCAGTGGTAAAAATACTACTCGAACGGGAAGAGGTCAACCCTGACAAACCAGATAAACGGGGCGGAACACCGCTCTCGCATGCCGCTTGGAAAGGACGTGAGGGAGTGGTAAAAATACTACTCGAACGAGAAGAGGTCAACCCTGACAAGCCAGATAAATGGGGCAGAACACCGCTCTCGCTTGCCACTCGGGAAGGACACGAGAAAATAGTAGCGCTCTTACAATCTCACAAAGCGGCAACCCCCAGTACCACTTAAGCCCCCGGAGGCACCTCCCTATCGATATACCCACCGTCTCTTCCCTTTCCCGCACGTTACCTTCTATGACGCACTCAGACATTATCCTGTCGACGGGGGTAATCACATAACCTGTCAATGCAGCTACACCCCATACCCTCCCTCCCCTTTGCGACCATTTCTTTCCCGGCAGTGCGAGGGTTTCCGAGTTTCCGTTTTCATGTTCCATAGTCTTCTCTAAGTCAAATTAGACTCCTTGCGAAGGTCGGGCTTATACATCGCCCATAGATTTCATCCTTTTATATTTACTTCCTCTCCATGTCTTTTTTTCTTGTATAGTTTTTTTCCCCCTCCGTTTTCCTGGTTTCCCCCCTCGGACGACATAGACTGCGGAATATAGGGTTGTTTTTGAATAGAGAAATGCGGTGTATGATAGTTTAAGGATTGTTAAAAATTGGATATAAAGACCGGACAGTACCTGTGGTACAAGACCAGTTTAATTGCACCTACCATCCGGCCATTAGATATACCAGACCGGTTTCTTCAGGGACTATGATGGAACCAATTTTGATCTCCTTTAGATAGTGCTCCTCTTTCCGCAAGACACTACGAGTAGAAAAGGGAAAGGAAAATATCGCAGGGAGTTTTGGTGTCTGTTTCAAGTCTTGGGGAATTTGGAAAACCAATTTTCAATTTTAATTTTGCTAATTGGCTTCGAGTTCTGCCGTTGCATGGTTTATTCAGCAGAGTAGTGTCCGAAGGATGACTGGCGTAAATCACCTGTTATCAAAACCCAAGCCACGGAAGAATACAGGTAGAAAGTATCATAGATTATAAAGTGGACGTATGATTAGCTAAGTACCTACAAGGTATATATGATACCCGTATTATATCAATCCTCCGTCTCCTCTACCCTCTCATCCACAAGTATTCTACAAGCTCCGTAAGTAACCGTGCAGCAACTCAATTCCATACCCCAACACCAACAATCAGAAACACCCATCTTAGTCCACAATCTAAGTAATTCCAAGAACGTGCAAACATAACCACACCTTTCGCACATATCACTTTCATCAGCACATGAGGACAGCCCCCATCCATTTTCACCTTTATCCCAAAATAGCCCCCTCCCGGCTTTGTATCGCCACAATACTCAGCCAGTCTCTACCATAGCCTTTAGCAATGCCCTTGCACGGATCTTGGACTCGGGGTTTTTTACTCTAATGCTTGCGCATTGAAAAAAGTATCCTAAAATATAGAGTCTAGCTTAGAACCAGTGTTCCCAAGCGTCCAGTCCGTCCGTCTTTAGCCTAGGACGGGACGGACGCCAAGTTTGAGACCTTCGGACGGGACGGACGCCCAATTGCAGTCCGTCCTGACCTATGCCCGGGACGGACGGC
>Ga0307513_10008290_pt1 | contig 13318 bp, 9 predicted proteins | sample 15_EM_MG_FD_202174 | JGI IMG/M metagenome (GOLD analysis project Ga0307513, IMG submission 202174) | Populus trichocarpa ectomycorrhiza microbial communities from riparian zone in the Pacific Northwest, United States - 15_EM | ecosystem: Host-associated > Plants > Roots > Unclassified | place...
CCGCACCGAATCCGCAGCCCGAATCCCCGCCGCACCTCTCAGCAGCCAACCGCTACGGCGCGCCGTAGCGAACCCGACTCGCCTCATCGCCAAGCCGCGGCAACGAACCGAACCGGCTCGCCGGATCACCCAGCGCACATCCGCTGCCCGACTCCCCACCCAATCCCTACGGCTCGTCGCGGCGGAGCTGGCTCGTTTCGTCGCTGGACTGCGGCGCCGGATCGAGTTGGCTGGTCGGATCGGCCGGAGCCGATGGGGTGGTTGGCTCGCCGAAAACCGGCTGGCCGCCGTGTGTCGGCTGAGCGCCGGTCACTGGCTCGGTGCCATATCCGGGCTGCCCACCATAGGCCGGTCCAGCGGCATAGCCAGGCTGGACAGCGTAGGGAGGCTGGGCGGTATATCCGGACTGGGCGGCAGAGGCAGGCGGTTGAGGCTGGGCGGCGGTTTGGCCGGTCTGACCCGGTTGTCCGGCGTTGGTCGGATTTTGCGCTGGCTGGCCCGTGGAAGTGACGTCCTGCGCGGCCTGGTTGTAGCCCTGCTGGCCGTAAGCAGGCATTTGGGCGGGCTGGCCGTATACGGGCTGGCCGTAAACCGGTTCGCCGTAGACGGGTGGCGCCCATCCCTGCGGGGCGGCCGGGTGTGGCGTGCCCGTGGGTGCGTAGCTCTGCGGCACCGAATAGCCAGCGGGGGCGGCCGGGCGAAGGTCCGGATAAGCGCCGGGCCCGGAACCCGGCTGGGAGCTGTAACCCGGAGCGCCGCCGGGCCCCGACTGGTCGCCATAACTCGGAACAGACCCAGAACCCAACTGAGCGCCGTAACCCGCAGCAGACCCGGAGCCCGGCTGAGAGCCGTAACCCGGAACAGAGCCGGTATCAGGCTGGGAGCCGTAACCCGGAACGCCGCCTGGCGCGGGCTGGCCGCCGTAACCGGGATTGCCGGGGGTCGGCTGGGCACCGGTTTCCGGCGCGTAGCCAACGCCCGTGCCCGGCGCGCAACCGGAGCCGGCGTCTGGTCCGGAGCCTGAGCCCGGGCTCGGCGCGTAACCAGAACCGGGGCCCGACGCGTAACCAGAACCGGGGCTTGACGCATGGCCGGGGCCAGGGCTTGGCGGATAGCCAGAGCTGGGGCTTGGCGGATAGCCAGAGCTGGGGCCCGGCGCGTAACCAGAACCGGGGCCCGGCGCATAGCCGGGGCCAGGGCTTGGCGGATAGCCAGAGCTGGGGCTTGGCGGATAGCCAGAGCTGGGGCCCGGCGCGTAACCAGAACCGGGGCCCGGCGCATAGCCGGGGCCAGGGCTTGGCGCATAGCCAGAACCGGGGCTTGGCGCGTAACCAGAACCGGGGCCCGGCCCATAGCCGGGGCCGTAGCCAGGGGGCAGCGCGTTGTTAGGCCCGTAGCTCGGTGGCTGTTGCGGCATGCCGTAGCCGCCGTAAGCGCCCCAGGTGGGGGTTACCGCGACCGGCGGTGGTGGGAGCCGGACCGGGACCGGGACTACTGGCTCGTCCGGGGGCGAGACCGTGCGGGTCACGCCGTCCGGGAAGGCGATTTGATAGCTCGTGCCGTCCCAGAATGCCTGGGGCATCTGCGGGTCGCGGCCCACGAAGATCGAGCGGTAACTGGCGATCGCGGTGAGCAGGCGTTGCTCTTCCTCGGTCGCGTGCTGCATGTCCTCGGGCTTGCCGTTCAGACCGCGTTGCATGCCGTCGCGGAGCAGGGCCAGCTGCGTCGCCGCGTACTGGAAACTGCGCATTGCCTTGACCCCCGCGTCGCCGGACACTCGGCGGGCCCAGCGACGGGCCGAATGCCGGCGGCCCAGGCTGCCCAGCGCGGCCACCTCGGGTGGGGAGAACCAGCCCGCCTTCACGTAGCGCGGCAGGATCCGTTCGGTGAGCCGGCCCTCCCAACCGCGCAACGTGATGGCCAGGCCGACCATTGCGAAGAAGAGCGGCACCATGAAGCCCAGGTAGCCGTACAGCATGATCAGGGGTTGGCCGGTTGCGGCCGAAAGTGTCGGCAGCAGGTTGAACGTGCCGTGCAGCATCATTGCCAGCAGCAGGCCCGCGATCGGGGCGAGCCACCGCACCCGGCGGTCGGCCGCGCGGGACGAGATGCCGAGGCCGATGCCGCTCATCGAGGTGAAGAGCGGGTGCGCGAAGCCGGTGAACAGGATCCGGACTATGAAGATCAGGAAGACGTTCTGGATACCAGTCGCTGGGCCGTACTGGTCGGCGCCCGCCGCGTAGCCGTGGCCGCCCAGGTAGAGGACGTTCTCGACCATCGCGAAGCCGATCGCGGACAGGCCACAGTAGACGATTCCGTCGGTGATGCCGGACCACTCCCGGCGGCGCCGCCAGAGCAGCAGGATCGGGCCGAGGGCCTTCATCGACTCCTCGATGAACGGCGCGACCAGGACGGCGACCAGCGCGTCCGGCAGGCCGATCTGCTCGAAGATCCAGGCCACGCCCGTGTTCACGCCGAGCGCGGCGAGCGTCGCGACCGACGCACCCCAGGCGAAGCAGAAGACCAGGTAGCGCGTCGGTTCCGGTTCGTAGCGGTCCAGCCAGAGGAAACACCCGACCAGGACGGGTACGGGCAGGATCGCCGCGCCCAGGCCGATGATCAAGCCGGTGATGCCGTTGCTGAAGCCCAGAATGAGCAGCATCGCGATCGCACACGCGGCGATGAAGCCGATAACTCCGGCGAGCGGCAACCAGCGCCGCCATCCCGCCCGCCGACCGGAGCCGGGCGCCGGGCGCACGTTGGGCAGGCCGGGCTGCTGATCGGGCGGGGGCGGACCCCAGGCGCCGCCGTCGGCGACCGGGCCCGAGTAGGCAGTAGGCGAAAAGGTCGACGCAACCGTCTGCGGGGCCGGATCGGCCGGAGCCGGCGCGCTGGGCGACCCGTCAGAGGCCGCCGGAGCCGACTCGGCGGACAGCCAGGAACCTGACTCGGGCGCGTCCGCAGACGTCCAGGCACCCGGCCCAGACGATCCGGCGCCCGACTCAGAAGCAACCCCAGACGACCCAGACGTCGCGGCACCCGGCCCAGAAGCAGGAGGAGACGTCCAAGCGCCCGGCTCAGTCGCAAGCTCAGACGTCCACGCACCCGGCCCAGACGTCCCAGCTCCCGACCCAGACGCAGGAGGAGACGTCCACGCACCCGGCTCAGTCACAGGCTCAGACGTCCCAGCACCCGATCCAGACGCAGGAGGAGACGTCCAGGCACCCGGCTCAGTCGCGGGCGCGGACGTCCAGGCACCCGGCTCAGACGCAGGCGCGGGCGTCCAGGCACCCGGCTCAGACGTCCCATCGCCCGACCCAGACGCGGGCGGAGACGTCCACGCACCCGGCTCAGTCGCAGGCACGGACGTCCAAGAGCCCGGCCCAGACACGACGACGGTCGGCGACGCATCCGACTCGGGCGGTGCCGCGGCCGACTCGGGCGGTGCCGCGGCCGACTCGGGCGGTGCCGCGGCCAGGGAGGGCGCCGGGATACGGAACACCTCGGTCGGCGGGTCGACCTCTGCGGCCTCGGGCGCCTCGGGCGGCGTGGAGCCCGGGTCAGCCGAGCCCTGGGCAGGCTGGGACCCGGCAGGCTGGGGCGGGGCAGCCTGATCGGGCGACCCGCCCGGTACAACGTCGGCCATGCCGCCAGCGTAGCCACCCCGAGACCGTCAAGTTGGCCCGAGGCGGGACGAAAAGGATCCACCAAAACGATCAAGCGGGCAGTACCAGGCCGGACGGCCCGGGATGGCGATCAGGAAGGGCCGCGGCCGGAAGCGCCGGTGTGCGTCCGCCCCGTGCTCTTGCGCTGGGCTCGGGGCCGATCGTGCCAGCCCACCGCGCGGCGGACCAGGCGCGGTGCCTCCGCGTGCTCGATGCCGGACGCCCGGAGCAGGTCGGCCACCGTGGTTCGGACCTGCGCCACCACCACGCCGCCGGAGAAGCCCACCCCTTCGTCGTACGCCCGGCCCGACTCGGCCGCCGCCCGCAAGGCCCGCTCGCGTGCCGCCACTGGCTCGGCGCCCTTGGCCCAGGCCTCGCGGAGCAGCTCCACGGCGTCGCCGAGCAGGCCGATCGAGGTGGGCAGCACCGGCGGGACGGGCTCGTCGTCGTTCAGCCCGGTGATCACGCGCCGGGTCAGCACCCGGGAGTTGCGCAGCGCGTACGTGATCTGGCTCGCGCCGTCGACGTATTGGGCGAGGGCGCCGCGGGTCCGCCAGCGGGCCGGGGCGAAGGCGACGTTCTCGCTGGCCGCCGTGACCGCGGCCGCGAACGCCGTGAAGGTCCCCTCGGCCGCGCGCAGGCCAGCGAGCGCGGCCTCGACCTCCTCGACGTCGCGGTCGGCCAGCCCGGCGGCGACCCGGTGCAGGCCGTCCGCCAGCGCCCGCAGCGCCGGATCCGCGGCCCGGCGGACGACCGTGAGTGGGTTCAGCGGCAGCAAGATCGTCATCACCGTGAGGCCGACGGCCCCGCCGACCAGCGCGTCGAAGAACCGGGTCCAGGGCAGCCCGGTGGCGGCCGTCAAGGTCGCGACCAGCACCGCCGAGGAGGCCGACTGGATCACCAGCGGGGTGCCGCCGCCGACGGCCGTCGCGACCAGGATCGCCAGGACCACGATCAGGCCGATCTGCCACGGGCCGCTGCCGATCAGCAGGATCAGGGTGTCGCCGATGCCGATGCCGATCGCCACCCCGACGACCAGTTCGGCGGTGCGGCGCAGGCGCTGGCCGACCGACGAGGCGAGGGTGATCACGGCGGCGATCGGGGCGAAGAACGGCGTGGGGCGCCCGATCACGTCGTGCGCGATGAACCACGCCAGCCCGGCGGCGGCTCCGGACTGCAAGGCCAGGGCGAGCCCGCCGCGCACCCGGTGCAGGGCCGCCTTGACCCCGGATCGCGAGCGCCCGGGCACCTCGGCGAGCACAGCCGTCAAGCCGCGCAGCCGATCGGCATCCGGCTCCTCGGCACGCGGCTCGGACGGTTCGGCCGCCGGCGACGTCGCCCCCTCGCCAGTCATGCCCGACCGCCCCGAGCCCCACCCGGCCGCACCGCACCACGGCCTCGCAAGCGCCCGCCAGCAGGGCACGACGAAGATGGCTCGGTCATCATCCGACCCTAAGGGCTCGCGTGCCAGGATGGCGGCCGTGACGACACTTGTTGAGCAGTGGCATGCCGCCGCCCGGGGCGCCGGAGCGACCGCCGCCGACACGGACCTGGACGCGGCCGGCAGTTACCTGCTCGGGCGCTGGTCGGAGCCGCAGCGGCAGTATCACGACGTCGGCCACCTGACCGCCGTACTCGATGTGGTTGATCGGCTTGCTGCTCTTGCCCCGCACCCGGACCGCGTGCGGCTCGCCGCTTGGCTGCATGACGCGGTCTATGACCCGCGGGCGCTCGGCGATGCGAACGAGCGGGACAGCGCGCAGTTCGCGGAGGGCCTGTTGACCACTCTGGGCGCCCCAGCCGAGGTCGCGGCCGAGGTGGCGCGGCTGGTCGGACTCACCGCCGGGCATGCGACGGCCGACGGTGATGCCGACGGCGCGCTGCTCTGCGACGCGGACCTGGCCATTCTGGCCAGCGACGAGGAGCGTTATGCGGCGTACGCGGCGGCGATCCGCCGGGAATACGCGCACGTGCCGGACGACGCCTTCCGGGCCGGCCGCGAGCAGGTCCTCAAGGCGCTGCTCGAGCTCCCGTCGATCTATCGCCTCGAGCCGCTGCGCACGGCGTGGGAGGCGAAGGCGCGCGCAAACCTGGCGGCCGAACTGAGCGAGCTCTGACTAGCCCGGCGGGGTCAGATGTTTGGGGCGGCGCAGGCCCGCCGCGCGCAGCCGGGCGGCCAGGTCGCGGGGCGGCAGGAGAGTAGCGCCCAGCCAGATCGCCGACCGGAACCGGCTCGCCGGAATGTCGTAATGGTCCCGGTCGAAGGCGCGCCGCGGGGCTCCGAGCATCTCGGCGAAGACGTGCAGTTCGGCGTAGGACAGGTCGCTGACCAGGTGGGACCAGAGTCGGCCGTGCGCCGGCCAGCGGGGCTCGTCGACCAGGATCAAAGGTCTATCTCGAGCAGGTCGTCCGCGCCGCGGTCGGCCGCGAAGCCGCGTACGTCCGGCACCCCGATCCGGGCCGCGTCGGCGGTCAGGTCGTCGGGCATCATCTGCGACTGCCGTTCGGCCTCGACCCGGGCCAGGTAGTGCTCGATCTCCCGCTCCTGGACCGCCTTGTCCCAGCCCAGCGCGTCGGCCATCACCTGGGCGGCGTGTGCGGCCGTCTCGCTGCCGCGGTGCGGGGTCTCGATCGAGATCCGGGTCCGCCGGGTCAGCACGTCGTCGAGGTGCAGCGCGCCCTCGGCCAGCGCCGCGTAGGCGACCTCGGCGGCGAGATATTCGGGCGCGCCGGCGAGCGGGGTGCCCAGCGCCGGGTCGGCCTCGATCATGGCGAGCAGGTGCACGGTCAGGGTGCCGTAGCGCTCCAGCAGGTGCTCGATCACGCCCGCGGTGACGCCATGCCGGCGTGCCGTGTCCTGCCGGTCGCGCCACGCCGCCGCGTAGCCGTCCGCGCCGAGCAGCGGGAGCTGGTCGGTGCGCGAGGGGCGGGAGCGGCCGCCCAGCCGGCGGACGGCACGGTCGATCACGTCGGCGGCCATCACCCGGTATGTCGTGTATTTGCCGCCCGCGACCAGCAGCAGGCCCAGCATCGGCTCGACGACGGCGTGTTCGCGGGACAGCTTCGACGTCGAGTCGGCCTCGCCGGAGAGCAGGGGCCGCAGCCCGGCGTACACGCCCTCGATGTCGGCGGTGGTGAGTGGCCGGTCGAGGACCATGTTGACCTGGTCGAGCAGGTAGCTGATGTCGCGCGCCGAGGCGGCCGGGTGCGAGCGGTCCAGGTGCCAGTCCGTGTCCGTGGTGCCGATGATCCAGTGCCCACCCCACGGGATGACAAACAAGACCGAGGTCGGCGTACGCAGAATCAGCCCCGCCTCGCCGGTGATCGCCGAGCGCGGCACCACCAGGTGCACGCCCTTGGAGGCCCGGACCCGCATGCCCGGCCGGACGCCGACGTCGCTGAGCATCTGCGACATGTCATCGCTCCACACGCCGGTGGCCGCGACGACGGTACGGGCCCGCACCTCGAACTCCGGCGAGTCGGGCGCCTCCAGGTCGCGCACCTTCACGCCGACGACCTCGCGGGCCTCGCGCAGGAAGCCGGTGACCCGGGCGCTGGTGACCACGGCCGCGCCCAGGCTGGCGGCCGTGCGCGCCAGGTTGACCACCAGGCGGGCGTCGTCGACCTGGCCGTCGAAGTAGCGGATCGCACCGGTGATCTTGTCGGCCCGCAGGCTCGGGAAGAGGTGCCGGGCGCCGTCGCGGGTCAGGTGCCGGTGCAGCGGCATGCCGCGCCCGGTGCCGAAGACGCCGGCGAACACGTCGTAGGCGGCCACGCCCAGGCCGTAGTAGGCCCGGTGCCAGACCCGGGCCGGGCCGGGCGCCGCGGGCAGCGGCACCATGATCGGCACCGGCCGGACCAGGTGCGGGGCGAGCCGGCTGGTCAGCAGGCCGCGCTCGGTCAACGCCTCGTGCACAAGATGCAGCTCGAGCTGCTCCAGATAGCGCAGGCCGCCGTGGATCAGCTTGCTGGACCGGCTGGAGGTGCCGGCGGCCAGATCGCGGGCCTCGACGAGGGCGACACTCAGCCCACGGGAAGCGGCGTCGAGGGCCGCACCGGCCCCGGTGACCCCGCCGCCGATGACGAGCACGTCGAACTGCTCGTCGCGCAGCCGCCGCAGATCGGCGACGCGGCGGATCGGGGACAGGCGTCCGGCGGTGTACCGGGAGACTGAGGCTTCACGCACCCGTCCCACGTTAGCGCTCGCGGGTGTCACACCGGCGGGGGAATGTCGCGCGTCGCAGCCGATGGGCTGTTTCCCCCAGCCGTGGACGGCGCCCGGGACTGGACGAGGCCGAGCATCTCGGCGACCGAGCCGGCCGGGTCGGTGATCGGGAACTGCACCGCCTGGGCCGTGCCGAACGGGTCGACGAGCAGGGTCAACCGCTTGAGCCGCTCGACGCCGGCCGCCCGGAACGTCGGCAGCAGCAGCCCGGCCGAAAGCTTGCTGTCCTGGTCAGAGAGCAGCGAAAACGGCAGGTTCGTGGACGCCGCGAACGCCGCCAGCTGGTCGGGCCGCTGGGTGCTGACGCCACGGACCCGCGCACCGGCGGCGGCGAAATCGGCGACCCGGGCCGCGTAGGTCATCGACTCGAGCGTGCAGCCGCCGGCCCCGGGGATGTCCGACCAGTACGGCGGGTAGTCCGGGGCGCCGGGAGCGAAGGCGCCGGGGAAGAAGTACAGCACCGTCCAGGCCCCGGGCACGGACGGAGTGTCCGGCAGCCCGTCGTGGCGGTCCAGGGTGACCTCGGGCAGCCGCCGGCCGACAAGGCCGTGCACGCGCCGCGCCTCGGCGGAGGTCGCGGCGGCCGTGGCGGTCAGGGCGCCGTCGCCCATCACGTGCCGGTCGCCGAAGTCCTGCAACGCGATCAGCACGGGCAGCAGCCCCTCGCCCTTCGGCGTGAGGAGGTAGTCGTATCGCGGCGGGTGCTCGCTGTAGGGGCGGCGGGCGAGGACGCCGTGCTCGACCAGGCCGGCGAGGCGCTCCGCCAGGGCCCGGCGGCTGACGCCGAGGCCACGCTGCAGCGCGTCGAACCTGGTCACGCCCCCGGCGACGTCCCGCACGAGCAGGACGGTCCACCAATCGGTCAGCACGCCGAGTGCCTGGGCGATGCCGCAGTCGGCGTCGGCGAGGTCGACCCGTTTCACGTTCGCAACTATAGTGCGTTTCATTATGGAACTCACTGACCGAGCCGGCAGCTTCTGGCGCTGGTGGACCGCGGGCACGACGAGCAGCCTGGGCTCTGCCGTCGGCGCGGTGGCCCTCCCGCTGACCGCGTTGGGGGTGCTGAACGCGTCCGCGTTCGAGATGGGTCTGATCGCGGCGGCCAGCTATGTCGCCTGGATCGTGCTCGGCCTGCCGGCCGGCGTGCTCGTGCAGCGGCTGCCGCTGCGCGGCACCCAGGTCGCGGCCGACCTCGCCCGGGCGGCCGCGGTCGCATCGATCCCGCTGGCCTGGTGGTTCGACCGCCTGACCGTGGGCCAGCTGGTCGTGGTCGCGCTGGTGACCAGCTTCGCCAACGTGCTCTTCGACGTGGCGAATTCCACCTTCCTGCCCGAGATCGTCAGCCGAGAGCAGTTGCAGTCCCGCAACAGCCTGACCTCGGCCACGCACGCGTCCACCCAGCTCGGCGGCCCAGCCGTGGGCGGGTTCGCCGTCCAACTGCTCGGTGCCGTGCCGACCCTGCTGGTGGACGCCGTCAGCTATCTGGTCTCGGCCGCGTTGCTGCGGACGCTGCCCGCGCGCCGGTCCGAGGCGCCGGACCGCTGGCCGCCGATGTGGGCGATGATCCGGCAAGGCTGGTCGTTCGTGACCCGGCACCCGGCGATGGGGCCTGGCATGTGGGCCGCGACCGCGGTCAACTTCGTCTGCGGCGCCCAACTCGCGCTCTTCCCGCTGTATCTCGTGCGGGACCTGCACGCCCCGGCCGGGCTGGTCGGCGTGCTGCTCGCGGCCGACGGCGTCGGGACGCTGATCGGTGCGGCGCTGACCACCCGGATCACCGCCGCGCTGGGCACGGCGCGAGGACTGATCGCGGCGGGGCTGGTGTCGGTGGCCGGGGCCTTCGTGCTGCCGTGGGGCAGCGGGCGGCCCGCGTACGCCATCTTCGCCCTGGGGAATTTGATCTTCGCCGGCGGCGTGGTGGTGCTGAGCGTGACCACCCGGACCTACCGGCAGATCGCCAGCCCACCCGAGCTGCTGTCCCGGGTGATGGCGACCGTGCGGTTCGTCTCGTGGGGCGCTATCCCGGTCGGCGGGGTGCTCGCGGGCGCGCTCGCCGGGCCGCTCGGGGCCCGGGTCACCCTGTTGATCGTCGCGGGGGTGACCGTGCTCGCCCCGGCGGTGCTGCTGCTCTCGCCGGTCCGCCGGGTGCGCGACCTGGCCGACCTCGAGGTGCCGGAGCGCGGGCGGCGGGCGGCCGTTGGGTAGGTTCGGCGGTTGTGGACAGCGAGTTCTGGATCTCCGAACTGACCGATGACGATGTACCCGCCGTGGTGGCCTTGTGCCGGAGCGCGCTGGACCTGCCCGAGGACGCCGCCGAGGCCGCCGAGATCGTGCTGCGGCTGCGCGAGACCACCGGCACCGAGGGGTGGGCTCCGGCGCCGCGCCGGCTCGCCGGCTTCATCGCGCTCGTCCCGGCCGAGGCCGCGCTCGACATCGCCGGCGCCGCCATCTCCGGGGTGCCGATGTCGGCGGCCGGCGGCCGGGTGGTCGGGGTGGCGCTCGGCTCGGTGTCGCACCGCGACTCCTCGATCGGACACGTCGACCTGGTCGCGGTCGAGCCCGAGCAGCGGCGCCGGGGCATCGGCCGGGCGCTGATGGCCCGGGTCGAGGCCGCACTGGCCGGGCTCGGCGCCGACGAGGTGGTGATCGCCGGGAACGCGCCGTACTACGCCTGGCCGGGCATCGACGTGCGGTACACGCCGGCCATCTGCGCGGCGATGGCGCTGGGCTTCGAGCAGGACCAGCCGGCCTGGAACATGACGGCCGTGCTCGGCGACGAGAGCACCGACGAGGCCGAGAAGCAACTGGCCCAGAAGGGCGTCACGGTGCGCCGGGCGATCCTCGAGGACGTGCCTTCGCTGGTCGAGTTCTCGCTGGCCAACTTCGGGCCGTCCTGGGCCGGCGAGATCAGCCACTCGGTGGGGCGGGACCGGGCCGGCTGCCACCTCGCGGTCGACAACGCGGGCAAAATCCTGGGCTTTGCCGCGTACGGGTCGTCGCGGCCGAGTTGGTTCGGGCCGATGGGCACCGCCCCGGCCGGGCGCGGGCTCGGCATCGGCGGGGTGCTGCTGCGCCGCTGCCTGCGCGATCAGCAGGCGCACGGCTACGACAGCGTGCAGATCGGCTGGGTCGGGCCGCTGCCGTTCTATTCCGGTCAGGTCGGCGCCCGGGTGGAGCGGGTCTTCTTCCTGTACCGCAAGCAGCTCTGAGCGGGCACAAAAGCGGGCGGGCCGCCGAAGCGACCCGCCCGCTTTTCAGGTGCTGAGAGCTGGACTCAGAAGTCCATGTCTCCGCCGCCGCCCGGGCCACCGGCCGGGGCCGAGGACTTCTCGGGCTTGTCCGCCACGACCGCCTCGGTCGTGAGGAACAGCGCGGCGATCGACGCGGCGTTCTGCAGCGCCGACCGGGTGACCTTGGCCGGGTCGATGATGCCCGCGGCCAGCAGGTCGACGTACTCGCCGTTCGCGGCGTTCAGGCCCCAACCCGCTTCGAGGTTGCGCACCTTCTCCACCACGACGCCGCCCTCGAGGCCGGCGTTCACGGCGATCTGGCGCAGCGGGGCGTCCAGCGCGACCTTCACGATGTTCGCACCCGTGGCCTCGTCGCCGACCAGGTCGAGCTTGTCGAACGCGGTCTTGCCGGCCTGCACGAGCGCGACGCCACCACCGGGGACGATGCCCTCCTCGACGGCCGCCTTCGCGTTGCGAACGGCGTCCTCGATGCGGTGCTTGCGCTCCTTGAGCTCGACCTCGGTGGCCGCGCCGACCTTGATGACCGCAACGCCGCCGGCCAGCTTGGCCAGCCGCTCCTGCAGCTTCTCCCGGTCGTAGTCGGAGTCCGACTTCTCGATCTCGGCGCGGATCTGGTTGACCCGGCCCTGGATCTGCTCGGCGTCGCCGGCACCGTCGACGATCGTCGTCTCGTCCTTGGTGATGACGACCTTGCGGGCCTGGCCCAGCAGGCTCAGGTCGGCGGCGTCCAGCTTGAGGCCGACCTCTTCGCTGATGACCGTGCCGCCGGTGAGGATGGCGATGTCGTCCAGCATGGCCTTGCGGCGGTCGCCGAAGCCGGGCGCCTTGACGGCGACGGACTTGAACGTGCCACGGACCTTGTTGACCACCAGGGTCGCCAGGGCCTCGCCCTCGACGTCCTCGGCGATGATGATCAGCGGCTTGCCGCCCTGCATGACCTTCTCCAGGACCGGCAGGAGGTCCTTGACCGCGGAGATCTTGCTGTTCGCGATCAGGATGTACGGGTCGTCGAAGACGGCCTCCATGCGCTCGGCGTCAGTCATGAAATACGCCGAGATGTAGCCCTTGTCGAAGCGCATGCCCTCGGTGAGCTCCAGCTCGAGCCCGAAGGTGTTGCTCTCCTCGACGGTGATGACGCCTTCCTTGCCGACCTTGTCCATGGCCTCGGCGATGATCTCGCCGACCGTGGAGTCCCCGGCGGAGATGGAGGCGGTGGAGGCGATCTGCTCCTTGGTCTCCACGTCCTTGGCGAGCGACGAGAGCGCCTCGGAGACGCTCGCGACGGCGGCCTCGATGCCCCGCTTCAGGGCCATCGGGTTGGCGCCGGCCGCGACGTTGCGCAGGCCCTCACGAACCAGCGCCTGGGCCAGGACGGTCGCCGTCGTCGTGCCGTCGCCGGCCACGTCGTCGGTCTTCTTGGCGACCTCCTTGACCAGCTCGGCGCCGATCTTCTCGTACGGGTCCTCGAGCTCGATCTCCTTGGCGATCGACACACCATCGTTGGTGATGGTGGGCGCTCCCCACTTCTTCTCGAGCACGACATTGCGGCCCTTGGGGCCGAGCGTCACCTTGACGGCGTCGGCGAGCTGGTTCATGCCCCGCTCGAGGCCGCGACGAGCTTCCTCGTCAAATGCGATGATCTTGGCCATACGGCTGTGTCCTCCTGGACATTCGCGGTGCCGGGCCTGCTCGGCCCCGCCCTCCGCACGTTGCGGAACTCTGCGGACGTCACCACCTGGCGATGTGACGTCCTCAGGTCGAGCCGGATAGCCCGCGACGACCGGTCCCGTGCCCCGGCGCCGATGGCGGCACCGCGACCGAGACCCCACCGTCCCGACCTGCTGGCACTCACGTGGTGCGAGTGCCAATCACTTGTTTAGCACTCTGCGGGGGCGAGTGCAAGGAAAACGCCCCCTTCCGGGGGGCCGCCGGACCGCCGGTTCGGGCAGTCCCCGGCGCCGGCCCGATCGGATCCAGGCAACCGGCTTGCCGGGGCCGACCAGTGCGGGTAGGCAGGCAGCATGACCCGCGTACTGGCATCGGCATCCACCCACACCGTGCACCGGGTCACGCTCGACGACACGGCCCGGATGCGGGCGCTTCGGCTGGAGATGCTCGCCGACAGCCCGCTCGCCTTCCTCGAGACGCTGGCGCAGGCCGCCGCCCGCCCGCACGCG
>Ga0307513_10008292_pt1 | contig 13316 bp, 11 predicted proteins | sample 15_EM_MG_FD_202174 | JGI IMG/M metagenome (GOLD analysis project Ga0307513, IMG submission 202174) | Populus trichocarpa ectomycorrhiza microbial communities from riparian zone in the Pacific Northwest, United States - 15_EM | ecosystem: Host-associated > Plants > Roots > Unclassified | place...
CCGCATCCCGGCGGGACCGCCATCGCGGTGGTGGCCGGCGCCGCGCTCGCGTTCCTCGTGATCCGTATCGACGACGTCGCCGAGGCGTTCGAACCGTCCCGATAGGAGCCATCACCATGCCGTACCTCGTTGTCGCGGTCGTCCTGCTCACCGGCCTGACGCTGGCCAACCTCACCTTGCTGCTGGCGGTGCTGCGCCGGCTGCGGCACCAGGCCGCGGCCCAGGCGTCCGTGCGGGCCCCGATGCCCAAGCCGGTTCTGGACACCGGGGAGACCCCGGCCGACTTCGCCGCGGTCACCGCGGAGGGGAAACCGGTCGGGCCGGACACCATCGCCGGCGGACTGGTCGGGTTCTTCTCGCCGGATTGCTCGGTCTGCCACGAGCGGCTGCCGCAGTTCGTCGCGTACGCACGCGGGTTGGACCGGTCGCGCGTGTTGGCGGTGCTGGTGGGCACCGCCGAAGACACGAGCGAGCTGGCGGTGGCTCTCGACGGCGTGGCCAGCCACGTCGTCGAGGCGATCGGGGGCCCGCTGTACCGGGCGTTCGCCGTCGCCGGGCTGCCGGTGATGTGTCTGCTCGACGAGCGGGGCACCGTCGTCGCCTCGGGTACCGACCTGGACACGTTCCCGCAGCTGGTCCGCCAGGCCGTCAAGTGAGGCGGACGCCGGTGCCGCGGGTGGGCGTACGGATCTCGATCCGAAACGTGGGCGCCGCCTCGGTCCTGGCGTGGCGGGCCGCCCCCGGATGCGTCGCCCTGCAGGTACTGCTGTCCCTCACCGGTGGGCTGGCGCCGGTCGCCGCGGCCTGGCTGACCAAGGGCGTCCTGGACCAGCTCACCGGTCCGAACGTCACCCTGGCGGCGCTGTTACCGCTGGCCGGCGGCCTGGTCGCGGTCGGCGTGGTGCTCGGGGTGGTCCCGCACACCGCTGCGTACGCCAATGCCCAACTGGAACGCCAGGTCGGCCGGCTCGCCCGGAGCCGGCTGTACGAAGCGGTCAACGCGCTACCCGGACTGGCGCGGCTGGAGGATCCGGAGTTCCAGGACCGGCTCCAGCTCGCCGAGCAGGCCAGCCGCGCCGGGCCGGGCCAACTGGTCACCGGCGCGCTGGGCGGGGCGCAGTCCGTGGTCACGTTGAGCGGATTCCTGGTCACCCTGGTCGTGCTCAGCCCGCTGACCGCGGTGCTGGTCGTGCTGGCGGCCGTACCCGTATTCCTGGTGCATCTCGCGCTCAGCCGGGAACAGGCCGCCACCGTCTGGCGTACGGGTCACGGGCAGCGCCGGGAGGCGTTCTTCGCCCGTCTGCTCGGTACGCCACACGCGGCCAACGAGGTCCGCCTGTTCGGTCTCGGTGACTTCTTCCGTGGCCGGATGCTCAGCGAGATGGGCGCCGTGCACGACGAGCAGCGCCGGGTCGCCCGGCGCCAATTGCGCGCGCATGGCTGGCTCGCCGTCCTCTCCGCCGGGGTCGCCGGCGTCGGTCTGGTGTGGGTCATCGCCGAGGCGGCGGCCGGGCGAGTAACGGTCGGTGGGGTGTCGGTGTTCGCCGCCGCCGTCGCCGGGGTGCAGGCGGCGCTCGCCGGCGGAGTGCAGAGCGCGGCCTCGGCACACCAGGCGCTGCTGCTCTTCGACCACTACCGGGTGGTCCTCGCCACGCCGCCGGATCTGCCGCGGCCGGCCCGTCCGGAACCGGTTCCGGTGCTGCGCCGCGGCATCGAGCTGCGCGACGTCTGGTTCAGGTACAGCCCCGGGCATGCCTGGGTACTGCGTGGTGTGGATCTGTTCATCCCCTATGGACAGGCGGTCGGCCTCGTCGGGCTGAACGGCGCCGGCAAAAGCACTCTGGTCAAGCTGCTGTGCCGGTTCTACGACCCGACCCGCGAGAACGTCGGCGTGGGCGATCTGTCGGCATTGGCGGATCTGACCACGCGCGGCGACCGCACCCGGATCGAGTCCGCCGCCCGCAACGCCGGCGCCCACGACGTGCTCGACCGCCTCCCGCTCGGCTATCACACGCTCCTGACCAAGATCTTCTTCCGGGGTACGCCGGATGACGACCCGCAGACCGGCGTGCAGCTCTCCGGCGGCCAATGGCAGCGAGTGGCGTTGGCTCGGGCGCTGCTGCGCGAGCGGCGCGACCTGATGATCCTCGACGAGCCCAGCGCCGGGCTCGACGCACAAGCCGAGCACGAGGTGCACGCCACGTTGCGGGCCTTCCGTGCCGGGCGGACCTCGGTGCTCATCTCGCACCGGCTCAGCGCCGTACGCGACGCCGATCTGATCGTGGTGCTCGCGGACGGCCGGGTGGTCGAACAGGGCCGGCACGCCGCGCTGACCGCGTCCGGTGGCCGGTACGCCGAACTGTTCGAGCTCCAGGCCAGTGGCTATCTCGACCCGTCCGCCGGGCCCAGTCCGGCCGCTCCGGCAGCACGGCGATGAGCGGGTCGTTCGCCGCCCAGGCGGTGTCGGTCCTGGTGACGGTGCTGGTCGTGGTGACGGCGCTGGTGTTGGTGCGCCGGCGGTTCCTGACCGTCACGGTGACCGGCCGGAGCATGGAGCCGACGCTGTACGACGGCGACCGCGTGCTGGTCCGCCGCTCGCCGGTCGAGGCGGTACGCGCCGGTCAGCTCGTCGTTCTCGCGAGCCCGCACGCCGGCACCGCCTGGATGATCAAGCGAGCGTTGGCCGTGCCGGGTGACCCGGTGCCCCGGGCGCGGGTAGCCGCGCTGGCCGGGGCCGCCGAACCACGGGTACCGGCGGATCGCTTGGTCGTGGTGGGCGACAACGCCCGGTTCAGCGATGACTCGCGGCGGTGGGGTTACCTGCCGGGGCCGCTGCTGCTCGGCATCGTCGTGCGGCACCTGCCCGGGCCGCGCACCGCCTCGGAGTTCCGGTCCTGGGACGGCGGAAAGCCGACCGCCGGATCGGGCGGCGGTGAGCGCCGCCGCAATCCAGTGCCCCGGACGGGGCATTTCGACGAAGGGAGAGGGACTGACACATGATCAATCTGATCGGCATGGCCGGCGAGCGTCTGTTCGCTCGGTTGCTGCCCAAGGCATCAGCCGCGGCGTTCTGCCGGCCGCAGACCTACTGCGAGGCGTGCCTCGGCTACTACCTCAGGCGAGTCTGGATCTTCGCTGACTGCTCGGTGGAAACCGGCGGCTGCTTCAGCTGCTAGGTATCGCGTCCGGTTCGACGAGAGAAAGGGATCAACACATGATCGACCTGATCGGCAAGGTCGGCGAGCGCCTGTTCGTTCGACTGCTGCCCAAGGCATCGGCCGCGGCGTTCTGCATGCCGCAGACCTACTGCCAGGTCTGTGGTGGCGGCGGCTACGTCGGCTACCAGCGAATCTGGATCTACGCTGACTGCGGGGTGGGCTACGGCTCCTGCACGCACTGCTAGATCCTCCGCCCGGTAGGTACTGCGTCCGGCCGGATGGCGGCATGGCTGCGCCTCCGGCCGGACGCTCCGCCCCGGTTCGGCATGCCGGCCGGCGCCCGGCGGCGACGTGCTCCAGTCCGGGCTGTCCGGCCGCATTCCGGCCCGGATCAGGTCGGCACGGCGACCAGTTGCCACTGCTGCGCGGTGCCGCCGTTGGACGACTGCTGCGTCACGGCCGATCCACTCGTCGTGCCGGCCCCCGCGACCAGGCCGCTGTTGCGGTTGACCAGCCTTACGAAGCCCGCGGTCGCCGGGGCGACGGTCCACTGCTGGGCGTTGGCGCCGGTGTGGCCGAATTGGACCAGCGCCGCACCGGTGGTCGTCGCCGACCCGAGCACGTTGAGCACCTTGCCGCTGGCCCGGCAGGTCAGCCTGCTGAAGCCGGCCGTGGTGGTGACGATCCACGTCTGGTTGGCACCGCCCGAGCTCGGCCGCACCACCACGGCGGCGTTGTCGGCGAGCGAGCTGGCGTTGACCTCGAGAACCAGGCCGGTGGCGCGGTTCACCAGCCGGAACGTACCGGCGGGCGCCGGCGCGGCGACCCGGTTGATGCCGCGCAGCACGTTCCCTTCGGTGGTGAGGTAGTTGGTGACGTAGTCGAATCGCGGGGCGGCCGCCCACATCAGGTAGAAGTACTTCATGTTCTCCGAGTACCAGTAGCCGGGCGTCAGGTCGCCCTTGGTGGTGGGCGTCGTCGTCATGTTGTTCACGATGGTGTAGCCGCGCGCGACCTTGCAGTGGGTCTTCTGCCGGTTCCACAGGTCGCGGGTGCGGGTCCGGTAGACCTCGTTGCCGGTGGCCAGCCAGAGGAACAGCGCCGAGTCGACGTACTCCGGGCGCAGTTGGTATTGGGTGCTGAGGGCGCCGAGGGTCTGGTAGTTGATCGCCTCGGGCGGGAGCCGGTGCTGGGCCAGGGCCGCGGTCCACGAGCTGTGGTACGACTCGCCGCGGGCGAGGTCGCCGCCCTGGGCGAGCAGCCCCGCGTAGAAGGCGGTGAGTTCGGACTGGGTGCGCCCGACCACCGCGCCGGTGTTCATGTTGACCTGCCGGAACCACAGCCGACCGCCGGACGTCTCGGCCAGCCGCGTCACGATCGCCGCGGTCAGCGTGTCGTACCAGCTCTTCAGCTCGGTGTCGCCGAGGAACTGGAAGCCGTCCCACAGGTACTCGAAGAACGAGTCGACCGGCGGGTCGACCCGCGCGGTCGCGTCCACCCAGGCGCCGGTGTCCACATTGAGGGTGGTGCCGACCAGGTTGAGCGCCGACCGGCGGTTGAACACCGCGCGCAGCGCGTTCTTGGCCGCGTTGAGGTATTTCGGGTCGCCGGTGAGCTGCGACAGCCAGCCCAGTTCGGTGATGTTGCTGCCGATCTCGGCGAGCGGCACCTGGTTGCCGCTGACCGCCCCGGTGGCCAGATTGACGAACCGGTACGGCGCGCCGGTCGGCGAGCGGGTGAACGCCGGCAGCAGCCGGTCGCCCAACTCACGAGCCCGGGTCAGCAGGACCGCGTTGCCGGTGGCGTGGTAGGCGGAGAGCAGCCCGCCGAGCAGCCGGATGATCGCCTCGAACACGTGGATGCTGGCGTTGCGGTTGAAGTTCAGGTTGGCGTTGATCCAGCCGATCCCGGCGGCCACTTCGCCGTCGAGTTCCATCAGGTACAACGTGTCCAGTGACTCGATGATCGTCAGGCCGAGCGGGGCGCCGCCGATGAAGAACTCGGCGCCGGTCCCGCTCACCGGGCGCAACTCGTCGCGTCCCCAGGCCAGCCGCCGGTAGGCGGTCCACGCGGTGAGGAACTCCTGCCGTACGTCGTTGGCCAGGATGGGGTCACCCGGACCCAGCACGGCCGCGGACGCCGCCGGCGCGGGCCAGGCCACCGCCAGCCCGGCGCCCGCGACGACCGCGCCGGTCAGCGCGCCGCCGGTCAGCGTGCCACCCACCGCGGTTGCGCCGGTCGCCGTCGCGGCGCGCAGCAGCGCGCGGCGCGACAGCCGGCCGGCGCGGGATAACGATGTCATCGAGACTCCCCAGGTAGGCGTGTGGACGGAGGGCGCCGGTCAGGATCGCTGAGGCGGAGCCAAAGGATCGATGGCGGTCTGTGTCTTGGTACAGCACCGTACGCCGCTCGGCGACATCGGACGAGTGCTTCCCGGCGGCCGTCGCCCCCGTCGGGCCGGGATTATCCGAGCCGGACGCTGCCCCGCTCGGTGCGCGCGCTGATCGTTCGGGGAGCGGTCGCGTCGTGGCCGATGCCGAGCTGTCGTTGGGCCGCGTCGACGTGCAGGCGGTACGCCACATTCGGTGGTACGCCGAGCTCGATGTCCCCGGTGGTGGTGGTCGCGTCGACTCGGTCCGGCGGTCGGGTGAAGCGGGCCCGGACGTCGCCCGAGATGGTCCGCAGGCTCACCTCGGCGCAGCGAAGGTTCGTGGACCTGATGTCGCCCGAGGTGGTCTGCGCGGACAGCCGGCCGTCGAGGTCGCCGATGGTCAGATCTCCGTGCCCGCCGCGGGCCGCCAGTGCGGCACCGGGCGGTACCCGGAGCGTGTACTCGACATCGCACCGCGGTCCAATGGGCACCCGCGGGCACTCGGCGCTGATTCGCAGCCTCTGGCCGTCCCACTCCTCCGTGACGGTCGGCCTGCCCGCGGACCAGGCCAGCGACCGTTCGACCACGAGTTCGCCGGCGTGGCCGGGCACGATCCTGATGTCGGGGTCGTCGAATTCGACGGCGAACGCGTCGCCGCGCAGTTCGTACGTCCTGCGCTGCGTCTCCAGCTGCCGGGCCAGCCACAGGGCGGCGGTCGCCGGACCGACCGTCACGGCGATCACCGTCAGCACGGCGCCGGCCAAGAGCCAACCGGTCCGGGCCGTCATCGCGCACCGGTTTGCAGGAACCGAAGCACGGCCAGTACCCGCCGGTGGCCGCTGTCCTCGGGCTGGAGGTCGAGCTTCGCAAAGATGCTGTTGATGTGCTTGTTGACGGCGCTCTCGGTCACGACGAGCGCCGAGGCGATGCCGCAGTTCGACTGGCCCTCCGCCATCAGGGCCAGCACCTGCAGCTCGCGGGGCGTGAGGCGGTCGAGTGGGTCTCGGTGGCGGCGGGCCAGCAGCTGCGCCACGACCTCCGGGTCGAGGGCCGTGCCGCCGGCGGCGACTCGGCGCAATGCCGCGACGAAGTCGTTCATGTCGGCGACGCGGTCCTTCAAGAGGTACCCGACGCGGTTGGTCGTCCCGGACAGCAGTTCGGTGGCGTAGCGCTCCTCCACATATTGGGAGAGCACGAGGATGGCGACGTCGGGCCATTGCCGGCGGATCACGAGCGCGGCCCGCAACCCCTCGTCGGTATGCGTCGGCGGCATCCGTACGTCCACGACGGCGAGGTCGGGTTGGTGTGTCTCGACGGCGCGTAGCAGCGCCTCCGCGTCGTCGACCGCGGCGACGACCTCGATCCCGGCGGCTTCGAGCAGGCGGGTCAGTCCGGCCCGGAGCAGGACGGAGTCCTCGGCGATCACGATTCGCACGGCAGCTCCAGAGTGAGGGTCGTCGGCCCGCCGGCGGGACTGTCGACGCGCAACGTGCCGTCGACCGAGGCGGCGCGCTGGGCCAGGCCACGCAGTCCGGTACCGCCGGCCGGGTCGGCTCCGCCGCGGCCGTCGTCGGTGACCACCACCTTCAGCCGGGCGCCCACCCGCGCGACCGTGACGTGCACAACGGAGGCGTGCGCGTGTTTGGTGACGTTGGTCAGGGCCTCGGAGACGACGAAATACGCGACGGCTTCGATCGTCGGTGACGGCCGGCGCGCTACGTCCACCCGCACCCGCACCGGCTGCGGCATGCGTGCCGCGAGCCCGGACAGCGCGGCGTCCAGGCCGCGGTCGCTGAGCACGGCCGGATGCAGGCCGCGGACCAGGTCGCGCAACCCGGCCAGCGCCTGTTTGGCGTCGTCGTGCGCCCGCGCGATCGCATCGCGTGCCGGCTCGGGCAGATCGCCGGAGGCCGCCCTGGCCATGCCAAGGTTCATCGCCAGTGAGGTGAGCTGCTGCTGGGTGCCGTCATGAAGGTCTCGCTCGATCCGTCGGCGTTCCACATCGGCGGCGTTGACCGCGCCGGCGCGGCTCTCGGCGAGCGTCTCGACGCGCCGGGACAACTCCTCCGCCCGGCTCGAGCCCAGTAGCCGGCGGGCCACCGCGAGGTCGACGCCCGCGGCGGCGCGGGAAACCCACGGCGCGGCGAAGAAGGCCGCGAGGCCCACCACGGTCACCGCCGCCATCGTGGGAAAATGGTGCAGGCGCCAGCCGAACAGGCCCTCCCGCGGCCAGCCGCCGTGCAACGTCGCGGTCGCCAACGCGATCCCCACCGACCAGCACGCCACGACCGCGACCGAGCTGGCCACCGCGACGGCCGGCGCCAGCAGATGGTACGTGATCTGCCGCCAGGTGCTGCCCGTTCCGATCGCGGCCAACGCCCGGCGGCGCGACGGGCCGGCGTCGTGCGCGGTCGCCGGTACCGCGAACGACACGTCCAGGAACGCCGCGAACCGCGACCGTTGCATCCGGGCACCGGCCCGCACGCAGCCGAGGAGCGCGACCAGCGTGCCCAGGGCGAGCGGTGGGATGACCGTCAGCACGGCGGTCAGGGGTATCAGGACAGCGACCGTGACGTATGGCCACAGGCTCACCGGCACGCCGACGAGCACATGCCCCGTGGCCAGCCAGGTGCGGGCCGTCCACGGAGCACGCGCGACATCGAGGGCTATCCGCACCACCCTCGCCATGGTCACTCCCTCAGCGCTGATCGATCGTGACCGCTGTCGCCGACGGCGAGGCGACGATGTCCCGCTCGCAGAACCGCTCGGTGACCCAGGCCTTCCGCGAGAACAGCTCGGTCTGGTCCCGGTAGTGCGGCGACGTCGGGTCCGCGGATTGAGAGTAGGTCATCAGCGTCGCCGTATCCGGGCATCGATCACCGTCGAACGCGGTGACGAACAGGTACGACGAGCCCCACCGCACCTCGGCGGGGATCCGCCGGACGGGCTCGATGTTGTTGACGACCCCGGTGCGGCCGTTGCCGCCGCCGATCGGGATCCGTGCGCCGTTGCGGACGACGTACTGGTAGTCGCCCAGCGGCGCGTCGAGCGGGATCCCGGTGGACGCCAACGCCGTCACCGCGTCGGCCAGCGCAACCGGCAGCTCGGGCCGGTCGGTGTCGAGGGTGCGCGGCGTGTGCACGGGGTCGGCCGGGTCGAAGGGTACCTTCCACAATGGATCCCAATGCGGCGGGCGGAAGGTGTTGGTGATGTTGTTCCAATATGCGTCGAACAACAGCGCGCCGCGGCTGGTGGTGTCGTTGCGCCGGTCCCAGCCGGCCAGGACCCGGCAGGCCTCGGTGAGATCGACGCGGACGCCCGTCGAGCCGGTGGCGGTACCGCCACAGATCTGCAGGGTGCCCGGCAGCACCAGCTCCGCGGCATGGTTGCGGTTGGCCAACATCAGGTCCTGCATCGCGGGCCGGGTGAACGGCCCTTGGACGAGTTGGTCGGCGATGACCGTGAAGATGCTGCGCGTGCGCGGGAACCGATCGGTGGCCTCCGGGCCCAGGATGCGGGGGAAGCCGGTCATCGGCTCGGCGGGGTTGGTCAGCCAATAGCTCTCGTTGGCGTTCGCGACGAAGTCTGCGCGCTCGAGCACGGGCAGCCGACCGGGCCCGAACGTGCCGGGCTGCACCGCGTCGGCGTCGCGCCCCCAGCGGCAGTCGGAGCGGGAGCCGTCGAGCACGGCCAGCCCGCGGTCGGGGAACGTGGTCCGGCCCAGGATCGTGTTGCAGCGTGCCGCGAGCTGGTCGGTGACGTGCGGGACGACCTGGATGCCGGAGTAGACGGTGGCGCCGAGCGAATCGGCCGCGAGAATGTTGAAGCTCGAGCTGCCCTGCGTCTGCCGCAGGCCGCGCAGGACGTCCGGACTGTCCGTCGCGTGACTGAGCGCGAACAGCATGTTGCCCAGCCGCATGTTCTGCGTGTTCGCGTCCGCGAGCGCGTACCCGGTGCCGGTCGTCCACGGCACGGGCAGGCCGTTCGGGCTCGGACCGACCATGGGGCCGTATCGGGTCCACCACTGCGGCTTGGTTGTCGTCGCCAGGCTCCCGTCGGCCTGTCGCACGGCCACGGCGACCTCGCGGCGCTGCATGGCCTCGGGCCGCCCATCGACCACATAGGTGGTGGGCGTGCCCGGCACGAGTGTCAACTCGAACAGGGTGTACGGCACGGCTGCCGACGCGGTGCCGCTCCAGGCAACCGTCTCGGTATGCCCGACGAAGGGCAACGGCAGACCGAGGATGGCCGCGCCACTCACGTTCAGCCGGCCCGGAATCGTCAGCTGCGTCTGCCAGAACCTGGCGTCCCCGTGCCACCCCAGGTGCGGGTTGCCGAGAAGGAGACCGCGTCCGTTCGCGGTCGCTGCCGCACCGACCGCGATCGCGTTGCTGCCAACCCCGTTCAAGCTGTCTCTCGGGCCGGGCTCGGTGCCGGCGCTGGTGCCGGCCCTGGTGTCCACAGCGGACGCCGCCGGCGGCTGTGCCGACACGACCGCCTCCGCCAGACTGCCCTGTCCGAAGGACAGCGCCCAGGCGTAGAACCGGCGGTAGACGTCGAGTTCGGTCATCGGCCGCAGCCACGCCGCCCCCCGGCAGCTCGACAGCTGCCCCTCGCGCAGGTATCGGTTGAATCCCACGACATAGCCGCGCACCACCTCGCGCAACTCGGCCCGAGGACCCGACGGCGCCGGTTGCGCGGACAACCGCTCGACGATCCCGCTGCCGTTGATGCCGCGGAAGTACCGGTCGCTGGACAGGTTCGTCCTGGCCGCGCTCAGTGAGCTGCCGGCCAGCGCGTCGCCGGCCGGTGCGGCCGCCGGATCGTGAAACCGCGACCGCTGCCCGCTCAACGTCACGACGCCGTTCGCGATCGCGCACAGGTTGTCGCGAGCGGCCGCGTATCCCTCGCCGAATCCCAGGCCGGGATAGTCCTTCGCGAGCACGTGCGGGGCACCGTACTCGGTATATCGGATGGTCGCAGAATATCCAGGCAGTGCGGCGGCATCCGCCTCGGAGACCGCCGCGATCGCCGCCGCCGATCCCAGCACCGCCACGACCGCGCCCGCCATCGCCTTGATGAACATCAAGAGCCTCCCCAGTAGAGTGCAAATCCTTGACACCACGGTCGCGGAAATCCGGCGGCGTGTCGGTAGCACCCGTCACCCACTTCAGGGTGCAGCCAGCACCACCCCTGGAACCTCGGGTCGGAGCTGCTGAATGCGGATCTCGACGAGGCCGTAAGGTCGAGCCGCCGCGACACGACCGGTCGCGTCGCGTACGCCAGCTGGGTCGAGGCGCCGGCGGCGATGGGGCGGGCCGGGCAGGATCACCCGCCCGGCCCGCCGGTCTAGAAGGTCGTCACGCCCAGCAGATCGCCTCCGTGAAGGCGCCCCAGCTGCCCGGGAACTGTGGTTCGTGCTTGCGGGCGATCAGCTGGACGCGGAGCCGGAAGGTGTCGATGTTCGCCGAGGCGACGACCGCCGTGACGTCGGCCCAGCCGGTCGAGCCGGTGACCCGCTTGCCGGCGGGGCAGTTCGCCGTCAGGATCTTCGGGTTGTCGAGGCCACCGGTGGAAGCCCGGACCACCTCGACGTCATTGGTCAGGTTCGCCGGGGCGCAGACCGCGAACGCGATGACGCTCCAGTTCCCCAGGAACCCGACGATGTGGCCCTGCGCGTCGACCGAACCGAATTCCTCGAAGCCACCGGCATTGACGCCGTTGGGGAAGAGCGGGCTGCCCACCGTCTGGGTGACCAGTCCGACGCGGCCCTGCCCGTCGAGGACCCGGCCGCCCGCGCCGAGCAGGAACGTACGGGCCGGGCAGCGCACCGTGGTGCCCTGGAAGGGCTGCGAATCGGTGGGCCCGGCCGCCGCGACGATGACGATCCCGGGAACCGGCGGGGCGCAGACCGCGTACGCCTGCAGAGCCCAGACGGTGGTGGTGCCGACCGCGTCCTCGACGGCCGTGACCACGAAGCTGTCCTGATCCGTCCACGCGGAGTGGACCGGTTCCTGGCGGGTGATGACGATGTGGTCGGCGCCCGCGTTCACGCGTACGCCGCCGCCGAGCACCCGCTGACCGGCCGGGCAATTGGCGATGGTGGTCTTCTCCGGCGACGAGTCGAACGCCGAGTTGGGCCCGAAGACCGTGGCGGTCGGGACCGTCGAGGCGAACGCCGGCGTGGTGGCCAGGACCGACGCCCCCGCGGTGGCCGCCAGCAGGGCGGCGAGCATGGCCCCAGCCAGGGTGACCCGCCGTGAATGTTGCTCCACAAGAACTCCTCCGTTGGAGATTGAGTACGTGGAGACAGCAGATCGGCCGCCGCGTGTAGCTCACGTGCATCCGGCGTGAACCGCAGGTCGGGAGGCCTGCTCGAGATGTTCGAGAACCTCGCGGGCGCTCGCCGCGGCCGCTTGATATCCGGATCGTGCCGCGCTGTCGGCCGCCGAGCGGGCGTGCCGGCCGGCTTCCTCCAGGTCGCCGAGTCGCAGCGCCGCGCCGGCCAGCCCGATCAGCACCTCGATCCGCCGCCGCGTCGCCGACGAGTCGCGTACCAGGGCGTACGCCTGCTGGTAGTGATCCGACGCGGCCCGGTGCCGGCCCTCACGGCCGAGCACTTCGCCCAGCGCGGCCAGCGCGTCCGCCTCGGTCCGCGGGTCGCCGGCCTCCCGGGCCAGCTCCAGCGCGGTCACGGCGTGGGCGCGGGCCGACTCGACCAGCCCGCGATCGCAGTCCACGACTGACAGCCGGCTGTGGATCGCCGCCTGCCCGTCCCGGTCGCCGATCTCGCGGTGCCGGCGGAACGCCTCGGTCAGTCGCTGCGCCGCCTCGTCCGGCCGGCCCAGCGCGTGGCTGACATCGCCGAGACCGGTGAGGGCGAGCGCCTGACCGTGCAGGCTGCCCGCGGCCCGGTGGAGCTCCAGCGCCTCCGCATAACAGGCGCCCGCCTCGGCGAGCCGGCCCTGGTCGAGGCAGATGCCGGCGAGGATACTCAGGTTGTTGGCGACCCCGGGCCAGCGGCCGGTCTCCCGGTCGATGGCGATGGCCCGGGTGAGTTGTGCGACCGCGGTCCGGAGCCGGCCCGCGCCCTGGCTGATGATGCCCACGTTGCCCAGCATGGTGGCCTCGGCATCGCGCCAGCCGCAGCGCCGGGCCAGCGCCAGCGCCAGCGCGTATTGACGGCCTGCGCCGTGGTGGTCGCCGACACTGCGGTACGCGGTGCCGAGGCTGTGCCGGGCCGCCTCCTCGGCGTACCGGTCTCTGGTGTCCACGGCCGCGATGAGGGCGGCCTCCGCGACCGTGATCCAGTCGGCCATGTGCCGGCCGAGGTGGAAGTAGCCGCGCAGGCCGTCGGCGATCCGGCACCGGATGGCGGCCGGCCCGGAATGCCGCACCATGGTGACCAGATTGCGGCGCTCGGCGTCCAGCCAGGCCACCGCGTCGGGGTGGGTGGCGAACGGCGGCGGCGCGAACCCGCCGCCGGACGCCCGCGGCAGGCGCAGCATGTGCGGGTAGAGCAGATCGGCGGCGGCGTCGACCGTGCGTAGGTACCACTCGTACAGCCTGTTCTCGGCCGCCGTGCGGTCGGCCGCCGAGTCGGTCTCCGCGCAGCTCTGCGCCGCGTAGCAACGAAGCAGGTCGTGGCAGCCGTACCGGTCGTGGGCGGGACGGTCGAGCAGGCTGGCGGCGGCCAGCCGGTCGAGCAGCGAGGCCGCCTCGGTGTCGCTCAGGCCGGCCAGCGCGGCCGCCGCGGCGACACCGAGGTCCGGACCGGGCACGAGAAC
>Ga0307513_10008293_pt1 | contig 13315 bp, 15 predicted proteins | sample 15_EM_MG_FD_202174 | JGI IMG/M metagenome (GOLD analysis project Ga0307513, IMG submission 202174) | Populus trichocarpa ectomycorrhiza microbial communities from riparian zone in the Pacific Northwest, United States - 15_EM | ecosystem: Host-associated > Plants > Roots > Unclassified | place...
AACCCCCACCGCGAAGCCCAAACTCGCCGTCGTTGTCACCCCGTTCATTATCACCTGCCCCTGATCTATCAAGCATCAGATCATCGCGAGAGCTTCCCCCGCAAAGCCCCGTCGGGTTGGCGCCCCCGTCCCCCAGAAGTGGTCCAACTCTTACAGTGCCGATGCATCGAACTGAGACCGCCGTCAGCGATCGTTCGGACGTGACTCTCGCTGAGGGTGAAGAACACCCAAATCCTTTGGGCCAAGAAGCGGCGCCGGAGGTCAGTAATGCCAAGGAGGCTGACGCCCCGCAACTCAGTTGGTTTATGACCGTGGCGATTATTGCGGTCGTCTCCGTGGTAAGATCGAAACACGCTCCACATAAACGATAGGCATTCTGACCGGATCCTCTGCAGCTGGTCGCCGGGACTGCCGATTGGTTGGTGGTGACGGTGAACGGGAGTTCTGTTACGAGATACGTCAGCAAGGAGTGGACAGCTCTGATTCTGTTGCCCACTGTGCGGGCGATTGCAGGTATGTGGGTGGCTTCGCGGAGCTGGCGATCGATCATAACGGATTCTTCTACAGACTGCGTAACCGCTGTCAACGTGTCGGTCAAGGATCAACTGACGTTGAGCAGCGCCGTTGCCATCGGTTCCACGATCGTAAGTAATTGTTTTTTTGCGTCGTGGATTCACAGTCACGTCTTCTTGGGCAGCAACTTTCTCTCTTCGTCATTCCTCTCATCGTTATCATCGGATGGATAGCGGGGATCCCGTTGGGTTTGCTCTTCGATCCGTTTGAATCGGTGGCACTGTATCTCGCAAGTACGCGTTTTCTCTCAGGTGTTATACGATCCATGATTGACTCCCGCGTTCACCTTTGTTCCGTGCGCTTCCGTCGTGATGGTACCCATGATGCAACCCCACCCGCGCCTGCAGTCAATACCATGAATTATGTCGTGGCGGATGGACGATCCAATTGGATGGAGGGGTTTATTCTCATCTGTATGTCTCTTTGTTTTGTGCTCGCTCGTTCTGGGTTTCGTTCAATGACTGATGTACGTTGTTAGGTTTCTACCTGATTATCGCCATCTCCTTCTGGTTCTATCCAGGTGAGTCGGTATCACATCGTCTAATGTCAGGCAACTTATGATCTATCGCTCTCCCGCGGTCGTGTCTCTGAAACAGGTTCGAACGTAGCCAGCAGCCTGGATGTATGTGTGGCTTAGTGCCCCGAGCACTCGGTCGAAACCACTCGTTTAGATTGAGGTTCACACCTATGTCCTCACGTTCATTGCATGTACCCAACTCGCATATACGTTCATTAGATCATCGCACCCCCTACTCTGTAATACCTTACCTTTTTGGACTGTAAGTAATCCGAAACACATTACCTGAATGTGGATCTTCCTTCCATGGGGTGTCACTGCCTTGATGATCACATACTCTGGTAATTGCATGCATATATTGTATGGACAGCCCATTGGCTGGTTACATAATATATGTTTGAGCACTGTACTTGTTGAGTAATAAAACATTTGGTACATGGAACTGAAGGCATAAGCAAAAAGAACACATGTCCTATGGATCTCTACTGGAGGACCATATGGCTGACATCAATAATCAATACCTCTCTTGACTTAAGAGAAACAACCAGATACTGGCCACCCAACTGCACATGGACCTTTCCAAATCTCTCAGGTAGCCAAAAAACCACTTTCCCAGTGGCTACATCCTTCATCCTGGATGTGTCAATTTCCCACACCATAGTTTCATTGAGATGGAGCCTATCTGGGAGCTGATTAACCAATCTAACAGGGGATGAGCCTGGAATCCCAAAGTCCCACCCATGAACCTCAAAAGAATATGGTCTACTAATCTCTGTCCAGATTTTTGAACCATCTGTTGCAAGGATTTTTGCCTGACTTTGGAAACGCATCACCTTACCCACAACATTTCCTGTCCAGATATCCCATGCTCCAATGAACCCATGACCTACACAGAAAACCTTAGACCCATCCCCTGATACCCTGAGGCCTGTGACCCTGCTTCCAGGCACCTCTATTGTCTGTAAGAGTTCCCCTTTCTCAGCATCCCAGATCTTGATCTTCTGGTCTGCATGCCAAACAAAGATCAACTTGCTCTCAATTGGCTGGATGTTACTCTGGTGGGGATTTTCAGCTGGGATTTGGAGGGGTCCCTTGGAGGGGTCAGTTGAGATGCCCCAGGCCTTTATCATCCCATCCAAGCCACCTGGGATAAGGGTACTATTTTTTAGTCCTGGAGCAATAGACTTGGTTGGAACTAAGGTGAGGGGTGTGGACTTTGGATTAGTCACAACTGGGTCTGGTAGTGAGGCACCAATCTGCCAGAACTTGACTGATTTGTCTTCAGATGCTGAAATGAGGGTAGAGGGGGAAGAAAATATAAGGGAGGTAATATTCTTGGTATGACCAACAAAGGTCTCAACAAGGTGGGGGTCCGACCCAGTGATGTCCCAGATACAGATATTGTGATTAGCCCCAGCAATCACAAGCCTGCCATCAGGTGAGAAACAGGGACTGAAATGTCTGCTAGCTGCATTAAATTCGGCTACAGTTACTCCAGAATTAATTTTTTGAACTGTAACATGATGCCCTGTATGTGAGACAAACCGGGTGCCATCTGGGGAAAAATCAATACACTTGGCAGCAAATTTGGATCCAACTTTGTGACCATCAATGTTCCAACACTGAGCAGCTGTTCCAGCTATAGATATGAGGAGTTGAGGGTCTGTAGGAGAGAACCTAGTATGGAACACTGTGACCTGTTGCCTTATAATATGACAACACTCCCCCATCTCAATGTCCCACAAACAAAGTGTCTTATCTTCAGACCCTGAAGCAATTATAGTGTTGTCTGCTGAAATTGAAACAGAGCGAACCCTGCCTGTGTGGCCATGGAATGTCTTGACAACACCACCAGTCTGCACATCCCAGAGCTTGACAGTCTTGTCATGGCTTCCAGATACAAGTAATATCCCATCTGATGAGAAGGTGAGAGATCTCACTGCATCTGTGTGCCCAGGGAGGATAGCCATTTGGCCCCCTGTGATTGCATCAAGGATAAGGATGTCCCTGTGTACAGACCCAACTGCAATAGTGTTTTTTGAATATGAGAGGGTCCATGGGCTATCATTTAGCAAAACTGTACGGGAGCACATTCCCCATTCTGTTGGGAGCCCCCTGACCACCTTGAAAGTTTGCAAGAGTTCTGCAGTGTAGTACTCATGGAGCCAAGATGAGGAAGGGGAAAATGGAAGTGCAGTGTGGTATAGGTGGAATGGGGAGTTAAGGATTGTGTCAAAATTTTCCAACAGGATTCTCCGGCTGTCATTTGTCCATGTACAGGGAACACCTGCCTGAACAAAGAAGGTGAACATAGGTCTTAGTAAACAGTCTGCATAGCACTCACCAAAACACACCATTGCTCAACATCATTCATGGCATAAACCCCAACATCAAGGTTCCCTGTGAGTACAAGGACTTCAATCCAATATAGCAAATGTGTTGTGAAGAACTTTTCAATTGCTTTCTGTACTTCCCCAACATGAGAACTGTCACCAGGGACCCTCAGGAGGTGTTTTGCCCAGAATATACATGCATATTCCAAAGCTTCCCCAATCTGGTCCTTCTTGAGAGTAGGAAGATCCTTGACTTCACTGAGAACAGCACAGTCATCCAGGTTGCAGATATTCCTCTTCAGCCTTTCCCCCATAAGCCTGAGGCATGAAAGCAGAATATCTGTGTGATGGACTGCAGGCTCCACAAAGAATCGTACATCATTGCACCTGACTGGATCTGTGAGGAAGTCAGGGAATGACTTGTGAAAGGCTCGAATGGGGTCTTCTGTGCTGTCTGGTACAAGGAGGACAGAATGGAGGGATCGGAGGGTGGTAGAGATGTTGGTCATTTTCAGTAGGTCTGAAAGTGCCATCATTGAAAGGGGGTTAAACATGAGTAACACTGCCCCAACCACAGTCCTGAAACGAGAATGGATTTCCCCAGCATTGACACCCACTTCATCAACTGCTTGCTCTAGAACTTGGGTGTAGAGAAGGTCAATCCCAGACTGTCCTTCATGAATTGTGCTCTGTGGGAGAGAGATGATCCGATCCAATTGTTCAGTGGGTGTGCGGTTCTTGAATGCAACAAAATTTACAACTGTTGAAGCGTAGATGAAGAATCCGGCTGCCTTTTTGCAGAGAATGCTGATGTCTGATAGGTTTGGCCAATCTTGCATGAAGTCACAGTCACTTCGGGTTCTGGCAATGTTGGCCAACTGAGTCCTGAAGAACAGCTTGATATCCCTGTCCACTGAGGAGCGTTCAACATTGTGCAGCCTGAGGACTTCTGTGATGGGTCGGAGTGACTTGAGGCGAAACCCGGACCGGATCCGAGGCTCTGGACGACCGGTGATAAAGAACTTCACATTGGGGATCTCATCCACATAACGGGAGAGGACAGAAAGTATGGCGGAGGCGGGTTCTTCATCCTTGCATTCATCAAGGGCATCAATGATGATAAGGGTCCGAATGCGGGAGGCTTCCAATGGGCCAACAATGATCTTCTCCATTTGAGAACAAAGAGACTCCTGTCCAACACCGGGGTTGGACCTCAGGACCCGGAGCAGCCTCTCTCGAAATGGGAGGTACCGATAGGCAAGCTGAAAGGCGAGGGTCGGGAAGATCGCTTGGAGGTTGCTTCTGTCCTCGAAGTCTCGTGAGCAAAAGAAGCTCGCCCCGAGTTTTCCATCCGCGAAGCCGATCTCGGCGAACGTCTGGGCGATGGTCGACTTTCCGGTTCCCGCAAGGCCGTTCAGCCAGAACACACAATGGTCCTGCTCGTCCTTCAGCCAACGTTCGAGTTGCAGGAGGACGTCCGCCCTGGTTCCCCTCAGGCACCCCTGCCTGTTCCCGGAACCATACCCGGCCCCGTCGGTGTGACGCACGTTTTCCAGAAGACGGCGATCCGCATCTCCCTATTTGCAAGTCACTACGAAAGTCGGGACCACGAGGTAGTAAGACTCACGATCTGCTGACAATCCTCGGCGTAGATGTCCAGTCGTAACGATGTCTGCGGTGGGTGTTAGATATGATACGAGTGAGTGTTTTAGGAGTGTGGACCTGATAGTCAATCAAGGCATAGCGGACATCCTCCACCAGACCGTTGACTTTCTGTGCATTCTCGGGGGTTTTAAGGAACTGCGAGAAATCCTTCTGGGATGTCATCGAGTCCATAGCTTGACCAATCTCTTTCAATTTTCTGACGACCCTCGTGTGTCAGATCCAGCTCTTGATCTTAGAGAATGTGGGCTCACCGCTCCAGCTTTTTTGCCCTCTTCTTCTCATTGACGTCACCCGGAGGAATAGGATCGGAGAGGGATTCAGAAAGAGTTTTGACCCTGGGTGCCAATGATTCCATGGCATGTTTATTCACCTCCGTACTCTGGAACGACCATAAGCATTGGGGACCGGATGTGCGGGAGGTAGGTCATACCTCGTAATCGTCGATAATAAAGCAGAGAGATCTCGCGATAGATCTGAGCGGACCGAAGGCACCTGCGGAGTCCCTCACCCCACGGAGCAACTCGGCCGTGGCGGACGCGGTAGACTTGTAGTTCGGTTTCTCCTCGTCCGCGGCAGCGCCCGGTTCAAGAGTCTCGTCGGGACGAATAGCCTCTGGTCCATGGTCGGGAAGGGCAGGGACATCTACATTGTCAGAAGCAACGGTCAGCGACAGCGACCAAAACGACCATGTTCACGTACTACTGTCGAGCTTCCCACCGCGTGAGATCGAATGAGTGGGTGAATAGGGGTAGACTCCCTCGGGTTCTCCACTGCGTCCACTTCCCACCGCAACCTCGACGTCTGGGTGTGGGTGCGAATGCCTCTGGCTGGCTTCCCCTCGATCGACGTCTGCCACTTCCCCTCCCTGACCATTATCGCCTTCACGCGCCGGCACAGATTCTGGTTCCGCTGGCTGAGAAGGCCGATCCGTCGAAAAAACTCGCTCTCCAGCTACGTTGACCCTATCCCCTTCTTGGTCGTGACTTCCACCCGCTACGACGTGAGGGCCCGGTTGGGGAAGCGAACTCGTTGAGTCGGTCGTCTCCTCATCAGGGTTGGCCTCTGTTCCGTCCGGTTCGCGTTTCCCCCCCGTTAGTCGGTGCTTAAGTTTCTTCTTCATTCTGGAGAGTGAGCCTCGCATGTCGTCCATGTCGATGTTGAATCAGCGTAGGTGATGATGGTTCGATAGATGGTGGTGCGATAGTGGATGATTGGCCTCGTGGCTTTCGGACTCTATTCATCCCAGCGCCCACCGTGAGTGCAAATGCGGTTATACCTGCCGCGAGCAGGAGTTTGCATCGTAAGTACCATCCGTCCTTCGTTCAAGTTCTCGTCAGTGTTGGTCCGCCATATCAGTCCTTTACATGTATGGAATACTTCAACTTTTTATGGCTGAGTGGTTTGGGCGAGCGATACCGGTGCTGTGATTCGAAATCTATAACTTGCCGTTTCGGTGCCTTCGACCAATCCGATTGATTCTTTGAAGGGATGCCATAGCTCTGGACGTTTCTACCGCTATGATCACGCGCGAATAATGCGAAAAGGCGACGAAATCCTCCGTACAGAAGACGCGGGTCACCTTCCAGGCTGAACACCGGACAGGTAGAAATACCAAACGGGTTGCGAACGGTAGGTTCTATTGTTGATGGTGGGTACGCGATGATGGAGGATCACGCTAAGGTGAGGGGGGCCCCAAAGCACCCCGTCAGGGACTGAAGTGAGGAGGGCGTTTAGGTTTAATGGTGTTCAATGTGTCGAAAAGAGTCGAGAGTGAGAGGAAGAGGGTTAATCATCAACGCCTCCGCCTATCGTGCCCAGGGTTCCACGCCTGCGTTGTGGAAGTAAACCTCTCTCACGAGGCCGCGCTCTACCCTGCGACTGACATATTGGCCGGCTTCTCTGAGCATGGACATCTCCGCTTGGCAATCGCACCCCACCCAATACATACCGGGAAACATGGTGCGTGCGAACTCGGACTCCAGCTGAACGAATGGACGCACGATTACGGTGTTTGGTGTGGGTCTGTCTCGCGAGCATCTGCGTCATTCAGAGAGAAAGTCTCAAACCCTCAAAGAATAAATGTCCGATGAATTCTTTACACCATGGCTGCGGCCTCTTCCGCAGTGCGAATATCAAACGCGGAGGTCAAAATAGTACGGTCAGGGCTGGGTTTTGAGAACAGGAGGGGCTTGGAGAGGGTCCAGATGTGGATCAGAGCTGCGAATTCCCCACCGCTGCCAAACAGCGGTAACCTGGTCCCAGAACTGGAACCTGGAAAATTATTCACGCGGAGAGTGCGTCGGAGGCGATGTGATGGCCTACCCGTAGGGAAGGTGTGTGAAATCCGAAATGGAAAGGTTCCAGGTGAGGATTGGAGCGCGACCAGTGGTTGTGAAGTGTACTCAGGACACCTGTCGCGCTTCGAAAGGTGTTGCGGTGCCGCTGGAAATCCCCCAGAGGTACTGCGGAAGGCGTTTCCGACTGGTCAAAAACAAACAAACAGCGTTCGGTAGAGTCTGGGTTGGGAGTTGGAGAACAAGAGGTGATCCGGGGTCGCACCTGACTTCCCTCCGCCACCCTTCTACCCACTCGATCACCTCGAAAAAAGGATCAATGGACCGGACACAAACGAAACCCAAAATCCAACGACACACCCAAATCAAAACATCCACCACCCAATCTTCGAGCGCGTCCTCCTCGACGATATCGAGTATCTCCGCGTTGATCCGCAAAACCCGTCGATAATCGGGCGATGCGACTACGACCTCGCCGGCCGATTCATCCAACGAATATTACAGATATCACCGAACCACGTCGAGGCTCGTGAAGTGCCCGGTGTCGTTCAGCCCAAAATGTGTCTAGTTCAGGAAGCCAGCATTGGCAGGAAGGTCGGTCCAAATCTTCTCTTTTTTCTTTGGACTGGGATGTTCGGTGCTATCCAGACCTTCGAATTCCTAGTCCCAAAACACCCGGATGCTTCATCTACACCCACGTACGCGCCGTACTTGCACTTGGCCCAATTGAGCGACGAGAACCCGCGTCTCTCGCGCTGGCATTACCAATCCGCACTGGCCGCTCAAAACAAGAGAAAGGAACGCGCGACAGGGTTGGACTCGGATTCTGACGCCGACATCAAAGGAAGGATCGTCAGAGTGTTGATCGGCATGGTTGAGATATGGATGGATCCATCGTACGACCTCTGGTAAGGAACTCCAAACGTGAAATGGTTGGCGTCTTACCTGCGGTTTCGATAGTTTCGACCCTACAGTGGAAAAGACTTGCGAGTGGTTGATTGACCTCGCCCTTGAAACCGACCAAAATAATGTTGAAGCGTTGCAGACTCTCCCAACAGCGACTCGACGAGGCGAGACGATGTCTGGAGAGAGCATGGAGTGGATGGAAAGACCTTGACCTAGGTGCGTATCCAGGTGTCCTCGTAAACCTGCCTTGCAGGCTTATGATCATCCCATCTCAATTTACGTTGCGGGATTCTTTGTCGATATCACGGTGACCTGCGCCACATAGATGACCAAAAGGTTCGATCAATACCGGTCAGGCTGTCGCTCGCCAAAATGTTGTTATCGCTGTTCAACCCCGCATTGCTCACGCTGTGGTGGGTCATGGCGTCGGACGACCAGGAAGTCGAGGCGTTGTACCTAGAAGGCTGGGCATTTTATCTCATGGCCGAGTTCGCCCGTGAATCACCAAATGGAAAGCTGGAAGACGAGGGTTTGACTTTGGAGGAATTGGCGAAGGATGCGAGAGATTTCCTGGAGACCTGCGGAAACGTAGGTGGCCTGGAGATGTCCCCGCTCTATAGATGCTGACCAACACAATCCAGTCACATATAGCTCAAGAACACGAGGATGGCCCGATGCTAGAACATGCGAACGAGCTGATTGATATCCTAGAGGCAAAAGGGATAAAACCGGCACCCGAGGACGAACAAGACGGTGATGGTTGGGAAGGCGTGGACGCAGACAGCGACGGAGACTTCAAAATGTCTTGACTCTCCTTGTCGTCATCTCAGTATACTCGTTTTGGGAGACCTTCTGGACTCCACGGATTTGAATCGGCAAACTCGCATTCAGAACCAGAGGGGTGGAATTTGAAGAAAGTGCCGAGAAGCCGGGTCGGTTGGGGCAAGAACCTATTTAGCCTTTCCTTTATGGGGCTTGTATGTGTTTTATCGTCAGGGCAGCCCTGCGCCTAATTCTTTACCACGAGCGAGTATCGCGGGACGCAATTGTGAGGAGGAGCTCTCGTGCTTATGCCAGTCTGAGCGAGGGTGAGAATAAATTACTATTGGTCGTGCGGGTACAGCAGCACTGGTCAAAAGGAGGTGTCGGCAGGGTGTTTGTTTGGTTCGCATGCCGGTGCCAAACAAAGGCACGCGTCATCGTCGATCGGCTCGAAATCTGTGGACACTGAGCTGCGATGTTGGAACCAGGGAAGCAAATGCGGTGAGTGTTCTGCTCCGATTCCGCGTCAGAGGATGGGCGATACGCCTGGACGAAAGTGCATGTTAGACTTCCGATGGCTCTGCCAGAGACTGCGGACAACTAGCTCGTCGCTGATTTTCTCTCCACCAGTCTCCCGTGTGTGCTGATCAGCGTCTGCAAACAGATATTCGAGTCCCAATAATAACTTTGTCGGCATGGCTTCCTCGGCGCTCCACCGAAAGGAAGCTTTCACACTTCTCAGAAGCGTCTGTCCACCTGTCTGCAATCTCGACGTGAACGGCCTATGCGTCCGTCTTTCTTCGGATATCCTCCCTCCTACTCGCACCTCCCACAATGATGCTCGCGTCGCCGTCTACCCTCGAGAGGGTCAGGTCTTCTCGCCACGGTTTCGGAGTTCCTACGCGACACGCGCAATCTTCGTCGCTCAGTCAAGGTCATACCGTCGGGGCATTTATCTCTCCGTCGACGGAAGGGTCTATCTTGGAGCATACCTTGGCGCACCCATCGAAATAGTACCCTCTCTTCTGCAGGCCTCATTTCACCCGCAAAAGAGGTCGAGAAAGCAGAAGGCAACCATGCCGCGCCGTTGAAGACACCTTTGCATCACGGTTGGAAGACCGCATTCTTTGAAACATGTGCGCTTTCCACGTTACCCCGTTTCGTTCGTGACTAACCGGAGGCAGATTTTAACGCCTTCCTCCTTTTGGTACCCGCATCCATCGCCCTCAATCTCACTGTCGAGAAGGCCGAGTCCATATTTCTGTGTTCTCCAGGATAGATTGCTTCTGCGGTGGCTGTCAACAAACCGCAGTCTGCATACTGTTTCTCATCCCGTTGATCAGGGTACCACTCTACGCATATATGCGCCCCGTGTCGGTTTCTGACCAAGTTTTTAGCTCCATGGCCTCGCAACCGCTTTTCTGGCTCGTCGCGTTGGCGGCTCAAAGGCAGGATTGCTTAACGCGACTCTGGTGAGTTGATATCCTCCTTCACGAAACACCTTGGCACTCAGACAATGACACTTCCGCAGTCCAATTTGTAAGTGAGCGGGAAGTTATCCAATGAACCTGCGCTGACACCCTCGCAGCGTCGAAATGGTCATCGTCGTGAATTAGCTGCTGCGTGAAACATACCGTATAAACCAATCCTACCCTTTAGTGCATTGCCCTGAGAAAATGCAAACTCTGTATCTTCCAAGCATCTCGTCTGTTATTTTTCCTCGTGGATTGCATTAAAACCGACCCTCCCCATAGTGATCGGATCTATGATGTGCAAATCACGTACGTAGATTGTTTTGATGCACCGGATGTCTCGCTCTGACAGGATATGCCTCAGCGCTGGTCCTTGGATTATGCACCTTTGCGGAGGACTGGGTTAAAAGGAACAACGGCTCAATTCCGGTGGGTGGATTCGTCTCCGAGTTGTACGACTCGGCTCATCCGCGGCCTTTAGCTGCAATTCAGCTGCAATCCTCCATATCGCCTATTGTCGATATCCGTGAGCGCGGTCCTACCGCCAGCAGGTGCGATCCCAAGTTTCCGGCCCAGCGTGCGGTCGCCGACCGGCGTACCAGCGTATCACTCCGTTCTCCGCGCCGACACGGAAGATGATGACCTGGCGAGTACCCATCTCACGCCGACGGTCGATATCACGAGCCAGAAGGAATCCGTCTTGAAAGTGAGTCATGGCGTAGCAGTGATCTTCTTGCTGGGTAAGACTCGATGCATCCCCTGGAACCGAAAGCTGATTCTCGCTCAAGTTTACGGTGGCTACATGATGTTCCAGCTGTACTCTCACTCCCATCTGTACGAGGACGCAGCGGCAGGGACGCACAGTAGAGAATATTCGAAAAAGAGGAAAATTAGAGGGAAGGAAACTGCGGGTCCGGTATTGCAACCTGGCCCTCTACCAGACGTGCTGGAACCCCCACCGCAACATCCAGACTCGCCATCGTCGTCGCCTCGTTCATTGTCACATGCCCCTGACCTGTCCAACGTCGGCTCATCACGAGGGCTTCCCTCGCAAAGCCCCGACAGATTGGCACATCTAACTCCCAGAAGTGGCCCAACTCTTTCAGTGCCGATGCATCGAACCGACACCGCCGTCAGCGATCGTTCGGACGTGACCCTCGCTGAGGGTGAAGAACACCCAAATCCTTTGGGCCAAGAGGCAATGCCGGAGGTCACTAATGCCAAGGAGGCCGAGGCCCCGCAACTGAGTTGGTTCATGAACGTGGCGATTATTGCGGTCGTCTCCATGGTAAGACCCAAACACTCTCCGTATCAACGATCAACGATAGGCATTCTAACTGGGTCCTCTGTAGCTGGTCGCTGGGACTGCCGATTGGTTGGTGGTGACGGTGAACGGGAGTTCCGTGACCGGATATGTCAGCGAGGAGTGGACAGCTCTCGTTCTGTTTCCCACTGTGCGGGCGATTGCAGGTATGTGGGTGGCTTTGTCGAGCTGGAAATCGATTATAATGGATTCTTCTGCAGACTGTGTGACCGCTGTGAACGTGTTGGTCAAGGATCAACTGACATTGAGCAGTGCTTTTGCCGTCGGTTCTACGATCGTAAGTAGTTCTTTTTTTGCGTCGTGGATTCACAATCATGGCTTCTTGTGCAGCAACTTTCTTTGTTCGTCATTCCCCTTATCGTTATCATCGGATGGATAACGGGGGTCCTGTTGAACTTGCTCTTTGATCCGTTTGAATCGGTGGCACTGCATCTCGCGAGTATGTATTTCCTTCAAGGTGTTATATGGCCCATGATTGACTCCCGTCTCCACCTCTGTTTCGTGCGCTTCCATTGTAATGGTACCCACGATGCAACCCCACCCATGTTTGTAGTTAACACCATGAATTATGTCATGGCGGATGGACGATCCAATTGGGTGGAGGAGTTTATTCTTATCTGTATGTCCCTTTGTTTTGCGTGCTGCTCGTTCCAAGTTTTGCCCGGTGGCTGATCTCCGTTTTCAGCTTTCTACCTGATTATAGCCATCTCCTTTTGGTTCTATCCAGGTGAGTTGGTATCTTGTCGTCTAAGGTCAGGCCACTCATGATCCATCTTTCTTCCGTGGTCATGTCCCCGGAGCAGGCTTGAACGTGGCCAGCAGCCTGGATGTATGCGTGGCTTAGCACCCCGAGCACTCGGTCGAAGCCGCTCATTTGGATTGAGGTTCACACCTATGCCCTCATGCTAATTGCATGTACCCGAGTTGCATATATGTTCATTAGATTGTTGCACACCCATCCCATAGTACCCTACACCTTTTTGGACTGTAGGTAATCTGAAATGTGTTATCATGAATGTTGATCTTCCTTCTATGAGGGTGTCACTACCTTAATGATCACACCCTCTGTCAATTGCATACATATATTGTATGGACAACCCATTGCCTGGTTATATAATATATGTTTAAGCACTGTATTTGTCAAGAAATGAAACATGTTTGGTACATGGAACTGAAGGCATAAGCAAAAAAGAATACATGTCCTGTGGGTCTCTACTAGGGAAGTGTATGTGTAAGCCGTGCTGGCACGGCGTGGAGCTAGTTTCCCTCTGAGTTGAACCAGAATCCGTTTAGAATTACTGTGTCAACGTGGGAGGAAAGAAAAAGCTAGCGACTACACTATGGTAGTCGCTTTTAACTACAATACATGTTTCCCACGCGATCGATGTGATCGCGTATCTCACACCCTCCCCGTCAGAAAAGAATAACTATCGAGAGATGATAGCGTGAATGTAGAAAATTACAGACCA